>Ga0316622_100000995_pt1 | contig 17767 bp, 14 predicted proteins | sample OWC_Aug_OW2_C1_D_FD_207646 | JGI IMG/M metagenome (GOLD analysis project Ga0316622, IMG submission 207646) | Wetland soil microbial communities from Old Woman Creek delta, Ohio, United States - OWC_Aug_OW2_C1_D5_C | ecosystem: Environmental > Terrestrial > Soil > Wetlands | place: USA: Ohio... | reverse complement strand
GACCCGCTCCAGCCGGTAACCGTGGTTGTAGACGGCAGTCAGGCGCAGCCCGTGTTCCGCGCCGAGACCCAGTTTGGTGCGCAGGCGGCTGATATGGGTGTCGACGGTGCGGGTGTTGAGACCGGCAGACTTTCCCCACACCGACTCGAGGATGTGGCCGCGCGACAGCACCCGGTCGACGTTTCGGAACAGGAACTGGGTGAGCTCGAACTCCATGTGCGTCAGATCTACCGGCTGACCGGCCAGCAGGACCGTGCGGGTCGAGCTGTCCACCCGGTACGGCGGCACGTCGAGGACCGCGGCGCTCGCCGGGTCGGCGGGCTGGCTGCGCCGCATTACCGCCTGGATCCGCGCCAGCAGCTCGGCCGGTCGCACCGGCTTGGTGATGTAGTCATCGGCCCCGAGCTCCAGCCCGCGCACGATGTCGGCCTCGGCGTCGCGCGCCGTCACGAAGATCACCGGCACCCGCCAGCCGGCCCGCTCCCGCAGCGAGGCCAGCACCTGGTCGCCGTCGGTGTCGGGCAACATCCAGTCGAGGATGATCAGGTCGTAACTCTCGCGCGCGAGATCGCGCAGGAAATCCTGACCGGTACCGTAGGCGCAGTGGCTGTAGCCGGCCTCCTCGAGCCACAGGCCCATCAACTGTGCGATGTGGGTGTCATCCTCGACCAGCGCAACGCGCACGCAGCCCTCCCCGGTTCATGGCTGTTAACAATTCCATATACATAGAGACACAAATTCCGACCGCCGGCAACTGCCGGCCGGTCCGCAGCGGCGCCATGTGGCATAACCGTGGCGCGACAGTCGATCGGCACCCGCCAGCGCTGTGTGAATGCGCCCGACCGTCGCAGCGGCAGAGCCCGGACGCAAGCAGTGACACAGCCGGGACGGCTGCTGCGGTCCTCCCGACCGGCGCAAAAAAGGCCCCGGGGTCAGAACCGGAGCCTTTTTGCTGTAGTGGCGTCCCCACGGGGATTCGAACCCCGGTTACCGCCGTGAAAGGGCGATGTCCTAGGCCTCTAGACGATGGGGACGGAGACTGGGCAGGGAGTGTTTGTACTCGGGAAATTGGTGGAGCCAGCCGGGATCGAACCGGCGACCTCCTGCATGCCATGCAGGCGCTCTCCCAGCTGAGCTATGGCCCCGCGAAGGCGCGTAATGTACTGGCTCGATGGCGGTGGGGTCAAGCTAAAAAATGCCCTGGCGCGCACCTCGACCCGGGTGCGTCGGTTGGCCACGGGTACGCCGGCCACGGACGGCACCGATCAGGGCCCGGCGGTGGCCGTCAGCCGCCCGACCACAGCCCGCACCTGCGCGAGCGCGGCCTGTATTCGCGCCCGCGCCTCCGCTGACAGCGGCGACCGATCGCCGATCGCGGCCTGTAACTGCTGCTCGAATTCCCGCGCGGCGGCGCTCAGCTCGGCGATACCAAAGGTCGCCCCCGAACCGGTCAGGTTATGCACCAGCCGGAGCAGCTCGCGTGCCGACCCGGCCTCCCAACGGCCGGCGGCGAGTCGCAACCAGGACTCCTCGATCGCCGCCAGCCGCTGCGGGAGCTGTGCCCGATAGTCGCGTTGCAGGGCGGCCAGGCGCGCGGCCGGTGCCGGCGCTTCAGCCATGGCACTGGTTCCAGATCTGGCGAACTGTCGCGGCGAGCGTCATGGGATCGAACGGTTTGGCGATTACGTCCAGCGCGCCGAGCGACTTGAAGTGGGCGATCTCGGCCGGCTGCACCTTGGCGGTCATGAACACCGCCGGGGTCGCGGCCAGTGCCGGCACGGCGCGCAGCGCCCGCAACGTGGTCGGTCCGTCCATGCCCGGCATCATCACATCGAGCAGGATCAGGTCCGGCTGGAACTCGGGCGCACGCCGCAGCGCCTCTTCCCCGGAGCTGCAGAGCTCGACTGTGAAGCCGCCCACCGCCCCGAGCGCGAGTTGCGCGACGGCGCGGATGTCGGGCTCGTCCTCGACGTACAACAGCTTCCGCAAGTCCTGAATCATGTGCGCCCGTACCTCGATGCCGCGGGGACAACCGCTTACCGCTCCAGTATCGACGATCCGACGCCGTTCGCCAGAGCGATAACACGACGTCGGACGATGACCGGCCGGACCGGCGCCCTGAAACCCCGGACTCGCCCGGTCGGCTCAGGCGGCGTTGCGACGAATGTGTTCGAGCGCCGCGTCCAGCCGATTCAGCGTACGCTCGCGCCCGAGCAGCGCCAGCGTCATATCGATCGGCGGCGACACCGCACGCCCGGCCACGGCCACGCGCACCGGCTGCGCGACCTTGCCGAGCTTGAGCGCCTGCGCCTCGGCCACCGCGTTGACCGCCGCGTGAATGGCCTCGGCGGTCCACTGCGGCAGCGCCGCCAGCCGCTCGCGCAGCGCCGCGAGTGGTGCCTGCGCCTCGGCCTTGAGGTGCGATGCGGCATCCTTGGGCTCGTAGGCGTCGATGTCGCGGAACAGGAACGCGCTCGCGGTCGCCATCTCGGCGAGCGTCTTGGCGCGTTCGCGCTGCGCCTTCACCACCTCGATGAGGTCCGGCCCGTGCGCGGGATCGATACCGAGCCGGCCCAGGTGATGACCCAGGTGATGCGCGACATGCTTCGGGTCGGCGGTCTTTATGTAATGCTGATTGAGCCACAGCAGCTTTTCCGGGTTGAAAGCCGCCGCCGAGCTGTGCACGTTGCTGACCTCGAACAGCCGTATCATCTCGTCGATCGAGAACACTTCCTGGTCGCCGTGCGACCAGCCGAGCCGCACCAGGTAGTTGAGCAGCGCCTCCGGAAGGTAACCCTCGTCGCGGTACTGCATGACGCTGACCGCACCGTGGCGCTTGCTGAGGCGCGCGCCGTCGGCGCCGAGAATCATCGGCACGTGCGCGTACACCGGCGGCGTGGCGCCCAGCGCCTTGAGCATGTTCATCTGGCGCGGGGTGTTGTTGATGTGGTCGTCACCGCGGATCACGTGGGTGATACGCATGTCGAGATCGTCGACCACCACGGTGAAGTTGTAGGTAGGGGTGCCGTCCGAGCGGGCGATAATGAGGTCGTCGAGCTCGGTGTTCTGGAACACCACCCGCCCGCGGATCAGGTCCTCGACCACCACCACCCCATCCTGCGGATTTTTGAAGCGCACCACCGGCGGAATGTCCTTGGGCGGGTTGGCCACCCCGTGCCGGCACCTGCCGTCGTAGCGCGGCTTCTCCTTGCGCGCCATCTGCTCGTTGCGCATGGTTTCGAGCCGCTCCTTGGTGCAGTAGCAATGATAGGCCGTGCCCTCCCTGAGCATCTGCGCGATCACTTCCTGGTAGCGCGGGAAGCGGTGGGTCTGAAAGAACGGACCCTCGTCGAATTCCAGCCCCAGCCAGGTCATGCCCTGCAGGATGGCGTCCACCGATTCGGCCGTGGAGCGCTCGAGATCGGTGTCTTCGATTCGCAGAATGAAGGTCCCGCCGTGCTTGCGGGCGTACAGCCAGGAAAACAGCGCAGTGCGCGCCCCACCGATGTGTAGGAATCCGGTGGGACTGGGGGCGAAGCGGGTGCGAATGGTCATGGGCGCGGCCGGTTGAGATGCGGGAACGGCCGCTATGGTAATGAAAAACCCCGGTGAAATCAGCCGAATACCGGCAGTCGGGCCGCCGGGAAATTGACCCTGCCGGCACTTCCCCGTAAAATCCGCGGCCTCGGGCGATTAGCTCAGCGGTAGAGCACTGCCTTCACACGGCAGGGGTCGCAAGTTCGAACCTTGCATCGCCCACCATCCATTTCCTGGCCTGCCCCCTTTCCCCGCAGACCGTCCCTGCTCCACCACACAAGATTGGGCCAGCGGCGCCCCGGATTAACCGCCAGTCCGGCCGCGCCAGGCGCCGACGCCTAACCGGCCGGCTCGATCGCCTTCCACACGCACTTGCCGCCGCTCTTCTTGTCGATCTCGGCGACCATGCGGGCATGTTCGGCCTGCTCCTCGTCGCTCGCCCGGATCACCGTCAGCGCCGGTCGCCCCGGCTCCAAGCGACGCACCACGTGCCGCACCAGCGTCTGCCGTACCGTCGCGTTCGCCGACTCGCCCGGCTCCTGGAACAGCGCGGTCTGGCCGCCGGTCATGGCCAGGTAGGCGTCGGCCAGGATTTCGGCGTCGAGCAGCGCGCCGTGCAGCGTGCGCTGCGAGTTGTCGATGCTGTAGCGCCGGCACAGCGAATCGAGGTCGTTCTTCTGGCCCGGGTGCATCTGGCGCGCAAGCTTCAGGGTATCGAGCACCGTGCACACCGACTCGATGCTGCCGACTGCAACCTTGTCACCGACAAGCCGCAGCTCATGGTTGATGAAGCCGGTGTCGAACGGTGCGTTGTGAATGATCAGCTCGGCACCGTTCACGAATGCCAGAAAATCCTCGACCACGTCCGCGAACTTCGGCTTGTCGGCCAGCATCTCGTTTGTGATGCCATGCACCTCGATCGCACCCTGATCGATCTCACGCTCCGGGTCGAGGTACTGGTGGAAGCGGTTGCCGGTGAGGCGGCGATTGACCATCTCGACCGCGCCGATTTCGATAATGCGGTGGCCCTGCGAGGGCTCGAGGCCGGTGGTTTCGGTGTCGAGGACGATTTGGCGTGCCATGGTCATATTCTCTCTGTACGCGCGCTAGATGACGTCATTCCGGAGGAAGCCGAAATTCAGGTTCTTGATTCAGGTTCTTGCTCATAGTTGGAATCGCCTGCGGCGATGACTGAACAGCTATGGTGTCGCTAGCCGCGCGGCGGCGGGGTTGGCAACTTCAACACCAACCCCAACGGCTGTTGGGGTTCGCTGCGCTCACCCCAACCTACGAATGGCACAATCGTAGGGCGCAATGAGCACAGCGAATTGCGCCGCATGAAGCTCGATCCCCGGATTCCGTCGCGCTCCATCCGGGCTACATGAAAGGTGTTGATGTTGCCGTAGGTGTTGGGGACCCGTAGCCGCCGCCGAGCATCGCAGCCGAAGGCGGGAATAGCCGCACGCAGTGCGGTTCGCGCCGGGAGCGCGAACCCGTGAGCGGCGCAGGGATGCGCCGTCTCACGGGCCCCGCCTTCGGCGAGAAGCGCAGGAGGGGTCGGCGGCTCGGGGGCGTGCTTTCTCTTGCCTACTTCTCTTTGCACGAGAAATGAGAATTAGCCCGCCGCCGCGCGGCCAGCGGCACCATAGCCGTTCCAGCATCGCCGCAGGCGATTCGACACACTTATCTCAACATCCTGAGAACACAACATCACGACAGCATCTCATCGATGGCACGATTCGCCAACCCGTCGGCCCGCTCATTCTCCGCGTGCCCGGTATGCCCGCGAATCCACTTCCAGTGAATCTGGTGCTTGTGCGCCGCCGTGTCGAGCCGCTGCCACAGGTCCTGGTTCTTGACCGGCTTCTTGTCGGCGGTCTTCCAGCCGCGGCGCTTCCAGCTGTGAATCCACTCGGTGATGCCCTTGCGCAGGTACTCGGAGTCGGTGGTGAGCGTGGCCTCGACCGGGCGTTTGAGCGACTCGAGCGCGATGATCGCGGCCATCAGTTCCATGCGGTTGTTGGTGGTGTCGCGCTCGGCGCCATACAGCTCCTTCTCGTGTCCGCCGTAGCGCAGGATCGCGCCCCAACCACCCGGGCCGGGATTGCCGCGACAGGCGCCGTCGGTGAAGATTTCGACCTTATCGGCCACGGATCACGCGCAGTGCCGGGCGCGCCACCGCCTTGCCCAGCACCTTCGGGGTGCGCCACTCGGGGCGCAGCGGCGTCATGCCGACCACACGCTTCTTCGCCACCAGCAGGTACACGGCGCCGGCCATCGGCCACCAGCGATCGCCGGCCTTGTCGAGAAACCGCAGGCGCTCCATGGTCGTCTCTTTGACGACTGGCGGCCGGTAGTAGAGCATGCTGCCCTGCACGAACTCGAAGTCGAGCAGCTTGAGCCAGTCCTTGAGCCGTACCAGATTGAGGAAATTCCCGGTCCAGGGCGCGGCACCGCGCCGGCGCAGCGCCAGACGCCATAGCCCCCACAGGCTGAACGGATTGAAACCGAGCACGACGATGTGACCTTCGGGCGTCAGCACCCGGCTGACCTCGCGCAACACCTGGTGCGGGTCGGCGCAGAATTCCAGTGTGTGCGGCAGCAGCATCAGGTCCACGCTGCGGCTGTCGAACGGCAGCGCCTCGGGCTCGCCATACACGCGCGCCACCCGCGCCGATGGTGCGCCGGGCAAATCGAGCAGCGCCCGCACCGGCGCATTGCAGGCATCGAGCAGGTCGACCGGGCCGACGCAGCCGAGCTGCACCGCGACCTTGCCGAACAACGACGGCCACACGGTGCGCAGGGCATAGGACTCGACCGCCAGCAGCGAACGCCCCGGCGACTGCGCGAACCAGGCGCACAGACCGGCGCGGCGCGTAACGGTATCCGGAACTGCCATTGACTGCCCCTGCATGCTCGTCAAGACTGCTGTCGTTCGCGACCGGGATTTCACGATGCAACCTGTTTTACACGTCCGCGCCTTCGACGACAACTATATATGGGTCATCCGCGGCCGCGCCGCCGACCGGGCGCTGCTGGTTGATCCGGGCGACGCCGCGCCGGTCCTGGCCGCACTGCCGCAGCTGGGCCTGACCCCGGCCGGCATACTCTGCACCCATCACCACGGCGACCATACCGGCGGCATCGAGGAGCTGTTGCGCCACTACCCGGCCCTGCCGGTGTACGGCCCGGCCAGCGAATCCATTCCCGGCATCACCCGGCCCCTGCACGGCGGCGAAACCATCGAGGTGCCGAGCCTGGGCCTGAGGTTTTCGGTGCTGGCGGTCCCCGGCCACACCCGTGGGCACCTGGCCTACTACGGTCACGGCTGGCTGTTCTGCGGGGATACGCTGTTCCAGTGCGGCTGCGGCCGGCTGTTCGAAGGCACCCCGGCGCAGATGCACCAGTCTCTATCGGCACTGGCCGACCTGCCGGGGGACACTCTGGTGTACTGCGCGCACGAGTACACCCTGTACAACACCCCGTTCGCGGCGGCCGTGGAGCCGGACAACGTCGCCGTGCGCGACTGGCACCGTCAGGCCCAGGACCGACGCTCCCGAAACGAGCCCACCGTCCCGACCACCCTCGCGCACGAACGGGTCACCAACCCGTTCCTGCGCACCGATGTCGAATCGGTCCGCGCCGCCGCCGAACGCTATGCCGGAACCACGCTGCCGGACGGCGTTGCGGTATTCGCCACACTCCGTCGATGGAGGGATAACTTCCGCGGATAAGCGGCCGAAAACAAAAGAAAAGGTTGACGCCCCGGTGAGCGGCCCCTACCATTACTCCACATGGCGTCAACAAGAAGCAAGAAAGTCCCACTCCTTCCCCTTAGCCTGCTGACGGCCGTTCTCGTCACCTCTGGCTGCGCCTCATTTCCGTCTGCCGATACTGCCACGGCACCGAGTGCGTCGGCGTCCGACACGGCCGGCAATCCGGCCCCCCGGCCGGCGCTATCGGCGTCCGGCATCGAGGATGACACCGGCGACCAGTTGGTCGACAGCCGCGAGTATCAGGACCTGTGGGAGCGCATCCGTGCCGGCTACGCCATGCCGCCGCTGGACAGCGAGCTGATCGAGCGCCACGAGCGCTGGTTCGTGAACAACCCCGAATACCTCGACAACATGACGGCACGCGCCCGTCTGTACCTCTATTACATCGTGGAGGAAGTCGAGAAACGCGGCATGCCGATGGAAATCGCCCTGCTGCCGGCGATCGAGAGCGCCTACAAGCCGCACGCCTATTCGCGTGCCCGTGCGGTCGGCCTGTGGCAGTTCATTCCGTCCACCGGCCGCATCTACGGGCTGCACAACAACTGGTGGTACGACGGCCGCCGCGACGTGATCGCCTCCACCCAGGCGGCCCTCGACTACCTGGAAAAGCTCCACGGCCAGTTCAACGACTGGCAGCTGGCGCTGGCCGCCTATAACTGCGGCGAAGGCAAGGTCGAGCGCCTGATCCGGAACAACCGGCGCCTGGGGCTCCCGACCGACTACGCGTCGCTGAAGAAATTGCCGCGCGAGACCAAGAACTACGTGCCGAAGCTGATGGCGGTCGCCAATATCATTGCCGACCCGGCCAAGTACGGACTGCAGCTCGCGGCCATCCCGAATACCGAATACTTCGCCCGCATCGAGGCCGACGGCCAGATCGACCTCGGCGTGATTGCCAAGCTCACCGACATGCCGGTCGACGAGCTGTTCATGATCAATCCCGGTTACCAGCGCTGGATCACCGATCCGAACGGTCCGCACGCGCTGCTGATTCCGGCCGACAAGAAAGACGCGGTACTCGAGAGCCTGACCAAGCTCAACGACGAGAACCGCGTGCAATGGGCCCGGCATGAGGTCCGACGCGGCGACACCATGAGCGCGATCGCCCGCCGCTACAACGTCACGGTCGACTCGATCCGGACGGCCAATAGCCTCAAGAGCAACTTCCTGTCGGTCGGTCACAACCTGTTGATCCCGGTGTCGGCCAACAAGCTGGCGGCGGTCCAGCCGCCGACCTACGTGCGCGCCCAGACCATCACCGCCAGCCGTCCGGCCGGCGCGCCGGTGAAGATCGTGCATCGCGTCCGTAGCGGCGAAAACCTGTGGAGCATCTCCCGCCGCTACCGCGTGTATGTGCACCAGCTGCGCGAGTGGAACGTCCTCGACACCGACATGCTGCGCACGGGCCAGCGCCTGTTCATCTGGACCACTCGCGGCACGACCACCTCGGCCGGTCGCGGCCGCCCCGGCTGAGCCTATTCCCCGCTCGTAAGCAGTGACGCACGCAGCAGCTGCTGCGTGTAGGCGTCCTCAGGGTTCGCGAACAGCCCGTCGGTCTCACCCTGCTCCACCACGCGCCCCTGGCGCATCACCACTACCCGGTGGGCCATGGCGCGGATCACCGCCAGGTCGTGGCTGATGACGATGTAGCTCATCCCGTGGCGCCGCTGCAGCGCCCCGAGCAGCTCCAGCACCTGCTTCTGCACTGACACGTCCAGCGCGCTGGTCGGCTCGTCCAGCAGCACCAGCTTCGGCTCCAGCGCCACCACCCGCGCAATCGCAATGCGCTGGCGCTGGCCGCCGGAAAACTCGTGTGGATAGCGCCCCAGCATGTTCGGGCTCAACCCAACCTCCGTAAGCGCCTGCACGATCCGGGTCCGGCGCGCCGCCCGATCCAGCCCCGGGTGGTGCAGCGCCAGCCCCTCGCCGACGATCTGCTCCACGGTGAGGCGCGGCGACAGCGACGAGTACGGGTCCTGGAACACGATCTGGAAGTGGCGCCGCAGCGGCCGCAGCTGTGACTGGGACAGGCCGTCGAGCCGCCGTCCGTCGAAACGGATCGCGCCGCTGCACGCCTGCAGCCTCAGCAGGCAGTAACCGAGGGTCGACTTGCCCGAGCCGGACTCGCCGACGATCCCAAGGGTCTCACCGGCGTGCAGATGGATACTGACGTCATCGATGGCCCGTATCGGTTCTGGCCCGCGGCGGCGCCAGCCCGCACGGGCGGTCGGGAAGGAACAGCCGATTCTCTCCATTTCCACCAGCCGCGGCGCCGCCCGCAGCCGCTCGGCCTCACCGGCCTCGACCTGTCGGGTCGGGCGGCTGTCGATCAGCATGCGCGTATACGGCTCGCTCGGGGCGGCGAAGATCTGCCGGACCTCTCCCTGCTCCACCAGCCGACCGTCCTGCATGACGCCGACCCGGGCGGCAAAGTGTCGTACCAGGTTCAGGTTGTGGGTGATGAGCAGCACCGCCATGCCGAAGTCGCGCTGCAGTTCATCGAGCAGCGCCAGGATCTGCGCCTGGATGGTGACGTCGAGCGCCGTGGTCGGCTCGTCGGCGATCAGCAGCTTTGGCGCGCAGGCCAGCGCCATGGCGATCATCGCCCGCTGGCGCTGGCCGCCGGAGAGCATGTGCGGGAAGGCCGCGAAGCGCTGCTCCGGCTCGTCGATGCCGGTACGCGCCAGCAACTCGATCACCCGCCGCCGGGCCGCGGCCCGGTCGAGGCCCTGGTGAACGCGCAACGGCTCCATCAGCTGTTCGCCGATCGGGGCCACCGGGTTGAGCGAGGTCATCGGCTCCTGGAAGATCATGGCGATGTCGCGGCCGCGCACCCGGCGCAGTTCCGGCTCCGGCAAGGCCAGCAGGTCGCGGCCTTCAAAGCGCACGCGCCCGCCGGGATAAGAGGCCAGCCCGGGATCGAGCAATTTCAGGATCGACAGCGCGGTGACGGTCTTGCCGGAACCCGACTCCCCGACCAACGCAACCTTCTCGCCGCGGCCGATGCTGAAGCTGACCCCGCGCAGCACCTCGGGCGCGCCGGCCCCGCCGCCAAGACGCAGGTGGAGATCCTCGATCTCGAGCAGCACTTCGCTCATGCCCCACCCCGGCGCGTGTCCAGCGCCTGGCGCAGCGCCTCGCCGATGAAAATCAGCAGCACCAGCGTGCCGACCAGCACCGCAAAGGTGGTCAGCGACAGCCACCATGCCTCGATGCTCTCCTTTCCCTGCGCCAGCAGCTCGCCGAGGCTCGGCGTGGTCGGCGGCACGCCGAGGCCGAGGAAATCGAGACTGGTCAGCGCCAGGATCGCACCGCTGATGCGGAACGGCAGAAAGGTGATCACCGGGGTGAGCCCGTTCGGCAGCAGGTGCCGCCACATGATGCCCGCGTTCGACACCCCCAGCGCCCGGGCGGCGCGCACGTAGTCCAGATTGCGCCCGCGCAGGAATTCGGCGCGCACGTAGTCCGCCAGCCCCATCCAGCCGAACAGCGACAGCAACACCAGCAACAGCAGGATGCTCGGCTGGAACAGCGACGCGAAGATGATCAGCAGGTACAGCTCCGGCATCGAGCTCCAGATCTCGACGAAGCGCTGGAACAGCAGATCGAAGCGCCCGCCGAGGTAGCCCTGCAGGCCGCCCAGCAACACGCCGATCAGCGTACCGATCGCGGTCAGCGCCAGCGCGAACAGCACCGACAGCCGGAAGCCGTACAGCAACCGCGCCAGCACGTCGCGCCCGCGATCGTCGGTGCCGAGCCAGTTGGTGCGCGACGGTGGCGCCGGGTTGGGCCGCTCGGCGTAGTAGTTGATCGAGTTGAACGAATGCCGGTTCGGCGCATACAGCACCCAGCTGCCGTCCCCGGCGAGCAGCCGCTGCACGTCCGGGTCGTTGTAATCGGCCTCGGTCCCGAAGTCGCCGCCGAACGTGGTCTCCGGATGGGACACCAGAAACGGCGCGTACCATCCGCCATGGTGGTACACCAGCAGCGGCTTATCGTTGCTCAGCAGCTCCGCGAACAGGGACAGACCGAACAGGACCCCGAAGATCAGCAGACTCCTGTAGCCGCGCCGGTGGCGCCGGAACCGGTGCCATGCCCGCGCCCCCGGCGACAGGCGCTCGGCAGCCGCGATCGGCAGGTCGCCAGCGGGATCGGCGCGGCTCATCGTTCCACCGATCCGAACTGGATACGCGGATCGATCAGCACATAGGCCAGATCGGCCAGCAGCTTGGCCACCAGCCCCAGCAGCGTAAACAGGTACAGTGTCCCCAGCACCACCGGGTAGTCGCGCTTGATGACCGACTCATAGGCCAGCAGCCCGAGACCGTCGAGCGAAAAGATGGTCTCGATCAGCAGGCTGCCGGCGAAGAATGCGCCGATGAAGGCCGCCGGGAAACCGGTCACCAGCGGGATCATGGCGTTGCGGAACACGTGTCCGTACAGCACCCGGTTCTCGCTCAGACCCTTGGCGCGCGCGGTCAGGACATATTGCTTGCGGATCTCCTCGAGGAAGCTGTTCTTGGTCAGCAGCGTCATGACTGCGAAACTGCCGACCACCAGTGCCGTCACCGGCAGCACCATGTGCCACAGGTAATCGGTGATCTTGCCGTACCACGGCAGCGTCGCCCAGTGATCGGAGGTCAGGCCGCGCAGCGGGAATACGTCCCAGAAGCTGCCGCCGCCGAACAGCACCAGCAGCGTGATACCGAGCAGGAATCCCGGGATCGCGTAGCCGACCAGGATCACCGTGGTGGTTGCGGTATCGAAACGCGAACCGTCGCGCACCGCCTTGGCGATCCCGAGCGGGATGCAGGTCAGGTAGACGATGAAGAACGTCCACAGGCCGAGACTGATCGACACCGGCAGGCGCTCGACGATCAGCTCCAGCACCGAGCGGTGGTGGTAGTAGCTGGTACCGAAGTCGAACGTCAGGTAGCTCTTCATCATCTCCACGAACCGTACCGGCGCCGGCTTGTCGAAGCCATACAGCGCGCGCAGCTCCTTGAGGCGCTCGGCGTCGATGCCGCTGGCACCGCGGTACAGCAGCCCCTCGGCCCCGCTGCTGGCCTCGCCGCTGCCGCCGTGCTTCTGCAGCTGTCGCACCAGCTGTTCGACCGGCCCGCCCGGCACGAACTGGGTCACGGTGAAGGTGATCAGCATTACCCCGAACAGGGTCGGCAACATCAGCAACAGGCGCTTGAGGATATAGGCAGTCATGGCGAACGCTCCGGGCGCTTCCACCAAGTGCGAATCATCCAGCTTTCGGCACCGTAATACTTCGGCAGCTGCTCGGGATGGCCGAAACGGTCCCGGTAGGCGACCCGGTGTGTTCCGATATACCAGTTCGGCACCACGTACTCGCCGTGCAGCAGCACCCGGTCGAGGGCGTGCGCGGCCGTGACCAGCCGGCGCCGGTCCGGCGCATAGATCAGTTTCATGATCAGGGCATCGACGACCGGGTCCTTGAGGCCCAGCACGTTGCTCGAGCCCTCGCGGTCGGCGCTCGACGAGTGCCACAGGCCGATCAGCTCGTTGCCGGGCGACTGCGACTGGCCGAACGACTCGACGACCATGTCGAAATCGAAGGTTTCGACGCGGCGCTGATAGAGCGCGACGTCCACGGTCCGGTAGCGAAGCATAACGCCGATGCGCGCCAGGTTGCGCGCAAATGGGGCGATGATGCGCTCAAAGCCGCGCTGCACCGATGGCAGCATGATCTCGAACTCGAGCCGCGCACCCTGGCTGTTGACCAGCACACCGTCACCGCCCATGCGCCATCCGGCCGCGCGCAGCAATTCCTGCGCGCGCCGCAGGTTGGCGCGCAGACTGCCCGGCGCCGCCGTCGACGGCGGCCGCCACACCGGGCCGAACACCGCGACCGGCAACTGTCGCCGGAACGGCTCCAGCAGCGCCAGTTCCTCCGGCCCCGGCGGGCCGCTGGCGGCCAGCTCGCTGTTGCTGAAGTAGCTGTCGCAGCGGGTGTACTGGCCGTAAAACAGGTTACGATTCGACCACTCGAAGTCCATCGCCAGGCCGATCGCCTGCCGCACCCGGATGTCGGCGAACAGCGGCCGGCGCAGATTGAATGCGAAGCCCTGCATGCCGGCGTTGTTGCGATGCGGAAGCTCGGCGCGCCGGATCCGGCCGGAGTCGAACTGCGGGCCGGAGTAGTCGCGCGCCCATTTCTTGGAATTGCTCTCGACCAGGAACTCGAACTCGCCGGCCTTGAAGGCCTCGTGCTGCACGGTCTCGTCGCGGTAGTACTTGAAGACGACGCGTTCGAAATTGAACATGCCGCGCCGGGTATTGAGCCCATTGGCCCAGTAGTGCGGATTGCGCCGGTAACTCACCCGTTTGCCGAAATCGTAGGTGTCGAGGACGTACGGGCCGCTGCCGAGCGGCACCGCCCTGGCCAGGCTGTCGAACGGCCGGTCGCCGACCCAGGCGCGGGCAAACACCGGCATCTGGGCGGCGATCAGGTGCAGCTCCGGATTGACCCGCGCGAAGTGGAAGCGCACCCGGCGCGCATCGAGCACGACCGCGCGCCGGATGTCGGCCCAGTAGAAGCGGTAGCGCGGATGCGCCTGCCGGCTCATGAGTGTGTCGAAGCTGAACTTGACGTCGGCCGCCGTGACCGGCGAGCCGTCCGAGAAGCGCGCCCGCGGATCGAGCCGGAAGGTGACCGAGCGCCGATCAGCCGCCAGCCGGATATCCTCGGCCAGATGCGCGTACAGACTGAAGGGCTCATCGAGGCTCTGCTCCATGAGCGGCTCGAACACCAGCTCGTTCACGCCGGCGGCCGCGAGCCCCTTGAGCAGGAACGGATTGAAACTGTCGAAACTGCCGGAGGCCGCCAGCGTCAGCTCGCCGCCGTGCGGTGCCCGGGGGTCGACATAGTCAAAGTGCCGGAAACCCGGCGGATACTTCGGCACATAGCCCAGCGCCGCGGACGACGCGCCGCGGGCCGGCATCGCTGCCAAAACCAGCAACGCCATGACAATCGCCGCCACCGTTGCCGGTCGTCCGCGCACGATCGTCAGAACAACCTCCATCCCATTGATTTGTTTATCAACCTGCGGCGATACGCTATCATAGCGGGGCTGCCGGCGCCCTGCCTGGCCGAAAATAACATACGCTTCCGACCGTACAACAGGAGTCTGACATGGGTTTTCTCGCCGGAAAACGCGCCCTGATCGTGGGTGTCGCCAGTGACCGCTCGATCGCCTGGGGCATCGCCGAGGCCATGCACCGCCAGGGTGCCGAGCTCGCCTTCACCTACCAGAACGACAAGCTCAAGTCCCGGGTCGACAAGATCGCCCAGGAGACCGGCTCCAAGATCGTGCTGCCGCTGGACGTGTCGAGCGACGAACAGATCGACAGCACCTTCGCCGAACTGCGCAAGCACTGGGACGGTCTCGATATCATCGTGCACTCGGTGGCGTACGCACCGCGCGAGGAGCTCGAGGGACCGTTCGTGGAATCTTCGACCCGGGACGGCTTCCGCCAGGCGCACGAGATCAGCTCCTACAGCTTCGTGGCGCTGGCCAAGGCCGGTGTGCCGATGATGGAAGGTCGCAACGGCGCGCTGATCACCATGACCTACATCGGCGCCGATCGCGCAGTTCCGAATTACAACGTCATGGGCCTGGCCAAGGCCAGTCTCGAGTCGAGCGTGCGCTATCTGGCCCAGTCGCTGGGCCCGAAGGGCATCCGCGTCAACGCGGTCTCGGCCGGTCCGATCCGCACGCTGGCAGCCGCCGGCATCACCGATTTCAAGAAGCTGCTCGATTACAACGACGTGATGGCGCCGCTCGAACGCGGCGTAACGATCGACGAGGTCGGCAACGTCGCCGCCTTCCTGTGCTCGGACCTGGCGTCCGGTGTCACTGGCGAGATCACCTACGTGGACGGCGGCTTCAACACCGTTGCCATCGGACTCAACTACCAGAAGCTGCTGAAGAGCTGATCAGGCCGGGGCGGCCCGCCCGCGGCCGGCCCCGGACACGCGGACGGCACAGGCTACAGCTGGTCTTTGTATACCTCGATATCGGCATCCCCACGCAGGCCAGCACGATAGGCCTCGAAGTGCCCGGCTCCGCGCCGGTTTTCGATCGCCCGCCGCACCGCCGCCGCGTCGGCGCCGCTGGTCGCCATTTGCCCCGCCTCGATTACCTGCCGCAGCGCAAACACCGCACGGCTGCCGTCCGCGAGCCGGGCGCTCCCGTATACCGGCCGCTCTGCCTCGGGGCGCGGCGCCTCGAACAGGGCCTCGATCAGCACGGCATCGCCGCCGTTCTTGCGGGTGTAGCGCCGGGCCGGCTGCAACTCCATGCCGGTCTCGCGTGCTACCGCCTCAAGCGTGACATCGCCAGCGCGCAAGCGTGCGAGTGCCGCCTCGGCCGCCTTGTCGGCCTCGATGTCGAGCGCTGCCGCAGTGAGCGCGCGTTCGATCTCGGCCCGGACCTCGGCCAGCGGCCGCAGCCGTGCCGGTTCATGGGCAAGAACGCGCACCGCCACCAGGATATTGGGTTCGAGCTCGAACGCGGTGCTGTTACGACCCTGCTCCAGGACCTCGGGGTCGAAGGAGGCAGTGACTACCTTGGGATTGGCTGCGATACCGCTCCCTGCTCCGGTACGCGTAAACCAGTCGCTGGTCTCGATCCGCAGGCTCAGCGCCTCGGCCGCCGGTTTGAGGCTGTCGGACTGCTCATACACGAGGTTATGGAAGCGCTCGGCCATCTCGAAGAATCGCTCCTCGGCCTTGCGCGTCCGGAGCTCGGTCACGACCTTGGCGCGATCCACCATCGGCCGGGCCTTCGGCCGCTGGATTTCGGTAAGCTTGATCAGGTGCACCCCGTACTGGGTGCGCACCGGTGCCGACAGCTCGCCCGGCTTCCTGAGCGCGTACAGCGCCTGCTCGAATTCCTTGACGAATACCCCGCGGCCGACCAGGCCGAGATCGCCGCCCTGAGCGGCCGAGCCCGGGTCTTTTGACTCCTCGCGCGCCAACTTGGCGAAATCCGCGCCGGCCAGAATCCGGGCGCGCAGTGCCTCGACCTTGGCCATGGCGGCCTTCTCCGCCGTCTCGCCGCCGGTCGGGTCGATCGGAATCAGGATGTGGCTGGCGCGCCGCTCCTCGCTTCCGCCCGGGAGCGCGGCCGCGGCATCGGCCAGCGCCTGCCGCAGCTCTTCGTCACTGAGCTGCACGCCCTTCAACAGGTCCTCGACCGCAAGCCGCAGGTATTCGATGCGCACGCGCTCGGCCGTCTGGTAGCGCTCCGGATGCGCCTGGTATTCCTGTTCGATATCGGCGGCACTGATCCGCACCCGGTCACGCAGCCGCGCCGGCTTGAGGACGGCGACCGCCGCCTCACGCTCCTGGGCCTGCAGGCGCAGCAGCGTCTGGATGTCCGCGGTGGTGGCAAATGCACTTGGGGCATACACGCTCTGTGACTGGCGCACCAGCAGGTCGCGGCGCAGGCGCGCCTCGAAACCGCGTGCATCCATGCCGACATTGCGCAGCAGCGCCTCGTACAGCGCCGGATCGAACTTGCCATCGCGCTGGAACTGGGGCGCCGAGCGGATCTGGCCGGCCAGTTCGGCATCGCTGACGCGATAGCCCTGCGCCTCCACGTCGCGCGTCAGCAGGATCTCGTCGATCAAGCCGTCGAGGACCCGCTCGCGGAAGGCCGGGGTGTCGAACAGGCGCGGATCGGCATTGCGCCCGAGCATCTGGGTAACCGCACGCCGCTGCTCGTCGAGCGCGCGTCGATAGCTGTCGACGGTGATCGCCGTTCCGTCGACCGTGGCCACGTTCGGTTGGCCGCCTTCGAAGTAGTAGTTGATACCCCAGAGCGCGAACGGAATGGCGATGAGGCCGAGAATGACGGCGGCGATCCAGCCCTGGGTCTTTTCGCGGATGGTGGAGAGCATGCTGGCGATTTTCCTGTGCGAACCCGGTCGCGTGCAATGCAGACAAAGAAAAGGGCGAGCCGAGGCTCGCCCTGGGTCTGGCGGAGCGGACGGGACTCGAACCCGCGACCCCCGGCGTGACAGGCCGGTATTCTAACCGACTGAACTACCGCTCCGAATTGACTTGAATGGTGGGTGCTGAGGGTTTCGAACCCCCGACCCTCGCCTTGTAAGGGCGACGCTCTACCACTGAGCTAAGCACCCCGATGCGCAGCTTGCGACCGGCACCTTGCGGGGTCACCCCCATAAAAGCCGCGCTAGTTTACGGTATCCTTCAACCCTTTGCCAGCCTTGAACTTGGGATTCTTCGACGCCGGGATGGCAATCGCCTCACCAGTGCGCGGGTTGCGGCCGGTACGCGCAGCCCGGGTCGTCACCGAGAACGTCCCGAAGCCCGACAGGGTCACCTGTTCGCCGACCTTCAGCGCCGATGCGATCTCGTCCAGCACCGCATCCACGGCGCGCGTGGCAGACGCCTTGTT
>Ga0316622_100000993_pt1 | contig 17782 bp, 12 predicted proteins | sample OWC_Aug_OW2_C1_D_FD_207646 | JGI IMG/M metagenome (GOLD analysis project Ga0316622, IMG submission 207646) | Wetland soil microbial communities from Old Woman Creek delta, Ohio, United States - OWC_Aug_OW2_C1_D5_C | ecosystem: Environmental > Terrestrial > Soil > Wetlands | place: USA: Ohio... | reverse complement strand
GATCAGTTCGTCGCCGCGTGACCAGAGATAGGCGTCATCGCCGCGGCGGAGCAGCTGCGCACGGATGCCGTCCCACTTCCACTCGATCTGCCATGCCTCGATCGGTCCCAGGCTCGCCGGGTCGTTGTCCAGGGCATGGGCGAGGAACAGAGGGTAAGGGGTGCTGGCGGCCGGCTCGGCCGATTGCGGCGAGATCAGCGCGAGGAAGTTCTCCGGCGTCGGGCGCCACTCTCCCGCAAGGCGATGGGCGACCACCGCAGCATCGAGGCCGCTGACTGCCGCCAGGGCGCGCACCACGCTGCGCGCGGAGACGCCCACGCGAAACTCGCCGGTGATGAGCTTGTTCCAGACCAGCCGCTCGACTCCGCCCAGTTCCATCCACGCGCGCTCGAGCCGCGCAGTGCGCTCGGCGTCATCGGCCGAGGCCGCCAGCGGCATCAGGCGCTGCTCGACCCAGGCGCTCAGGCTGGCGGTGCTCCCGGTGCGCGGAGGCGGCAGCACCAGCGCGACGGTCTCGGCGAGATCGCCCACCGCCTCGTAGCACTCGTCCATCAGCCATTCGGGCAGCTGCGCGAGCTCGGCGGCGAACGCATACAGCCTGCGCGCGGGCATGGCGCGGCGCAGCTTGTTGCCGGTGAGGAAGAACACCGCCCAGGCCGCATCCTGGGGCGGGACATCACGGAAGTAGCGCTCCAGCGCATCGAGCTTCGCGGTGGTGGAGTTGGTCGTGTCGAACTCGCTGTAGAGCCGCGCGAATCGCTTCATGACGGCGTTTCGCCCAGATCTTCAGGCGCGGGTTCGGTCTCCGCGCTGCCCTGCTCGCCGGCGAAGCGGGTGGCCAACGCCTGCGCATCGATCCCTGTACCGCCAAGCCAGCGCACCAGCGCATCGCTGTAGCCGTGCGTGACCAGGACGCGCTGCGCGCCGCTGGCGTCGATCGCCTGCAGCAGGCCCGGCCAGTCGGCATGGTCGGACAGCGCGAAGCCGCGATCGACGGCGCGACGCCGGCGCATGCCTCGGATCTGCATCCATCCGGAAGCGAACGCGTCGGCATAGTCGCCCAAGCGCCGCAGCCACGGCGTGCCCTGCGCGGAGGGCGGCGCCACGATCAGGGCGCCGCCAAGATCATGGCCTCTTGGCAGTTGCGAGACGCGGCGCGTGCGCGGAAGTTCGACACCGGATGCGCGATACGCGTCGTTGAGCACCTCCACCGCGCCGTGCGTGTAGATGGGACCGATCTGCGCATCGACGCTGGCGATCACGCGTTGCGCCTTGCCCAGTGCATAGGCGTACACGACGCTGGCGCGGCCCGCCGCCCGGTTCGCGCGCCACCACGCGCTCATCTGCGCGAACAGAGCCGTCGGCGAGTCCCAGCGATAGATCGGAAGGCCGAAGGTAGATTCGGTGATGAAGGTGTGGCACTTCACGGGCTCGAACGGTGCGCAGGTGGGATCGACCTGCAGCTTGTAGTCCCCCGAGACGACCCACACTTCGCCGCGATGCTCCAGACGCACCTGCGCCGATCCCAGCACGTGTCCGGCCGGGTGCAGCGAGACGCGCACGCCATTGACCTGGATGGTTTCCCCGTACTCGAGCGTCTGCAGGTCGCTATCGCCCACCCGCCTGCGGGTGACATGCACACCCGAGGCGCTCACGAGATAGTGGTCGTGGCCGCCGCTGGCGTGATCGCTGTGCGCGTGAGTGATGACCGCACGTGCAACAGGCTGCCAGGGATCGATGTAGAAGTCGCCGGCCTCGCAGTACAGGCCTGACGGGGTGAGGGAGATCATGGTGGGCGGGAAGTTGAAGCCGCGTCGAAAGCGTAACGCACAATGGGGTCAGCGGGACAACGCCTGGGTCGATGTGCCGACCGCGCGCGTGGCATGGTCAGTTCGACGTCACTGGGTCGGGGGATGCATCCGGCATCCTCCAACCGTTCCCTTCCGACAATGGGATGTAGTTTTTCCAACATGTGTTCAGACGGTAACCCATTAATCATCCATGACTTTCACCGTTCGATCCCGGGAAATCCGGATAGAACGTTTCTTGCGGTCCCGCGTCCCGATATTCAAGACGCAGTCGCCGCCAATGCGCACGAGGACATTTCATACCACCCTTGCCTCGTTCACCGCCTCAGAGATTTCGGCGGTGATGCGCCTGTTCTGGCTAGTCAATCCCAAACCTCTCTGCTGAGACCGTCGTCTCACGCCCAGGAGACATTTCGTGCTCGACACCAGCCTGATGCAAGACTCGGACTTCGACCGCCAGTTACTGAACACGCTCCTCGCTTTCCGTCAGGGCGATTGGTCCGTGCGATTGCCTTCCGATCTGACCGGCGTCCCGGGAAAGATCGCCGACGTGCTCAACGACATCATCGACATGAACGAGCGCGTGGCCAAGGAGTTCGATCGGGTGAGCCGCGTCGTCGGGCGCGAGGGCAAGCTGATGCAGCGGGCGACGGTGCGCGGCTTGCCAGGCGGCTGGGAGACGGTGGTGGAGTCGATCAACACGCTGATCGACGACCTGGTGCGACCGACCACCGAGATGTCGCGCATCATCGGCGCGGTCGCCAAGGGCGACCTGTCGCAGTCGATGGCACTGGACGTGGACGGACGGCCGCTCGAGGGACAGTTCCTGCGCACGGCCAAGACCGCCAACACCATGGTCGAGCAGCTGAGCTCCTTCGCATCGGAAGTCACACGCGTGGCGCGCGAAGTGGGCACCGAGGGCAAGCTCGGCGGCCAGGCGCGTGTCAAGGGCGTAGCCGGGACGTGGAAGGACCTGACCGACTCGGTGAACTCGATGGCGGGCAACCTCACCGACCAGGTGCGCAACATCGCCGAGGTCACCACCGCGGTCGCCAACGGCGACCTGTCTAAGAAGATCACCGTCGACGTGCGCGGCGAAATCCTGCAGCTGAAGGACACCATCAACGTGATGGTCGACCAATTGCGCTCCTTCGCATCGGAAGTCACGCGGGTGGCGCGCGAGGTGGGCACCGAGGGCCGACTCGGCGGCCAGGCCTTCGTGCCGGGCGTGGCGGGCACCTGGAAAGATCTCACCGACTCGGTCAATTCGATGGCCGGCAACCTCACCGCGCAGGTGCGCAACATCGCCGACGTGACCACCGCGGTGGCCAACGGCGACCTGTCGAAGAAGATCACCGTAGACGTCAAGGGCGAGATCCTCGAGCTGAAGAACACCATCAACGTGATGGTGGACCAGTTGAACTCGTTCGCCTCGGAAGTCACGCGCGTGGCACGCGAAGTGGGCACCGAAGGCAAGCTCGGCGGCCAGGCGCAGGTGCGCGGCGTGGGCGGCACCTGGAAGGACCTGACCGACTCGGTGAACGTGATGGCGGCGAACCTCACGGACCAGGTGCGCAACATCGCCGAAGTCACCACGGCGGTGGCGCGCGGCGACCTGTCGAAGAAGATCACCGTTGACGTCAAGGGCGAGATCCTGGAACTGAAGGACACCATCAACGTGATGGTCGACCAGCTGTCCTCTTTCGCCGCGGAGGTCACGCGCGTGGCGCGCGAAGTGGGCACCGAGGGCAAGCTCGGCGGCCAGGCGCAGGTGAAGGGTGTGGCCGGCACGTGGAAGGATCTGACCGACTCGGTGAACTTCATGGCCGGCAACCTCACGGCCCAGGTGCGCAACATTGCCGAAGTCACCACGGCGGTGGCGCGCGGCGACCTGTCGAAGAAGATCACCGTGGACGTCAAGGGCGAGATCCTCGAATTGAAGAACACCATCAACGTGATGGTGGACCAGTTGCGCTCTTTCGCATCGGAAGTGACGCGCGTGGCGCAGGAGGTGGGCACCGAGGGCAAGCTCGGGGGGCAGGCCTACGTGCAGGGCGTGGCCGGGACTTGGAAGGACCTGACCGATTCGGTGAACTCGATGGCTCGCAACCTGACTGCGCAGGTGCGCAACATCGCGGAAGTCACCACGGCTGTCGCCCGCGGCGATCTGTCGAAGAAGATCACGGTGGATGTCGAGGGCGAGATCCTCGCGCTGAAGAACACCGTCAACACCATGGTGGATCAGCTCTCCTCGTTCGCATCGGAGGTGACGCGCGTGGCGTGGGAAGTGGGGACCGAAGGCAAGCTAGGCGGTCAGGCGCAGGTGAAGGGCGTCGCCGGCACCTGGAAGGACCTGACCGACTCGGTGAACTCCATGGCCGGCAACCTGACCGCGCAGGTGCGCAACATCGCTGACGTGACGACGGCGGTGGCGACCGGCGATCTGTCGAAGAAGATCACCGTGGATGTGCGCGGCGAAATCCTGCAACTGAAGGACACCATCAACGTGATGGTCGACCAATTGCGCTCCTTCGCGTCGGAAGTCACACGGGTGGCGCGCGAGGTCGGCACGGAAGGCCGCCTGGGCGGCCAGGCCAACGTGACGGGGGTGGCCGGAACCTGGAAGGACCTCACCGACTCGGTCAACTCGATGGCGAGCAACCTCACCGCGCAGGTGCGCAACATCGCCCAAGTGACCACGGCCGTCGCGAAGGGCGACCTGTCGAAGAAGATCACGGTGGACGTCAAGGGCGAGATCCTGGAGCTCAAAGACACCATCAACGTGATGGTCGATCAGCTCAACTCCTTCGCCTCCGAGGTCACGCGCGTGGCGCGCGAGGTGGGTACCGAAGGCAAGCTCGGTGGCCAGGCGCAGGTGCGCGGCGTGGGCGGCACCTGGAAGGACCTCACCGATTCGGTGAACGTGATGGCGGCCAACCTCACCGACCAGGTCCGCGGCATCGCCGGTGTGGTCACCGCCGTGGCCAAGGGCGAACTGAAGAAGAAGCTGATCGTGGAGGCGCGTGGCGAGATCGCGGCACTCGCCAGCACGATCAACGAGATGACCGACACGCTGGCGACCTTCGCCGACCAGGTGACCACGGTAGCGCGCGAGGTCGGAGTGGAAGGCAAGCTCGGCGGCCAGGCCAACGTGCCGGGCGCATCGGGCACCTGGAAGGACCTCACCGACAACGTCAACCAGCTGGCGGCGAATCTCACCACGCAGGTGCGCGCCATCGCCGACGTGGCCACCGCGGTCACACGCGGTGACCTGACCCGCTCGGTCACGGTCGGCGCGCGCGGCGAGGTGGCGGTGCTGAAGGACAACATCAACGAGATGATCCGCAACCTCAAGGACACCACGCAGAAGAACAGTGAACAGGACTGGCTCAAGACCAACGTCGCGCGCTTCACGCGCCTTCTGCAGGGTCAGCGCGAGCTGCAGACGGTGGTGAAGCTGATCCTGTCCGAACTGGCGCCGCTGGTCGGTGCCCAGCTCGGCGTGTTCTACATGATGGAGGCCTCCCACGGCGACGCGCGCCTGAAGCTCGTGGCCGCATTCGGCTACCGCGGCAACCGTTCGGTGCCCACGCAATTCCGGCCTGGTGAAGGCATGGTCGGACAGTGCGCGGTCGAGCAGAAGCGAATCGTCATGAGCAACGTCCCGCGCAACTACCTGCGCATCTCCTCCGGACTGGGCAGCGCCGGACCGACCAGCGTGGTGGTCCTGCCGATTCTGTTCGAGCAGCAGGTCAAGGCAGTGATCGAGCTGGCTTCCTTCGACGCCTTCAGTCCCACCCACCTGGCCTTCCTGGACCAGCTGATGGAAGGCATCGGCGTGGTGCTGAACAACATCGAAGCCAACAGCCGCACGGAGAGCCTGCTCAAGCAGTCGCAGACGCTCGCCCGCGAGTTGCAGGCGCGCCAGGAGGAACTGCAAAACACCAACGAGGAACTCGCGGAGAAGGCACGGCTGCTGTCCGAACAGTACATCGAGGTCGAACACAAGAACCGGGAGGTGGAGCAGGCACGCCTGGCCCTCGAGGACAAGGCTGCGCAGCTGGCCCTGTCATCCAAGTACAAGTCCGAATTCCTCGCCAACATGTCGCATGAACTGCGCACCCCGCTCAACAGCCTGCTGATCCTCGCGCAGCAGCTGGGCGAGAACCCGCAAGGCAATCTGTCGCAGAAGCAGGTGGAGTACGCGAAGATCATCCACGGCTCTGGCACCGACCTGCTCACGCTCATCAACGACATCCTCGACCTGTCCAAGATCGAGTCGGGCACGGTGACGCTGGAAATGGGCGCGATGCCGCTGGCGTCGCTGCGCGAGTACGTCGAGCGGACGTTCCGTCACATGGCCGAGGCAAAACAGCTGGACTTCGGCGTCGACCTGGCGGAGGACCTGCCGCCGACCCTCGTCACCGACAACATGCGCCTGCAGCAGATCCTGAAGAACCTGCTGTCCAATGCGTTCAAGTTCACCGAGCAGGGTAGCGTGCACCTGCGCGTGGGGAAGGCGATCCGCGGCTGGAACCACGAGAACGAGACGTTGAACAGCGCCCAGACGGTGATCGCCTTCAGCGTGGTCGACACCGGGGTGGGTATCGCACAGGACAAGCTGCAACTGATCTTCGAGGCCTTCCAGCAGGCCGACGGCACCACCAGCCGGCGCTACGGCGGGACCGGCCTGGGCCTGTCGATCAGCCGCGAACTCGCGCGCCTGCTCGGCGGCGAGATCGTGGTCGAGAGCGCGATCGGCCGCGGCAGCAGTTTCACCCTCTACATCCCGTTCAGCAGCGTGAGCGTCACCACGCCCATGGCCGGTGCCGCGGCCCCCGCGCTGCCGCGGGCCACGCCGCGTTCCGACGAGATTGCCCTGCTGGCATCGCCGGACCCGGTGTTGCTGTCGGTGCAGCAGATCAATGACGACCGGGATGCGATCCGCGAGGGCGATCAGGTGGTGCTGATCGTCGAAGACGACGCGACCTTCGCGGGCATCCTGCTCGAGGTCGCACGCGAGAACGGCTTCCGCGGGGTGGTCAGCCTGCACGGCGGTGCGGCGTACTCGCTCGCGCGCGAGTTCCAGCCGCAGGCGGTGATCCTCGATCTGACCCTACCGGACATCGAGGGATGGGCCGTGCTCGACCAGCTCAAGCACGATCCGAACACGCGGCACATCCCGGTGCACATCCTGTCGGGCAAGGACGCGCGCGAGCGCGCCCTGCGTCACGGCGCCCTGTCCTACCTGGTCAAGCCGGTGAGCCGCGAGCGCCTGCAGAGCGAGTTCGCACGGATGCAGAGCTTTCTCCAGCGCGAGCGCAAGCGTCTGCTCCTGGTCGAAGACGACGACGTCCAGCGCACCAGCCTCATCGAGCTGCTCGCCGCCGACGACGTGCAGATCGTACCCTGCGGCACGGGGCGGGAGGCGCTGCAGGCGCTGCAGAACTCACAGTTCGAATGCGCCGTGCTCGACCTGGCGCTGCCCGACATCTCCGGCTTCGAACTGCTCAAGACCATCTCCGAAGACACGTCGATGCTGGGCATGCCGGTGGTGATCTACACCGGCAAGGAGTTGACGCGCAAGGAGGTCACGCAGTTGCGCCGGGTGGCGCAGAGCGTCATCGTGAAGGACGTGCGCTCGCCCGAGCGGTTGCTCGACGAGACCGCCCTGTTCCTGCACCGCCCCCTGCACAGGCTCACCGAGGTGCAGCGGCGCCTGTTGCAGGGCAGCCAAGAGGGGGACAGCGTGCTGCGCGACAAGAAGGTGCTGATCGTCGACGACGACGTGCGCAACATCTTCGCGCTGACCAGCGTGCTGGAACGCTACGAGATGAGTGTTTCGTTTGCGGAGAACGGGCGCGACGGCATCGAATCCCTGAACCAGATCCCCGACACCGACATCGTGCTGATGGACATCATGATGCCCGAGATGGACGGTTACGACACCATCCGGGCGATTCGTCAGGATCCCCGCTTCGTGGCCCTGCCCATCATCACGCTGACGGCCAAGGCGATGAAGGGCGATCGCGAGAAGTGCCTGGAGGCTGGCGCCTCGGACTACATCACCAAGCCGGTCGATACGGCGAGGCTGGTTTCGCTGCTGCGCGTGTGGCTGAGCCCGCGCATGAACGCGGTCGCCTGAGGATTCCCGGATGGGCGGCGACGACAGAGTGGCGCAAATCGAGAAGATCGAGATCGACTTGTTCGTTCTCGGTCTGGAGCGGGCTTTCGGTCTCGACCTGGGCGGATGCTCGCCGGCAATGGTGCGCGGCGCCATTCTCGAGCAGGTGAACGCCATGCACTCCCGCAGCGTCACCGCGCTGCTGGATCGCGTCCTGCACGATACCGAGTGCGGTGAACGGGTCGCCGCCTGCGTGGCCACCAGTGGGCTCGAACTGTTCGCCCATCCGGAGTTCTTCCGTGCGCTGCGCGTGCACGCCATGCCGTGGTTGAGGACCTGTCCGTTCGTCAACGTCTGGATGTGCGAGCCTGGTTCGCCGGGCGACGTCCACTCGCTCGCCATTGTCTTGTCCGAGACCGGTATCGACGCGCGCAGCCGCATCTATGCGACGCACCGCGATGGGCGCAGGGTGGCCTGGAGCAGCGAAGCGGCAGTCTCCGAGCGCTCCCTCGATTTCAGCGATCCTCAGTACCGCCTTGCGGGCGGCAGCCAGGCGCTGCATCGGTACTTCGAGCTGCAGGAACGTCGCCTCGTGCCGGCCAAGGCGATGCGCCAGAACATCCTGTGGGCGCAGTACGACGCGAGTCAGGGTGCGCCGTTTCACGAATTCAACCTGATCGTGTGTCGTGACGCCATGCTCAACGCGCTGCCAGCAACGGCCCGCCGGCATTTCCACATGCTGCTCGCCGACAGCCAGGCGCTGTCGGGATTGCTCGCGCTGCCGCCCAACTGCCCGCTGGACGCCTCCGTCACCAACCGCTACCGGATGCTGGACGCGGTCAGCGGACTGTATCAACGCGTACGATGAAGGGATTCGACGTGCAGCGAACCAGCACATTCCGCCACCCGACGCGCGCGCGCCCGGCGCTTCCCGATCTCCAGCAGCCGCCTGGCGGGTGGGATCCCCCGCTGGTGCTCGTCGTCGATGACAATCCTGCCAACTTGGCCGCTTTCGAAGCCACCTTGTCCGAACCGGGGTTCGAACTGGTCATTGCGCAGTCCGGCGCGGACGCCATGCGCGAGTTGCTCACCGGCACCTTCGCCGTCATCCTGCTCGACATCAACATGCCGCATCTGGACGGGCTGGAGACCGCGCGCCTCATCCGCTCCCGGGACCGCTGCAAGGACATTCCCATCATCCTGGTGACGGCCCATTCTCCGGACCAGGCGCAGCTGCTGCGCGGCTACGAGTGCGGGGCGGTCGACTATCTGGTCAAGCCCCTGCTGCCCGATGTACTGCGCTACAAGGTGCGCGTGTTCGTCGACCTGTTCCGGAAGAACCAGCAGGTGGCGTTTCAGGCGGCGCAGCTGCGCACGGTCAACGTCCAGCTGCAGCAGGAGATGAACCAGCGCCGAGAGGCCGAGCGCGATGCCGCGTTCGAACGCGAAGAGCGGCAGCGCGTGGCCATGAATGCGATCGGCGATGCGGTGGTCACGCTCGACACCTACGGCAATGTGATGTCGCTCAACGCGCAGGCGGAGCAACTCCTTGGGCGCCGGCAGGAAGAAGTGCGCGGCCTCGCGCTGACCGAGGCGTTGGCCCGTGAGAGCGCGGCCTTTGCCCGGGACCTCATCGAAACGGCCGCACAGGTGTGCGCGCGCGCCACCACCGCTCGCAGCGCCGCCCCTGCCCCGGTGCACGCTGGCGCCGCAGGTTCGCGCTACGTCGAGTATGTGATCTCCCCCGTGCAGGACCGGCGCGCCACCGTGGTCGGCGCCGTGCTGATCCTTCAGGACGTGACCGACCGCCATACCGCCGAACTCGAGCGCGAGCAGGCACTGACGCGGGAGCAATCGGCGCGGCAAGCGGCCGAAGAAGCCAATCACGCCCGCGACGAGTTCCTCTCGGTGATCTCCCACGAGCTGCGCACACCACTCAATGCGATCGTCGGCTGGGCGCAGATCCTTCAACTAGGCCCCGCCGATGCGCAGGTCACGGGCAGGGCGGTCGCGGCGATCCATCGCAGCGCCATGGCGCAGAAGAAGCTGATCGAGGACCTGCTCGACATGTCGCGCATCATCAATCGCAAGATCGACCTGAACCGGGCGTCGTGCGACCTCGCGAGAATCGTGCAAAGCGCAGCCGAAACCGTCCTCCCCCTGGCGCAGGAGAAGTCGCTGGTCCTGGAATGCGGGGTCCCGGAGGCACAATTTCCGATCTACGCGGACGAGTCGCGCATCCAGCAGGTGCTATGGAACCTGCTCACCAACGCGGTGAAATTCACCCCGTCGTCGGGTCGAATCATCCTCCGGCTCGACACCGATGGCGACCGTGCACGCGTCAGCGTGAGCGATTCGGGCGAGGGGATCGAGCCGGCTTTTCTCACGCACGTGTTCGAGGCATTTCGTCAGGCCGATTCGAGCACGGCTCGCGCACACGGTGGGCTGGGGCTGGGCCTGGCGATCTCACGTACGCTGATCGCAATGCACGGCGGCCAGATCGAGGCAGCCAGCGACGGCCCTGGGACTGGCGCCTCGTTCACGCTGTGGCTGCCGCTCGCTCAGCGCGCGCTGGCGGCGAACGAGGACACCCATCCACCGGTGCCGGGAGAATTGTCGCTGCACAACCGCCGCGTGCTGATCGTGGACGACGATGCCAGCACGCTGGAGATGGTCGGCGTGGTGATCGGTGAGCGGGGCGCCGAAGTGCGATGCGCCGGAAGCGCCCGGGAAGCGCTTGCCATCGTGCGCGATTGGGACCCCCACATCATGCTCTCGGACATCTCCATGCCTGGCGAGGACGGCTACAGCCTGATTTCTCGCATCCGCGGCATGGCGGCGAGCGATCGTCCGCGGATGCCGGCGATCGCCGTCACCGCGATGGCCAGCAAAGAAGACCGCGCGGCGGCTCTCGACGCAGGATTCGACGCGCACCTGGTCAAGCCGATCGAGTTCCGGAACCTGATACAGCTCATCTCCCGCTTGTTGAAGAAGGACGCCCATGCGTGATGCCTTCGACCGCAATCCGGCAGCAGCTCGCGCGAGCCGCTGTCACCGCGCTGGAGCGTAGCCATCCAAGATCTATCGGCCGCAACCAAGGAACTGCTCGCTCGGCACATCGACTCCGTCATGCAACTGGAGATGCTCCTGATGCTCAAGTCGGAATCGAACGTACCGCGAACTTCCGAGCAGATCAGCCAGCGTCTGTACGTGACTGAACGTGCGGCGGCGGATCAGCTCGTGCGTCTTTGTCGTGACGGGTTCCTCGATTGCCGAAAGGATGCCGACGGCCTCGAGTGGTACCAGTACAAGCCGGTCAGTCCACGCCTTCACGGGCAGGTCGAAGAACTGGCGCGCGACTATGCCCAGCGGCGCGTGCGCCTGATCGAATGGCTGTACTCGAAGCCTTCCTCGAGTGTTCGCAATTTCGCCGGCGCGTTCCGTATTCGCAGGAGTGAGGACGAGTGAGCTTCTTGCCCGAGTTGGTCTACATCCTGTGCGCCATCACGGCACTGAGCTGCACGCTCCTGCTGCTGCGCGCATGGCTGGCGCAGCGGGTTCGTCTGCTGCTCTGGAGCGCGGTGTGCTTCCTCGGCCTGACGATCGAGAACGTGCTGCTGTTCGTGGACATGATCATCCTGCCCGAGATTGATCTCGCCATGCTGCGCAACGCCATCGCGCTCGCAGGGTTGATGTGCCTGGTGCTTGCCTTAATCCTGAACAGGAGCAGCGCATGATCATGTTCCTGCATGGGTCGATCGCTGCCTGTTTCGTGGTGGCCGGTGCGTTCTTCTTCCGCTTCTGGCGAGAAACGCTCGATCGTCTGTTCCTGCTGTTCGCCCTGTCGTTCTGGCTGCAGGCGCTGATTCGCATCGGGCTCTCGGCATTTGCCCAGCACGACGGCACACTCTTTCTCTACGCGCTGCGCCTGACCGCCTATGCGCTGATCGTCGCAGCCATCCTGCACAAGAACTTCGTCGAGGAGCGCCACGACCAACGCAAGTAGATGGGCACGGGCGATTGCGGCTGCTCGGGCAAAGGCGAGCCGGAACGTTCAGTCTGAGGTGTTGCGAAGCGTGGAGCACTGCGCGGCGAGGTATGCCAGCCGCGCCAATCTGAGGTAAATTCCATAGCGATCAAGTGCTGAACAAGAATGAACTGCACGTGTCATAGCGACAACAACAATGGCGTGATCTGGATCACGTAGATGGCTCCAACTTCATTGACGCAACCATGACCACCCCTGTCGCCGAACACATCGCTCGCCCACGCGGCGTGGAACAGCTCGTCACTGGCCGCCCCACCTCGGACGGTGCCGGGGTGAAGCTCACGCGGGTGCTGACACAGTCGCTGCAGCGTCGCCTGGATCCGTTCCTCATGCTCGACGCCTTCGGCACCGACAACCCGGAGGACTACATCGCCGGCTTCCCCGACCATCCGCACCGCGGCTTCGAGACAGTCACCTACATGATCGCGGGCCGCATGCGCCACCGCGACAGCGCGGGTCACGATGGTCTGCTGCAAAACGGCGGGATGCAGTGGATGACCGCGGGACGCGGCGTCGTCCATTCCGAACTGCCCGAGCAGGAAGAAGGCCGCATGGAGGGCTTCCAACTCTGGCTCAACCTGCCTGCACGCGACAAGCTTTGCGTGCCCTGGTATCGCGATTTCCAGGCAGTGGACATCCCACGGTTCACGACATCCACCGGTGTGACCGTGCGGGTGCTCGCCGGCGCGAGCCACGGCGTGGCAGGCGCGGTGCAGCGCGAAACCACCGAACCGCTGTACCTGGACCTCGAGATGCCGGCCGGGACCATGTTCGCGCAGCCCCTGCCACCCGGGCACAATGCGTTCGTCCACGTGTATCGCGGAACGCTCGACATCGGCGGAACCGACGTGCCGGCGCAGAAAATGGCAATCCTGGACAACGCCCAGGGCAGCGACGGCCTCTTGCTGAAGGCAGCGCAGGCTGCGCGCGCACTGCTGATAGCAGGCAAGCCGCTTGGCGAACCGATCGTGCAGTACGGGCCGTTCGTGATGAATACGCAAGACGAGATCGCGCGAGCGGTGCAGGACTATCGGGCGGGGCGCTTCACTTCTCGGTAGGTTGAGGAATGGATCCCGGCTTGCCCTGGGACGACGAGGAATGACGCGCTACCCCATCCCCAGTTTCTTCGCGGCTTCCCGAAAGCGCGCTTCGCCCAACTCGTCGAAACGGAACGCATTGAAGAAGTCCGCGGCGTCGTAGCGCGAGAGGCTCTTGCGGATCGCCGCGGCGTAGCCCTGCGCTTCGTCCAGCTTGCCCGCCAGTACGAGGCTGTAGGCAGCAATCGCGAAGATGTGCGGATGTGCGTTGGGCCGGCCGGCCGCCTGCACCGCCGCCTCCGCCGCCTCCTCGAAACGTCCCAGCCGCACCAACGCCATGGCGCGGGCGCCCAGCATCCCGAACAGCAACGGATCGTAGGGACTGAGGCTCCTGGAACGTTCCGATGCCGAGATCGCCGCTTCCGGATCGCCCATCTGCGACTGCACGAATGCGAGCGCGTAGTACCCGAGCGCGAAATTAGGACTGAGATCAACGGCATGCTTGAGCTCGACGACGGAGCAATCGTGCTGTCCGCGCAGCCACAGCGCGCGTCCCTGCGCCCAGTGCACCGCCGGGTCGCGATCGTCGATCATCATCCCCTGCCCCGCCGCTTCCAGCGCCCGGTCGATCTCCGGCTCGCGCGCCGCCCATCCCTGGAATGCGCGCTGCCAGTGCGTGAACGACAAACCGGCGTAGGCGCGTGAGAAAGTCGGATCGAGGTGCACGGCGCGCGCGAAGAATTGCTGGGCGACGTCGTTGTCTTCACGGGTGAATCGATACATGTGCCATAAGCCGCGATGGTGCGATTCCCACGCATCGAGCGAGTTGGGCGGACGCAGGATGGCCTCGTTGCGCTCGACACGCTCGATCTCGCTGGCGATCGAGGCAACGATGCCATTGCCCAGTTCTTCCAGCACCGTCAGCGCTTCGTCGCGCTTGCGGTCGAAGCGTTCCGCCCAGACAACGCTGGCCGTCTGCGTCTGAGTCAGTTCGACGCTGACCACGATGCGCTCGCCCAGGGTGCGCACGGCACCGCTCACCAAGTAATCGACGTCGAGCATGCGTGCGGCTTCGTCCGGCGCGATCTTGCGCTCTGCAAGCGCGAACACCGTGCCCTGCGCGATGACGAACAGGCTGCGCAACTTCGCGAGCCGGGTGATGACGTCGTGCACCAGCGCGTCGGCGAAACCGCCGGCGTGCGCCGGTGCCAGCGCGTCTCGCAACGGCATCACCGCGACGGATGCCCGCCGCCCGGGATCCGCGCGCAGCACTGCCGCAGCCAGGGCGTCCGCGCCAGTGAACGTCGACGGACCAGCGCGTGGTTCCGAGGTGCCGGGACGCGGCCGGGCCCGCAGCGCCGTCCAGGCATGCCGGATGGGCGCGAAGTCCAATCCCTCGGCGGCGAAATGCTTGGCGGCCGCTTCCAGGTGCCGATCGGCATCGCGCAGACGGCCGGCGGCGGCGAGCGCGGTCAGCAGATGTTCATGCGCACGGCGATCGAACGGAGAAAGCTGCAGCCACCGTTCGATGTGCGTGAGAGCCGACTCCTGGCCGCCGCCGGTGGCAAGGCGCTCGAGCAGCGCGACGTGCATATCGCGAAAGCGCCGCCTGGCGGCGGTCACCCAGCCGCCGAAGGCGGGACTGCGATCGATCTCCAGTCCTTCCGCGAAATCGCCGCCAATGCATGCCGCCAGTGCTTCCGCCCGGCCGATGGCGAGCGCCTGCGCACCGCCTGCCATGGCGCGCTCCATCTCGATGGCGTCGACCTCGCAGTCCGACAGGTCCAGGCGCACGAGATCGCCGTCGTTGAGGACCCGCACCCGGTCCGGGCTGTCCATTACGCGGCGCAGCTTGCTCAGGCACCAGCGCAACTCGCCGCGTGGATCATCCGGGGCATCCCAGAGCAGTTCGCACAGCGAGGTGCGCGACACACCGCGCGGCGCGAGCGCCAGGTAAGCCAGAAGTGCGCGCACCTTGCGCGAGCCAGGCAGCGGCACGTCCTGCCCGTTCCGGCTGATCGAGGGCCGGCCAAGCAGGCAAATGCGCAAGGCTGGCGACCCCGCGGATTGGCCCATTTCCACGCTCCCTCCCACGTACACGACCACTACCGGGCCTTACCGTGGCAATGGCTGCTGCCTCGGTCGTCCGGTCGGAGCGCACCAGCCCACAGCAACCTGCACGATGATGATAAGGAATCGCGATGAATACACCCGCAGCCATCCAGAGTCAAATCGCCCCCACAGCCGGCCCCGACCTGGGGGCCCTCAAGACACGCCAGCAAGGCGCCTGGTCTTCCGGCGACTATGCCGTCGTCGGCACGACGCTCCAGATCGTGGGCGAGACGCTGTGCGAGGCACTCGATCTACGTGCCGGACAGAAGGTCCTCGACGTGGCTGCGGGCAATGGCAACGTCGCCCTGGCCGCCGCGCGGCGTTGGTGCGAGGTCACCGCCACGGACTACGTGCCGCGTCTGCTCGAGCGCGCACGCGAGCGCGCAGCCGCCGAGGGACTGCCCATGAGCTTTCGCGAGGCGGACGCCGAGAACCTGCCCTTCGAGCATGCGAGTTTCGACGTCGTGGTGTCGACCTTCGGCGTCATGTTCACGCCGGATCAGGCGCGCTCGGCGGCCGAGATGCTGCGCGTGTGCAGGCCGGGGGGACGCATCGGGCTGGCGAACTGGACGCCCGATGGGTTCATCGGGCAACTGTTCAGGACCATCGGCAAGCATGTGCCGCCGGCGACCGGCGTCAAGTCGCCGGCACTGTGGGGAACGCGCGAGCGCATCTCGGAGTTGTTCGAGTCCCAGGCCAGCGCAATCAGCATCGCCACACGGCACTTCGTGTTCCGCTATCGCTCGCCACAGCACTGGCTCGACGTGTTCAAGACCTACTACGGACCGGTGCTCAAAACCTTCGCTGCGCTGGACGCGCCTGCGCAGACTGCGTTGACCGACGATCTGATGGAATTGATCCGGCAGTTCAACCAGTCGGGCGACGCGACGATGGTCGTGCCCAGTGCCTACCTCGAAGTAGTAATCACCAGGAGTTGAAGGCGCAGGACGGGCGCGACACCGTCATGTCGCTGCCCGCTCCTTCTCAGAAGAAGGGGTATGGCCCCGGATAGCGCCCGATGTAGCTCAGGCGGCTGACATGGATGGCATATTGGCTCACACCAGCGCTGCGACCTCGCCGGCCAAGCGCCATGAAAAACCAGTACAAGGCGCGCTCATTGCCTCCGCTCCCGCCTGACCTCCTCCTCAGCCTCTTCCTCGAGCTTCTTGTAGTCGCGCGGCGGCTCGTGCAGCAGTTGCGCCCGGCTCTTCTCCAGACCCTTCACGATTGCGACCACCGCTTCGTTGTAGGGCACGGCCATGCCCAACGCCTTCGCCTCGCGCACGATCGCACCGTTGAGCGAATCGATCTCGGTGCGCCGCCCCTGCTCGATGTGCTGCATCATCGAGGGACGGTTGTAGCGGATGCGGCCGTGGTCCTTGATCTTCTTGCGCGGATCGGGATCGACGAGCTTGATTCCCTTTCGAGCCACCACTGCCAGAATCTCATCGAGCAGGCGGTCCTGCAGCGCGCTGACCTCGGGCGTGCGATACATCTCGCCGCCGCGTAACCCGGTGATGGCAGCGAGTGCATTCGCCGCGCAGTTGTGCACGAACTTGCTCCAGATGTAGGACATCGGGTCGGTGACCACGCTGGTCTCGATGCCCGCTTTGTTCAACATCGCCGCAACGGCTTCGATGCGCGGGGTGATCCGCCCGTCCAGCTCGCCGATCGAAGTCAGGCCGGCGTTGGTGTACACCGCCCGTCCTGGCTCGGGAAACGCCCCGCTGTTCATCGTCACACCGGCGGTGACGCGACCCGCGCCAAGTTCCGCCACCAGCGCTTCGACGTTGCCGATGCCGTTCTGCAGTGTGAGTGCGAAGCCGTCCGGCTTGAGCACTTCGTTCGCCTCACGTGCAGCGTCCGCTGTGGAATTGGTATCGGTGAAGACGATCGCGAGATCGCAGGGTGCGAGCCCCCTGTGACTGGTATGGGCGGGCAGCTTCACCACGTGACGGCCGCGCACGCCCTCGACGATCAGCCCATTGCGCCGGACGGCACCAATGTGATCCTCGCGCGGATCGATCAGGGTAACGTCATAGCCCGCATTGGCAAGCAGCCCGCCGTAGACGGAGCCCATGGCTCCGGCGCCGATCATGTAGACACGCACGGCCGCACCTCCTGTGAATCAGGTAACGTCGTCCCGGCGAACGCCGGAACCCTCGCAGTCCACCAACGGTAACTTCCACTGCTCGATTCCGGCTTGCGCCGGAATGACGAGGTCAATTCGACTTGAGCCGCTTGACCACGGCGTCACGCAGTTCCTGCATGGTGTGATCGCTCCAGAACTCGTGATCGAGCGCGATCTGGCGCAACCCCTCAGCCAGGATCTCGCCTCCAAGCTGGTGGCGTTCGCAGTAGCGCGTCCAGAATTCCTGGACCTCTTTGAGTGTGACTTGCATGCGTCGTAGCGCTCCGGACTCGTTAGGTGGTCTAGATTACTGCAACTGGGCGAAACGAGGTCAGCGGCCACTCCGGGATGCCTTCACGAATTCGAGCGATGCCTGGAACAGCTCGAGGTCTTTCTCGTAGTCGGCAGCATCCGCGCGGTCGATCTGTATCCATTCCCGCGTACTCGCCACGCCGCTGGGCTGGAATGGGACGACGTTCTCCCGGGAGAACTGCAGTTCGGTTGCGGTGGCAACCGGCAGGC
>Ga0316622_100000991_pt1 | contig 17806 bp, 15 predicted proteins | sample OWC_Aug_OW2_C1_D_FD_207646 | JGI IMG/M metagenome (GOLD analysis project Ga0316622, IMG submission 207646) | Wetland soil microbial communities from Old Woman Creek delta, Ohio, United States - OWC_Aug_OW2_C1_D5_C | ecosystem: Environmental > Terrestrial > Soil > Wetlands | place: USA: Ohio... | reverse complement strand
AAGACGAGGCCGATTGCCTCGCCTGCAACGTCGGCAGCCACCACCCTTTGCCCACCGCCAACGCCCGCGTGACCCACCGCGGGTCGTCACCACGCCCTACCGCGCGAGCGGTTTAGTCCGTTGGCCGAACCCGGAACTCCGGCGGGCAGTCAGTCCTCGATCTCGGCGAGTACCCGAAGCAGTGCACGCCCTTCCTTGCGCTGCGCCTCGGCTTCCTGCGTCCGCCGGCCGTGGCCGCAGTTGCGGTTGCACTCGCCCCTAGGCGCATCGCGATTCGTGCCGCCGTGCATCCGGCACCGGCCATTTGCCATCTCTTGGGCCTTGCAGGGTTGGTCGCCTACACCGGCTTGCGCTCTACAACGCGCGCGCCGCCAATCAGGACGGGGGCAACCCCAGCGTCACCGTGAAGAAGAAAAGCGCCCACGTCAGGATGTCGTGGTAGAGCAGGGTGCGGTCGCGTTCCATGCTTGTGATCTCCAGAAAAGCCACCGAATTCCCGGCCGGGCTAGCGGATGACGGTCAGCGCGATGAGCGCGTGGACGAGGGTGGTCGGCGCTCTCTACGTGCGCGACTACATTCGGGACTACATTCGGGACACCACTGTCCCCTCTGGATGTTTCCCCAGGAGTTCGACCACCTATGCCCTTTGCGGCATTCCCAGTTCAGCGGTTCATGCATCCGGTGATATTCGCTGGAAAGGCACTTGCCCCCGAGCCCTCGCGCATGAGCCTTCATGTCTTCGATTGAGTAATACCGGCGCTTTGCGTCCGGGTTGAGATTCTTGCGCTTGGTCTGGATAACGCGTTTCGCCGCACATATCGGACACCACCTGCCGGATCGTATGTTAGCGGCAGCTGTTTCCCATTTGTGCCCCTTCTCGCATTGCCAACGCATCTTGGTTTTCGCATTGCGATATGTACGCGAAAGGCACTTGCCACCATGCTCAGCCGCTGCGGCTCGCAACTGGTCTAGCGTTAGCTTAGCCATGCCGGCGCATACAGAGCACCACCGCCCATTGGCGACGTAACCCACTGTGGTTCGCCATTCATGGCCTTCCGCACAACGCACGGTAATCCGACAGTCCCGCGAGGCGGTCCTTCCAGAAATAAGCATTCCATGTTTCTCGCGAAGCGCCTTTCGAAATTTCTCGAAAAACTCCGGCGAGTAAATCTTCCGAAGATCTAGTCGAATCTCGTCCTTCTCGCAGATGGGAGTGAAACTGGCCGCTCGAAGAGCCGCCGCGAGAAAATCATAAAGACTCTCAAGTTCGATATAGCGAAATACGTCCGGCACATCGATGAGCGTGATTCCGTGTTCTGCACAGAGGCGCCGCTTCGCTTCATCATGCCGCTGCAGCTTTCGATGGTCCCCCTTGGCGCGATGAAAGAACGGCGATTCTTTGTAGTGCTGGATGCCCTGATGCTCAAACGCAATCTTCAGGGACGCGCAATAACCGTCGAGTTCCAGGCGCCGACCCTTCCGATTGATCAGCCATTCGGGCCATAGCATCGGGAACGCCTCGCCCGTCATCTGTTCCAAATACTCGCGCGTTATTCTTTCACCCATACCACTGCCAAACCCACAACTTGGACACCACCTGCCGCCTTTCACCGAATCGGCTGTCGCCTGCCAACGGTGACCCGCGACGCACTCCCACAAGTATTTCCGTCGCATGCCGTTGAATTCGGTTGAAAGGCATTTACCGCCTCTCTGCTCTGCTAGCGCCCGCAGATCGACGATCGTTTGGTGCTTCCCTGAGCAATATGGGCACCACGTTCCACGCATAACGTTGTTGTGGGTTGCCCACCACGTGTGTCCTCTTGCGCATCTCCATTGGTACTTTTCCCGAGAACCGGTGTACTGCGTCGAAAGGCACTCGCCACCATGTGCAGCAGCGACCTCGGCAAGTACGCTCGCGGGCAAGAGCTTCCATTGGCCATAAGCGATCTTCGAGCACTCGGGACACCAGCTTCCGGCGCGAATATTGGTAGCGCTGGCAACCCACTCGTGGCCCTCTTTGCATCGCCACTCTAGTCGTGCGTAAACGCCCTCGCAGGTGGCAGAAAGGCAACTGCCGCCACGCTCATTCGCAATGGCGCGCATCTCCTCGATGGTGACCCGGTAGGAGCCGGTATGGCTGCAATAAGGACACCATTGTCCGCGCAAGATCTTCGATGGGGTCGTGCTCCATTGATGCCCTGACGCACACTCCCAGGTCAGCTTGGCGTTGTAGCCTTCGTAGCTTCGCGACAAGCATTTGCCTCCGCGCTCGGCGGCCGCTGCTTGCATATCAGCGATTGAATATTTCCTGGCTTTCTCGCCGCGCTTCTTTGTCGCGCAGATTGGACACCACTTTCCGAATCGGACGTTGTTAGGTCTCGCATCCCAAACGTGCCCTTCTGCACATTGCCACGTTAGGGCTTGTTTTGAGCCGAGATAATGCTTCGACAAGCATTTGCCGCCGCGCTCGCGAGCGGTGGCGCGCATATCCTCAATCGTGAGAGTGAATCGATGTTGGTGCCGTTCGCTCTCCCACTTTGCGGCATGCTTCTTACTTTTCTTACTCATTCCGGCACCCGCTCGTAATCCCCTTCTCTCGGGCGCTGATAGCGCGACCGGGAGTATAGGGCTGCAGCGAGACTAGGCCCGTAATTGTCAAGAAGCGGGTCGGCGCAGTCCTGGCGAGGCAAGGGACCGGACGCGGGTGACAGCGGCCCAGACCGGCAGGACGCAGCCGATATCGGCTTGGCAACAATTCGAGCGGGTCAACCGCCGTTCTCGCGCAGCAGTTTCAGCAGGGCGCGCAGTCGCGCCCGGCCCTCGCCCTGCTGCGCCATGGCTTCTTTGGCCCGCAGGCCGTCTTCGTAGTCGTCATTTCCCGCACCCGTCTGTGCGCCCGGGCTTGCGCCGCCATGGAGGCGGCAGCGACTGCTGGCCGTCGCCACCGGTGACCTGAGACAGTGTTCCTCGGCTGGTCAGGTGCTAGAAATCTAGGCGAGTTCAGGGAGGCGTCAGGGCCATGGGCAAGCTTCGGACGAAGTGCGCCTTTGCTGTCACCTCCGTGTCGCCAGAGGCGTCGCCAGTAATGATCGCTTGAGAAGGGGTGAGGTTATGAGGAAAAGTGCGCTTTTGATTGCTGCGTCGCTTGCGGCGGCGCTAGTTGGATTCGGCTCGTTAGCGAATGCTCAGGGCTGGAAGAACTATGGGAGTAGGAGCGGCCTATCTTCCGGACCGGGCGGCGGACTGTCCTATGGTCCAGGGGGCGGGCTGTCGTCCGGTCCAGGCGGCGGACTGTCCTATGGTCCAGGCGGTGGGCTGTCCTATGGTCCAGGGGGCGGGCTGTCGTCTGGCCCTGGTGGTGGGCTGTCCTATGGTCCAGGGGGCGGGCTGTCGTCTGGCCCTGGTGGTGGGCTGTCCTATGGTCCAGGCGGTGGGCTGTCGTCCGGTCCAGGCGGCGGGCGATCCTACGGCCCGTGCGGCGGGCTGTCATATGCCCCCTGCCCATAAGGCTGCTTAGAACAAGAATCCGGGGGCTGGAACGGATTCCGACATTTCAGCCCCCGGCCCCGTGTCGGGGTTGTTCTTTCTGGTGAACGTCTGCCACTGGGCGGAGGGAGCATCCACCGGCCGAACTCGGAAGTCCTCTGCAGCCGGTTCAGTCGTCGATCTCCCGTAGCAGCCGCAGCAAGGCGCGCAGCAGCGCCCGTCCTTCCCGACGCTGCGACTCGGCTTGCTGAGTCCTCTGCCCGTGCCTGTATGCGCCGTTGCGCTCACCCTTCGGTGCGCCGGGGCTCGCCCCGCCGTGCAACCGGCATCGCTTCTTTCCCTTCATTGCTGGCGCCTTGCACGGCGCACCCGTGGTGCGCGTGCGGGCGCCGCAGCGGCGGCACGCGGCGAAGCCCGCCCACGCCAGTTCCATAGGGTTGCCGCTCATTTTCTTCCACCCCCCGGCGTGGGTGCCCCCCCGGTGACGTTGCCGACGATAGCTTGGGCGCCCTCAGTCACGGTGAGGTGCTGAACCTGCACAACCTGCGTGCCGCCCGTCCGCACCCGTTGCAACGTCAACAGTCCTTGCTGGTAGGTCGTCATGAGGCGAACGGCGGCGTTCGTCAGGCGCGCCGCCTCAACGGGGGCCGTGCCGTCACGGCCACGCCCGATCTGATCGAGATAGGCCGCCGCCTTGTCCATGAACTTGAAGGCACACGAATGGGCGAGGGCCAGCTGGTGCGTCAGCATTTTTTCGAGGGCGTTCCCTGCGTCCGCTGACTCGGCTGCGTCTACGGCCAGCGCGGCCACGTCCAGATTCTCGGTCAGAAGCAAGTCCGTTCGGGCAATGCTGGCGTCGATGGCCGGCGTATCGGGCGTCGCGAGGGTGTCGCGCAGCCCCAATGCCCGATACGTGTCGGCGACTGGTACCACCTCGCCGTGCCGAACGTCGGGCAGCGTCTCGGGCGGCGCAAGTAGCTCCCGCGTCAGCTTTCCGTGGAACTCGGCCATGTCCCTATGGTGGGCAGCGTTCCAGCCGTCGCCGCGGTCGGCGTAGGTGTCGGCTACGGCCGCGTCCACTAAGGCGCGGCGATTCATTTCCAGACCCTGCCGGGTGCGCGATTTCGTACCGCCCATGTCAGTCGCCCTACGTCTTCGCCGCCGCCCATGTCGCGCCCGTGTGAGCCTCTACCAGCCCCGTGGTGCACTGCTCACCCATCACCTGCACCCAACCATCCAGCATCGCCGCAGCCAGCCCCTGCGCGGCTGCGGCGCCGTCCTGCTCCGCGCACTCCAGCAGCAGCTCATCGTGCGAGTGGTGAATCAGCCGCGCATCCAGCCCGGCCAGGTGCCGGGGCAGCGCCGCCAGCGTGGAGCGCAGCACTTCCGCTCCGGTGCCGCTCACCGCGTGTGCGCAAACGTCGGTGGCTTTGAACGTGTCGCGGGTGAAGTGCCGCACCAGCCCCAGCCGGGTGGACACCTGCAGCGTGCGCTCTGCCTGGCTGATCGTGTGGCGCTGCCACTGCCGCAGCTGTGGCCTGCTTTCGAAGAAGCGTGTGCGGTATGCCTGCGCCTGCTCCAGCGTCAGGGTGATGCCGCGCTCCCGCGCTTTCTTCACCAGCACTTGCGGTCCGCCACCGTACTGCTGCGAGAAGTTGATGGTCTTGCCCACCGCCCGCGCTTCCTTGTCCGTGCTGCCCAGCACCTGCTGCGCGGTCAGCGTGTGCAGATCGGTGCCGGCATTGAATGCGTCCAGCATCGTGCGTTCGCCGCTGTAAATCGCGCTGATGCGCAGCTCCTGCATTGAATAGTCAGCGCATGCCAACGCCCGGCCCAACGGGGCGCACACCAGCTCCCGCATGTCGCCTTCGCGGGGCAGCTGCTGCATGTTCGGCTTGCTGCAGTTGAAACGGCCGGAGCTGGCGAACGCGATGCCGTAGCCAGGGTGCACGCGCCCCGTCACCGGGTTGCGTTTGTCCAGCAGGTTGCCCTTAGTCCACCCCAGCAGCTTGGTGAGCTTGCGCACCTGGCGCAGCGGCTCCAGCGCCGGCAGTGCGCCGGGCTGCAGGGCATTCAACTGGTCGCTGTTGAGTTGCAGTTGGCCGGTGGCGGTGCGCGGCCACTGCCGGAGCAGCAACGCATCCGCGTGTGTCTCCAGCCAGGCACTGATCTGCTTCGGGCTGGTGGGCAGCACACCCGGCAGCGCCAAGTCGAACGCGGACAGCGCCTCCAGCCGCTGCCACTCCCACCGCTCGCGCAGCCGCTCCAGCCGCTCCCAATCCACCGGGATGCCATCCAGCTCCTGCTGCGCGATCACCGGCACCACCTGCAGCAGGTTCTGGTAGATCGCCGTGCGGCCCGCTATCGGCCCGATCCGTTCGTAGAGCTGCAGCGGCAGCTGCGCGTCCAGTGCGCTGTAGGCCAGCTGCTGCGCGGTCAGCGCCGGTGCGGCCCAATCGCTGCGCTGCGCCGCCTTGTCCACCTGCAGCCCCAGCGCCTGAGCGCACAGCTTTTCCAGGCTCAGGCTGGCCCCGTACAGCACGCGGCCCAGCAACATGGTGTCGTGCACATTGATCTGGACCCCCGCTACTCGCCGGAACCACTTGCTCTCGAAAACCGCGTTGTGCGCGACATACCAGCCCCGCGCCAGCCATTCGGTGAGCAGCGCCGCCGGCAGGTGCAACATGTCCAGCACCACCACCGTGCCGGCCCAGTTGGCGATGGAGACCAGCCGCAGCTGGTGCTGCCACGGACACAGCCCGGTGGTCTCGATGTCGATGCCGTAGGGTGCGGGCGTGCTGTAGAGCTGCTGCAGCGCCGCCTCGGCTCGGCCAGGGTCGGCGATGTAGTAGTAGCTCGACATCATGCCGGCCCGGCCTCGGTCAGCGCCGGCGACGGCTGCACGGCTCCACCCGTTGACGTTGAGGGTGACCCCACTTCTACGGCGACACCATCACCGCCAAGACCGTCAAGGCCGACACCGCCATCAGTAGGGGAAGCTGGCGGTGTTGGCTGGCGGGGTTCAACTCCGCCAACCTCGCCACCATTTGGCGGTGTCGGTCTTGGCGGTGTTGTCGGTATTGCAACCTCCAGCTGCCACTGCCAGCCGGCGGCTGTCTTGTGCGCCCGGATCTGCGGGAGCGCCTGCTTGGCCCGCTCGACGGTGCGCCAGCTCAAGCCGTGGCCGTTTGCAGCGTCCTGCAGTTCCTTGACCGGGACCGGCCCGGCCTGCAGCAGCTCCAGCAGCAGGGTGGCGGCGCGCTGCTGCTCCGTTTCTCGGTCCTGGGTGACCGGCTTGCGGCTCAGCAGCTCGTTGGCGTCGGCCATGCACAGGCCGGGCTGCCACTCGATCTTGCTCGCTTCGATCAGCCGACCATTCGAGTCCGCGTTGTCCAGCACCGCCTGGACAGTGCGAAACAGCAAGCCGGGCATGGGCGGCGCCAGGTTGACCTTGATCGGCAGGAACACCGGCTGGTCGTCCTGATCGGGATCGACCAGTACCCCGTAGACAGCGCGAGCAGCAGCACCGAAGGCGCCGGAGCCTGCTAGGCGCATCAGCGCCCCACCACTTGGGTCGCCCGAGCCCTTGTTGAAGTGGCTCACTACCACCCCCGCGCAGCCGTGCTTGTCCATCAGCTCGGCGAGCGGAGCCAGCACGACCCGCACCTCGCCCGCGTTGTGCTGATCGGTCTTGCCCATGTACACCGACAGGGGATCGAGTATCACCAGCACTACATCACCGAGTTTCGAGAGCAGGGCGTCCAGCGCCTCCAGGTCGCGCTCCAGCGTGAACAGTCGGGGCTTACCCTTGATCCTGACGCTTCGGACGATGTGGCACCGCTCCAGCACCGCACCGGCTGCTGCGAGGCGCGGCGTGATGGTGTCCTCGGTACCGTCCTCGCCGCTCAGGATGACGACGCTCCCGGTCGGGCAGGGCGGCGCACCGTCAGGAAACGGCCAGCCCCGCGTCGCCACGGCGGCCAGCCACATGGTGAGCTGCGATTTGCCGAGTCCAGGGTGGCCGACGATGATGCTGAGCTTGCCGAGTGGCAACCGGTTCAACCAAAGCCATTCCACCGACTCCATCTGCACATCGGCGGCGCGGATCACCTCCAGCTCGCCGGCCCCGGCATCCATCACCGGCAGCGGGCCGGCAACACCTACATCGACACCGGTGCCAAGGCCCCACCACTCCACGAGCTTCGCCAGCAGCGGTTCGGGCAAGACCGCCGCCAGGCTGGGTAGGCCGGAAAAGGTTTCACCGTCCTGCTGCCGTTGGATGGTGTCCACCACCACCCTGGCGCGATCCGGCAGTTCCTCATCACCGGACAGCTGCAGCACCGCACTCAGCACCTGCTGGACGGCAACCGGCTGCCAGCCGGCGTGCAGCATCGCGCCACAAACGTGGCGGATCAGATCGTGGCGGCTGCCAGGCACACCGACCTGCACCTGCGCTCCGATCCACCGCCAGTGCCGCAACAGCAGGGCAGCGCCAGCGAGGATGCGCACCCAGCCGGCAGCGGCGGATGCCGTGGTTTCGAAGATAGGCACGTCCGCCAGGCCGCGCTGCGGCAGCCACTCCCGCAGCTGGCCGCTGCTGTGCCGGGTCGGTGGACACTCTGCCTTGTCGCCGTTCGCGAGCAGCTCGCAGATCGTTTCACCTGCATAGGTGAGCTGCAGCCGCTGTGCGCCAGGCGCACGCAGAAGCACATGTCGGAGTTGGCCGCTGTGACCCCAGGCCGGGGTGTTGGTCGGCAGCAGCAGCCGGCCCAGCTCGCTGGCTTCCGGCGCGTCCAGATCGCAGCTCACCACCTCACCGCTGGCGGGTCCGAAGAGCGCCGCCAGGTCGTTCGGGTTGCCGTTCGCCCAGTAGGCCGGCAGCTGATCGGCGGATAGGTGCTGTGTCTGCCAGCCCTTGAAGGCCGGCACGGCAGTGCCAGGGTTCACCGGCACCGGGTAAATGCCGCACGCCAGCAGCTGCTGCGCGGCGCTCAAAAATGCGTGGTCGTTTGCTACCATGTCCGTGACACCTTTCGAAGTTGACGCGCCAGGACAGCCCGCACAGCTGCCTGGCGCTTTTGTTTTGGATCAGTGCGGAACGTTGGGCAGCTGCGGCGGCGCGGGGAACGCTGCCGGGGCCGGTGGCGTCGCAGGCGTGAGCGGTAGCGGCTGCTGTGCTGCCGGTGCGGGCTGCTGGAACACCGCCGCCGGCTGTGGCATCGCCGGAATAGGCTGCGGTGGCGGGACGGGCGGAGCTGCCGTGGCAACGGCCTGTTGCTGCGCGGAATAGAAGCGCAGCGCCGGCACCATCCTGCCTTGGAACAACACCTGCTCAGTGCGCACCAACACCGTGCGCCCGATCCACTGCGAGCTGTCGCGACCGAAGGCAGCCGCCAGGCTCGCGGTGTTGGTCTTGTTGAGAACGGCGCGGCGGTTGTCGGTGAACAGAAGCACCGCCTTGGTTTTCACCGTGCCGCCGTCCGGCAGCTGCGTGGTTTCCACCGCTGCGATGGTCAGGTAGGCAGGCTGCGGAACGTCGGCGGCTTGCATGAACTGGCCGCCCATGAACTGTTGCATATCCATAACGTCACCTTTCGAATAGGAGGTTGTTTGAAGACTCAATGCCGGGCGGACGCGTTGCTGACGGCCCGGCTTGGTTCGGCTTGGGGTTCGATCGCTGAGGGGGGTCACCGTCTTTCCCGGCCCCAGTTCAAGTGGGTCCCCGTCCCATCCGGAGCCGTCGCACGCGGCGCAAGTCTCATCGGTGTGAGGGTCAACACCCGAACCGCTGCAGTAGGGGCAAGTCGGCCCCGAGGATTCGCGGCTGGCAGCGGGGCCCTGCGAGCGCGAATCAGGGTCAGAGGGGTCGGACCGTGGGTACGGCTGGCGTGAAATATGGAACATCACGCGGCGCCTCCCTCGCCGTTCTTCGCGATCCAGCGCAGGAAGGCGGCTTCGTCTACCAAGAGGCGGCGGCCGACCGACTTAATGCACTGGTCGCGGAAGCCGTCGCGGTTCGTGAACGCGAGCCAGCGCAGCCCGCCCAAGGTGGGGTAGGCGTGAAACTCGGGCCATTTGACTAAGGGAATGAAGCGCGTCGCGGGCGAGGGCGGCGCGACGTTGCCGTGCCACTCGGACACGTCGGCAGCGAGTGCCTTTTGCATTGCTGATACCTCACAGAAGCGGGCGGCATTGCCCGTTGCCGTGAGTGTCGGGGCAGGCTTGAGGGGCGCGGTTTGCGATAGGGCCTATCGCCGAATCGCAGGTGGCAGGTGCGGGTAAAGGTTCTGGTGCTGGACGCTGACCGGGCGCCGATTTATCGCGGTGATACGCAGTGCAGCGTCGTCGCAGAACCTCACTACCGCGCCACCTTCCGACCGGAAGCCGTCACCGTCCCCGTATTTGCGCTCGCCTTCGCGAACCAGTTCTTTCAGCGTTGGCGCGTGCCCGTGCCTCTGCTCGAAGTCCGCTGCAAGGGCAGCAAGGCATTCCTGCAACGGTGCGACATACCATTTTGGCCCGCGCGGTCTCTGTGAGGCGGCGTGGGATCGGTATCCGCCAGAGGCGTCCGGCCCATACAGCACCTTAAGCCCTTCCTTGGGCCCCAGCGACACGGCGTCCCGAATCAACGCTAGGAAGGCAACGAGCCTCAGAAACGCAACGGAATCGTCCACGTTACCCGGTACGAAGCCCTCGGACTCTCGGTCAACGCATGCCAGTATCTGATCGTCGGTTAACCCTTCCGAAAGCTGGTGGCGTGCGCCTTCCACTTGCAGCCAAGTGTTCTCAGTTACCCATTCGGGGACGCTGCCGCACAAGGCCAGACGAAACGCATGTTCGGCCTCGCGAGCAGGGAAGTAGGTTGCGTTGAGCCAGTCTTGAGTAAGTGCCTCTTGCTCGGGCGTCGGCTCGTCGCTCAGCGGCGGCAGTCCGTCGTCTAGTTCGTCAGGCTGCATGTCAGCCCCCGAATATCTTCGCGTTCATGCGCGACACCACGCCCGCCGTGTGCGCCTCGCTCAGGTGGGCATAGCGCCGCACCATTTGCAGCGTCTTGTGCCCCAACACCTCGGCAATCTCGGCAAGGCTTGCGCCGTTCATGGCGAGGTAGCTCGCGGCCGAGTGCCGTAGATCGTGAAATCGGAAGTCTGCCACGCCGGCTTTCTTCAGTGCCGCCAGCCAGGGCGCCCGCAGGCTCATGGGCTTCGGTGCCTTCCGGGGGTTTTGTGGATTCTGTGGATTTTGTTCCAGGGGTTCTGCCCCCTTGTCCTTCGGCTTGCGCGGGCCCTTGGTGGGGAACAGCAGGGCGTCCGAGTCCAGTGGCCGCACCTTGCCGAAGTCGCGCAGCACCTCGCGGGCGTGGCCGACCAACGGCACCACGCGGCGTTCGTTGTTCTTCGTCTTGTGCAGCGTGATCCGCCCCTGCACCAAGTCCACGTCGGCCCAGCGCAGGTTGAGAATCTCGCCCTGGCGCATGCCGGTGGCGAGGGCCAGCACCACAACCGGGGGCAGGTACTTGTTCGAGGACTCTTTGCAGGCTTTCAACAGGCGCGTGCGCTCGCCTTCCACCGTCTCGCCGTTCGGCCCCAGGGTGTCGTCGGACAGGAAGCGGACGCGGCCCCTCGGTTCCTTGGGCTTCGTCACCTTCCGCATGGGCGAATCTTCCAGCCAGCCCCATTCCTTCGCAGCGACCGAAAGGGCGTGCGAAAGGGCGGCGAGATAGCGCGTCGTCGTCGCGGCGTCACGCGGCAGGGCGGCCTTGCCCGGATCGCGGCCGGCCTTCCGCAGCTTCTCGACACGTTCGGGGTTACGCGGCTCGCGCAGTAGCTTGTCCCTGGCGTCCGCTATGCGGCTCGGCGTAAGTTCGGCCAGCGAGTAGGCGCCCAGTTCAGTCCGCCACCACGCGAGGTACTGGCGCTTCTTCTCAAGGCTCGCCGGGGTGCGCGGCGCCACGTCCTTCAGGTACTTGTCCACCACGTCGGCCAGCGTGTGCCGCTTGGCCTCGGCCGTCTTGAAGTGCCGCCCTTCCTTGATCGCGGCCTCGGTGGACTTCGCCCAGTCCTTCGCCTTCGTCTTGGTGTCGAACGTGGCCGACTGCGCCGGGTAGCCCTTCAAGCGAACCTGTACGCGGTAGGTCGTCTCGCCCTTCGCGTTGCGCCGTGCCTGAATGTTCGCCATGTCCGCGCCCTGCCGTCTGCAATGCCTGACAGAAGGGTAGGACACGGCACAGAAAACGGCAACACGGGATACTCAATCCCCTGCTATTGCGCCATAAAGCACTGTTTCAGAAGCTAGCTATGCCTATCCGCACAGAATGCGGCACACTTAAAGCACACTCGACACGAGAAACAGCCCGAAATCCGGCCGCTTCCGGCGGCTGGCAGGGTAGGGGAAAGGGGCTTGGTGTTGTGCCGACTGTGCCGCCAGTGTGCCAATTTCGTGGGTGGCGTCGGAGAGGCTCGGTAAGTTCTTGTTTTTGGTGGGCCGTGAGGGACTCGAACCCCCAACCAAGAGATTATGAGTCTCCTGCTCTAACCATTGAGCTAACGGCCCGGCACGTCGGTCGGAGCTGGCCGTCGATCGCGCCGCCTCGGCGGCGAACGATCGAGCAGGCCGCGCTCAGTCCTCGAGGAAGCTGCGCAGCTTCTCAGAGCGCGAGGGGTGGCGCAGCTTGCGCAACGCCTTCGCCTCGATCTGGCGGATGCGCTCGCGGGTGACGTCGAACTGCTTGCCGACCTCTTCGAGCGTGTGGTCGGTGTTCATGTCGATGCCGAAGCGCATGCGCAGCACCTTGGCCTCGCGCGACGTCAGGCCGGCCAGCATGTTCTGCGTCGCCTCGCGCAGCCCTTCGGCGGTCGCGGCCTCCAGCGGCGAGAGGATCGTGGCGTCCTCGATGAAATCGCCGAGGTGCGAGTCCTCGTCGTCGCCGATCGGCGTCTCCATCGAGATCGGCTCCTTGGCGATCTTGAGGACCTTGCGGATCTTGTCCTCCGGCATCTCCATCCGCTGCGCGAGCTCCTCGGGGGTGGCCTCGCGTCCCATCTCCTGCATGATCTGCCGGGAGATGCGGTTGAGCTTGTTGATCGTCTCGATCATGTGCACCGGGATGCGGATGGTGCGCGCCTGGTCGGCGATCGAGCGCGTGATCGCCTGCCGGATCCACCAGGTCGCGTAGGTCGAGAACTTGTAGCCGCGGCGGTACTCGAACTTGTCGACCGCCTTCATGAGGCCGATGTTCCCCTCCTGGATCAGGTCGAGGAACTGCAGGCCGCGGTTCGTGTACTTCTTCGCGATCGAGATCACGAGGCGCAGGTTGGCCTCGACCATCTCCTTCTTGGCGCGACGGGCCTTGGCCTCGCCGACCGACATCTTGCGGTTGATCTCCTTGATCTCGCCGATGCGCAGGACGGAGTCGCGCTCGACCTCGAGCAGGCGGCGCTGCGCGCGCACGATCTCGTCCCGCTGCAGGGCGAGGGCCTTGCTGTAGGCCTTGCCCGGACGGATCTGCGTGTCGAGCCAGTCGAGGTTGGTCTCGTGGTTGGGGAAGACCGTGATGAATTCCTTGCGCGGCATCCCGCCGTGCGTCACGCACAGATCGAGCACCTGCCGCTCGAGGTCCCGAATCCGCTCGATCGTGCCGCGCAGCACCTGCACCAGGTCGCTGAAGACCTGCGGCACCAGCTTGAGCTCCAGGAACTGCTGGGCGACGTGCTCGCCGTGCTTGCGGGTCTTGTCGTCGCGCAGGCCCTTCTCGAGGCCCTTGGTCCAGGTCTTGTACGCCTTGCGCAGCGCTGCCACGCGGCGGGCGGCCTCCTCGGGATCGGGGCCGGTGTCGCCGGGCGCGACGGCTTCGTCGGCGGCCTCGACGGCCTCCTCTTCGGTGTCCGCCTCGGCCGCGACCTCGGCGCCGGCATCGGCCGGCTCGGCCTTGGGCGGCTCGACGTACTCGTTGGGGTCGACGAACCCGGTGATGATGTCGGTGAGCCGGATCTCCTGCCGCTCGGCCTTGTCGAACAGCTCCAGCAACGCGCGGACCGCGCCGGGGAACTGGGCGAGGGCGGCGAGCACCTGGTTCAGCCCGTCCTCGATGCGCTTGGCGATGCGCAGCTCGCCCTCGCGGGTCAGCAGCTCGACCGTGCCCATCTCGCGCATGTACATGCGGACCGGGTCGGTGGTGCGGCCGAGGTCGGTCTCCAGGGTCGCGAGCGCCGCGGCTGCCGCTTCAGCGGCGTCCTCGTCGGCGGGCGGGGCGTCGACCAACGACTGCTCGTCGAGATCCGGCGGTGCCTCGTGGACCGCGATCCCCATGTCGTTGATCATCGCGACGATGTCTTCGATCTGCTCGGGCTCGATCAGGCCGTCGGGCAGGTAGTCGTTGACCTCGGCGTAGGTGAGGAAGCCCTGCTCCTTGCCGCGGGCGATCAGCTCTCGAATCTGCGACTGCTGTTCGTTGTCCATGGTGCGGATTGGGAAATAAAGAGGATTGCCCCGCGTAAAGGCGGCGCAGAATCGCACACTATAGCCGACGAGCCGACCAACCGCCAGTCAGCTGTCCGTTTCTTCCCCCGCCGCGCGGTCTCGCCAGATCTCGCGAAGGCGGGCCTTTTCGTCGTCTGTCAATGAAGTTAGATCATTTTTCCGGAGCAGGCGTTCAGCCTCCGCCCGGCGGGCGAGCTCGGCGAGCCGGCGCAACGTGCCCACGAAGTGCTCCGGGACGTCGTCCTCGATCAGGTCGAGCTGCAGGGCCTGGATCGCGCCGAGGTGCTCGCGGAGCTCGGGATCCTCCCAGCGTTCGATCAGCGCCGCAGGAGGTATGTCGGGGCGGGCCGCCACGAGATCAACCAGCTGGGCGAGCAGGCCGACCTCCGGCGCGGGGGCGTCCCGCCAGCCGGCGGGGAGATCCGGCCGCCGCGCCACGTCCGGCTGCCGCAGCAGCAGGGCGATCGCGCGCCGCGCCGGGGGAATCGTGCCCATGGCCGCTTTTCGCGGCGGCGCGGGAGTGGGACGTCTCGGTGCAGCCGCCGCGGTCACGCCGGTCAGCTCCGTCAGGCGCTGCTGCATGAGCTCCCGGAACGGTCCCGGCGGCAGCTGGGCGAGCAGCGGCTTGGCCAGGCTGGCCAGCCGGGCCCGGCCGTCCAGCGTCGTGACGTCCAGCCCGGCCGCCAGGCGGGAGTACAGGAATTCCGACAGGGGCTGGGCCTGCCGCACCCGGGCCGAGAAGGCCTCCGCGCCCTCCTTGCGCACCTGGGTGTCCGGGTCCTCGCCCTCGGGTAGGAAGAGGAACCGCGCCTCGCGGCCCTCCCGCAGGTGTGGCAGGGTGGTGTTGAGTGCCTTCCAGGCCGCCTCGCGCCCGGCCCGGTCGCCGTCGAAGCAGAACGCGACCTCCGGGGCGGTCTTGAACAGGCGGTCGAGATGCTCCGTCGTGGTCGCCGTGCCCAAGGTCGCGACCGCGTTGCGGATGCCGTGCTGGGCGAGGGCGATCACGTCCATGTAGCCCTCGACGACGAGCAGCCGCTCGACCGTTCCGGGCACCCGCCGCGCCTCGTAGAGCCCGTACAGCTCCCGGCCCTTGTGGAAGACCGGTGTCTCGGGCGAGTTCAGATACTTGGGCGTGGCGTCGCCAAGCACCCGGCCGCCGAAGCCGACCACGCGGCCGCGGGCGTCGCGGATCGGGAACATCACCCGATCGCGGAACCGGTCGTAGCGCTTGCCGCCGTCGGTCTCGGCGAGCAGGCCGGCCATGTCCAGGCGCTTGACCGCGGCCTCGTCGGAACCGAGCGCGGTCAGTACGTTGTCCCAGCCGGGCGGGGCATACCCGAGCCCGAAGGCGGTGGCGGTCTCGCGGCTCAGCCCGCGGCGCTTGAGGTACTCGATCGCCTGGCGTGCCGCCGGGTGGCGAAGCAGCTGCTCCTGATAGAAGCGCGCGGCCTGCTCGAGGGTGTCGTAGATCGGCTGCGGGTCGGGGCCGCGGCGCTCGGGTCGCTCGTCGTGCGGGACGTCCAGGCCGACCTGCCGGGCCAGCTCCTCGACCGCCTCGGGGAAGCTCATGCGGTCGTAGGCCATCAGGAAGCCGATCGCCGTGCCGTGCTGTCCGCAGCCGAAGCAGTGGTAGAACTGCTTGACGGGGCTGACCGTGAAGGACGGGGTCTTCTCGGTGTGGAACGGGCAGCAGGCCGTGAGCTCCCGGCCGGCCTTCTTCAGCGGCACGCGCGCGCCGATCACGTCGACGATGTCGACGCGGGCGAGCAGCTGGTCGATGAAGTGCTGGGGGATCTGGCCGGCCATCGCCCGAACTCTAGCAGCAGGGCCGGGGCGTGCCGGCCGGCCGGGGCGGTGGGGCGGGTGCCGGCTGCGTCAGCCGGCGAGCCGCTGCTTCACGCGGGCACTGACGGCCCCCATGTCGGCGCGGCCCTGGATCTTCGGCTTGACCACGCCCATGACCTTGCCCATGTCGGCCATGGCCTTGGCGCCGGTGGCCGCGATGGCCTCCTCGATCAGGGCGGCGACCTCGGCGTCGCTGAGCGCGGCGGGCATGTAGCCCTGGATCACGCCGACCTCGAAGGCCTCCTGCTCGGCCAGGTCGGTGCGGCCGGCCTGCTCATACTGGCTGATCGAGTCGCGGCGCTGCTTGAGCATCTTCTCGAGCACCCCGAGGACGTCGGCGTCGCTGAGCTCCTTGCGCTCGTCGACTTCCTTCTGCTTCACGGCCGCCAGAATGAGACGAACCGCCCCGAGCCGGCGCTTGTCGCCGGCCTTCATGGCGGTCTTCATGTCCTCCTGGATCTGGAGCCTCAGCACGGAGCGACCCCCCGGCGGGGCGATCAGGTCGCGGGGGCGCTGATCCAGCGGCGGTTGTCGCGGCTGAGGCGCTTGAGGTTGCGCTTCACGGCCGCGGCGGCCTTGCGCTTGCGCTCCCAGGTGGGCTTCTCGTAGAACTCGCGACGGCGAACTTCGGCCAGCACGCCGGCCTTCTCGCAGGACCGCTTGAAGCGGCGCAGGGCGACCTCGAAGGGCTCGTTCTCTTTCACTCGTACGCTGGGCATTGCTTCCTCAATTCGGGACAATGGACCGGCCAGTCGGTCAAGGGCGCGCAATTCTAATCGCGGCGACCGGGGTTTGCAAAAGACCGTGGCGTGTTCGGCAGGCGCCAACCCGGCGAGGCCGGCCGAGCCGCTGGGGCTGCCAAAAGGTCCAGGTTCGGCCCTGGCCGCCGGGCATGGCCCGCGCGGACACGCCGTGAACCCATCCCTGGGGGCTCGATCGCGGCATCCCTGCCGCTCACGGTCCGCCCGGGCCACACCCGGCAGCCAGGCGACGCGATTGGCCGAGGCCGCGCTCCCGATCCGACACCTAACCATGCGTGTGCTGAGCATCGAAACCTCCTGCGACGAGACCGGGGTCGCCCTGTACGACGGCGGCGCCGGGCGGCTGCTCGCCCACGCGGTCCACAGCCAGGTGCCCGTGCACGCCGAGTTCGGGGGCGTGGTGCCGGAGTTGGCCTCGCGGGACCACGTGCGCAAGACCCTGCCGCTGGTCGCGGAGGTGCTGCGCCGGGCCGGGGTGGACCGGTCGGCGGTCGAGGGAGTCGCGTACACCGGCGGGCCGGGGCTGATCGGTGCCCTGCTGGTCGGGGCGGCGATCGGCCGGAGCCTGGCCTGGGCCTTGGGGGTGCCGGCGGTCGCCGTGCACCACATGGAGGGCCACCTGCTGGCGCCCATGCTGGAGCCCGACCCGCCCGCCTTTCCCTTCGTCGCCCTGCTCGTCTCGGGCGGCCACACCCAGCTCTTCCACGTCGAGGACGTCGGCCGCTACCGGCTGCTCGGCGAGTCGCTGGACGACGCCGCGGGCGAGGGTTTCGACAAGACGGCGAAGCTGCTCGGGCTGCCCTATCCCGGCGGGCCGGAGCTCGCCAGGCTCGCCGAGCGGGGCAACCCCGGCCGGTTCCGCTTTCCCCGGCCGATGACCGACCGGCCGGGGCTGGACTTCAGCTTCAGCGGGCTCAAGACCTTCGCCCTCACGACGCTGCGGGAGCAGATCCCCGATCCCGCGGCGCCGGGCGCCGGGCAGACCCGCGCCGACATCGCCCGGGCCTTCGAGGAGGCGGTGGTCGACACGCTGGTCATCAAGTGCCGGCGGGCGGTCGAGGCGACCGGGGCGCGCACCCTCGTGCTGGCAGGGGGGGTGAGCGCCAACCGCAGGCTGCGCGAGCGGATCGCGGCGGCGATGGCCGAGCGCGGCTGCCGTGCCAGCTATCCGCGACCGGAGTTCTGCACAGACAACGGCGCGATGATCGCCTATGCGGGCTACCAGCGGCTGCGCGCCG
>Ga0316622_100000989_pt1 | contig 17810 bp, 18 predicted proteins | sample OWC_Aug_OW2_C1_D_FD_207646 | JGI IMG/M metagenome (GOLD analysis project Ga0316622, IMG submission 207646) | Wetland soil microbial communities from Old Woman Creek delta, Ohio, United States - OWC_Aug_OW2_C1_D5_C | ecosystem: Environmental > Terrestrial > Soil > Wetlands | place: USA: Ohio... | reverse complement strand
GCGGCCGCCTCCGCAGTACCGGAGCTGAACCCCCCGCCCAGATCTCGACTGCGGCTGGCAGCTGTTCGCGCAGGTCGCCAAGCCCCGCCACCACCTGGTTCGGATTGACCACCGGCGTGAACGACAATGCAACGATGTCGACGCGTTGCGCCCGCGCCGCCGCCGCAATCTCCCAGAGCGGCGTCTGGACGCCCAGCGGCACGCAGCGCGCGCCCTCGAGCGCAAACATCGCCTCGGCCATCAGCACACCGAGGCCATGCGGCTCCTGCGGGAACGTCGTCAGCAGCACGCGCGGCCGCTCCCCGCCGACAGGAATGGTCGCGATCGCGCCGCGCAACAGCGACTGCACGGCCTCCGTGTACAGATGCTCCTCGAAGACCTGCAGCTGCCCACGAGTCCAGGACTCGCCCACGAGTGTCGTCAGCGGTGCCAGCGTATCGGTAATGAACCTCGACAGCCCGAAGCGCAGCAGCGCCTGCGACAGCTGGCGCTTCAGGTCGTCGAGGCGGTGCTCGGTCACGCAATCGAGGTAGCACCCGAGATTCTCGGAAGGCTCCAAGGTGTCGGCGCTCCGCGGCGCGCCGGTCATGCCTTCCGCGAGCAAGTGCAACTCTGTGCTCGACTGCCCGATGATCTTCCCTGGGCGGAAACCCTGGTCCATCAGCCGCTTGATGAGCCGCAGCTTGTCGAGTTGCTCGAGCGGGTAGACGCGTTCGCCATAGTCGTCGCGTTGGGGCTGCGGGAAGCCATAGCGTCGTTCCCACACGCGCAGCGTGTCCTTCGACAGCCCCGTATCGCGCTCGACCGCGGCGATCGACACGGTCACGGTGCTATGAAGGTTGCGGTCGTTCATGGCGGCGGAACGGCACTCGGGAAGAAGCCAGTCGTGCCGGAAATTTCGAATCCCGTCATTTTGTCCTAGACAAACGATTGACACAAGGCCGGCCCGCTTGGGATCATTCGGGTCCGCCACCGTCTCCGCTGCCCGAACCGATGCCGCTCCCAACCCGCCCCCTGAGGGCCGCCGCTGCCTTACTAAGCATGCTGACCATGCTTCTGGTCCCGCCGGTCGCCTCCGCCCAGACCTGCCCGGCGCTCCTAAACCACACGTTCCCGCGCCTGCAGGACGACAAGCCGCAGAGCCTCTGCCAGTACAGCGGCCAGGTCGTGCTCGTCGTCAACACCGCCAGCTACTGCGGCTTCACTCCGCAGTACGAAGGGCTGGAGAAGCTATACGCGCAGTACGCCAAGCGCGGCTTCACGATCCTCGGTTTCCCCTCGGGCGACTTTGGCAACCAGGAAAAGGACAGCAACAAGGAAATCGCCGACTTTTGCTACAACACCTATGGCGTCAAGTTTCCGATGTTCGCCAAGAGCGTGGTCAAGGGCGGAAATGCCAATGCGCTGTTCAGTGCGCTGACCAAGGACACCGGCCAGGCGCCGCGCTGGAACTTCCATAAGTACCTGATCAGCCGAGACGGCAAGGTCGTGGCCTCGTTTCCGAGCCAGGTCGACCCGCTCGACAGGAAGCTGACCGGCCAGATCGAGGCGCTGCTCGGCACGCCCTGATCCGCGTCGCGACCGGGCCTGCCCAGCGGACGACTTCGGCGACAATATCGGCTTCGCCATGAACGCTCCCGACCCCATGTACCTCCCGGACGTCCAGTCCGCGGCGGACGCCCGCAACACCGCGATCCAGCGGGTGGGCGTGAAGTCGCTCACGCATCCGATGACGGTGGCGACCGCGCGCGGCCCGCAGCCGACCGTTGCGTCGGTCGACATGTACGTTGCCCTGCCTGCGGAGCAGAAGGGCACGCACATGTCGCGCTTCATCGACGTGCTGCAATCGCATCGCGACGCGCTGTCGCGTGCCTCGGTACACGGGCTGCTCGAGCGCATGCTGCACAAGCTGGACGCTCACGACGGTTATGTCGAGCTGCGCCTGCCGTACTTCGTGCTGAAGTCCGCACCGGTTTCCGGCGTCGAGAGCCTGATGGACTACCAGCTGACCCTGGCGGTCGAGCGGCGGGGCAGTACGACACGCTATACGCAGAAGGTCGTCGTGCCCGTCACGAGCCTGTGCCCGTGCAGCAAGAAGGTGGCCGACTACGGCGCCCACAACCAGCGCGCGCACCTGACGCTGACGCTGATACTCGCCGACGAGATGCATGTCGAGGAGCAGATCCGCATCGCCGAAGTGGCGGCGTCGTGCGAGGTGTGGGGACTGCTTAAGCGGACTGACGAGAAATACGTGACCGAGCGCGCCTACGACAATCCAAAGTTCGTCGAAGACGTGGTGCGCGACATTGCGGCGGTGCTCGACGCGGACACGCGCGTGCTCGCCTATGTCATCGAAGCAGAGAACTTCGAATCGATTCATAACCATTCGGCATACGCCTTGATCGAACGCGACAAGGCGAATCCGGGCTAAGGCACCGGACGGGGAGGAGAGGCCCCGCGCCAACGACGGCCCCGCGGCGTGACGCCGCAGAGCGGCCGCATCCACGAGGGAGACTCGTTTTTGAGAGTCGGCCGGGTCGCGCTCGCGCGTTCCGTGGTTCCTCCTTCCTGGATACGCACGAATGAGAATTGCAGTCATCGGTTCCGGCATCTCCGGCCTGGGTTGCGCCCATGCGCTGCGCAACGACGCGCATGTGACGCTGTACGAGGCGGAACCCCGCCTCGGAGGCCATACCAACACTGTCGACGTCACGCTCGACGGCATGACCTATCCGGTCGACACGGGCTTCCTCGTCTACAACGAACGCACCTATCCGAACCTGATCCGGCTCTTCGGTGAACTCGGCGTGCCGACTGCGAAGAGCGACATGTCCTTTGCCGTCAGCGTGCTGCACGGCCGGCGTCGCATCGAATGGAGCGGCACCGACCTCAACGGCGTGTTCGCGCAGCGGCGCAACCTGGCGTCACCGCGTTTCCTCGCGATGCTGCGCGACATACTCAGGTTCAACGCGCAGGCGACGCGCCTTGCCAACGGACAGGAGGCGGCGGATCCGACGCTTGCACTCGGCGAGTTCCTCGACCTGCACCGCTATGGCGAGCCGTTCCGCCAGTGGTACCTGCTGCCGATGGCGGCGGCAATCTGGTCGTGTCCGATCGAGACGATGCTGGCCTACCCGGTCACTACCTTCGTCCGCTTCTGCCACAACCACGGGCTGCTGCAGGTCAACGACCGGCCGCAGTGGTTCACGGTCAGGGGCGGCGCACGCCAGTACGTGCGTCGCATCGCCGCCGAACTGCATGAAGTGCGCACGGCCGATCCGGTATTCGACGTCCGACGCGATGCGGCCAGCGGGTGCGTCATCGTGCGCAGCCGCTCCGGCAGTGCGCTGTTCGACCACGTGGTGATGGCATGCCACAGCGACCAGGCGCAGCGCCTGCTGGTCGATGCCGACAGCAGTGAACGCGGGGTCATCAGCAATGTCGGCTACCAGCCCAATCGCGCGGTGCTGCACACCGACGCCCGCCTGATGCCGGCGCTGCGCCGCGTCTGGTCGTCGTGGAACTACATCAGCGACGGCGCGCCGACACCGTCCGTGTCGGTCACCTACCTGCTGAACAAATTGCAGCCGCTGCCCTTCAAGACGCCACTGCTGCTATCGCTGAACCCGACGACCGAGCCGCAGGCGCACACCGTGATTGCAGAGTTCGACTACACGCATCCGGTGTTCGATCGCAGCGCGATCGAGGCGCAGCAGCGCCTGCCTGGGGTGCAGGGACGCCGAAATGTGTGGTTTGCGGGTGCCTGGACCGGTTACGGCTTCCACGAGGACGGGCTGAAGTCCGGACTCGCGGTGTCCGCCGCGATTCGCCGAGTGCTCGACCGCGCGCCGCTGCAGCGCGTCGCCTGACGCCACGCACCGGGACGGCCCATGCGATCAGGACGGACGCGCCGCGAGGCCGGCAAAGCAGGTCGTCGTCACCAGTTCGACGATCTGCTCGTCCCGGTAGTTGCCCGACAGCTTGAGGTAGTCGGACACCGGGTCGCAGGCGCGTGCGTAGAGCGTGTAAAGCACCACCTCCGGAGGCAGCGACGCGCTGATTTCGCCGCGCGCCTGCCCCTGCTCGATCCAGTGCCCGAGCCGGTCGCTGACGTCGATCAGGCGCTCGATGTACGTCTTGTTGCGCATCAGCGCGTCACGCAGCGCCGAGCGTGTCGAGGGCAGCGATGGCATCCGGCCGCGCAGGTGCTCGGCGACAGCCCAGCGCACCACGGCCTTGAGATTGTCGACCGGCGCGGCGTCGGCCGGCAGCGCCTGGATGGCCTCGAGGGTCCGATCGAGCAGTCGCACCATCGCCGCCGCGGCGAGCGCTTCCTTCGACTCGAAATGCTTGTACAGGCTGGCCTTGGCAATGCCGACCACGGCGGCGACTTCGTCCACCGTCATCAGGTCGTAGCCCTTCTCGGCCAGCAGGGCATTGACCGCTTGCAGGATCACGTCCTCCCGCAGGCGCTGCTGCTGCTCCTTCAGCGTAAGTCGCCGCGGCTCGGCGATTGGGACAGCGGGGGCCATCTATGCTCCTCACGGCCGGCAATCCCCGACCTGGTCTGTGGACTGGTTCAGGGATCATACTACATCGTTTCAGCTTGAACTGATTAGTTCATTGTGTAAACTATTAAGACTATCTCATTGAGCTCCCCAAGAAACCACGCCGGCATGTCGAGCCCTGCGTCACCTCCAATGATCGGCTTCGGTCAGATCCGCCACACGCGCTTGCGGCCGGCAGCCAACGCGTTCGCCTATCCCGGATATTTCCTGCGCCTGCCGCTCCGTGCGCTCGCGGCGCAACCGCAGTCGGCCGGTTGGCTCACGTTGAATGGCCGCGGCGTGTTCGCTGTCAACGACGGTGATCACGGCGACGGCCGGCCATTGCTGGCCTGGGTCGACGACCTGCTGCGCAGCGAGGGCGTCCGGGACGCAGACGGCGAGGTCTGGCTGCACACCTTTCCGCGGGTGCTGGGCTACGTCTTCAATCCGGTGAGCTTCTGGTTCGCGCACCGCGCCGACGGCTCGCTGCGCGCGATCGTCTGCGAGGTCAACAATACCTTTGGCGAACGCCACTGCTACCTGCTCGCGCATCGGGATGGTCGCCCGCTCGCCTACGGAGAGGCACTGGAAGCGCGCAAGGTCTTCCACGTCTCGCCGTTCTGCCGCATCGAGGGCCGCTATCGGTTCCGCTTCATGCTGAGCCGGCCCGAAGGGCCCTCCGCGCAACGCTGGGTCGGCCGCATCGACCACGACGACAACGAGGGCCCGTTGCTGATGACCTCGGTGTCCGGAGACCTGGAACCCCTGACCGGCCGTGCCGTGCTGCGCGCGCTGGCCGGCTACCCGGCGTTCACGTTCGGCGTGATCGCCCGCATCCATTGGCAGGCGCTGAGGCTGTGGCTGAAGCGCGTTCCCTTCATCTCCAAGCCGGAGCCTCCGGCGCAGCACGTGACCCGTTAGAGCCCATGAGCCATCACGCCCACGCCCTCGACGCTCGCATCTCCCTCGATACGGCGCGCTTTCCTGCCGACGCAAGGCTGGCCCTCGGCCTGCTCGAGCGCATGCAGCACGGCCGCCTGGACGTGACATTCCCGGACGGGCAGCGTGCCTACTTCGGTGACCTGCGCTCGACTGAGCACGCGGACCTGACGCTCAAGAACTGGAACGTCGTGCGCGCGGCACTGAAGAGCGGCGACATCGGATTTTCCGAGTCCTACATCGCAGGCGACTGGTCGACGCACGACCTGGTGCGCCTGCTGGTGTTCTTCGTCGCCAACCGCGATGCCGCGGAGAGCGCGATCTACGGTTCTTTCATCGGCCGGATCGCCTATCGGATCCGGCATCTCCTGAATCGCAATACGCGCGCCCAGGCAAAGAAGAACATCCACGCGCACTACGATCTCGGCAACGACTTCTACGCGCTGTGGCTCGATCAGACGATGACGTACTCCAGCGCGCTGTTCGCGCGTCGGGCGGGCCCTCACGACGTCGCGAGCACCGAGGAGCTCGAACAGGGCCAGCACGCCAAGTACGCGCGGGTACTCGACGAGCTGCAGCTTGCGCCCGGTGCACGTCTGCTCGAAATCGGCTGCGGCTGGGGCGGCCTGGCCGAGGCCGCGGCGCGGCGCGGCCTCGCGGTCAGCGGGCTGACACTGTCTACTGAACAACTGGCCTGGGCCCGCCAGCGACTGGCCAACGCCGGTCTCGCCAGCGAGCTGCACCTACGTGACTACCGCGACGAGAGTGGGCAATACGACGGCATCGCTTCGATCGAGATGTTCGAGGCGGTCGGCGAGGCCTATTGGCCGTCTTACTTCGCGACGTTGAAACGGTGCCTGAAGCCGGGCGGTCGGGCCTGCCTGCAGACGATCGTCATCGCAGACCGCCTGTTCGACCGCTACCGCGCCGGCACGGACTTCATCCAGCAGTACATCTTTCCGGGCGGCATGCTGCCCTCGCCCGCGGCGTTCCGCGCGCAGGCGCACGCGGCCGGGCTCGAGGTCATCAACGAGTGCCGCTTCGGCCAGGACTATGCGCGCACGCTGGCGACGTGGCGAGCGTCGTTCCACGCGAGCCTGGATCAGGTCCGTGCACTGGGCTTCGACGACCGCTTCGTGCGCATCTGGGACTTTTATCTCGCCTACTGCGAGGCCGCGTTTTCCCGGGAGAACACCGATGTCATCCAGTACACGCTGGTCCCACGCTGAGCGCACATCGGTCGCGCGCGGCTTGCGCGGCTGGAGCAGCGCCGCGGCCTTGTCCGCCGCCCTGCTTCTGAGCGCGCTCGCCGGCAGCGCCGTGGCCTCGACGCAGCGGGTGGCCACGGCTCCGGCGTCCACGGCGAGCGTTGCCCCCGATCATGTACGCCGCTACATCGACGATGCGCGCACGCTCGGCGGCGGGCGCCTCACCTGGTTCGGCCTGCATATTTACGACGCGCTGCTGTTCGTGCCGCGCGCTTTCGATAGCGCCAATCCTTCGGCACAACCGTTCGCGCTCGAACTCGCCTATGCGCGCAACCTCGATGGGCAGGCGATCGCCGAGCGCAGCCACGACGAAATCGCACGGCTGAAGATCGGCAACGAGGCACAGCGCACACGCTGGCTGGCGGATATGTCGGCGCTCTTTCCCGACGTGAAAGCGGGCCAGCGACTCGCCGGCATCTACCGGCCGGGCGGCGGAACGCGCTTCTACCTGGACGGCCGCTACCTCGGCGAAGTCGCCGATCCGGAGTTCGGCCGCGCTTTTTTCGCGATCTGGCTCGACCCCCGCACCAGCGCGCCGCAACTGCGCGCCAGCCTGCTGCGGTCGCTGAACTGAGCCGGACGTGACTGCCGCATCGCCGCTCGCCGCTCCCGTGCTGGCGCCCTCGACCGATGTCGATGGCCGGCCGCGGCGCGAGATGCTTGCGTACGGCGCGTTGGGTGCCCCGCTGGCGATGATGGCCCTGCCGGTCTATGTGCTGGTGCCCAAGTTCTATTTCGAGGCAACCGGACTGTCGCTCGCGATCATCGGCGCCGTGCTGTTGTTGACGCGTCTTGCCGATGCCTTCATCGACCCGTTTCTTGGGGCTTGGGTCGACCGCAGCAAGCGTCGCGGCTCTTACCTGCGCCCGGTGCTGATCGCGATGCCGCCGCTGGTGCTCGGCTTCGTGTTCATGCTGATGCCGCCCGGCGGACTCGGCACGGCCGCTGCCACGGCGTGGCTCGCGGTGACCTTGACGGCGGCGTATCTGGGATATTCGCTGGCGTCGGTGGCCTATCAGGCGTGGGGTGCCGAGCTCGCCCATACGGACCACGCACGGGCTCGGGTGGCGGCGTGGCGTGAAGGCGCCGGGCTGGTCGGCGTCATCGCGGCGTCGGTCATTCCCTACGCGCTCGGCGCGCCGAGCCTGGTCGCCCTGTTCCTCGTCTCGCTTGCAGTCGCGCTCGTACTGCTGGTGCGCCACGCGCCGCGGCCGGCCGGGCGACCGGACGCGCCGGCTCCCAGCGCGTTACGCGCAGTGACGCTGCCGCTGGCGACCTCGCGCTTCCGCTGGCTGCTGGCGGTATTCGTCGCCAACGGCATCGCGGCTGCAATCCCGGCCTCACTGGTGCTGTTCTTCGTCGCCGACCGGCTCGAGCTCGAATCGCGGTCCGGCGTCTTCCTCGCGCTTTACTTCATTGCCGGCGCCGCCAGCATGCCGCTGTGGATCCGGCTGGCGGAACGCATGCGACTTGAAGCCGTGTGGCTCATCGGAATGATCGCCGCCGTGGTTGCCTTCGTGTGGTCCTACGGCCTCGGCGCTGGCGACTTCGCGGCCTTCGCGTTGATCTGCGCACTGTCGGGCGTGGCGCTTGGCGCCGACCTCGCCCTTCCGCCGGCTCTGCTGGCGCGCGTGATCGAGGACAACCGCCACACCGGCCAGCACGAGGGTGCGTACTTCGGTCTGTGGAATCTCGCCAACAAACTCAACCTCGCGCTGGCCGCAGGCATCGCTCTGCCCGCCCTGGCGCTGCTCGGCTACACGCCGGGCTCACGCTCGCCGGCGGCGCTCGCCTCGCTGTCTTTCGCGTACGCCGTGCTGCCGTGCGCGCTGAAACTCGGCGCCGCCGCGCTGCTCGCCACGGCCTGGCGCACTCACCGCATCTAGAGGAATCCATGTTCATCCGCGCCTGCCTTGCCGCGCTCGCCTTGCTGCTCGCGAGCTGTTCGACCGTCGACCCCCAGGTCTACCGTAACGAGAAGCCGGCGCTCGATATGAAGCGCTACTTCAACGGCACGCTGGAAGGCCACGGCATGTTCCAGGACCGCAGCGGCCAGGTGCAGCGCCGTTTCGTGGTCACCATCAAGGCGAGCTGGGTCGGTGATGTCGGCACGCTCGACGAGGACTTCGTCTGGTCAGACGGAAAGCGCGAGAAACGCGTGTGGACGCTGCGCCAGGCCCCCGGTGACGCGACAGGTACGCGCTGGGTCGGCACCGCCGCCGATGTCGTCGGCGAGGCGCGCGGAATCGTCAGCGGCAATGCGCTCAACTGGACCTATACCTTCAACCTGCAGACCGACGACGGCAAGCGCTACGAGGTCGCCTTCGATGACTGGATGTTCCTGGTCGACGACCGCGTGATGCTGAACCGCGCGGTGATGAGCTTCTACGGTTTCCGCGTCGGCGAGCTCTTCATTTCATTCCGCAGGCTGTAATGGCGCTGAATCCGCGGATAGCGAGCTGGCAGGGCCAGCGCGTCTGGGTCATCGGTGCCTCCTACGGCATCGGTGCGGCGGTCGCGCGCCGGCTGATCAACAACGGCGCCCGCGTCGCGATGTCGGCGCGCAGCCGCGAACTGCTCGACGCCATCGCCGAGGGCAACGGCGCGCTGGTCGAAGTGCTCGATGTGACCGACCCGGCGTCGGTGAAGAGGGCCGCCAAGGCGATCCTCGCTGCCTGGGGAGGCATCGATCTCGTGATGATCGTCGCCGGCACACACATCGAGATGCGGGCCGATACATTCGACATGGCACGGGCCACGCGGCTCTTCGAAGTCAACGTCATGGGCGTGCTGCACTGCCTGGACGCGGTGCTGCCGGTCCTGCTCAGGCAAGGCCGCGGGGGCGTGGCGATCGTCTCGTCGGTCGCCGGTTACCGCGGCCTGCCGAAGTCCCTGATCTATGGCCCGACCAAGGCCGCGCTGATCAACCTGGCCGAATCGCTGTACATCGATCTCGCGCCGCGCGGCATTGGCGTTCACCTGATCAATCCAGGGTTCGTCGACACGCCACTGACGCAAAAGAACGAGTTCAGGATGCCGGCCTTGATCCCGGCCGACGAGGCGGCCCGGCTGACACTGGAAGGCATCGCCGAGGGCGAGTTCGAGACCCATTTCCCGAAACGCTTCACCAACGTGATGCGGTTGTTGCGTACGCTGCCCTACCCGGCCTATTTCGCGGCGGTGCGCCGCTTCACCGGCACCTAGATTGCCTTTCAGACCCATGGCGGATGATCCGCGCGTCACGCGCCTGACACGGTTCTTCGAGACGCTGACACTCGATTCGGTTGCTCGGATCGGCTCGGTGTACGCGGACGACGCGCGCTTCAAGGACCCGTTTAACGAGGTGCGCGGCCTGCCCGAGGTGCGGCGCGTGTTCGTGCATATGTTCGAGCAGGTGAAAAACCCCCGTTTTGTCGTCACGCGGGCGATTTCGGACGGCAATGACGCGTTCCTGACATGGGATTTCCGGTTCAGCATGAATCGCTCGCCTGACCAACCGCAGGTTATCCGGGGGGCGACTCATATACAGTTCGATGCAGACGGCCGCGTGGCAGTCCACCGTGACTACTGGGACGCTGCCGAAGAGCTGTACGAGAAGCTGCCGCTGCTGGGCAGCCTGATGCGCTTCCTGAAGCGCCAGGCGGCACGCTGACGGCGCGGGGAGACAACGATGCTTTTGTACCCGGAACTATTCAAGTCGCTCGAATCCGTGCGCTGGAACATGGAGACCGACGTCCCATGGAACGAGTTCGACGCCTCCCGCCTGAGCGATGAACAGGCGCGCACGATCAAGATGAACGCCATCACCGAGTGGTCGGCGCTGCCGGCCACCGAGATGTTCCTGCGCGACAACCACGGCGACTCGGACTTCTCCGCCTTCATGTCGGTGTGGTTCTTCGAGGAGCAGAAGCACGCGCTGGTGCTGATGGAGTACCTGCGGCGCTTCCGGCCGGACCTGGTGCCGACCGAAGAGGAGCTGCACGCGGTGCGCTTCCAGTTCGACCCGGCGCCGCGGCTCGAGACGCTGATGCTGCACTTCTGCGGCGAGATCCGGCTCAACCATTGGTATCGCCGCGCCGCCGAGTGGCATACCGAGCCCGTGATCAAGTCCATCTATCGCCTGCTGTCACAGGACGAGGCGCGCCACGGCGGCGCCTACCTGCGCTACATGAAGAAGTACCTGGGTGAACTCGGCGATTCCGCCCGCGCGGCGTTCGCCAAGATCGGCGTGCTGATGGCGTCGGCCAAGCGCACCGACAAGGCGCTGCACCCGACCAATCTCCATGTAAACCAGTCGCTTTTCCCGAACGACACCGTACAATCGCGCCTCCCTGATCCGGGCTGGCTCGAACGCTGGCTCGACGAACAAATAAGATTCGACAAAGAATGGGAGACCAAGGTCGTCGATCGGATCCTGCACAACCTGTCGCTGCTGTTCGAGCGCACGTTCAATTCGGTGCAGGATCTGAACCGCTACCGCAAGGAGATTGCGGCGCGGCTGCGCGCGGTCGATTCCGGACCGGCGCCGCAGGCCGCCTGAGCGTTTCGCCGGCTGCGGCACTGTCTGCCGCGCCGGGCCATCGATGATTCCGCGCCACGTTCCGCTGGTCGAGACCACGCGTGGCGGCACGACCGAGTGCGTGCACTACGGCTCGATCGCAGTCGTCGACGCCTCCGGCCGCCTGATCTCCGCCGTCGGCGACCCTGATTCACTCAACTTCACCCGCTCGGCGCTGAAACCGCTGCAGGCCCTGCCGTTCGTCGAGGATGGCGGGCTCGGCCGTTTCAACTTCACGTCCCACGAACTGGCGCTGATGTGCGCCAGCCACAGCGGCGAGGCAATGCACATCGGCGTTGTGCAGCGCATGCTCGCTGCTGCCGGGGTCGATGAGTCGGCATTGCAGTGCGGTTGCCATGCGCCGGGCTTCTTCGCCGCCACCGAGTCAAACGCGCCGTCGGGTGTGAAGTGGTCACCGCTGTTCCACAACTGCTCGGGCAAGCACGCCGGCTTCCTCGCCTACGCCCGCATGCACGGCCAGCCGGTCGAAACCTACCTCGACTCCGGCCACCCGTTGCAGCAGCGCATACGCACGATCGTCGCGCGATTCGCGCTGGGCGACACGATTGCGCAGGGCATCGACGGGTGCAGCGCGCCGAATTTTGCGATGCCCTTGCGGCGCGTCGCACAGACCTACGCGCGGCTCGCGGCGCAGGAGACGCCAGAACTCGCCGCGCTGTTCTACGCGATGACGCGGCATCCTGACCTTGTGTCAGGCACGCGCCGCACCGACCTCGCACTCATGCAGACCGGCGCCGGCGACTGGGTCAGCAAGGCCGGCGCCGATGGCATGCAGGCGATAGGAGTGGCAAGCAAGGGCATGGGCATCGCGATCCGCATCGCTGACGGCAGCCCGCGCGCGCTGCACGCCGCGACGGTCGAAGTGCTGCAGCAACTGGGCGTGCTGGAGGATTCGAGCGGCACGCCGCTCGCGGTCTACGACTGTCCGCCTATCCGCAATTACCGCGGCATCGAGACCGGCGGCTTCGTTCCGGTATTCAAGCTGCGCAAGCAGCCAGGCTGACCGCTGTCCTGCGCCGGAGCGCTACCGGCGCGCGCTAGGACAAGCTGACGTCCCCTTCCGGCGTGCGGATACGCGCTTCGATTTGCACCGGCCCCGACTTGAGGTCCACCGGACCGACGATCCGAAGTTCGCGGAACATCGCGAGCAGGCCCGCGGTGCCCAGCACGGCCGCCGGATGTGCCAGTTTCAGCTCCAGCAGTTCGCGGCCGCTCTCGGGAAGTCGATCGCAGGGATGCAGCGGCGCGCCGTCGGCAGCAGAGTCCCACTGAATCGCCGCCGGGAGCACGCCGCTCCACGGCAGCGTGCCCGTCTCGGGCACCGCAATCTTCCAGTGAAAGTCGCCGCGACTCATGGACAGGATCTCGCCCAGATCGGGCACTCGGGCACACGCCGCCGCCAGCGAGTCACAGCGGAGGACCCAGGTGATCAGCGCCGGCCCCGCCGCCAGCCGCGACTGCATTGCGGGTTCGTCGAGCGAAAACCAGCGGGGCCGGGTCGGCGTTGCACCATCCGGATCGATCGCGATGACTTCCAGGTACGCCCGCGGACCGAGCTTAAGCAGTGCGTTGTGCGTGCCCATCGCGACATGCTTGCCGCCCGGCTGGGGCTGCGCCCCAAGCAGCTCCGCCACCCACTCGACGCCTTCTTCGAGGTGCGTGCTGGCGACGACGATGTGATCGAGTTCCGAGCGCTGCATCAGGCCCATCCCGGGATGGCCCGCGCGCCGACTGCCGACGCGCGAGCGAGCCCTCAGCGCCCGAGAATGCCTCGCAGGATATTGACCGGGTCCGGCATCTTCTCTTCCTGCTTCTGCTCGGCCGCAGGGGGCGCCGCGTCCTGTGACTGCGGCTGCGCCTGGCGACGCGAGCCTCGCTGCATCTCGCCCATGTCCATGCCCAGCATCGCGTTGGACACGCTTTTCACCCGCAGCTTGACCGCCCACTGTGGCTCCCAGGGGACCTTGGGGTCGGTCGGGCGCGGCGGATGCGCGAGGTTGAGCTCGGTGCCGTACGCGATCATGCGCAGCATCGCGCCGCCACCCTCGCCAAAGATGCCCTTCGGCACCGTGCAGCGCGTGACGCTCGGCTCGAGCAGCACCTTTTCCTTCAGCCAGCGGTCGACCGCCGGGTTCGTCTGGTAGTCGATCAAGCCCATGCCGACCTCCGGCACTTCGCTCGACGTCCAGAACACCATCTCCATTTCCGAGCCACCCTTGGCGCCCATGGCGGCGATGAAATAGGCGCGGGCAGTCGGCAGCGCGGCCCACTCAAGTTGCGTCGCACCGCCGGCATCGCGCTGCTTCAGATCGATTGCCGGCATCAGGTCCTGCTGCGCGCCGATCGCGAACTTGAAACCGTCCGGTACGCCCTGCCCGGTGAAGGCGTGCTCGCCAACCAGCGATGCGTTCGACGGCACCATGCGCGAGTCGGCCTCGTTGGGCCACAGTGGACGCCCCGGCGCGCTGTGGGCGCCGCGCTGGGTGGCGCGACGCGAGGTGAAGAACTTGCCGTACTCCTCGGGACGCGCGGTCGCCATGTCGAGCACACGCGGCTGTCCCGCCCGCACGGTGTCCCCGCAGCCCCAGTACAGATACATCTTGCCCTTCGGTCGCTCGTATTCGTGTTCGACGACCGTGTCATCGCCCGGGGGCGGTGGTGTGCCCCTCTCGACCTTCGGCGCCACGAGCTTCAGCGTGGGCGCGAGCTGCGTACCGGCCGGCACGGCCTGCGTCGCTTCCGGCAGCGACGGATTACGGCTGGTGTAGAGCGTGACGTCGACCCAGCGTCCGGCCGACCCGGTCTGCGTCATGCCAAAGGTGTTCTTGCCGCCCTGGCCGCCGCCGAACATGCCGCCCATCATCGACATCGGACTGCCGCCGCCGCCCATCGGCATACCGAGCCCGGCGAACGTCGCGACGTCGATCCAGGCCTGCGAGACCGGTGGCTTGACCACCTGGGTTGGTCCCTTGCCCGCTTGCGCTAACGCGGCTGCAGTGGCAAAGGTTGCCGCGACGCCGAGGGCGATGCGTGTCAGTAAGTCCGCCTTCATATAACTCTCCTCGACTAAAGACGATGACAGGCCGATGAAATCCCGGAGCGAGCATGACCCCATTCGGGACCCCGGCGCAACACCCTGCGTGAACGCGGTCATGCTCGCGCCTGCCGTTGGCTAGCGCTTCCTTGACGCCCGTCAGGAAACACACGACCCGGCTTCCTAGTCTGAAACGGTATTCAAGCTTCCTGGACATCCGATGAGAGCACCCTCCCTGCTCGTGAAGGACATCGCCGTGCACACGGCGGTGACCGCCCTGCCCACTGACACCATTTCCGAGTGCGCCAAGCGCATGCACGCCGAGCACGTTGGCTGCCTCGTTGTGGTCGAGAAGACCGACGGCATCGAGTTCCCGATCGGGATGCTGACCGACCGCGACATCGCCATTGAGGTCGTCGCCTTCGGGCTCGACCCGAACGCGTTGACGGCCGGTGACGTGATGAGCGAGAAGCCTGCCGTCGTCGAGGAAGACGATGACGTGCTCGATGTGCTGGCGCGAATGCGCGAGCGTGGCGCACGTCGACTGCCCGTGACCGGCCTGGAAGGCGGGCTCGCCGGCGTCATCGCGCTCGACAACCTGCTTGAAGCGTTGGCCGAGCAGCTCGATGGCGTGATCGGCGTGCTGAAGGCCCAGCAGACGCGCGAGCTGCGCACGCGGCCGTAGCGCGAGCCATGAGCGCGGCGAGCGTGTACGACAACGCCCGCATCGCCGCGGTTTTCGAGGAGATCGCCGACCTGCTTGAAGTGCAGGACGAGAACCCGTTTCGCATCCGCGCCTATCGCAACGCCGCACGCATGGTCGGACAGCAGGGGCCCGAGTTCGCGGCGCGCGCCGCCCGCGGTGAGCCGCTGGCGAAGATGTTCGGCATCGGCGCCGATCTCGACGCCAAGATCCACGAGATTGCCCGCACCGGGAGCTGCGCTTTGCTGCGGGAACTGCGCGACGCCGTACCGCGCGGCACCTCGTCGCTGCTGCACATTCCGGGACTGGGGCCGAAGAAGGTCCACCTCCTCGGCGAGCAGTTGGGAGTGCACAGCCCGACCGACCTCGTCGCTGCACTGAAGAGCGGCCGCCTGCGTGAATTGCGCGGTTTCGGCGCAAAGACCGAGGAGCGGCTGCGCGAAGCGCTCGGCACGCATCGCGGCAAGAAGGAGCGCGTGCCGCGCGCGATCGCGCAGGCCGAGGCCGAGCCACTGCTTGCCTACATGAACACGAGCCCTGCAGTGCGCGAAGCGGCCGTAGCCGGGAGCCTGAGGCGCCAGCGTGAGAGCGTCGGCGACATCGATCTGCTGGTCGTCAGCGATCGCGGCTCAAGCGTTACGCACCACTTTGTCGCCTACCCAAAGTTTCGCGAAGTGCTTGCGCAGGGCGCGAAACGCGCCAGCGCCGTGCTTCGCAGCGGACTGCAGGTCGATCTGCGCGTGGTACCCGTGCAAAGCTATGGCGCAGCGCTGCTGTATTTCACAGGATCGAAGGCGTACAACATCGAACTGCGCAAACGCGCCATCGCGCGCGGCCTGAAGCTCAACGAATACGGACTTTTCAAGGGGACGCATCGCATCGCGGGCGCCACCGAGGAGTCGATCTACGCGGCACTCGACCTGCCCTGGGTCCCACCCGAGCGGCGCGAGATCGCAGCCGCGGCATAAGGAGACTGGCGCAATGAAACTCCGTTCACCCGCATTCCAGGACCACGGCGGCATTCCGCGCAAGTACACCTGCGAAGGCGCTGACGTCTCGCCGCCCTTGGCGATCGAAGACGTTCCGGCCGGCACACGCAGCCTCGCGCTGATCGTCGACGATCCGGATGCGCCCGATCCGGCGGCGCCGAAGATGACCTGGGTGCACTGGGTGCTGTACGACCTGCCGCCCGAGACGACGTCGTTGCCGGAAGGAGTGTCCGCCGCGGCGCTGCACGCGCGCGACGGACTGAATGACTGGAAGCGGACCGGTTATGGCGGACCCTGCCCGCCGATCGGGCGACACCGCTACTTCTTCAAACTCTTCGCCCTCGATGCTCGCGTAGGCGACCTGCACCGCCCGACGAGCGCCCAATTGCAAAGCGCTCTCAGCGGGCATCTGCTGGCAGAGACCCAGCTTGTCGGTCTGTACGCAAAGGGACGACCCTGATCCGAGTCACCGCGCGCTCCAACGTCAAGTCGTCCTGAGGCGCGCCGGTAGAATCGCCGCCTTCCTTCCCGTAGTCGCGCGCCGATGCTGCCCCAACAAAAACAACGCATTAACGCGCTGATCGAACAGGCGCTCGCCGGCCTCGGCGTGAGCGGCGTACCGGTCGTGCTGGAGCGGCCCAAGGTGGAGTCGCACGGCGACCTGGCATGCAACGTCGCGATGCAGGTGGCGAAGTCGCTGAAGAAGAACCCGCGCGAAGTGGGTCAGGCGATCGCCGATGCCCTGAAAGTGAACCCTGCCGCGGCCGGCCTGATCGACGCGGTGGAAGTCGCCGGTCCGGGCTTCATCAACCTGCGGCTGGCGCCATCGGCCAAGCAGGAGGTCGTGCGGCTCGCGCTGCGCGAACGCGATTGCTTTGGCACGACGTCCACGCATGCGGGACACCGTGTGATGGTGGAGTTCGTTTCAGCGAATCCCACCGGGCCGCTGCACCTCGGCCACGCGCGCCAGGCGGCGATCGGCGATGCGCTCGCCAACCTGCTGGCGGCGCAGGGCTGGCAGGTCTCGCGCGAGTTCTATTACAACGACGCCGGCGTGCAGATCGCCAATCTCGCGCTGTCGGTGCAGGCACGGGCGCGCGAGCTGCTGGGCGAGACGGTGGAGTTTCCGGAAGCCGGGTACCGCGGCGATTACATCGTCGACATCGCGCGCGACTTCCTGGCGAGGAAGACCGTCGCCGCGCGCGACGGCGAGCCGGTGACGGCGAGCGGCGACCCGCGCGACCTGGAGGCCGTGCGCCACTTCGCGGTGGTCTACCTGCGCAACGAGCAGGACGCGGACCTCGCTGCACTGGGCATAGCCTTCGATCACTACTTCCTCGAGTCTTCGCTGTACACCGACGGCGCGGTCGAGAAGACCGTGAAGGTCCTGGTCGATTCCGGCATGACGTTCCAGGCCGATGGCGCGCTGTGGCTGCAGACGACAGCGTTCGACGATCTCGCCGGCCACGGCGGCCCACCGAAGGACGACAAGGACCGCGTGATGCGCAAGTCCGATGGCACGTACACCTACTTCGTCCCCGACGTGGCGTACCACCTGAACAAATTCCAGCGTGGCTTCAGCAAGGTCATCAACGTGCAGGGCTCGGATCATTACGGCACCGTCGCGCGCGTGCGCGCCGGCGTGCAGGCGGCGGCGCGCAGCCTCAAGCTCGACGTGCCGCGCGGTTACCCGGACTACCTGCTGCACAAGATGCTGCGCGTGACGAAGGGCGGCGAGGAAGTGAAGATGA
>Ga0316622_100000988_pt1 | contig 17823 bp, 15 predicted proteins | sample OWC_Aug_OW2_C1_D_FD_207646 | JGI IMG/M metagenome (GOLD analysis project Ga0316622, IMG submission 207646) | Wetland soil microbial communities from Old Woman Creek delta, Ohio, United States - OWC_Aug_OW2_C1_D5_C | ecosystem: Environmental > Terrestrial > Soil > Wetlands | place: USA: Ohio... | reverse complement strand
ATCAGCAGCAGGCCGCCCGGGGTCCCCGGCGTCACCGCCGCGAGCGCTCCGTACTCGGGCGGGTAGCGCATCCCCCGGTCGCGGAAGAACGCGGGGGTCGCACCGCTCGGCGCCACGCCCAGGGCGTTGACGCCGATCACCCTGCCGGCCTTCGGATCCCAGACCAGCGCCTGGGTCTCCCCGCCCCAGCCGAGGGTGTCCCACATGGTACAGGTGGCGGCGAGCATGGCGCAGGCAGCGTCCACGGCGTTGCCGCCGCGCTCGAACATGCGCGCGCCGGCGGTCGCCGCGAGCGGCTTGCCGGTGATCGCCAGCCAGCGCCGCGCGTGGAGCACGGGCTTCTGGGTGCGCGCCACGCCCTCGCCGAAAACGAGAGCCAGCGCGACGCAGAGCGCCGCCGTCGTCCCGACCATCCGCCAGCGCAGACCTCTCATCGTTGTGCCCTCCCGGAACGAGCGGATTGTACTGCTCCTGCAGCGCGCGGCCCGCGGACCCTCGCCGAGTTCCGCCGGGTCTTGGGACAGGCGCTGTGATACAAAAGGGGCCGTCCGGAACGTCCGAACTCCGACGAGGTCGTGCATGAGCCCTCACCAGCGCTTCTTCCGTGTCCTGCGGAACAAGTTCATCGCCGGGCTGATCATCCTGATCCCGATCGTGATCACGGCCAAGGCCCTGTGGTGGCTGTTCTCCTACGTGGACGGACACGCGAAACCCGTGACCCGAGCCCTGGCGAACCGGGAGATCCCGGGGATCGGATTCGCGGTCACGATCGCCGTGGTCCTGCTGACGGGGCTCCTGTTCTCCTCGGGGCCGCTGCGGCGGCTGCTCGACGGCCTGGTCGAGGTTCTGGAGAGCGTGCCCATGGTGGGGACGGTCTACGGCACGATCCGCAAGGTGCTCTCGGGGTTCGGGAGCCCGGAATCGCGGCGGGCGTTCCAGAGCTTCGTGCTGGTGCGGCGCGGCGGCGTGCTCTCCCCCGGCTTCCTCACGGGCTCGTTCACCCTCGCCCGCAGCGACGGCGAGACCCCGACCTACCAGGTGGTCTTCGTCCCCACGAACCATCTCTATCTGGGGAACATCCTGGTGGTTTCCGCAGAGGATGTGATCCCCACGGACATCCCCGTCGACGACGGGATCAGCCTGGTCCTCTCCGCGGGCTCCGCGATCCCCCCCCGGGTGACCGAGCGCTAGAGGCCCGTTCGCGCCCTCTCTCGGCCGCGCGAGTCTCGTTGCCGGGCCAGGTGTGCGGAATTCGTGATCCAAGTTTCGGTTCCGTCTCTCCGTCGAGATCCGCATGGCGACCTGCATCAGGCCCGGGTGGACTTGCCCCGGCAGCCGCGGGGGACGACATTCCAGGAGTCCCCCAACCGAGAACCGGAGGCACGCGCATGACGCACCAGAAAGAGCGATCGGACCGGGTTCGGCCCCGTCCGGCACCTCGCAGCTCCCTCGTTGTCTGCTTCCTGGGCGCGGTCGTGCTGACCGTGCTCGCGGCCGCTCCCAGCGGAGCGGCGTCCATTCCGGCCTGGCTCGACGACGCCGTCACCGAATGGAACAAGGCGAACCCCGGGCGCCCGATCGAGTTCGTGGACATCAAGGACTCGTTCGTCTGGTACCGGATCGCCCAAGCTGGCGACGGCGGATCCTCGGAGGTTCGCGATCGCGTCTACGGGATCGCGCAGAAGAGCGGATACAAGAAGACGACCGGAGAGGAGCTGGTCACGACGGCCAGGCCGCCCTCTCTCAGCGGCGGGCCGGCGACGAACAAGAAGTGCTGGAGCCGGTCGTTCACCCTCGACGTGGCCGTCGGCAGCCAGCGCATGCTCACCTCGCTCATCTGCGAGGACACGGCCGACTGGCTCGCGGGGTTCCGCGTCCTGCAGTAGATCCCCGGATCGGCGACCGAACCGGCGGACCGTCTCGACGGTTCCCGCCGCCGCGCGTGCAGTCCGAGAGCCCCCTTGTCCGAGCCGGTCGCGAAGGCCGGCCGCGCGTGCAAGACGTGGTGCAAGCGTACGCGGACGCGGTGGCGGGACCGGAACGCGGTCGCGGTGACCTGATCGGGCGAGGTCGGAGTGCGTCTGGCGGGCAGGGACTCTTAACGGAATCCTAACGCGACCCGGCGCCTTCCTAACCCCAACCAAACGCCGCGCGCGCTATTGATCCTCTTGTGCAGCGCGGAGCGATCGAAATGCCGAGCCGGGAAATCGCCCTTCGTGTCGCGGAGCCCGTGGAGGCGGATCCGCCCGGACTGATGCGTCGAACGGCGGACTATCTTCCTTCGCGAAACTGGCGGGCCTGGCTGATCGGCCGACCGCTTTCCACGGCCGACGCCCCCCACCAGACGGTCGGCAGGACGGTGGGCCTGGCCGTCTTCGCCTCGGACGCGCTGTCCTCGACCGCGTACGCCACGCAGGAGACCCTTCTGGTCCTGAGCGTCGCGGGCGCGGCGGCATTCGCGCACGCCTTTCCCATCTCCGTCGCCATCGTGGTGCTGCTGGTCATCCTCACGCTTTCCTACGAGCAGACGATCCACGCCTATCCGAGCGGCGGCGGCGCCTACATCGTCGCCCGGGACAACCTGGGCGAGACCGCGGCCCAGATCGCCGGCGCCGCCCTCCTCACCGACTATGTGCTCACGGTGGCCGTGTCGATCTCCTCGGGCGTGGCCCAGATCGCGTCGGCGTTTCCGACCCTGTACGCGCACCGCGTCGCGCTCTCGGTCCTGTGCGTGCTGATCGTGATGATGGTGAACTTGCGCGGCGTCCGCGAGTCGGGGATCACGTTCGCCATCCCGACCTACTTTTTCGTGGCGATGATGTACCTCACGGTTGGGGTCGGCCTCTTCCGCTATCTCGCGGGCGGGCTGGGGAGCGTGATCGAGCCCCCACCCTTGCAGCTGGGGACGACCGTGGCGCCGCTCGGGGCGTTCCTGATCCTGCACGCATTCTCCAACGGCACCACGGCCCTGACGGGAGTGGAGGCGATCTCCAACGGGATCCCGGCGTTCCGCGAGCCGCGCAGCCGCAACGCCGGCGTCACGCTCCTCTGGATGTCGGGGATTCTGGGAACCCTCTTTCTCTCCATCACGTTCCTGGCGACCCGCATCGGCGCGGTCCCCTCCGAGCAGGAGACCGTGATCTCCCAGCTCGCCCGCACGGTCTTCGACGGGCGTGGTCCGATCTACCTGGCCGGGATCGCCGCGACGACCCTGATCCTGATCATGGCCGCCAATACCTCCTTCGCCGATTTCCCCAGGCTCGGCGCGCTCCAGGCCGCGGACGGATTCCTGCCGAAGCAGCTCACGTACCGGGGAAGTCGCCTCGTGTATTCCCACGGGATCGAGCTCCTGGCCTTCCTGGCGTGCGTCCTGATCGTGGCGTTTCGCGCCAGCGTCAGCGCCCTGATCCCTCTGTACTGCATCGGCGTGTTCCTGTCCTTCACCCTCTCCCAGGCGGGCATGACGCGCCGCTGGTGGACGCTCGGTCGGCGGTCCCCCGGCGAGGCGCGCGGCTGGTTCCCCAAGATGATCCTGAACGCCGTCGGTGCGGCCTGCTCCGCCCTGGTCGTGGTGTTGTTCGCTCTGACCAAGTTCCGCGAGGGCGCCTGGGTCGTCGTGCTGGTGATCCCCATTCTCGTCTCGATCCTCTTCGCCATCCACCGCCACTACCGCGACGTCGCGGCGCGGCTGTCCCTGGATCACTACGGGGCCCCGCCGCGGGTCGCGCGCCATCGCGTGATCATTCCCATCAGCTCCATGCATCAGGGAACGCTGGCGGCCCTGCGGTACGCCCGCGCGCTGTCCAGCGACATCACCGCGGTGCACGTCTCCAGCGATGCCTCCGAGGCGCGGAGGCTCCAGAAGGAATGGGCCTCCTGGGGCGAGGGCGTCCGGCTCGTCCTTCTCGAATCGCCTTACCGGCTTCTCCTGGAGCCGCTCCTGAGCTACATCGAGGAGGTCGCGCGGCATCGCCAGCCCAACGAGACGATCACGATCGTGGTTCCCCAGCTCGTCCCCGAGCACAAGTGGCACAACCTGCTCCACGCGCAGACCGCGGTGTTCCTGCGGCTCGCCCTGATCTTCCGTAGGGGGATCGTGATCACGAACGTGCCGTACCACCTGGCGCCTCAGCCCGTGAGCTAGCCACGCACCGCACGAAGGCTGCTCGGCTAGTATGGGACGCATGAGCCGCGACCGCCGGCCCGATCCCGTCGGCTGGCCCCGGTACGCGTGGGGTGCCGGACTCGTCGCTCTGTGCACCGGCATCACGGGGATCATGTTCCCGCGCTTCGAGCTGTCGGACCTCATCATGGTGTATCTGGTGGGCGTCGTGGTCGTGGCGATCCGCTGGGGCCGCGGGCCCTCGATCCTGGCGGCCGTCCTGAGCGTCGCGGCGTTCGACTTCCTGTTCGTCCCCCCGCATCTCACTTTCGCGGTGTCGGACACACGCTACCTGGTGACGTTCGCCGTGATGTTGATGGTCGCGGTCCTGATCAGCACGCTGACCGTCCGGATCAAGGAGCAGGCGGAGATCGCCCGGCAGCGTGAGCAGCGAACGAGCGCCCTCTACTCCCTGAGCCGTGCGCTGGCCTCGACCCGGAACCTGGACGCGATGATCGCTGCCGTGCGTCGGCACGTGGAAGAGGTTCTGGAGGGAGATCTGGAGGTCTTTCTCGTGGACGAGCGGGGGCGTCTCGAGATCCGCGCCGCGGCGCACCCTTTCGCCCGGGACCCGAAGGAGACGGCGGTGGCACAGTGGGTGCACGAGCACTCCGAGCCGGCAGGGCGTGGAACGAGCACTCTCGTGGGCGCCCAAGCGCTGCACCTGCCGCTCGTCGGAAGTCGGGGACCAGTGGGCGTCCTGGCGCTCCGCCTGGAGCCGGACCGCCCCGCGCTTCGCACCGATCAGTTGCACCTTCTCGAGACCTTCGCGAGCCAGACCGCGCTGGCGCTCGAGCGTGCCCTCCTGGCCCGGGAAGCGCACCGGGAGCGCCTCGCGGTCGAGGGGGAGAAGTTCCGCAATGCCCTGCTCTCGGCCGTCTCCCACGACCTTCGGACTCCCCTTGCCGCCATCGCCGGCGCGGCCAGTAGCCTGGCGCAAAGCGACGATCGGCTGGACGCATCCGCCCGGAAGGAACTCGTGCTCACGATCCACGAGGAAGCGGAGCGGATGAACCGGCTCGCCGGCAACCTTCTGGACATGGCGCGTCTGCAAGCGTCGAGCGTGGTTCTCCACCGCGAGTGGCAGCCCCTCGAGGAGGTCTTCGGGGCCGCGCTCCACGAGCTCGAATCGCGTCTCGGGCAGCGCGAGGTCGTGCTCGGCGTCCCGGACAGTCTCCCTCCGGTCCCGATCGACGAGGTCCTCGTGGAGCGAGTCCTCGTGAACCTCCTGGAAAACGCTCTGCGCTACACCCCTGCCGGAAGCCCGATCGAGCTCCGGGCGTCCGCCGCGCCCGGTGAGATCGTCGTGGAGGTGCTGGATCGCGGCCCCGGTCTCGTTCCCGGCGAGGAGGAGCGGATCTTCGAGAAGTTCTTCCGTGGCGAATCCGCACGGTCGCGCCGCGGCGCCGGATTGGGGCTCGCGGTTTCGCGTGCGATCGTCGAAGCGCACGGGGGGACGATCCGTGCGGAGAACCGCGCCGGGGGCGGGGCGGCGTTTCGCTTCACCCTCCCCGTGACGGGGGGGCCGCCCGAGCCGCCCGAGCCCTTGACGGAGACGGGAGGTGGACGTTGAACGCCGACGAGCCCACCGTGCTCGTGATCGAGGACGACCCGCAGATCCGCCGCTTCCTCCGCGCCGCTCTCCCGGCCCACGGGTATCGTCTGCTCGAGGCTGAGACCGGCGGCGACGGCGTCACCCAGGCGGCCACCCGAACCCCGCAAGTCGTCCTGCTCGATCTCGGGCTCCCCGACCTGGACGGTCTGGAAGTCATCCGGCGCCTGAGGGAATGGTCCGCGGTTCCCGTGATCGTCCTCTCGGCGCGCGGCCTGGAGCGAGACAAGGTGGCTGCTCTCGACGCGGGCGCCGACGACTACCTGACCAAGCCGTTCGGGGTCGAGGAGCTCCTGGCCCGGCTGCGCGTAGCGCTGCGGCACGCCGCGATCGTGGGCGGTAGCCAGGCGAGTGCCGTTTTCGTGGCGGAAGATCTCGAGGTAGATCTGGGGTCCCGCCGGGTCCGCGTGGGTGGGCGAGAGGTTCACCTGACGCCGACGGAGTTCAAGCTGCTGGCGCTCCTGGTGCGCCACGCCGGTAAGGTGGTGACCCACCGCCAGCTCCTGGTCGAGGTGTGGGGGCCGGGGGCTGTCGGGAACACGCACTACCTGCGCGTCCAAATGCACGGCCTCCGCCACAAGCTCGAGGATACGCCCGCGCGCCCGCGCTACTTGACCACGGAGCCGGGAGTGGGTTACCGGCTACGGGAGCCCTCCGCGTGACGGGTCCTCAGCGCGTCGAGCGCTCCACGATGAAGCGCACGCCGAGGGTCACGACCGCGAGCAGGGTGAGCAGCGAGGCCACGGCGAACGCCGCGGCGAACTGGTACTCGTTGTACAGGATCTCCACGTGCAGCGAGAGGGTGTTCGTGAGCCCTCGCACGTGACCCGAGACCACGGACACCGCGCCGAACTCCCCCATCGCGCGCGCGTTGCACAGGACCACGCCGTAGAGAAGCCCCCAGCGGATCTTGGGGAGGCTCACCCGGAAAAACGTCTGCCAGCCGCCCGCGCCCAGGGTCATCGCCGCCTCTTCCTCCTCATTCCCCTGGCTCTGCAGCAGCGGGATCAGCTCGCGCGCGATCAGGGGTGCGGTCACGAAGACGGTGGCGAGGACGATCCCCGGGACGGCGAAGATGATCTTCACGTCGTGGCGGGCGAGAAACGGGCCGAGGAAACCCTGGGCCCCGAACAGCAGCACGAACAGCATTCCGGAGATCACCGGCGAGACGCTCAGCGGGAGGTCGACCGCCGTGGTCAGGAGCGTTTTTCCCTTGAACTCGAACTTGGCGATCGCCCAGGCCGCGGCCAGGCCGAATATGAGGTTCAGCGGCACGGCGATCGCCGCGGTCAGGAGCGTGAGGCGCACCGCCGCCAGGGTCACGGGATCCCGCACCGCGGCCGCGTACGCGGTCAGCCCTCTCTCGAGCGCGTTCGTGAAGACGACGATCAGGGGCAGGAGCAGGAACAGGACGAGGAACGCGAGGGCTGCGCCCACGGCCAGCCAGCGCACCAGGGGCGGCTCGTCGAGGTAGGCGTGCCGGCCTGCCCGCGCCTCACGTAGGATCGCTCGATCCACGACGCGGACCCTCCTCACGCCGGGAGCAGCGACCGGCGCATGCGCGAGGCCAGGTTGGCGAGGAGCAGCACGCAGAACGAGGCCACGAGGAACACCAGCGCGATCGCGGTCGCCCCGGCGTAGTCGTACTGCTCGAGCTTGATCATGATCAGGAGCGGAGTGATCTCGGACTTCATGGGCATGTTCCCGGCGATGAAGATCACCGACCCGTACTCCCCCAGGGCGCGCGCGAAGGCCAGGGTGAAGCCGGTGAGGATCGCGGGCAGGAGCTGGGGCAAGAGGACCCGCACGAAGGTCATCCTCCGGCCGGCGCCCAGGCTTGCCGCGGCCTCCTCCAGGGTGACGTCCATGTCCCGCAGCACCGGTTGCACGGTCCGGACGACGAACGGCAGCCCGACGAACGTCAGCGCGGCGACGACCCCCAGCGGCGTGTACGCGACATGGATCCCGAGCGGGTCGAGCCAGCGCCCCACCCAGCCGTCCTTGGCGTAGAAGGTGGTCAGGGCGATCCCCGCGACCGCGGTGGGCAGGGCGAAGGGGAGGTCCACGAGGCCGTCGAGGAGCTTCCTCCCGGGGAAGCGGTAGCGCTCCAGGACCCAGGCCGTCAGCAGCCCGAACACCGCGTTGATCAGCGCCGCGACGAGCGCGGCCGTGAAGCTCAACCGGTACGCGGCCAGGGTGCGCGGCGCCGTCACCGTCTCGACGAAGCGCTCCCAGCTCAGGGTCGCGGAGCGCAGGACGATCGTCGAGAGCGGGATCAGCACGATCAGGGACAGATAGGTCAGCGTGAACCCCATCGACAGGGAGAAGCCGGGGAGGACGCTGCCGCGCTTGGCCGCCATTCTCTCTTCCCCTCAGCGGGCCTCGAAGATCTGATCGAAGACCCCGCCGTCGGCGAAGTGCAGCGCCTGGGCCTTGGCCCAGCCGCCGAATCCCTCGTCGATCGTGAACAGGCTCAGCTTCGGGAACAGCGCCGCGTGCCGCGCCAGGACCGACTCGAGCCGGGGCCGGTAGTAGTGCTTCGCGGCGATCTCCTGCCCTTCGGGCGAGTAGAGGAACTCGAGGTAGGCCTGCGCGAGCGGCTTCGTACCGTGTTTCTCCGCCACCTTGTCCACGAGCGCGACCGAGGGCTCGGCCAGGATGCTCACGGGCGGGATCACGATCTCGAGCTTGCCCGGACGGAGCTCGCGCGATGCGAACAGCGCCTCGTTCTCCCACGCGACCAGCACGTCTCCGATCCCGCGCTCGACGAACGTGACGGTCGAGCCGCGAGCGCCGGTGTCGAGGACCGGCACGTTCTTGAAGATGCGCCGCACGAGGTCGCGGGCCTTGGCCTCGTCCCCCCCGGGCTTGCGCAGGGCCGCGCCCCAGGCGGCCAGATAGTTCCAGCGCGCCCCTCCCGACGTCTTGGGATTCGGCGTGATGACCGAGACGCCGGGGCGCGCCAGATCCTCCCAGTCCCGGATCTTCTTCGGGTTCCCCTGGCGCACCAGGAAGACGATGGTCGAGGTGTACGGGGCGCTGTTGTGTGGAAGCCGGGCCTGCCAGGTTTTCGGCAGGAGGCCCGCGGCGGCGATGGCGTCGATGTCGTAGGCCAGCGCCAGCGTGACCACGTCGGCCTCGAGACCGTCGATCACGGCTCGGGCTTGCTTCCCGGAGCCGCCGTGAGACTGGTGGATCGTCACGCTCTCGCCGGTCTTCGCGCGGCGCTCCTTCGCGAAGGCGGCGTTGATCTCCTGGTACAGCTCACGCGTCGGATCGTAGGAGACGTTCAGGAGCGAGACCTCCGCGCAGCGCCCCGGCAGCGCGAGGGCGGCGACGAGACCCAGGGCGGCGAGCTGCGCGAGGCTTCGGGCTCGGATCATGCGGGACCTCCTCGGGACGATGTCGGGATCCTCCGACGATCGCGCTCCTGCGAGCGGAGGATCAGGCTGGGAAGTTCCACCGCGCTCACGAGATCGGCGACCGCTCCGCGCAGGTCGAGCCTTCCGTCGCGGCCAGCCAGCGGCGCGCCCACGACGAGCATCTCGTACGAACCGCCGCGCAGCGCCGCCAGGACCGCGTCCTGGACCTTGCCCCGCGCGATCGTCGTGTCGGCCCGGACCCCCAGGAGCGAGAGGGTGCGGACTCCGGCCTCCAGGAACTTCTGGGCGCGCTCGCGGGTGTCCGGAAGGTCGTCGGGGACGACCGTGAGGATCGTCACTTCCGCGGCGAAGTGCCGGAGCAGGCGGCCCGCGAACAGCACCTTCTCCTTGGCCGGCTCGCCCACGGCGACGCAGACCAGGACCCGGGAAGGGACGGGGCACGGCCCCGGCACGAGCAGCAGGTGCAGGTCCCCGGCGACCAGGATCCGCTCCGCCTGCTCCACCCGGTTGCGCCGCGGCGCGGACAGCGCCACGTCGTAGTGCCGGCGCCAGGCCTCGTCGGCGACCGCCTCGTGGAGCGGCGCGGGCGACCATCGGGCCTCGAGCCCGGCGAGTCCCTGGCCGATCCGCTCCCGCACCTGCTGGATGCGCGCCTGCCCCGCCTCGCCCGCGGCGCCGAACCCCAGGATCGTGGCCCGGGCGTGCGCGAGGCGCGCGATCTCGCCTCCCAGCCGCACCGCGTGCTGCGATTCCGGCGAGCCGTCGTCGAGGATCAGGAAGCTCAGCCCCGGATTGCGCAGCGCGTGGACGCGCCGCACCCCCACCCACGTGGTGTCTCCCTGGCGCAGGGGGAAGCGCCGGGCCTGATGCTGGGAGCGGCTGGCCTCGACGAGCACGAAGTCTCCCCCGAAGGGAGCGGGCGGCGACAGCGGTCGCACGCCGTCGAGCTTGGGGAGACGCAGCAGGATCCGCTCGGAGGATCCGGAGAACCCGATCTCCTCCACCGTCGCCTCGCCCAGGAGCGGCCAGACCAGCGCCTCGCGCGAGTCCTTCACCGCCACGTCCTCGGGCCGGAACAGCACTTGGAGGCGCCGCGGGTTCCCGAGGGCGTTCATCTCCGCGCCGAGCGTGAAGTGCACCGGGCCCAGCCGGACCCCTTCGGGGACGCAATCGCCCAGCATCAGATTCGCCTTCCCGAGAAAGGTGGCGACGAACTCGGTCTGCGGCCGCAGGTACAGCTCCGTGGGTGGGCCGACCTCGAGGACCCGCCCGAAGTTCATGACTCCCATCCGGTCGGCCAGCTCGAAGGCCTCCTCCTGGTCGTGGGTCACGAAGATCGTGGTGATCCCGAGCTCGCGCTGGATCGCGCGGATCGTGCGGCGCATCTCGGCGCGGATCCGCGCGTCCAGAGCGCCGAAGGGCTCGTCCAGGAGCAGAACCTCGGGCCGGTGCGCGAGGGCTCGCGCCAGGGCGACCCGCTGCTGCTGTCCGCCCGAGAGCTGGCGCGGAACGCGGTCCCCGAGGCCGGACAGGCCCACGAGGTCGAGGAGCTCGTCGCGGCGCCGGCGCCGCTCGGCCGCCGGGGTCCTGCGCACGCGCAGGGCGAACTCGATGTTCTCCGAGGCGGTCATGTGCCGGAAGAGCGCGTAGTTCTGGAAGACGAGCCCCACCCCCCGGCGCTGGGGGGGGAGGTGCGTCACGTCCCGCCCGTGCAGGAGCACGCGCCCGACCTCGATCTCGACGAGCCCGGCGATCAGGCGCAGGACCGTGGTCTTGCCGCAGCCGCTCGGTCCGAGGAGGACGAAGAACTCCCCGTCCGCGACCTCGAGGGACACGTCGTTGACGACCGCGTGGCCGTCGTAGCGCTTGGTGAGCTGCTCGAGAACGATGGACACGCGGCGGATCCCCCGGGGCCGGCGCTCGGCCTCCGCCGTCCCCGGTGGATGTTACCCCACTATCCCGCGCGCGTCAGAGCCGGCAGACCAGCATCTCGCGCTCGAAGATCAGCTCCTTGGGCAGGTGCTCGCTGAGCTTCAGGAACAGCTCCTCGTGCCCCAGGGTTTGCTGCTTCCAGGCCTCACGGTCGATGGCCATCAGCTGATCCCACTTCTCCCGTGGGAAATCCAGCCCGCTCCAGTGGATGTCCTCGTAGTAGGGAACCCAGCCGATCGGAGTCTCCTTGGCGCGGGCACCTGTGCGGGAGCGCTCCACGATCCAGCGCAGGATGCGCATGTTCTCCCCGTAGCCCGGCCAGATGAAGCGCCCGTTCTCGTCCTTGCGGAACCAGTTCACGTGGAAGACGCGGGGCAGGTCCGCGAGGCGCTTGCCCATCTTGATCCAGTGCCGGAAGTAGTCTCCCATGTGGTAGCCGCAGAACGGCAGCATCGCCATCGGGTCGCGCCGCACCTTTCCGACATCCCCCGCGGCGGCGGCGGTCGTCTCGGAGCCCATCGTCGCGCCCACGTACACCCCGTGATTCCAGTTGAACGCCTGGTACACGAGGGGCACGGTGCGCTCGCGCCGGCCTCCGAAGATGAACGCGGAGATCGGCACGCCCGCGGGATCCTCCCAGGCGGGATCGATGCTCGGGCACTGGAACGCGGGGGCGGTGAAGCGGGCGTTCGGATGGGCCGCCAGTCGACCGCAGCCCGGGGTCCACTCCTTTCCGGTCCAGTCGATCAGGTGGGCCGGAGGCTTCTCGGTCATCCCCTCCCACCACACGTCGCCGTCATCGGTCAGGGCCACGTTGGTGAAGATCGAGTTGGCCCGGCACGTGTCCATGGCTCGGGGATTGGTGTCGTAGGAGGTTCCCGGCGCGACGCCGAAGTAGCCGGCCTCCGGGTTGATGGCGCGCAGCGTGCCGCTCGCATCCGGCTTGATCCAGGCGATGTCGTCCCCGACCGTCCAGACCTTCCAGCCCTCGAACCCCGTGGGCGGGATGAGCATCGCGAAGTTCGTCTTCCCGCAGGCGCTGGGGAACGCCGCCGCGACGTAGGTCTTCTGCCCGTCCGGCGATTCGACGCCGGTGATCAGCATGTGCTCGGCGAGCCAGCCCTCGTCCCGCGCCATCGTGGACGCGATGCGCAGCGCGAAGCACTTCTTCCCCAGAAGCGCGTTCCCCCCGTAGCCGCTTCCGAAGGACCAGATCGCCCGCTCCTCGGGGAAGTGCACGATGTACCGGTTGTCCGGATTGCAGGGCCAGGCCACGTCCTTCTGACCGGGGCCGAGCGGCCGCCCCACGGAATGCAGGCAGCGCACGAACGGCCCGTCACCGAGGACCTCCAGGACCTTCGCGCCCATCCGGGTCATGATCCTCATGTTCACGACCACGTACGGAGAATCCGTGAGCTGCACGCCGATGTGGGAGATCGGGGAGCCCAGGGGGCCCATGCTGAACGGGATCACGTACAGCGTCCTGCCCTGCATGCAGCCGCGGAACAGCCCGGTGAGCGTGGCCTTCATCTCCACCGGATCCACCCAGTTGTTGGTCGGTCCCGCGTCGGCCTCGGTGCGGGAGCAGATGAAGGTCCGGTCCTCCACGCGGGCGACGTCCGCCGGATCCGAGCGGCACAGGTAACTTCCGGGGCGCCGCGCCTCGTTCAGCTTGATGAAGGTCCCGGCGGCGACCATCTGCTGGCAGAGCCGGTCGTACTCCGCCTGGGAGCCGTCGCACCAGTGGACCTGCGCGGGACGGCACATGGCCTCGATCTCTTTCACCCACTCGAGCAGAGCAGCACTGGCTTTGGGGATCGTCACAGATGGGCTCATGGGTTCTCCTTGTTCCTACCTTCCCGCAGAATCTGCGCGGGGCACGCGTCCGGTGCGCAATTCAGACTCCTGTGTCGTCGCATTGTAGAGGTTTCGGCATTTGCCGGTATGATGTTTCCGCTGGCTCCCCCCGAAGGCTGTGCATCACGCCGGGGATCCCAACAAGCCGCGTGCCACGCGGGACAGGGGCCGGCGCGAGGCAGGATTTTTGCAGCGGCGGCCGCAGACCGGGGAAGGGCTCCCCCAAGGAGAGATCATGGCAGGCATCGTCGGCTACGGCGCGTACGTCCCGCGGAACCGGATCAAGACCGAGGAGATCGCCCGGCAGTGGGGGAAGGATCCCGGAACGATCCGGCGGGGGCTGCTCCTCGAGGAGAAATCCGTCCCCGGTCTGGACGAGGACACGATCACGATCTCGGTCGCGGCGGCCCGCGACGCCATCGAGCGTGCCGGAATCGACCCGAAGAAAATCGGCGCCGTGTACATCGGATCGGAGTCGCACCCCTACGCCGTGAAGCCCAGCGGCACCGTCCTGATCGAGGCGCTCGGAATCGGCCCCGAGGTCCACGTGGCCGACTTCGAGTTCGCCTGCAAGGCCGGCACCGAGGCGATGTTCGTGGCGCTCGGGCTCGTGGAGTCGGGCCGCGTGGAATACGCGCTGGGGATCGGCGCGGACACTTCCCAGGGAGCCCCCAACGACGCCCTGGAGTTCTCCGCGTCGGCGGGCGGGGCCGCGTACCTGTTCGGCACGAAGGACCCCCTGGTCGAGGTCCTCGAGACCTTCAGCTATACCTCGGACACCCCCGACTTCTGGCGCCGCGAGGGGGAGTTCTACCCCCGCCACGGCGGCCGCTTCACCGGCGAGCCCGCCTACTTCAAGCACGTGCTCTCCGCGACCCGCGGCATCCTGGGGAAATCCGGGCTCAAGCCCGCCGACTTCCGCTTCGCGGTCTTCCACATGCCCAACGGCAAGTTCCCGCTGGAGGCCGGCCGCTCGCTGGGCTTCCAGAAGGGCCAGCTCGAGACCGGGTGGGTCGTGAACACCATGGGGAACACCTACTCCGGCTCCTCCCCCACCGGACTCGCCGCGATCCTGGACGTCGCCGAGCCCGGCGACAAGATCCTCCTGACGTCGTTCGGCTCGGGCGCGGGGAGCGACTCGTTCGTGCTCCGGGCCACGAAGCTCCTGGTGGAGCGGCGCGGCCGGGGCAGGACGGTGCGCTCGATGCTGGACGGGCCGCGGCGCTATCTGACCTACGGGGAGTACGCGAAGTTCCGCGAGAAGATCATCGTCAACGAGTGAAGGGAAAGGAGGCATCATGCGCGAGGTGGCCATCGTCGCTGCGGGAATGAGCCGCTTCGGCGAGCTTTGGGATCTGAGCCTGCGCGACCTGTTCGCCACGGCGGCGCTCGAGGCGATGGAGAAGGCGGGCGCGGACCACATCGACGCCCTCTACGTCGGCAACATGTCCGCCGGGAAGTTCGTCGGCCAGGAGCATCTCGGCCCGCTCATGGCGGAGGCCATCGGTCTCTCGGGAGTCGCGGCCGGGCGCGTGGAGTCGGCGTGCGCCTCGGGCGGCCTGGCGCTGCGCGCGGGGTTCGCCGAGGTGGCCAGCGGCATGAGCGACCTGGTGCTCGCCGCAGGGGTCGAGAAGATGACCGACGGCGCCGACGTCACCGAGGTGCTCGCCACCGCGGCCGACCAGGAGCTCGAGGCCTACCACGGGGTCACCTTCCCCGGGCTCTACGCCATGATCGCCCGGGCCCATATGCAGGCCTTCGGCACCACCGAGGAAGACCTGGCCTGGGTCTCGGTCAAGAACCACAGGCACGGAGCGCTCAATCCCAAGGCCCAGTTCCGGCGCGAGATCAAGGTGGAGGACGTGCTGCGCTCGGCGCTGGTCGCCGAGCCGCTCCGGCTCCTGCACTGCTCGCCGGTGAGCGACGGAGCGGCGGCGGTGCTGCTCTGTCCGCTGGACCAGGCCAGGAAGTACACCGACCGGCCCGTCAAGCTCCTGGCCAGCGGCGTCGCCACCTCGTCCATGTCCCTGGCGGGCCGCGCCGATCCCGCGTTCCTCGACGCCGTCCAGCGCTCGGCGGAGCGCGCCTACAAGATGGCCGGGATCGGGCCGGGCGACGTGCAGGTCGCCGAGGTCCACGACTGCTTCGCGATCGCGGAGATCTGCTGCCTCGAGGCGCTGGGCCTGGTGGAGAGAGGCAAGGGGAACCAGGCGGCCCGCAGCGGCATGACCGCGCTGGGAGGCCGGATCCCCGTCAACACGAGCGGCGGCTTGAAGTCGAAGGGGCATCCCGTCGGCGCCACCGGAATCGCGCAGGCGATCGAGATCTTCGAGCAGCTGCGCGACGAGGCCGGCGAGCGCCAGGTCCAGAAGGCCCGGATCGGACTCGCGCAGAACATGGGCGGATCCGGGGCGAGCTCCGTCACGCACATCCTGGGGAGGGTTTGACCATGCCGAGCCCGAGGTACTGGAGAGAGATCCCCGCCCGCTTTCGGCTCGAGGCGTGCCGCTGCACGTCCTGCGGCACGACGTCGTTCCCGCCCCGGCTCGTCTGCCCGTCGTGCCGCGGCCGCTCGCTGGAACGAACCGCGCTCTCCCGAACCGCCAGGGTGATCACCTCGACCGTCATCCACGTGGGGCCGGCGGAGTTCCAGATGGAGGCGCCGTACGCCATGGCGGTGGTCGAAACCCCGGAGAAGGCCCGGCTGATGACGCAGGTCGTGGACTGCGACCCGCAGAGCGTCTTGCCGGGGATGGAAGTCAGCCTCGAGTTCAGGAAGATCCGCCGCGAGGGGAAGGGCGGAATCCTCTGCTACGGCTACAAGGCCGTCCCCAGGTTGTGAAGGTTCCGTGAAGAGCGTACGGGTCACGATCGAGCTGGACGAGGAGAGCTACCGGGCGTACGAGGCCGAGGCCCGGCGCGGCCAGACCACGGTCGAAGCCTTGCTGCAGCAGGTGCTGCAGAAGCTCTACGGCGAGCTCGAGCGGGAAGAGAAAGAGGGAGACCACCCGATCATCCTCCCCTGAGCGGAGCGCGGCGGCGGGTGGTTCAGCCTTCGAGCCCGGCCAGCCGCGTCCACGCCGCCTCGTCGATCTCCGCGAGCGAGCGGAGGACGAGGTCCGCGTCCACGAGCCTCGAGCCGAGCCGGGCCTCCCTTCCGGGAGCCTCCGACGACGCATCGGGAACGGCGATGCACTTCATCCCCGCCGCTTTCGCGGCGAGCACGCCGTGGATCGAATCCTCGAGGGCGAGGCAACGGCCCGGATCGACCCCCAGCCGGCTGGCGGTCGTGAGGTACACCGCAGGGTGCGGCTTGCCGAACTCCTCCTCGACCGCGGAGTGAACCACGGCGAAGTCTTTCTCGAGGCCGAGCCGCTCGAGGACCGCCGCGATCACGGGCCGGCCCGAGGAGGTTGCCAGGGCCAGGGCCAGGCCCTTGCGCCGAAAGAAGTCCATGGCGTGGCCCGCGCCCTCCTTCGGGAACCCCCGGGCGCGGATCAGCTCGACGACCCTCGCGACGAGGCGCTCGGCCACCTCGTCCTCGGTCGCTCCGCTCCAGGGCCGGCGTGCGTACCAGTGGGCGACCGTGTCGTCGACCCGCCTCCCCTTCGTTTCCATGCACTCGGCGCGGGTCAGCCGGACACCGAGTTCCGCGAACACCTCGATCTCGGCCTCCTGCCAGAGCGGCTCGGAGTCGATCAGCAGGCCGTCCATGTCGAAGATCGCTGCCTTGAGCATCGGTACATCCTACCCGTGCTCGGGCGGCGGCCGGGGGGCCAAAGTACGGGACCGGCACCGCGGTCGAGGGCGCGGTGCCGGTCCTCTGAAAGAGCCCCCGGGATCGATGGCCGAGCCCGGAAGGCTGCGGGAGGTTAAGGCGAGCAGGGGTGGTCGTTGGGCCGTTCCTGCCCGTAGCTGTCCTGGCCCAAGCTGCTCTCCACGCCCGCCGCGACACCCGTGACCAGGTAGAAGGCGCAGCGGCCGCGGACGGGGACGCTGCTGTCGGTCACCGTCGGAGAGGTGAGGCCGCACTTCCTCGCCGCGAGGGAGTTGGTGCCGGGCTCCTGTGTGTAGATGCCGGTGCTTCTGAGGACCGCCAGGTCGCCGCGATACCAGTTCCAGGTGCCGTAGCCGCTCTCGCTCTGCCAATCGAAGATTGTGTCGTCGTGGGTCGACAGGAAGATCACCCCGTCGCTCAGGTCGCACACGTCTCCGACCAGATCGCCGTCGGCATCCGCCTGGGCGGAGTTGAAGTCCGCGGGACAGTTGTCGCAGGCGTCGCCGACGCCGTCCCGGTCGCCGTCTACCTGGGTGACGTTGCGATTCTCGGGGCAGTTGTCGCAGGCATCGCCGATCCCGTCGCCGTCGCTGTCGACGCCGGCGTCGTCCACGATCCCGTTGCAGTTGTCGTCCCGTCCGTTACAGGTCTCGGTCGCCCCGGGATTCTGACTGCGGCTGGCGTCGTTGCAATCGCCGCAGGCCGCGAAGCCGTCGCCGTCCGCGTCGCGCTCGCTCAGCGGCAGGGCCGGCCAGATCGAGCTCGAGCAGTCGTTGTTGCGCCCGTCGCAGATCTCCGGCGCGCGCGGATAGACGGCGGCACTCCGGTCGTCGCAGTCGCCGCCGCACTCGGTGATGCCGTCACCGTCGTCGTCCGCCTCCGCCCCTGAGAGCCGCGGCCAGACCAGATCGGTGCAGTCGTTGTTGACGCCGTCGCACACCTGCGCAGCGCCCGGGTAGACGCGCGGGTCGTCGTCGTCGCAGTCCCCGGTGCACTCGCTGAAGCGATCGCCGTCGGCGTCGTCGGTCTCGGCGCCGGTCGGCGCCGGCCAGACTACCGAGCAGCAATCGTTGTTGAGGCCGTCGCAGATCTCCGGGGC
>Ga0316622_100000987_pt1 | contig 17827 bp, 11 predicted proteins | sample OWC_Aug_OW2_C1_D_FD_207646 | JGI IMG/M metagenome (GOLD analysis project Ga0316622, IMG submission 207646) | Wetland soil microbial communities from Old Woman Creek delta, Ohio, United States - OWC_Aug_OW2_C1_D5_C | ecosystem: Environmental > Terrestrial > Soil > Wetlands | place: USA: Ohio... | reverse complement strand
ACTCGCCGTGTACTTCGCCTTCTGATCGTAGGGCGCCGCGCTGTTCTCGTCGACTTTCGCGGGGTTGAAGACCCGCTCAACCACCTCGACGGTCGTGTGCTTCACGAACTGCTTCCCGTCGAACTTGCAGGCCCACCAGGGATTCGCCCAGGCAATGGCCCTGCCGTCCCAGCCCGGCGCCTTCCGCGTCTTACCGTCGGCGGCTGTGATATCGACCATCCCGTTTATGAAGGCATTGGAATTGTAAAAGCTCGCGAACCACCCCTTGGGCAGGTTTTCCTGCTTCTGGTACTCCTCGTCGGCCTTCATGTCGTTGATGTGCTTTTCAATCCACTCACCGTACACGGGGTTGAACTCCTTCATGTTCTTGAGGTAGAAGGCTGTTTTGCCCTCGATGTGCGGATCGTAGGGGTAGGCGTACTGTATCCGGGACTGGTACCGGTCGTACCGTTTCTTGATGTCGGGATTTGTGTGGACCTCTTCGGGGAAGGGTATCCTGTAGCCCCAGTTCTGCTCGAGCAGCAGCTCCCGCTTCATGCCGCTGAAGTCGTACCCCGTGCCCTTCGAGAGGACCCGGAGCTCGTCCCAGATGTTCGTGGTGAACTTCCTGTTCCAGTCCTTGGTCTTGCCTGCCTCTATCGTCTTCTTCAGCCAGTCGGTGCCGTCATACTGGGCAGGCCAGAACATGGATACGTGTCCCTTGGGCACGATGCCTTTCTCCTCGAGACGCCTCACGATGCAGGCGAAGATCGTGTGGTCGGGCAGCGTGTTGCCGTAGGGCTCGATGACGTTCTTGATCACCTGGTACCGGCGCTCGAGATTGCCAAACACGAACTCCTTCTCATACCAGCTCGATGCGCCCAGGACCACGTCGGAAACCATCGTCGTCGCGTTCGGGAAAGCCTCGAGGGTCACCACGAGAGGCCAGGGCTTCCCCTTCTTCGCAGCCGCACAAGCAAGACGGTAGGGCCAGGCGTAGGGAAGGCTCTGGCCTGCGTTGACGGTCGACATGAACTGGATCTTGATCTGGTCGGCCCCGAGTCGCCGGAACATTTCCATCGTGTGAGGCCCGGGCTTGTCGTGGATCTTGATCTTCGCCGTTTCGGCGTTGATGTCAGCCTCGGAGAGTCCCTTCTTCTTCAGATACTCCGAGGCGCCTTTCTTCCAGATGTCTTCGACCTGGGTCCTGTGAATGGGGTTTCCCACAAGCCTGCCGTAGGGCAGAGCATGGCAGAGCGCTCCGGGCGCCCTGATGCCGCCGCAGGCGTTCGGCTGCCCCGTGAAGCTGAAGGAGTGGCGCCCGGGTTTGACGGCCTTGCCCGTGATGAGATGGAGCATGTGCAGCGAGGCATTTGTCCAGGTGCCCTGGAGCTTCTGGTTCACGCCCATGCACCAGGCCGAGAGGGTGTACCCCTCGGCGAACCATTTCGCGGCGAGCCTCACTGCCTCGGGACCGCTGATCTTCTTCCAGGTCTTCGTTGCCTTGTCGTACAGAAGCGGCGACTCCCCCTCGAAGATAATCTCCGAGACCTTGTCGGGGTGGTAATCCTCCAGGAACTTGAGGAAGGTGGCAAAGCCTTTATAGAGGTCCTTCGTGACCTCATCCGCGGTCGCATACTTGTTCTTGAGGTTCGGGTAGGTCTTGCGGGGCTCCGCCGTGTAGGTGAGGTCCCAGGCGGCATCACGGGGACCGCCGTAGGTGGTCTTGACCCAGGTCTTCTTCACGTCCTCGTGGATGCCGAAGCTCACGTGGCGCTCGATGAATTTCCTGTCCAGATACTTCCACTTGGCGGTCACCGTCCCCTTTTCAACGTCAGCCTTGGCGCCGTCCAGCTCAACGGCGATGACGTAGGCCATTGCGTTGAGAAGCACCAGGTCTCTCCCGGTGGCAAAGGGCAGCCAGAGGTCGGCGATCGTGCCGGAGCGGGTCTTCCTCGGGTCTGCAAGGATCACCTTGGCCTTGGGGTTCTTCGCCTTCGCCGCTGCCATCCTGTTGAAGATGATGGGATGGGCTTCGGCAGTGTTGCTGCCGATGAGGAAGAGGGTGTCGGCGAACTTGCCGTAGTCCGGGTCGGGGACGTCAACGTCATCGAGACAGCCGTAGGGCTCATCCTTGCCAAAGGCATAGAGGTAGCCGACGACGGCCGAGGCCATGCACATCCGGGGCTGGCCCTCGATTGCGTTGTTGGCGAGCATGCCGCCTCCCTTCATCGCCTTGTTCATGACGTGCGTCTCTTCGGTGCCGAGCTGACCGCTCCCGTAAAAGGCAACACTGTGCCTGCCGTGGTCCTTGAGGGACTTCTCCACTGCGTCGGCGACAAAGTTGATCGCCGTGTCCCAGGGAATGAGCACGAAGTTCTCCTTCAGGTCCGCTTCCGAGGGCTTCAGGCCCTTTGCATCCTTCGTCGTCTTGCCGTCGAGCACGCGCGGGCAGTTGGCAAGGTCAGGCTTGCCTGTTTTAGGGTTGATCCACTCTTTCCTGATGAGGGCCCCCTTCGGCCTGTCTTTGTACGCGATCGCCTTGTGTAGGTAGAAACCCTTTGTGCACAAGACACCCCGGTTCACCGGACTCTTCAGGTCACCCTTGATTGACACGACCTTGGAGACCTTGCCCGCGGCATCGACTTCGCAGTCCGCGATCATCGTGCATCCCACAGCGCAGAACCTGCACTGGCCCACCGGGAACTGCTTGATCGCCGGCGCGGCCAGAAGGGCTTCCGGCTTCACAATGCCTGCCGCCGCCGCTGCCGCCGCAATGGCACTAGCCCGCAGAAATTCTCTTCTGTTGAGTTTCATAATCTTCCCTCCTCGACCGGATATCCCGTGCTTACGGCTTCAGGGTGACAATCTCGGCGCCGACAACGTCGCCGTTGGGTGAAAAGTCACCATTCGCGGCCATGGCCATGATGCTCAGGGTCACCTCTTCTTTCCTGCTCGGCGCCTTCCACCCGATCGTCCACTTCCTAAGGACCGAACCTTCCTGGGTATGCGTGAGCAGGCCGTCGCTTAACTGCGTGTTCTTCTTGTCCACGACGACAAGGGTTCCGCCCGAGGCCTCGGCAGCGAAACCGCCTGCCACGTCTCCCTCGCTCTTCATCGTGCTGTTCACCGTTATCGTCAGCTTGTAGGTCTTGCCGGGCACGTACTTCTTCGGCAGTCCGTCGACCTTCACAAGATCGGCTGCCATGTCACCCTGGTGGCAGCCGACGCACTCGAAATTAGGCGCGCTGTTGTTGTGGCTATACCCGTTCGCAGCAAAGAGGCCGCCGCAGACCGCCAGCGCACAGATGGAATAAAGTAGTAACTTCTTCATGGTGTCCCCCAGGCTCTCCCTTGTTGTCTTTGACCGTAGAAAGCAGGCGGGGCGGAAGCCCCGCCTTTCCCAGTTCTTCCCTACTTGGCAGCCGTCTTGGCAGCCATTGCGTCATTGATGACTTTGATTCCCTTCTGTGACTCGTCCATGGAGCGCGCAAGAGACTCTCGCGCCATCTCGGGATTATGGAAACCGTCGGAGTTCTCCGCGGTCCACCACTCCCAGAGAATGTGGGCCCTGAGATGCTGATCCTGGGCCTGCTTGATCACGTCGTCACCCAGGCCGGCCTTCTTGCCCTCCACAATCTTGTCGATGAGTGCGGAGAGCCAGAACTCGGCCTTTCTCATCTTGCCCTTGCTGTACGCTTTGATCGAGTCGATGGCATACCGCGCCTCTTCCTCCGTCCATTTGGGATGACACTTCAGGCAGGTCTCCTTGAGCTGCACTCTGGGAGTCACTGCAAAGTGGGAGGTGTAGGACTTCCCGGTCTTCGCATCCTTGACCTTCGGCGTGTGACAGTCGTCGCAGCCGACCCCTGCCTTGGCGTGCTTGGAGTTGTAATGGGTTTCGGCCTCCGGGTGCTGGGCCTTCCAGAGCAACCCTCCGGTCAGCGGGTGTTTCCAATCAAGAAAGCTGACCTTATTGACGTAATGGTCATAGAGGTTAAGAACCTCCGTATAGGGGAAGTGGTTTGTCCGTCCGTCCGCCATGGTGACGTTGGGCTTTGACGTGTCGGGGTTCTTCGGGTCGTAGCCGGGGTTGCAGTTGTACTCGACATGACATTGGCCGCACTGGAGCCTCGTGTCGTACTTGTCGAGGAGAGCGATTTTGCGCGGGTACCCCCTCACGCCCATGTCGATGACCTTGATGCCTGTCCGCCTGGGGTCCTTGTGCCAAAGCGTGTCTCCCTCCTGCCGGGTGAGAGCCTGGATCATCGCGTCCCTTACGATCCTCGGCTTTGCCGCATGGGGATCGTGGCAGGTAAAGCAGTTCAGCCCGTGCTGGAGTGCCCTGGCCAACTGTACGACGTTAGAGGCCCTAGACCACTTGGCGCCCTTCTTCTCGGGGTCCCCCAAGTAAGCCCAGTCAAGAATATGGTCCTGGGTCTTGCACTGCAGGCAGACGGGATTGGCCGCCGCCGCGGTCTGGGGGATGAAAGCCTTATGTTCGTTGTTATCAGGATACTTGTCCATGAGGATGTCCCAAGCCTTACCGGACTCCAGAATGTAATTCCAGCCGTTCTTCCCCTGGAACCGTCCGCCGTAGGCCCTGTCGACGACATAGTGGTCGGTGAGCATCCAGATGTGGCTTCTGGTCAGGGCATGCTCCTTGGTAAAGCCGTGGCCCATCATGAGCTTGTCCCAGAAGGGATTCGGCGACCTGTTCGTGAGCTGTGACTTCTCGTCTCTTGCCGGCCTGTGGTAGGCTTCCTTCATAAAGGTCTCATACTGCTCCTTGTGACATTTGCCGCAGGCCTCCCAGGAAACGTCAGTCACCGGTCTCGTGTCGGGACCGGGGCTGCCGAGATGCTTCTCGAGGCCCTGATGGCAGTTCGTGCAGTTGATCTTTGCATGTTTCCCCGACGCGTGAAGCTCCTTCACCACGTCATGGCACCCGTAGCAGGTATTTACGTCGACCGGCTTCTCACTCGGCGCTTTCTTGCCCTCCCCCTTCTGGTACTGGGCATCGACAGTTACATAATAGGCACTCACGACAACAGCAACCATAAGTGCGATGGCGACGACTCCAAGACATCTCTTCCGCATAGTCCCTCCTCCTTTGCGATCAATGTGTTCTGGAACCCTCAGCACAGAAGCTCACAACCGAATCCGATACGCACCACCCCCCCAAGGAATGATCTTCTTTGCAGTCGCACCACAATTCTACTCTTAACGCATAGTAAATGTGAAGTTAAAGGCAGTAAATTTCCTGTAAAGACCCTCTCAGCGTTGACAACCGCCTTTGGAGGGGTTAAACTGAGGGTCATGGAAAGAACGCTTCGCAAGATTCTGACGGATGCACTGACATCAGCCTTTGGAACCGGTGCAGACTCCTTTGAGATCGAGATCCCCCGCGAGGAGTCACACGGTGATCTCTCAACGCCGGTGGCCATGGGCCTCGCCCGATCCCTGAGAAAGCCTCCCCGCACGATAGCCGAACAGATCGTGCAGGCGATAGCCTCAAGCGAGGCGCCGGGCGGCCTGGGGCCGGTGTCGGACGTATTCGAGCGGGTCGAGGTCGCCGGTCCCGGTTTCATCAATGTCACCTTCGCGAAACCCTTCGCCATCGCCCAGACTAAACGGCTTCTCCGGGAGCGTGACGGGTATCTGCGGGAGGATCTTGGAGCGGGGAGGTCCGTGCAGATCGAGTTCGTCAGCGCCAACCCTACGGGGCCGCTCCATCTTGGCCACGGAAGGGGCGCGGCCCTGGGAGCCGCCCTCTCCAACCTGCTGACCGAGGCTGGCTACAAGGTTGAAAAAGAGTATTACATCAACGATGCCGGCAGGCAAGTGCTCCTGCTGGGTCAGTCAGTCTTTGCCCGGTATCAGCAACGCTGCGGATTGGACTATCCCGTCCCGGAGGACGGCTACCGGGGCGACTACATCGATGATCTCGCTGAGGAGATGCAGACGGGCCATGGCGAATCCTTCCGGGGGCGGGACTTCCGGGATGTCTCGGCCCTTTTCGTCGATTACTCCTACCACAGGATGCTCGGGGGCATCAGGAAGGACCTCGACGACTTCGGGGTCTCCTTCGACACCTGGCAGAGCGAGCGGGACCTTTTCAGGAGCGGACAGGTTTCAAAGTCCATCGATGATCTCAGGCAGCGCGGGCATGTCTTCGAGGAGGACGGGGCCACGTGGTTCCGGTCGACGACGTTCGGGGATGACAAGGACAGGGTTGTCGTAAAGAAGGATGGAGAGTACACGTATTTCGCCTCTGACATCTCCTACCACCGCGAGAAGGTGATAAAGGGCTTCGACGAGGTGGTCGACGTATGGGGCGCCGACCATCACGGGTACATCCTCAGAGTTCAGGCGGTGGTGGAAGCCTTCGGCTTCCCGCGGTCGAGGCTCCGGGTGCTCCTGGTGCAGATGGTTTCACTCCTCCGGGCTGGCAGGCCCGTCCAGATGTCTAAGAGAGCCGGGGAGTTTGTCACACTCAGGGAGGTCATCGACGAGATCGGCGCCGACACGACGAAGTTCCTTTTTCTGACCAGGCGGCCTGACAGCCACCTCGAGGTCGACATTGAGGTGGCAAAGGCACAGTCACAGGAGAACCCGGTCTTCTATGTGCAGTACGCCCATGCCCGGATCAACAGCATCTTCGAGAAGGCGCGCGCCGAAGTATCCTTCGGCGGGGAAGCCATGGCCTCTGGAGGAGAACTGGAGGAGTTTGACGGGTCCCTTTTCAACGATGAAGAGATGAAGCTTCTGAAAAAAGCTCTCTTCTATCCGATGGTTTTCAAGAACGCCGCCCTGGCGCGGGAACCCCACCGCATCACTTTCTACCTCCAGGAGCTGGCATCTCTTTTCCATCCCTATTATCACAGGCACCGGGTCATCACCGAAGACCTCGGTCTCACGAAGGCGCGGCTTGCCCTCTGCGAGGCGATTAGGACCGTCCTGCAGCACGGGCTGAGAATTCTCGGGGTGAAAGCGCCCGAAAAAATGTAGACGCCATCCCCGAGAGAGAGATAATTCCTCCGTGAGAGTCATAATCGTCGGCGCCGGTGAAGTCGGCTACCAGCTCGCCAAGTTCCTCGCCCATGAGGAACTTGAGGTGATCGTTATCGAGAAGGACAAGTCCAAGATCAGGCGGATTGGCGAGGAACTCGACATAGCGGTCATCGAGGGAGAGGGAGGCGATCCTTCAGCGCTGAAGGAAGCAGAGGCCGACAAGGCCGACATGCTCCTGGCGGTCACGAACAGTGACGAGACGAACATGATCGCCTGCCTGCTGGCCAAGGCGATGTTTAAGATACCCCGGAAGGTGGCCCGCATCAGAAACCCAGACTATTTCTTCAACAAGGCCATCCTCTCCAAAGAGAATCTCGACATCGAGCCTGCCATTAACCCCGAGCTCGAGGTTGCCAAGGCCGTCACCCGCCTCCTCGAGATCCCCTTCGCCACTGAAGTGATTGACTTCGAAGAGGGTTCGATCAAAGTCATCGGGGTGAAGCTTACCAGGGATGTGCCCTTCATAGGGAAATCGCTGAAGAGCTTGGGGGCCTCGATGAGGAAACATCTTCTCGTCGGCATCATCCAGCGGGGGGAGAAGGCGATCATACCGACGGGCGACGATGTGGTCGCCGAGGGGGACATCCTCTACGTCCCCCTCCGCAGGGAACGGGTGGCTGATGCCGCTGAAACGCTCTCCCTCTCGGCGAAGCCCGTTAGGAAGGTCATGATCCTCGGCGGCGGCAGGACCGGATACTACATTGCCTCCGCCATGGAGCACAAGGCTGACATCAAGATTATCGAGAAGAACGCGGATCGGTGCTCCTATCTGAGCCAGTACCTGGGCAAGTCACTCATCCTGCACGGCGATGGCACGGACCAGCAGCTCCTCGCAGAGGAGAACATCGGCGACATTGAGGTCTTCGTTGCAGTGACCAACAACGAGGAGCTCAACATCATGGCTTCCATCCTCGCGAAGAAGCTGGGCGCCAAGAAGAGCATCGCCATCGTGAACAAGACCGATTACATCCCCCTCGCACACAGCCTGGGACTGCAGGCGGTGCTGAGCCCGCGGCTGATCACGGCGAGCACCATACTCCGCTACATCAGGAGGGGAGAGATCCTGTCACTTACCGCCGTTGCGGAGGACAGAGCAGAAATCATCGAGGCCCGTGTCGGGCCACGGTCGAACCTTGCCGGCAGGTTGATCAAGGATGCCCGACTGCCGCGGTCTTCCCTCATCGGCACAATCGTCAGGGGTGATGAAATCATCATTCCCTCGGGCACCAGCCAGATCATTGCCGGGGACAAGTTGATCTTCTTCACCCTGAGGGAATCCCTGAAAGAGATCGAGCATCTTCTGGTGTAATCCTATGTATGAAGCTATAAACGAATACAGGCAGGGCAGTCATGCTGAAAAGCCTTCACGAGCGAGACCTTGTCAATCGGTGGACAACTGTTTGAAGAAAGTTCCGGATACCCTCTCCAGTGAATTCGACTGCAGTCGACATGTGGTAAGATCCTATCGCATTAGGAAAGGCTTTGAAGTATCCTCCCTGCCCATCCAGTGCAACTGCAAGGGCAACACCCCGGCAACCGATGAACTTTAGGACCATCCTGAACATCCTCTCCAAGGTCCTGCTCTACGTTTCCTGCTTCATGGCACTGCCGGTCGTCGTTTCCCTCTTTTATGACCGCTCCGATACCCTGCACCTTGCCGCCTCATGTCTGATCACCTGCGCCGTCGGTACCCTTCTCCATCTGCTCACGAGACGCTACAGGAAAGCAGACATTAGCCACCGGGATGCCTTTATCGTGGTCACCCTTGCCTGGGTCCTGATGTCCTCCTTCGCGTCGGTCCCCTATCTGCTCACCGGCACCTTCACCTCCTTCACCGACGCCTACTTCGAGTCCATGTCGGGGTTCACCACCACCGGGGCCTCGGTTCTGACAGATGTGGAGGTGGTACCCCGTGGGGTCATGTTCTGGCGCTGCCTCACCCAGTGGATCGGCGGGATGGGGATCATCGTCCTGGCCCTGGCGGTCCTGCCCATGATCGGCTCGGGAGGCATGCAGCTCTTCAAGGCGGAGGTTCCCGAAATCAGCGTCGACAAGCTGAGGCCCCGGATCATCGACACCGCCAAGGCGCTCTGGATCATATACGTCGGGATAACGGGCTTGAACATCGTTACGCTGCTCATCGGCGGCATGGATTTGTACGACGCGGCGTGCCACGCCTTCACCACCATGGCGACGGGCGGTTTCTCGACGAAGAACGCCAGCATCGCACACTACAGGAGCCCCTTCCTCGAGTACGCCTGCACCTTCTTCATGTTTGTCGCCGGCGGCAACTTTTCCCTTTATTTCCATGTTATACGCGGCAACGTCGGCCGTCTTTGGCGAAACGAAGAGTTCAGGTTCTATGTCACCACCACCCTGACGGCAACCTTTCTGATCGCACTGAATCTCTGGGGCTCGGCAGTCTACGATTCCTTCACGGATTCCTTCAGGCACTCGATCTTCCAGGTGGTGACAATCATGACGACGACAGGGTACTTCTCCGCCGATTTTGAGAAATGGACACCCTTCGGCCAGGTGGCGCTGGTGCTGGTGATGTTTCTCGGCGGCATGATCGGTTCTACAGGCGGGGGGATCAAGCAGGTGAGGGTGCTCTTGATGCTCAAGCAGGGTTACCGGGAGATGTACCAGCTCATACACCCCCGGGCCGTGACATCGGTTAAACTGGACGAGAAGTTCCTCACCAAGGACATTCTCGGCAGCATCTGGGGCTTCGTATTCCTCTTCATCGCTGTCACTATCGTCGCCACTGCCGGCATGACAGCACTCGGTGTCGATCTTGTCACCTCCGCAACCACCGTCATATCCGCCATCTGCAATGTCGGTCCGGCGCTGGGTGAAGCGGGTCCTACGGAGAACTATGCCGCGCTCCCGGCTTCCGGCAAATGGATACTGACGTTCTGCATGCTCACCGGAAGGCTCGAGGTCTATACCGTCCTGATCCTCTTCCTGCCGCAGTTCTGGAAAAAGTAGGGAACTTCTCTCCGAGGCGGGGCACGACTCTGTCCGGAAGGTCAGGCTGGAGTGACGCTGCCCCTCTTGATCGCGTCGGCGACCTTCACCACCTTTGCCATCTCCTTCACATCGTGGACCCGGACGATATCGGCGCCGTTGAGCACTGACACGGCCACGGCCGCCGCTGTGCCCTCCACCCGATCCGTGGGAGGCGCCCCGTCCAGGATCTTTCCCAGAAAAGCCTTGCGGGAGACGCCGATGGCGACAGGTCTGCCGAGCACTCCGAACTCGGCGAGGCGCTTTATGATCTGGAGGTTGTGTTCGACGGTCTTGCCGAACCCTATGCCAGGATCGACGATGATGCGATCCTCCGGGATCATTGCCTTCACTCCTATCGCAATACTTCCCCTGAGGTAGTCCACGATCTCGGGAATGAGCGCCTCATACACGGGATTGCGCTGCATGTCCCTGGGAGTCCCCCGGATGTGCATGACGATTACCGGCACGCCGTACTGGGCGACAACCTCTGCCATCCCGGGATCAAAGCGGAGGCCGCTGATGTCGTTGACCATTGACGCCCCCGCGTCAAGTGCCCGGCGCGCAACTTCAGCCTTGTAGGTATCTATTGACAGGGGCACACGCACGCTTCCCGCGAGAGCCTCTATGACCGGCGCGGTTCGGCGCAGTTCCTCCTCCAGAGGCACCGCCTCAGCCCCCGGTCTCGTGGACTCTCCCCCGATGTCTATGATGTCGGCACCCTCTTCGACCATCCGCAATGCCTGAGCCACAGCCTTCGTCCGGTCAAAAAAGGAGCCCCCGTCGGAAAAAGAGTCAGGAGTGATGTTGAGGATTCCCATTACCTGGGTTTTGGCAGAGAAATCAAGACAGTGGCGGGCCCAGATCAGTCTCATGGCATCACGGTTTCGCGGGAGCCGCAGGTCAGAGGACCTGCGGGGCAGGCAATGCGACTACGCGACGGCAGCCTTCTTCTCTTCGATGAGGTTATCGATCTCCTGACCGTCGATCGTTTCTTTCTCCAGGAGCTTGGCAGCAAGCTTGTCGAGAAGGTCCCTGTGGTCAAACAGGAGCTTCCGGGCGTTCTCGTAGGCATTCGTGACGATCTTCTTGATCTCGTCGTCGATCTCCTCGGCGGTCTTCTCGCTGTAATCCTTGTGCTTTGCGATCTCGCGGCCTAGGAATATCTGCTCATCCTTCTTCCCGAAGGTGAGCGGGCCTAGCCGCTCGCTCATACCCCACTCGGTCACCATTTTGCGGGCAAGGTCCGTGGCACGCTCCAGGTCATTTCCTGCGCCCGTCGTCAAGTGGTGGAGCGCGATCTCCTCTGCCGCCCTGCCCCCGAGCAGCACGTTGAGTGCCTTCTCGAGGTAATCCCGCGAATACGTATAGCGGTCGTCGATGGGCAGTTGCTGTGTCACGCCAAGAGCCCGACCCCTCGGGATGATGCTGACCTTGTGGATCGGGTCGGTGCCCGGCGTCAGCTTCGCCACCAGCGCATGCCCAGCTTCATGGTAGGCAGTGTTCTTCTTTTCAGTCTCGTTCAGGACCATGCTCCTCCGTTCCACACCCATGAGGACCTTGTCCTTGGCAAACTCGAAGTCGACGTTGTCGACCTTCTCCTTCGACTTCCGGGCCGCGATCAGCGCCGCCTCATTGACCAAATTCGCCAGGTCGGCGCCCGAGAATCCCGGTGTGCCCCTCGCCACCTTCTCAAGGTTTACGTCGGGGTCGGTGGGAATGTTCTTCGTGTGCACCTTCAGGATCTCCAGCCTGCCCTTCACATCCGGCGTCGACACCACGATCTGGCGGTCAAAGCGGCCTGGCCTGAGCAGTGCAGGATCAAGCACGTCGGGCCTGTTGGTCGCTGCCAGAATGATGACCCCCTCGTTGCCCTCGAAGCCGTCCATCTCGACGAGCAGTTGATTCAGTGTCTGCTCGCGCTCATCGTGACCGCCCCCGAGGCCTGCTCCCCTGTGCCGTCCCACGGCGTCTATCTCGTCGATGAAGACGATGCAGGGTGCGCTTTTCTTCGCCTGATCAAAGAGATCCCTGACTCGTGATGCGCCGACGCCGACAAACATCTCGACAAAATCAGAACCAGAAATCGAGAAGAAGGGAACGCCGGCCTCTCCAGCGATGGCCTTTGCAAGAAGTGTCTTGCCGGTGCCGGGAGGTCCCACAAGCAGGGCTCCCTTTGGTATTTTGCCGCCAAGCTTCGAGAATTTCTGCGGGTCCTTGAGAAACTCGATAATCTCACCGACCTCCTCCTTGGCCTCTTCGATCCCGGCAACGTCGGCAAAGGTTACCTTCACTGCCTTGTCCGAGACGAGCTTCGCCTTTGACCTCCCGAAGGACATGGCCTTGTTGCCGCCCATCTGCATCTGCCGCATGAAGAAGATCCAGACAAGAACGAGGAAAATGATGGGCCCCCAGGAGAAGAAGAAATTCACGTACCAGGGGTTCTGGTCCGGCGGTTTTGCCGTTATCTTGACGTTCTTCTCGGACAGCATTTTCACCAGCTCAGGGTAGTCGGCCGAGTACGTCCTGAAGCGGACTCCGTCCTTCAACCTGCCGCTGATGTTGTTGCTCTTGATAGTGACCTCGTCAATCTCTCCTGCCTGCAGTTTCGCGATAAAGTCGGAAAAGATGATCTCCTTTTCGTTCTTCGGCGGGACACTGAAGAGATTGAAGAGCAGTATCATGGAGATACCGATGAGGAGCCACACAAAGAGGCTCTTGTACATGCCTTTGCCCGGTATGTTCATAGGGTTATTATTTTAGCATATTCCCTTCAAGTATCTCTCGCTGCACCTGTATCAGCTCGTCAATCCCCTTCTCGGCAAGCGACAGGAGTGAGCCCAGCATGTCCTTGGAAAAGGGCGATGATTCGGCGGTGCCCTGGACTTCGACCAGTCCGCCGCTGCCGGTCATGACCACATTCATATCGACCTCGGCGGCATAGTCCTCCGTGTAACAGAGATCGAGCCGCGGCTCCCCGGAGACAACTCCGACACTTACGGCGGCCAGATAGTCCTTCACAGGATACCTGGTGAGCGGCCCCTCCTTCTGGGCAGACCTGAGCGCCGTGCAGAGCGCAATGAAAGCCCCGGTGATCGAGGCAGTCCTTGTGCCGCCGTCAGCCTGGAGCACATCGCAATCGACCCATACGGTCCTCTCGCCCAGAGCCACAAGATCCACAACAGCCCTGAGAGCCCTCCCGATCAAACGTTGTATCTCGTGGGTCCTCCCTCCCACACGGCCGGTGGACGACTCTCTCGTCGTCCGAGTCGGCGTCGATCTGGGAAGCATGCCATACTCGGCAGTGACCCACCCCCTCTTCTGGTCTCTCAGAAACGGAGGAACCCTCTCCTCAATCGTCGCCGTGCAGACCACCCGCGTGGCGCCAAACTCGATTAGAACCGATCCCTCCGCGGTGGTGATGAAGTTTCGCTTCACCCTCACCTTCCTCATCTCGTCGTGCTTTCGTCCGTCAGGTCTCATCCCTTCTCCTTGCGAAATATTAAACCGGCAGGTTCACGGGCTTCCTCAAGGGTCATGCCTCGAGGCTCTCAGATTTCCACTCTCTCGATCTCCTGTAGAGGGTCCTGAAGGACCCTGCTTCCCACCTCAGAGAACTTCTGAGGCGAATCAGTGACGAAGTACCTTTGGCTCCCCGGTGCACCCGAACGGTTCCGGAGATTGAGTTCATCGAGCACGGCGGTGACAGCCTTTGCCGTCTCAACCGCAGAGTCAATGAGAGCAACGCCCTCCATCACCTCCCCGATCACCCCCTTAAGAAGGGGATAGTGTGTGCAGCCCAAGACCAGGGTGTCGGCATCCTCGTCCTTGAGGTCCTTCAAATATCGTTCAGCCGTCAGCTTCGCGATCATCCCGTCGGTCCAACCCTCTTCCACGAGAGGCACAAAGAGCGGACAGGCCAATCCGAAGACCACCATGCTCCCGTCGATCGCTGTGATGGCTTTTCTGTACGCGCTGCTCTTTATGGTGGCCTCCGTGCCGATGACACCCACCCTCTTGTTCCGTGTCGCGCGGACCGCTGCCCGCGCCCCGGGCTCGATGACCCCGATGCTCGGGACGGATATCTTTTCCTGAATATGCCCGAGACTTGTAGCAGAAACCGTGTTGCAGGCTATAACCAGGAGCTTGATATCCCTTTGAAGCAGGAAATCTGTGCATTGAAAGGCATACCGCCTGACTGTCTCGGGGGATCTGATACCGTAGGGGACGCGTGCCGTGTCCCCAAGGTACAGGAGATTCTCGGCGGGAAGCTGGCGCACGATCTCTTTCAGCACGGTCAACCCTCCGATTCCCGAGTCGAAGATCCCCAGGGGCCTCTCGTCGCCGGTTGTCGTCATCCTACTCCTCTTTGACAATCTCCCTGAGCGCGGACAGAATGATAAAGTGGCCTCCGATGCTTTCTGTTTCCTTGCCCTCCACCAGTATCCTCACGTCCTCGGCTCCGGGCACGTTCTGCACCACCGTCTCGTAGAGGGACTTCAGGAGAAGAAACTCCTGTCTGGCGTCACCGGAAAAGGACCTTCTGAAATCATCTGAAAGATCAACGTAAAGCACATGCTTCTTGTCACGGTACACGCCGAGCACCTTTGAGTCCGGCATCCGGCCCGGCAGCATTCTCAGGTACTCGGCTATAAGGTTCTCGGCCATTTTGATCTGCAGAGAGTCAGGCTTGATCCTCCGGATTTCGGCAGACAGTCCAGAATCGCGCGGGGAGAAGATCCTCACCGTGGCGAGGTTTCCGTCCACCTCTGCCGGCGCGTTCCGGTCGCCCTTCTCCGGGTACCCCTTCAATTCAATGAGCGGTATCCTGACCGGCGGCTTCTCAGGGGCGGAGAAATAGCCGACGGTGAACCAGCCCCCGATGCCTGCGGCGGCAACCAGCAGGAGTGCGGCAATGACAGTCCCTGCGCCGATTCGTCTCCGTCCTCTTGTCATGCCTTCACCCATGGCTATGGCTGTAACGCGGTGAGCCCCTTGACGAGAGCCGCCAGAAGCTTTTCCCGTCCCTTGCCTTCATAGTTGAACTTCTCGGGGTTCGGCATCTCAATTACCAATGACGGGCTCTTGACCCGGGCAATCAGTGCAAGAGGGAGGCTGTCAACCTCCACGTCCAGGTCTGTTTCACCCCGTATGGTTTGGGCGAGATTTTCTGCAAAGGATTGTGCCACCGCGTGTGGTTTTGCATACGGATCTGCCCCTTGCCGGTCCTCCTGCCCGTCCGGCGGCCGGCGCGGACTGCCGTAGATCCTGAGTTTCCCGTCAGAAGACACATGGAGACTGAGCAGCAGGTCGGGAGATCTCTGGCCGGCAAGTCTGAGCCGTTCGCTGATCGTCAGGACCTGGTCCGCCTTGCGCGTCACAAAGACCTTCCTGCCCTTCCTCATGAGCCCGCTTCCCAGATCCTTGGAGAGAGAGAGTGCGAAGTCTTTCTCGGTAAAGCTCTCTCCCCGTATGCCCTTGTCATAGCCCCCGTGTCCCGCATCAATCATAAAGGTGACCAGCTTTGGCGCAGTCTCCGGCTGGTGAGGTGGCGCTTGGGGCTTCCCCGGCACAGCCGGCATCGCCTGCTGGCCGGCCGCCGCGTCAATGACCAGCCTCGGGGGGAATGTCAGCTTTGACACCTTGAAATCGCTCAAGTTTTCGATGGTGATCCAGCATCCGGACCTCTTTACCGCGATCTTCACATCCTTCGCCACTTCAGTGACCGAATCGCCCCTGAGCTGGCCCTTCTCGGCAACATGATAGGTGAGAGCCGGAGGAAACTCGACAGCGATCGTATCCTTGCCGGCCTGCTTCGCCGAGCCGCTGTAGATGTTGCCCTCGGAACTCAGAAAGACGAACCGCACAAATCCCTGGTGCCGACCGACCTTTATGATGACGTTCCTCGCATCTGCCTCGGCTGACTTAGGCTGAAGGGGGTCCATCGGGACTGGCAACTCCGCACAGAGACCCTGAAAGAGCGGCGCTGACAGAAGGCAGCAGGCCAGAACAGCAATGGACACTGGGTGAACCGCTCTCGACATACTACACAAGGATACAGGAAAAAAAGACGAAGATTCAAGCAATCAAGGTGAAATCGAGGGATCCTTTGAAACAAGACCCCAACTTGGCGTATAATGAATGAGAATGAGATTAAGTCTCAACTAGGCGTTACGAGATGCAGACGATCGTGCAGCCAAAAGCAAGCCATCCCAAGAAGAGCAGGCCCGCCCTCCAGAAGATCGCCCTTGTCGGGAATCCGAATGTCGGCAAGAGCGTGATCTTCGGGCTCCTGACGGGCAAGTACGTCACGGTGTCGAACTACCCGGGCACCACGGTGGAGATAACCCAGGGGAACATCGCACTCGACGGCAAGCGACTCCTGATCATCGACACGCCGGGGGTGAACACCCTCATCCCCATGAGCGAAGACGAAAGGGTGACAAGAGACATCCTGCTTGAGCAGACGCCTTCTGCGGTGCTCCAAGTCGGAGATGCCAAGAACCTGAAGAGAACGCTCCTGATCACCCTGCAGCTCGCGGAGATGGGCCTGCCTGTTGTGCTCGACCTGAACATGATCGACGAAGCCCAGGACCGGGGCATATCGATCGACATGGGTTCCCTTGCCGCAACCCTCGGCGTGGAAGTGGTGGGGACCATTGCTCCCCAGAGAAAGGGGTTGAAAGAGCTGCGCGAGGCAGTCCTCCAGCCCCGGCCCCCGCGTCTTGAGGTCCGATACGATCCCGTGATCGAGGACTATGTCGATAGGATAAGCAGCCACCTTCCCGGCGCCACCATCTCGAAGCGCTCGCTCGCCCTCATGATCCTCGCCGAGGACGAAAGCCTCAGGGAGTGGCTCAAGACGAACCTGAACGAAGGGACCCTTTCGACGGTTGAGAGTCTTCAGAGCGAATGCACGCTCAAACTCGGCGGATCAGTGGCGTTCCTGATCAACAAGGCGCGCCTCGAAGTGGCTGAGGAGATCACCGCGCGTGTCATGAAGAAGGCAGGCCCGGGACGGGGCAAGTTCTTCAGCCTCGTCGGCCAGGCGAGCATGCATCCTGTCTACGGCATACCAATATTGATGGTCGTTCTTTTCGCGCTCTACGAGTTTGTGGGGGTCTTCGGGGCGGGAACTCTCGTCGACTTCGTCCAGCACGGGATCTTTGAAGGGTACCTCAACCCCATGGCAAAGAAGGTCGTGATCTCTCTCATCCCTGTGGGGTTCTTCCAGGACTTGCTTGTCGGCGAATACGGGCTCATCACCGTGGCCCTTACCTACGCCATCGCGATCATCCTGCCCATCAGTCTGACGTTCTTCATCGCATTCGCGATACTCGAGGACAGCGGGTACCTGCCGCGGCTTGCAATCATAAGCAACAGAGCCTTCAACGCCATCGGCCTCAACGGCAAAGCAGTGCTCCCCATGGTCCTCGGCCTGGGCTGCGGCACCATGGCTGTCATGACCTCGCGCATCCTCGAGACCCGGCGGGACCGTATAATCACCACCTTCCTTCTCGCCCTCGCTATCCCCTGTTCGGCACAGCTGGGGGTCATTCTCGGCATCCTCGGCAGTCTTTCCCTGACTGCCACTGTGGTATGGACGGGAAGCATCCTCCTGGTCCTCCTGGTGTCCGGATTTCTTGCTTCAAAGATCGTGCGGGGCGAACGGACCGAGTTCTTTCTCGAGATTCCGCCCATCAGGGTCCCGAACTTCACCAACATCGCCGTCAAAACCCTCGGCCGCGTCGAATGGTATCTGAAA
>Ga0316622_100000986_pt1 | contig 17832 bp, 16 predicted proteins | sample OWC_Aug_OW2_C1_D_FD_207646 | JGI IMG/M metagenome (GOLD analysis project Ga0316622, IMG submission 207646) | Wetland soil microbial communities from Old Woman Creek delta, Ohio, United States - OWC_Aug_OW2_C1_D5_C | ecosystem: Environmental > Terrestrial > Soil > Wetlands | place: USA: Ohio... | reverse complement strand
ACCCGGGGAAGAATAACCTATCGATTCAAATAGTGACGGTGGCGTTCACGGCGGATGGTGAACAGGATCCGGAAGGGAACAGGATAGATCAATGAAAGTACGCTCATCAGTAAAAAAGATCTGCACAAAATGCAGGGTCATTCGCCGCAAGGGCATCGTGCGCGTCATCTGTGAGAATTCGCGTCACAAGCAGCGGCAAGGATAATTCAACCAATCTCGAAATTCGAATACTGAAGTTCGAAACTGCCGGTTGTTGAGGATTTCGAATTTGCTTCTCAGGAGGAACTGTGGCACGTATTGCCGGTGTGGATTTACCCAAGGATAAGAGAATCGAGATATCGCTGAGATACATTTTCGGCATCGGGCCGACGACTGCCCGCAGGATCCTCACGGAGGCGGGGATCGATCCCGCCACCAAGACCAAGGATATAACGGAGGACGCGGTCGTCAAGATCCGCGCCATTCTTGACCGGGATTACGTCGTGGAAGGCGATCTCCGGCGAGACATTACCATGAACATCAAGCGTCTGATGGATACCGGAAGCTATCGCGGACTCAGGCACCGCAAGGGGCTGCCGGCCCGGGGGCAGCGGACCAAGACGAACGCCCGCACACGGAAAGGACCGAAGAGGTCCGCAATGTCGGGCAGGGGCAAGAAGAAGAGCCTGGCGAAGAAATAGCGGACCGGCGTGCACCGGCAGGGCGACCCCCTGATCCGGCGGCACTATCACACATACGGGAGATCCGATGGCAAAGAAGGGTAAAGAGAGAAAGAACGTGGCGAACGGTATCGCCCACATTCACGCATCGTTCAATAACACGATCGTGACCATTACGGATACCGCGGGCAACGTCCTGACGTGGTCGAGCTCCGGCAACAAGGGATTCAAGGGGTCCCGGAAGAGCACGCCCTTTGCCTCGCAGCTGGCTGCGGAAACGGCAGCGAAGAAGGCAATGGAGCACGGCATGCGGCAGGTCGAGGTCTATGTGAAGGGGCCGGGCACCGGCAGGGAGTCGGCCATTCGGGCGATCCAGGCGGCGGGTCTCGAGATCGTTGCGATCAAGGACGTAACGCCTATCCCGCACAATGGCTGCCGACCGCCGAAGCGGCGCAGGGTGTAACAGGAACAGCTTTAACAGGAGGAGAAACATTTGGCACGGTACATTGGATCGGTCTGTAAACTTTGTAGAAGGGAAAGCACCAAGCTGTTCTTGAAGGCGGAACGGTGCTATACCGATAAGTGCGCAATCGTCAGGAGAAGCTACCCACCCGGACAACACGGTCAGGGGAGGATCAAGCTCTCGGAATATGCGGTCCAGCTGCGGGAAAAGCAAAAGATCCGCCGCCTCTATGGGGTCCTGGAGCGTCAGTTCCGGGGCTACTTCGAGAAGGCCGAACGGATGAAGGGGATCACTGGCGACAACCTGCTGCAGCTCCTTGAGCGCCGGCTGGACAACGTGGTGCAGAGGATGGGTTTTGCCGGATCTAAGAAAGAGGCGCGGCAGTTGGTCCGGCACGGCCACATGCTGGTGAACGGCAAAAAGGTGAACATCCCGTCCTATATCCTGAAGGCAGGGGACGTAGTGGAGCTCCGCGAGAAGAGCAGGGGCATTGCACAGGTCCAGCAGACGCTTGCTGCTGTCGAGAAACGCGGCTTCCCCACCTGGCTGGAGATCGATAAGGTCCAGTTCCGGGGCAAGGTGTTGTCCCTCCCGCCGCGGGAAGAAGTTACGCTGCCGACGGTGAAGGAACAACTCGTCGTCGAGCTCTATTCGAAGTAATCTCGATATATAATTCCGTGGCAACGTCGGATGCGGGGCAGTTTCCCGCGTCTGCTGCCACGGCGTTCAGTTTTTTCACTCCTATTCGGAGGAACCATGCTGAAAAAAGCCAAAGACTTCCAGATGCCGAAAAAGCTTCAGTACGACCCGAAGAAGATCACCGATACGAACGGGAAGTTCACGGCGGAACCTCTGGAACGGGGATTCGGTACCACGCTGGGGAATTCCCTGCGCCGCGTCCTGTTGTCGTCGCTGGAAGGCTCGGCCATAACGGCCGTGAAGATCGCCGGCGTGCATCACGAGTTTTCCAGTATTCCAGGCGTTGTGGAGGACACGACGGATCTGATCCTGAACCTGAAGGAGATACGTCTCAAGCTCCATACGGACAAGCCGAAGACCCTGACCCTGAAGGCCAAAGGCCCCGGACAGGTAACGGCGAAGGACATCGAAACGGATGCCGAAGTGGAGATCCTCAACCCGGACCTCCATCTTGCAACGATCGACAAGAACGGCAAACTCGAGTTCGAGGTGCGGGCCCGCCGCGGCAGGGGCTATGTCCCTTCGGACAAGAACAAGGAACCCGGCCAGCCCATCGGCGTGATTCCGATCGACGCGATATTCTCTCCTATCCGGAAGGTGAACTTCAAGGTGGAGAACGCCCGTGTCGGTCAGGATACGGACTACGATAAACTGGTGCTCGATGTGACAACCGACGGGAGCCTGCGCCCCGATGATGCGGTGGCCCATGCGGCGAAGCTGTTGAAGGACCACCTGTCCATCTTCATCCACCTGCCCGAGGAAGAGGAAGAGGTCCCGCTGGCAGACGAGGATCTGAAGAAGTCGCCGGACTTCAACGAGAACCTCCTCCGCAGCGTCAACGAGCTGGAACTCTCCGTGCGGGCGGCGAACTGCCTGAAGAACGCCGGGATCGAGACCATCGCAGAGATGGTCCAGAAGACCGAGAGCGAGATGCTCAAGACCAAGAACTTCGGCCGGAAGTCGCTCAACGAGATCAAAGAAATTCTGAGCGGCATGGGGCTGGGCCTGGGGATGAAAGTGGATGACAAGATCGTGACCGAGGCCAGGAGGCTCCTGGCCGAGCGGCCCACCGAGGTGTAAACCTAACTTTGAGAAGGATTGTGCTATGAGACACGCATGTGCAGGAAGACAATTCGGGAGAAACAGCGGACACCGCAAGGCATTGCTCAAGATGCTGGTGACCGCATTGCTCCGGAATGAAAAGATCGAGACGACCGTCGCGAAGGCGAAGGAGATCCGGCCGCTGGCGGAAAAGATGATAACCCTCGGGAAGCGGGGGGACCTTCATGCGCGGCGGCAGGCGATGAGCTTCATCCAGGACGAAGCGGTGGTCAAGGGGTTGTTCGCCAATATCGCCCCCCGGTTCACGGCCCGGAACGGCGGGTACACGAGGATCGTGCCAACACGCCAGCGGATGGGTGACGCCGCTCCCATGGCGGTGATTGAGCTGGTGGAGCGCCAGAAGAAAGAGGCGGTGACACCAAAGGCCGAGTCGAAGCAGAAGGCATAAGCGGCACGGCAGCACTGCGATCGTTCGATTGCGATCATCGGTAGAACAGAACCGGGAGATCAGCAGCGTATGTTCCAATCCAAAGGCAAGGGGTTTTCCCCCTTGCCTTTTTTCTTGCGTTTACAGAGTGCTATCGCTATTATACTATTTTCAGGTTATCCTCTCTTTTTATGCTGACGGTCATGAAGAACATTGCCAAGAAGGTGGCTTTCCGGGCGCGGTCGCTCTCGTCGCTCTGGTGGGGCGGGATCGGATGCCGGGTGGCGTTCATCATGTCGCTGGCGATCCTTCTCGTGTCCGCGTTTATCAGCGCATTTCTCCTGTGGGAGGGGGCCCGGTCCCGGGAGTCTGAAATTCGCGGAAGGGCCCTTTTCATCGGCGGGTATGTTGCCGCTCTTGCCGCAGAAGATATCATGACCGGCGACCGGCAGGAATTACTCCTCAAACTGACGCCGGCCTTTCTCCCGCAGGGCTCTGTTTCCCGCGACCTGCTCTACCTCCGCGTCTACGACCGCATGGGTCAGTTCCTCACCGGAAGCATGCCGCGCGTACACGAAAATGAGCGCCCGTCGGCAGAGAATCAGCTTAGCAACGATGTGCTGACGAGTGTTGAGACGCGTTTTCAGCTCGTGGAAAAGGGCGTATATGAACTGGTCATGCCGGTCCTTGCCGGCGACGTACGGGTCGGCTTCGTCACCGTTGGCATCTCCCGGCAGGGTTTTCAACAGCAGTTTGGCGATGTGACGAAGAAGACGATCATCGTCGGCGCGGTTCTCCTGCTCCTTGGGCTGCTATTCAGCCAGGTCATTGCTGCCGGCATCACCAGGCCGATCGCGAGCTTGAGCGCCGCGGTCGATGAGCTCGGCAGGCATAACTGGAAAGCACCCGTTCCTGTCCGGGGAAGGGACGAGTTGAGCCGCCTCGCCAATGCCTTCAATCAGATGGCGCAGACCCTGAAGGAGCGGGAAACGAGCCTTTCCCGGGGCAACCGCGACCTGTTCATTCTGCACACCGCCGGGCTGGACCTCATGGAGAGCCTGGACCTCGAGGCGTTGCTGGAGAAGATCGCGGCGCGGGCCGAGGACCTGGTGAAGGCGGACACGACCGCCGTGGCGGCGGTGGACCGCACCACCCGTGCACTGAAGTACCTCGGGGTGACCGGCAGCAAGGAGCGTTTCCTGAAGGGCCTGGACATGCCTCTGGAAGCGGGCGGGATCTACAACTGGACCGCAAGCTATGGCATCCCGCTCCTGATCCAGGATGCGCAAGCGGACTTCCGGCTCGATTCCGGCCAGATGCGGTCCCTGGGCATCAGGTCGCTTATCACGGTTCCGCTCTGGTCATCGAACACCATGATGGCGCTTATCACGGTAGTGAACAAGAAAGGCGGCGATGTCTTTGATAAACAGGACTTCCGGCTGTTCACGGTGTTCGCGAACCTGGCAGGGGCCGCCCTGCAGAACGCTTTTCTTTATGCCGATCTGAAGCACAAAATCAGCGAGCTGAACAGCGCTCAGCAGCAGCTCATTCATTCCACCAAAATGGCCGCCATAGGCGAGCTCGCGGCGAATGTGGCGCACGAGATCAACAACCCGCTCACCAGTGTTCTGGGATATACGAGCCACCTGCTCAAGACGCTCGATATCCCCGAGGAGTCCCGCCGGAAGCTCCACCTGATGGAGCAGGAGACCCTGCGGGTGAGAAAGATCATCCGGAACCTCCTGGACTTTTCACGGCAGCGGACATCCTCCATGCAGCCAAGCGATGTGATGCAGCCGCTTCGGGAGACGATCCTGCTCCTGCAGGGCGCCGCTGAGGGGGCTTCCGTGCACATCATCGAGGACTATCCTGCGCATCCGGTGACCGTGAACATGGATCACAACGAGATGAAGCAGGTGTTCATCAATATCATGACCAATGCCATCCATGCCATGCCCGAGGGTGGAGAACTCAGGATCCGGGTGGATACGGGCCGCGACGGCGAAAGGTTGATTGAGTTCTCCGATACCGGCCACGGCATTCCCGGGGAGCACATCAAGAAGATCTTTGATCCGTTCTTTTCCACCAAGGGCAACGGTGACGGAACGGGGCTGGGGCTATCGATCAGCTACCGCATCATTCAAAGCCATGGCGGAAGGATCGACGTGGAGAGCGAGGTCGGCCGCGGGTCCCGTTTTCGCGTCATGCTGCCGTCCTATGAGAAAATGGCGGTCAGGGAGTAAACGGCTATGCATCTGGATTACAGGGAACAGAGTGCGTTCGGCCGAGGGGCACTGCTCGCGACGGTCCTGCTCGCGGCGATCGTGCTGACCGGCGGCTGCACGAAACAGAAAGAGGAGCCGCCTGTCCGCAAGGCGTTCGGTCAGCAGGAGCTGCTGATCGGGCTCATCCCGGAGCAGAACATCTTTCGTCAGCGGGAACGCTACAATTTACTGAGGAAATATCTGTCGGGCAAGCTGGGCATCGCGGTCAACTTCACGAGCTTGAGCCGGTACGGGAACATCATCGACCGGTTCACCGCCGAGAAGATGGATGGCGCGTTCTTCGGCAGCTTCACGTACGGACTGGCGCACTGGCAGCTGGACGTGGAGCCGCTCGCCCGGCCGGTCAACCTTGACGGGACCTCGACGTATCACGGCTATCTGTTCGCCCGGAAGGACAGCGGCATCCTCCGCAGCGAGGACATGAAAGGAAAGCGGTTCGCGTTCGTGGAGCGCGCCACCACGGCGGGCTACCTGTTCCCTCTTGCTTTTTTCAAGGCGAGCGGCATTCCCGATCCCCAGAAGTATCTCGGTCAGAGCTTTTTTGCCGGGAGCCATGATGCCGCTATCCTCGCCGTCCTGAACCGGGAGGCAGATATCGGCGCGGCGAAGAACACGATCTACGACCAGCTTGCCGGTGAGAATCCCCGCGTAGAGAAGGAGCTCATCATCCTGGCTACATCGGGCGTCGTTCCGCAGAACTGCCTCGCGGTGCGGAAGGATCTCGATCCCGATCTGAAACAGGAATTGATGCGGGTCCTTGTGGACATGGAAAAAGACCCCGAGGGAGCCGAGGTCCTGCGGAAATTCGGCGCCCGCGGCTTCATTGCGACGACGGACCGGGACTATGCATATCTCTATACCCTTGCAACGCAGGTGGGCATCGATCTGAAGACCTACAACTACAGGAACAAATAATGGTGACCGGACAATGAAAAAAAGGGTCCTCTTGAGCTTCGGCCTGCTCCTGTCCCTCTTCCTGGTCGGGAGCGCCATCGCCGTACTCAACATCAGCAGGACTGCGGCCCGCATGGACAAGCTCATCCTTCTCCACCAGGTCGAGATCCTGCGCGAGGACCTGATCATCCATATCCAGCAGGTCCAGTCCCAGATCTCCCGCAGCAGGGTGCGAAGCGGGGGCGATGTGGACACGCTTGTCGCTCATGTGCAGGAGATGGACAAGGTGATGGATTCCTGCGTCGGATGCCACCACACGCCGGAGCTGGCGCAGGGCCTGCTCTCCATGCGCGACATGGCCGATGACTACAAGGCCGCCATCAGCCGCCTCGTTACGGCGACCACGAACCATCAGCATATTGCACGGCTTGAGCAGCGGGCGCAGTATCTGGGGAACGAGCTTGTCAGCATGACCCAGGGGATGGCGTTCACGGCGAATATCCGCCTTCAGCAGAAGACCCAGGAAACCATGGCGACCATCCGCGAGATCAAGAGCGTTCTGATCGCCACACTCCTGTTCGGCTTCCTGCTGGCAGTGGTGATCATGTTCGCCCTCGTGCGAAGCCTCCAGCGGAGTCTCCAGCGGCTGCTCGACGCCACGCGGCGCATCGCCCGGGGGGACCTCCTGCACCGGATCGAGGGAGCAGAGCATGACGGGAATGAGTTCGGGGAGCTCGCCTCTGCCTTCAACGCCATGACCCAGAACCTGCACCGTTCACAGCGCCAACTCCTGCAGAGCGCGAAGCTCGCCGCCATCGGCGAGCTTGCCACCAACATCGCCTATGAGGTGAACAATCCCCTGACCGGCGTATTGGGCTACACAGGCCTGCTCCTGAAGTCCGACGACATCCCTGCGGAGAAAAAGGAGCATCTCCGGACCATCGAGCGGGAAACGGTCCGGGCCCGGGAGATCCTGAAGAACCTGCTTGATTTCTCACGGCGGAAACCGCCGCACCTGGTCCGGACGGACATCGCCGGCATCATCGAGGATACGATCTCCCTGGTCAAGGGGCAGGCGAAGGTCGCCCATATCGAGATCAGGACAGAGTGCCCCGCGGGACTCCCGCTTGTTGCGGTGGACACGGACGAGATGAAACAGGTCCTCGTGAACCTCATCAATAACGCCTTCTTCGCCATGCCGTCGGGCGGCACGCTGACGGTCCGGTGCGGAGCGGAAGCCGAAGAAACGGGCAGGCAACTGGTCGTGGTGAGCGTGTCCGACACGGGACATGGCATCCCCGAAGAACAACTGGACAAGATCTTCGATCCCTTTTTCACCACACGGCCGGACGGCGGCGGAACAGGCCTCGGCCTGTCGATCAGTTTCATGGTGGTCCAGAACCACGGCGGACGCATCGAGGTCGAGAGCACCGTCGGCCAAGGTTCTACGTTCCGGGTGATCCTGCCCGCGCAGGAAGAGGGCACGGAAAAGTCCTGAGGAGAGAAGGAACGAGGTCGAATGGCTGGCGAGAAGATACTGGTCGTTGACGACGAAAAAATGATCAGGGACCTCTGTGCGCACATCCTGATGACTGAGGGGTACGGGGTTACCACGATGCCCAACGGCGAGGCCGCTCTCGCGGAGCTCGTCCGGAACCCGTCGGACCTCCTCATCACGGACATCAAGATGCCGGGCATGGACGGCCTGGAGCTCTTCGAGCGCGTCAAGAAGCTGAACCCGGACATCGTCACAATCTTCATCACCGGTCACGGGACGCTCGATACGGCCATCGAGTCCCTCATGCGCGGCGTGGAAGGTTTTGTCCTGAAGCCGTTTACCCAGGAAGAGCTTACCAACGCCGTGGACCGCGCAGTGACGAGGTCCCGGTTGCAGAAGGAGAACATCCGGCTCAAGGCGCTCATCCCGCTGTTCGAGATCAGCAAGCTCCTGATCACCGAGATCGACCTGGCCCACCTGTTCAGGATCATCTCCGATGTCCTGGTGAAGGAATTCGCGGTGGAGCGGGTGTCTCTGATGCTCGTGGACGATGCTACCGGAAGCCTCCTGATCCGCGCCTCCCACGGGCTGCCGCCGGACCTCGTGGTGAAGGCCCGGCGCGGGCCGGGCGAAGGCGTATCGGGGGTCGTGCTGAAGCACCGGAGGCCGGTCATCATCACCAGGGGAAAGAACGTTGATCCAGAGGTCATGGCCGCGCTGAACAAGGACAACGCGCCCCTTTCGTCCATGGCGGTGCCCCTCATCGGCAAGGACAGGGTGCTGGGGGTTCTCAATATCAGCAAGTTCACGGACCCCACGTTCACCACCAGCGACCTGCAGATCGTATCGGTCCTCGCAAGCCAGGTCGTGGCGGCCATGGAGAACGCCTCGCTCTATGAAGGGCTCCGGGAGAGCTACTTCCGGACCGTCCAGGCCCTCGTTGCGGCGGTGGAGGCGAAGGACCCCTACACGCGATGGCACTCGACCAACGTCGCGAAATACGCCGTGGCCATCGGACGCGATCTGGGCCTCTCCCCCTCGCAGCTCGAAGAGATCCATATCGCGGCCATCCTGCACGATGTGGGCAAAATCGGCATCAGCGAGCGGATCATCAGCAAGCCCGACCGGCTCAGCCGCGAGGAGTTCGACATCATGAAGGACCACCCGGCGCACGGAATGCGGATCCTGAGCCCATTGGTTTTTCGCAGTTCATCATCAGCGCCATCTATCAGCACCACGAACGCTATGATGGAAAGGGGTATCCGCAGGGCATTGCGGGCGAGAATATCGCGCTTGCCGCGCGGATCCTGAGCGTGGCCGACACCATTGACGCCATGGTCTCCGAACGTCCGTACCGGGGGACGATCACGAGCGAAGCCGTGGTCCAGGAGCTGGAAAAGGAATCGGGCCTGCAGTTCGATCCGACGGTCGGCAAGGCCGCGCGGACGCTCATCGAAAAAGGGCTCCTCAAGCTCGGCATGCATACCTACGCACGGCATCCGCATGCAACGGACAGGAAATGAAGAGACGGTCGATCAGCAAGAAGGCATCGGATCCTCCTGTTGACCCGCGCGTCACCGGCGCCGGTTTCGATGTGCCGCTGTCCCTGCGAAAGGACGACGGTGCGCTCCTGCGACCGGACCCGATGGTCGGCAGCCCCGATGACGAGGTCCTGCACCACCTGAGCAGCCTGCTGGACAGCGTCAAGACCGGCATCATCTCCCTGGACGGCGAGGGCAGGGTCCGGGTGTTCAATGCTGTCGCGGAGATGCTCTTTGCCGTCCACCGCCAAGCGGTGCTCGGGCGGCCGTTCAGCTCCCTGGGCCGGATGATCGGTTTCAAGGACCACTCGCTCCAGGCCTTGTGGGAGCGGCTCTCGGACGCTGTGTGGGCCGCAGGGGCGGCCCTGGACCTGGAGTATGACCTGATGCGGCCCACGGGTCAGAGGCGCATCATATCCTACAGCGTGTATCCGCTGGGGCGCATGGCGTGGTCCGTCGGGCACGGCGTCGTGATCATGCTCGAGGACATCACACGGAAGAAGGAACTGGAGGACCAGATCACGGACGGGAGGAAGCGCCTGCAGGCCGTGTTCGACGGCATCACCGACGGGATCCAGGTGGTGGACGCGGGATTCCGGATCACCGCAGTCAACAAGTCCATGACCTTCCTGGTGGGCGGCACCGTCACCCTGGGACAATTCTGTTACCGGGCCTGTTCCTTCGGCGACGTCCCCTGCGAGGATTGCCCGGCGGAGGAGACCTTCCGCTCCGGCCAGCCGGTGTCCCTCATCAAACGGGCCCCCCGCAGGCCCGCCCTGCCGGGAGGCGACGACGCCCGGGTCCTCGAGATCAGCACGTTCCCGCTCCTGGACCGCGGCGGCCGCGTGGTGCAGGTGGTGGAGTACATCAAGGACGTCACGGACCGGATCCGCCTCGCGGAACGCATGGAACATACGCGCCGCCTTGCCGAGTTGGGAGAAATGGCGGCTCGGGTGGCCCACGAGGTGCGGAACCCCTTGAACGCCATCAACGGCGCCGCTCATTTTCTCGCGATGGAGTACGCGGATGATGAGATCATCGGGAAGTTCACCAGCCTGATCAAACGCCAGTCCGGTCGAGTCGACCAGGTGGCCTCGGACATCCTGTACGCCGCGAAGCCGCTGCGCCTAACGCGGGTCAACGTGGACGTCGACGCCGTGGTGGACCAGGTCCTCTCCTCCCTGCAGGAGGAGATACGGGTACAGGGCATAGCGGTGAAACGGCACCCCGATCCCGCGCTTCCGCGGCTCCAGGCAGACGAACTCCAGATCGAACAGGCGCTCACCAATATCATCCTGAACGCCGTGGAGTCAATGCCCCGCGGCGGCACGCTCAGTATCGGGACGGAGGCGGACGCGGGCGGAGGCTGGCTGCGGATCAGTGTGCAGGACACCGGGAGCGGAATCCGGCCCGAGGACCGCGACCATATCTTCCAGGCATTCTACACCACCAAGGCCAAGGGGACGGGCCTCGGCCTTTCCATCGTCGAGGGCGTCCTCAAGAACCATGGGGGCAAGATATTCATCGAGCAGCCCGAGGGTATCGGTACCCGTGTGGTGCTCTGCCTCCCCGCTCTCGGCGATGCCGGCGGCGGTCAGGGCCGGCAGGAAGACGAACCATCTCCCTGTCCCAAGGCATCCCCGCCGAAAACAATATGACCAGGAAAGCGGCAGTTCTCATCGTCGACGACGAACCGGACATCCAGCTCGTCATGTCAGCTAACCTGAAGAAGGAAGGGTATGATGTCGACACGGCCGGTGACGGCGTGGAGGCGCTGAAAAAGCTCGAATCTCGGGACTACGATGTGATCATCCTCGACCACCAGATGCCCCGCCTGACGGGCATGCAGTTCCTCGAACGGCTCCGGGACAGGACCACGGGCAGCACGGTTGACGCCGACGTCCCGGTGATCGTCATCACCGCGTACGGGACCATCGAGATGGCTGTCCAGGCGATGAAGGAAGGGGCCTACAGCTACCTGACCAAGCCCATCCAGTACGAGGACCTGAGCCTCCAGGTGAAGAACGCCGTGGAGCGCCACCGGCTTGCCCGAGAGGTGCGGAGCCTGCGCAACGAGGTGGAGGAGCGCTACCAGTTCGGGAACATCATCGGCAGGCACCCCCGGATGCAGGACATCTTCCAGGTCATCCGGACCGTGGCCGAGACCGACGCCACCGTGCTCGTGCATGGGGAAAGCGGCACGGGCAAGGAGCTCATCGCACGGGCCATCCACTACAACAGCAGGCGGAAGGACAGGCCCTTCGTGGTCGTAAGCTGTTCGGCCCTCCCCGAAACGCTCCTTGAGAGCGAGCTTTTCGGACATGAAAAGGGCGCGTTCACCGGCGCCATCCGGCAGCGCATCGGCAGGTTCGAGATGGCCGAGGGCGGCACGATCTTTCTCGACGAGATCGGCGAGATGACCATGCCGGTGCAGCTCAAGCTTCTCCGGGTCCTGCAGGAGCGGGAGATCGAGCGCGTCGGCGGGAACCATATCCACAAGGTCGATGTCCGCGTCATTGCCGCAACGCACCGCGATCTTCAGGAGGCCATGCGGGAGCACCAATTCCGGCAGGACCTTTTCTACCGGCTGAATGTCGTCCCCCTCAGTCTGCCGCCGCTCCGCGAACGGCTCGACGATGTCCCCCTTCTGGCAGCGCATTTTCTCAGGAAATACGCCGACAAGAACCAGAAACAGGTCCGGTCCATCTCCCGCGAGGCCATGGAGGCCCTCTGCTCGTACGCCTACCCGGGGAACGTGCGGGAGCTGGAGAACATCATCGAGCGCGCCGTGATCATGGAAAAGGGGGAGTCGATCCAGCGGGCCGAGCTGGGTGCGGCGGCCTCGCTCCGGAAGGCCCCGGTCTATCAGATCAGCGGCGAACTGGACCTGTTCAAGACGATGAAGGCCGAGGCCGTTGAGCGGTTCGAACGGGAGTACCTGTCGCAGCTGCTCCGCATGTACCGGGGGAACATGAGCAAATCGGCCCGTCACGCGGGCATCAACATCAAGAACCTGCACGAGAAAATGGCCCGGTATGGGTTGAAAAGAGAGGATTTCAAAGAACAGCGGCCCGTAGGAACGGATTGACCGGAAACGGAAGTTGTTCTTGCAGAGACGCAAAGAACGAAGAGTAAGGACCATGGAGAGGCTTTTGGAAGGGTTCTGCTTTTCCCGCACCCACTTTCCGCCCTTGACCCCGGAGAAATTCCCCCCTATAATTGCGGTGAATTCGAGAAACAATTGTACTGTCAAAAGTTCTATGAAAAAACGAAAGATATTTTACCGCAGAGATCGCAAAGGTCGCAGAGAAATGCAGATCTTGAAGTATAAGCAGAGTAAGTAAAAGAAAGTGGTTAAATTCGGAACATATTCAGGTTAAACGAACTTCAACGGACATGGGGCAAAGAATATAGATTCTAAAGAAGAGGATTTTGAGAGGTCGCAAAGGGGGAGGACGTGAGAACGAGTTTAATGTGTTGTCATTCAAGAAGTTCTCTGCGTCCTCCGCGTCCTCTGCGGTGAAAGTTTTGACACTACGGAAACAATGCAAGGGAGGAACTGCATGAAAAGGATGCTGTCGGTATTCACGGCAATAGCGGTCAGCATAGCGGTATTGCCTTCGATAAGCTTCGCGGCGGGCTTCCAGCTGCCGGACCAGGATTCAGCGGCAATGGGCATGGGCGGCGCCTTCGTCGGACAGGCCGACGACCCCGCGGCGGTGTGGTACAATCCGGCGGGCATGACCCGGCTCGACGGGACCAGGATCTCCGGCGGCGTCATCGGCATCTACCCGGTGCTTACCCATGAGAACAACACGGTCAATCCCGGTACCACGGATGTGTCCGACCGCGACATCCACCTTCCCGTCCACCTCTACGTAACGCACAAGCCGAACGACAGCATCGCCTTCGGCGTCGGCGTCAACAATCCCTTCGGTCTCTCCACGGACTGGGACCCGAACACCAGCTCTACGCGTTATGTTGCCACGTTCTCCAAGGTCGTAACGACGGAAGTCAATCCGAACATCGCGTATAAACTGAACGACAGCCTGTCGGTCGCCTTCGGCGTAGCGTATGTGCATCTCCGCGCAACGCTGGAGAAAACGGTGAACGTTGTTCTGCCCGGACCGGTTCTCTTAGGCGATCACAATTTCCGTTTGAGCGGTGACGGTGAAGGCTGGGGATTCAATGCTGCTGCCATGTATAAAATTTCGCAAAATGCGAATGTCGGTCTTTCGTACCGAAGCCGGGTGAAAATCGACGTCGATGGCGACGCGGATCTTGTTGGCGGCCCGGCGGCGACGTCCGGAACCGGTTCAACATCGATCACGCTTCCTGACCTGATCCAACTCGGCGTCTCCTATAAGGCGTCCGACAAGCTGACCGTAAATGCGGATCTCGATTATACCCTGTGGTCGACCTACGACAGGATCGTGATAACGTCCAACAATCCCTTGTTCAACGCGACCGACGAAAAACAGTGGGAGGATGTCTGGTGCATCAGGATCGGTGGCCAGTACCTGCTCTTGGACCAGTGGAAACTACGGGCGGGCTATGTCTACGACAAGAGTCCCGTCGGCGAGGCCCACTTCGAGACCCGCACCCCTGATTCCGACCGACAGGGCCTCACTATCGGGACCGGATATGCGAGTGGAAATATGACCATCGATCTGGCGTACATGTACCTGCGATTCAACAAGAGGACCATCAACAACAGTTTTGCCGACGATGACGCGAATCCATTCACACCCGACAACTCATTGAACGGCACATACAAGTCGCAGGCCCAGCTCGCCGGGATCACGGTCGGGTATAAGTTCTGACTCCCCTTGTTGCCAGGACCGACCTTTGCTTGGCCCTTATTTGGGCCATGCAGAGGTTTTTTTATCTCTTCACTCCTAGCCCGCTCAGGGCCGCCGCAGATGTTCGTGGAGCATGGGCAGGTCGGCGCGGCACGCCTTGAAACGGGGAGGATTTTAAGTAGCTCGGAGATCAACGGTGCGACTTGCGGTCTGCGCCGCCCAGGTCCCTGAGCCCGGCGGCAGCCTCCGCATTGGAAGGTCGCGCCTGCAACACCGCCTCGAATTCCCGGCGCGCGTCATGGCTTCGCCCCATCTTGAGGTAGGTCTTTGCGAGGTTCATCCGGGCATCGATGTTCCCGGGCTGGGCCTGCAGCGCGTCCTGATAAGCCTGCAGTGCCTCCGGCAGTTTGTTTTGCAGATAGTACACGCTGCCGAGATTCAGCAACGCATCGACGGACCGGGGGCTCAGATTGAGGGCCGTCCGGAAGGACCGCTCCGCATCGTCCAGCCGTTCTCTGCGGACGTACGCCATCCCGAGATTGAAGTGCGAGCGGAAATGATCGGGTCGGAGCTCGGTCGCGCGCTGCAGGGCTGCGATCGCGTCATCCATACGGCCATCATGGTAGAGGAAGGTCCCCCTATTATAGTGCACCCGGCCCTTCCGCGGGCTCTTTCTCTCGGTATCATCCCATAGTGCGAGTGAATCTGCATACACATCGTTTCGCGCATATGTGAGCCAGCCGAGGCCTGAGATGATCACCAGCGGGAGCATTGCTGCGAACAGCGGGGAAAGGGCCCCCAATCCTCTGGTGCCGCCGGTGCTGTTACGATGAGGAGGTTGTTTCTTAAGTGACATGGGTCTGGGGGGTGGTCCCGGGAGGCATCCCGGGAAGCCGGTCCGGTCATGAGCGTCCCGGTGCGTCGGTCATTGTTTCGGTGGTTCGCATACGCTTGTTGAGCATTTCGACAGGAGCGGCTGCCTGAGCTTTTTCCCGGTGAGCGACAGCAGCAGCAGGAATGCGGCGGAGAACCCAAGAGCGTTGAAGACGGGGTGGGACATTCCCGTCAGGTTCGCGAGGACCAGGAGGGGATAGAGCCACACGAGCATCCAGCCTTCCCGGTAGGCGAAACAGTAGGCTTCCTTCCCCGCCATGCCGCCGGCGCCCACGCAGACCAACCCGATGCCGGCCAGGATCACGCTCACCGCGTACTGCTCGGGCGCGTACATCCAGCCCAGCACCTGCAGGGGGATGCCGAGCAGGATCGAGCCCAGGATGATCTTCTTGACCCAGGATATCCATACGACGAGACAGATCCCGGACAGGAGCGCGCCGGCGTTGAAAAGCATGATGCCGATGGTGTAGAAGGGGCTCTGGAGCGGATAGAGAACGGCGAGCACTGCTGCGCCCAGTACCTGCGTGACAAGGCCTGTGCGGTAGAAAATGTCGTGCCGCCTTCCGTAGGCGAGGCCGGCCGTTGCGATCTGCTCTTCCAGGGTGGGGTCCGCCATGGCGTAGTATATAGCACGAAGGCCGGATCAATGCAAGAAGAACAACCGACCGGATGCTCCGGAACGGCATGGATAGAAAGATCGTTTTGCTCTCAAAAAAAACCGCCCTGGCTTATTCTGCCAAGGCGGTTCTATCATCTGTGCCGCTTATGATGAGAGGTATGATCGTTAGACCATCCTGCTATATCTTCCACTGCAGCTCCCAGCGCACGAACTGGGCGGCGTCCTGGTTCGTCTTGGAATACATATCGCCGGGCAGGAAACTCTCGACCGTCACATAGCCGTCGAGGATCGGACTGAACTTGTGGTACAGTTTCGCTGTGAGGAGCGTGCCGCGATCCTTGCTCGTCCCGGAGAACATGGGTGCAAAAGGCCCGAAACCGGTCACGGTCTCATTTGCCTTCAGGATATTGAAGGACAGGTCGAGCCGTGTTGCTTCTGTCGGGTTGATCTTGAACAGGGCGCGGAACACCTGGAGGTTCGTCCAGTATGCGGGAATTCCCTGTCCCGGGCCCGCTTCAGTCAGCATGGTGAGGGAATAGAGCTCGCTGATCCAGGGATAACGCGAGAAGAGGGGGTCCCAGGCCTCGATCTTATCCGTCGTCGCCGGGTCGTCGCCGGACAGGGTGATATAACCGAGGTCCCACCCGGGCTTCATGTTGACAGTGTCATAGGTGCGACCGACATAGGCATATCCGCCGCTTGCTTCGCGCTTCGTGCTGCTCCCGTTGTTGTACTCGCCCGACTGCAGCGTATACTCGGCGCGGGCCTTCCAGCCTTCTCCGAAGCCGGCCACCGCGCGGATGCCGTAGGTGTTCAGCCGCAACCCGGGCGCCGTGGGATTCATGTTGGGAGATTCCTCGTTCTTCCAGATGTAGTAGGGCTCGATGGTCACTTTATCCGTGACCTTGCCGCGGCCGTAGAGAACGACGGCCTGCTCGTCGTAGGAGTTGAGCTGCCTTGAATCGAACCCGGCAGGCAGTTCGTTGCTCTTGTAAAAGCTGACCAGCGGGAAACCGTCCTGCTCCTGCGTATACAGGTAGACGAGGTCCACATTGTATTTGTCGTTCAGTGTGACCAAGGTCCGTGCCGCGTTGAAGTAGAACGTGCGCGACCCGTCGAGCGGCGTGCCGTCGGCGATCAGGAACATCTCGCCGAAGGTTCCCAGGAAGTCCTGGCGGCCGATGGTCAGTTCAACGGGAAGTTCGGCGGGTTTCTTGGCATAGGCATAGAGGTTGTCGAACAGGAACTCGTCGCCCACAGTGCCGAGCTGAAATGGGGTGTTCGAGACCGAGTAATACTTGGCCTCGTTCGTGATCTTGACAAACGCGCCGTACTTCTTGTCAAAATCCAGTTTGTCCCAGACCGACGTCTTGAGACGCCAGAAACTCTCGTCCTGACGGGCAAAGGGGCTCGCGTTCGGCACGTCAACCCTGTTCATGTCGAATATGTTGTCCCAGGTTTCCTGCCGCAGCCGGAAGTAGAGGCCATTGGTGTTGGTCACTTCCGCGTAAGCGGCAGAAACGAACAACAGCAGGATCGAAACAGCGAAGAACATTTTCAAGAAACGATTTCTCATGTTTTCTCCTCCCCGTGATTGAACTGCGCTCCCGCGCCGGGAACGTATTAATGGAAAAGGTCTTCTTTGAAAACATCGAATGTTGCAATAAAATGTGCCCAATTTTACCAGAAAAGCGTCCTGGAATTCAAGGCTTATTTCAAGAATATGCTCATGCGTGAATATTGAACGTGATCGAAATGTCAGGAGAATCTTGTCCGCTCAGATCAGGCGAATAAAAAAGAGCAACTAGGTCATATCTCAGCAAGCCGCGGGAAACGATTGAGCACTACCAGGAAGCCATCTAGCCCGATTATGCCGAAGCCTGCAACAATCTCGGCAATGACTTGGCTGAATCGTCCAGTGTTGCGCCGATACGGTCCGGTGCTCAGGTCAAAAAACAGCGCTGAACAAGTCCTAAAGCTGGAGTTTTG
>Ga0316622_100000985_pt1 | contig 17837 bp, 20 predicted proteins | sample OWC_Aug_OW2_C1_D_FD_207646 | JGI IMG/M metagenome (GOLD analysis project Ga0316622, IMG submission 207646) | Wetland soil microbial communities from Old Woman Creek delta, Ohio, United States - OWC_Aug_OW2_C1_D5_C | ecosystem: Environmental > Terrestrial > Soil > Wetlands | place: USA: Ohio... | reverse complement strand
GGTGGCTGGACCACGTCGTCCTGCCGCGCGGTCGAAATCTCTGAGCAGCGTCGCGGCGGCGTCCTTCAGCGCCGCGTCCGAAACCCCTGAGAACGCTCCTTCCCCGACGGGCGATTCCGATTTCAGCAGCACGCGGCCCAGGTTCCGCACGAGGACGAATTCCGCATGGCTGTGCGCCGACGTGGCGTCTTCGCGCGCGTTGGCGATGAACCGGGACAGGGTCGGTCGCAACGTCGACTCGGAGTAGACCAACTCCGTGAGCTTCGCCCGGTACTCGAGGTCGTGCGATTTCAGCTTCGGGTACCGCTTGTAATCTGCGAAGTGACGCGCTTCGTGCTTGAGGTAATGAACGCGGAAATCCTCGCTGTCGAGGTCGTAGTCGTCCTTGATGCAGACAAGGCGGTCCGGCCGTGCCCAGCCGCCCGAGCTGGCCTTGCCGAGGGTCGCGAAATTCACCCAGCCGCGGGAGAGGAAATCGCCAATGAATGTCACCGCCACGGCGACTGGTCCATCGGTCAGTTGCACGGAAAAGACGGTGTCCTCGGCGTCCCTCCAGATCATCAACTCGAGGTAGGGCAGGGTGCGACCGGTCAGGGCGTGATAGCCGCGCTGCTCTATGGCGGCCTGCAGCGCGGTGGTGAAGTCGCCTTCCACTTCCTGCGGGTACCCGTGGGCCGTCAGCAGCCGGCGGATTCTCTTCTCCGGTACCGCTTCGGCCGATAGCCCGCGGCGAGGCGTTCCGCCTTAACGTCCGGATGCGTCTTCGCCGTCGCCCACTCGAAGGCCGACAGCGTCTCGCCCGCCACTGCATTGCCGACGAAGCGCGCACTGTCGTGCGGCGACTCATCGGCGGCGAGGACTCGCCGGGCGGGGAGCAGTGCCACGGTGGTTGTGGTCAGGGCGATGATCAGCAGGCAGCAAGAGCGGTACACGGCGCTGACTCCGGAACCTGGATCACGGTTGGAGGTTGCCCGCTGCCATCTGGTTTAGCGAGAGGCGGGCCAGGTTTCCGCGGGACCGAAGTCGATCGCACGGCAGCGCGCCAGCGAAGGCTGCGTCGGGCGACGATAAGCGGATGTTCAGCTGTACCGCGGCAGGACCGTGAGCACGCGCACGATGAAGGCGTGCAACTCGTCCAGGTACTTGCGCAGGAACTCGGCGGTGCCCTCGTTCGTTACTTCGCCATCGGCCGTGATCAGTCCAGGGGTGAAATGAACGTAAGCTTCGACGGTGTTCATCAGCGGCGAGTTGCAGAAGCACAGCACGCCGCGCAGGCTCTGCTGCGCCACAGCCGTGCCGATCGCGCCGGGCGAGGTGCCGATCACGCCGGAGGGTTTGCGTGCGAACGAGTTCTGGCCCCATGGCCGGCTGGCCCAGTCGATGGCGTTCTTGAGTCCGCCGGGGATGGAGCGGTTGTACTCGGGCGTCACGAACAGCAGCGCATCGACGTTGGCAATGGCTTGCTTGAATGCAAGAGCCACCGGCGGGTAGTTCGCGTCGTAGTCCGGGCTATAGAGCGGCAGGTCGCGGATCGGGATCTCGACCAGTCTCAGCCCCGGCGGCGCGAGTCGCGTCAAGGCCTTGGCGAGCAAGCGGTTTATCGACGTCGAGGACAGGCTGCCGACGAAGTAACCGACCGCGTACGTGGCCATGCTGGTCTCCCGCATATGGCGATCGTGCAGCGAGCATATGCCAGACTCCGTCGGCCGCGAGGGCTCGGGGTGGAGTTGCAGTCCGTGGAGTCGACGGCGGGCTCAGCGCTCGAGCCTGTGCGCGGTGACAATGGAATCAGGAGAAGTCAGGCCGGTTCCCGGGGGAATGTCCCTTGTGTTCGGCGGGGTGTTAGGCGGGACGGATACCGGCGACGTCTGTGGTTCCCCAGACGTTCCTCACTGGAACCGTCCGAGTACGCATAATGTATATTATGTAATATTACAGCTTATTCGTGGCGGGCCATTCGCCCCAGCCGCCGAAGCACGACTAACCCGCAAGGTCCCCCGCTGAACGTAGCTCGACGTTGGAATTCCCATCGCATGGCCCCTTCGGTTAAGTTCGCCGTAGCACCGCTCGTTGAACTCTCTAGACCAGACACCTGCTGGCATGCAGACGGTCGTTTGACGTTCCTCACGGGGATGGGAGAATGCCCCAGCATCTAAACGGAGGGAGGATTTCCAGTGGCAAATCAAACCTACAAGGCGGGCTGCATCTGTGGCGCGGTTCAACTCGAGATCACCGGCGAGCCGGCGGTACAAGCGTATTGTCATTGCGAATCCTGCCGCAGGTGGTTCGGAGCGCCCATCAATGCGGCGACTCTGTGGCCTCCGCAGAACGTGAAAATCGTGAAGGGCGCCGACGGTCTCGGGCTCTACAAGAGAACCGAAGCAAGCCACCGGCAATTCTGCAAGACCTGCGGTGCCCCGGTCTTGATTGGCCACCCCGGTTTGGGGTTGACGGACATCCCCGCGGTGTCGATCGCCGGCCTCGACTACAAGCCGACGGTTCACGTGAATTACGGTGAGAAGGTCATGTCCGTGCGCGACGGACTGCCGAAGTTCAAGGACTTCCCCAAGGAATTCGGCGGCTCGGGCGAAATGCTGCCGGACTAGCTCCGCAACTCGACACGACTGCGCTCGCGCGCGCCGCTATGCCGGCGGCGCGTCGCGCAGCCCCTGCAGCACCTCGGCGGCCAGTTCGAAGGAGCGCAGCCGTGCTGCGTGGTCAAACACGTTTGCCGTCAGCATCAGTTCGTCCGGCCGGTGTCGCTGCAGGAAGGCCTTGATGCCCAGCTGCACCGTCGCCGGTGCGCCGGTCACGGAACACGCGAGCGCCTGATCTACGCCCATCCGTTCCTGCGGTGTCGATACGGCGTCGATGTCGTCGACCGGTGGTGGAACGAGCCCCGGCCGGCCACGCCGGAGGTTGATGAAGCCAAGCTGCTGAGATGTGAACAATCGTCGTGCCGCGGCGTCGGTCTCAGCCACGACCACGTTCAGCGCCAGCAGCACGTGCGGCTGCCCGAGGCGCAGTGATGGGCGGAACGTATCGCGGTACACATGCAGTGCCTGCTCCAGCAGGTCAGGCGCGAAGTGCGATGCGAACGCATACGGCAGGCCCAGCTGTGCCGCCAACTGTGCACCGAACAGGCTCGAGCCGAGTATCCACACCTCCACCTCGACGCCGGCGCCCGGCACCGCACGCACGGCCTGACCCGACTGCACCGGCTCGAAGTACTGCAGCAGTTCGATCACGTCGGCCGGGAACTCCGCCGCCGCCTGGTAGTACCGCCGCAGTGCCCGCGTGGCTGCCTGGTCCGTGCCGGGCGCACGCCCGAGGCCGAGGTCGATGCGCCCCGGATGCAACGACGCGAGCGTTCCGAACTGTTCGGCCACCTGCAGCGGTGCGTGGTTCGGCAGCATGATGCCGCCGGCACCGACGCGGATCGTCTCCGTAGCGCCGGCCACGTGACCGATCAGCACGGCCGTCGCGGCGCTCGCAATGCCCGGCATGTTGTGATGTTCTGCCAGCCAGTAGCGTCGGTAGCCCAGGCGCTCGCCGAGCCGCGCCAAGTCGAGCATGTTGGCGAACGCCCTGCGTGCATCACTGCCGTCGGTGACCGGCACGAGATCCAGGATCGAGCAAGGAATCATCTTGTTGTCGTTACAGCCGATTGAGTATACGGCGCATTGTCCCTGGCCCCGTATCCAGCGCCCGACGTTGCTGCAGTTCGGCGATGAGCTGCGTCAGCGACCGGCCAACGCGCGCCCTTACCCGCTGCAGGACCTCAGGATCAGCGGACTGGCCCCGGTAGCGGGCCGTGCCGACGGCCTTGCTCACTGAAAAGTACAACTTCTCGGGCCGCGGAATCATCGTCAGCCCGAGCCCTCGCACGAGCGGTGGAAACTCCTCTCCACCACGCAGGTATCTGTCGGCGATGCCCGTGTCCTTCAGGTATCGCCCCGGAATAGTGTTCGCGTAGTCACCCGAGTCCAGCAGCACGTCGAATGCCTCCTCTGCACCGACCGTCGCGTACGGCGTGATCGTGTATCCGTGCTCGATCGCCAGCTGCACGAAGCCGAAGCGTTCCTTCCAGATCAGCTGGTAGGCTTCACCCTTGCGTTTGAAGGCTTCTCGCGCACCGCCCGGGAAGACCAGGATGTGCTCCCTGCGTCGCATCAGCGCAGCGCAGTTCGCTCGGCTCCCGAGGACCGCGCCGGTTTGCACGATGAGATCGCGCCAAACCGGAACCTTGAAGTGATTTCGGTCTGCGAGCGACCGCAGGACGATTCCGCGCTCCCGGTACAGGCCGTCGGTGAACAACAGGACGTCCAGCACGCCGAACACGGAATGATTGCCGACGAAGAGCGTCGGTCTCCGAGCGTCGGCTCGCTCCAGATGCAGGTATTCCGGCGCGAAGTACCAGCGCAGCGCCTGGGTGGGCCATCGAAATTTCACCGACGGTGGCGTCTGCAGGATTGGGAGGTCGTCATTCACCCGCCTACTCTACCGAGATCCCGGACACCGCGCGCGCAGGGCAAGCCCTTGGAACAAACGCAACGTGCATGCAAAGATGCGTCGATGAACATGAAACTCACGCATTCGTCGACGTTCGCAGTCGCGTTTCTGGCCCTCGCTGTAATCAGCGCCCGCGCCGACGGAATCCCTGCGCCACGTGACGTGCCCTACCCTGCGCCGGTCCGACTCGAGGTTGTTGCCACCGACCTTGATCACCGCATCTTCCAGGTCAACGAGACGATTCCCGTCGCGGGCGCTGGTCCGCTCGTTCTGCTCTATCCCAAATGGTTGCCGGGTAACCACTCGACGACCGGTCCCGTCGACTTGCTGGCCGGATTGACCATCACCGCGGGCAAAGGTGGTCCGAGGGTCGAATGGCGGCGTGACCCGGTGGAGATGCACGCCTTCCACGTGGACGTTCCCGTTGGAACGTCCGCGCTCGAGCTGAGCTTCCAATACATTACGCCGAACGTCGAGCAGCAGGGCCGGCGCGTGATGACGCCCGACAGCCTCGGCCTGCAGTGGGAGAAGACCCTGCTTTATCCAGCAGGACATTACGCGCGTCAGATCACCTTCGAGCCGTCGGTCAAGCTGCCGGCGGGATGGCAATGCGCGAGCGCACTCGATGGGGCCCAGCGCACGGGAGATACCGTCCGGTTTGCCCCCGTGTCGCTCGAGATGCTCGTCGATTCGCCGCTCTACGCCGGCCGGTATTACAAGCGCTTCGATCTCGATACGAATCCCAAGGCGCCGGTACAGCTCCATGTATTTGCGGATCGGCCGGCCGAACTCGAGGCCAAGCCCGAGCAGATCGATGCGCACAAGAAAATGGTCCGCGAGGCGCTGGCGCTGTTCGATTCGCACCATTACCGGCATTACGATTTCCTGCTGGCGATCAGCGAAAATCGCACGCGCATCGGGCTCGAACACCACCAGTCGAGTGAAAACACCGTCGGCCTCGGTTACTTCGCGGACTGGGATGGCACCGCCGCTGGCCGCGACCTGCTTGCCCACGAGATGGTGCATTCCTGGAACGGCAAGTTCCGCCGTCCGGCGGACCTCTGGACGCCGAGCTACGAAGTGCCCATGCAAAGCAGCCTGCTTTGGGTTTACGAAGGCATGACCGAGTTCTGGGGACTGGTGCTGGCAACCCGCTCAGGCCTGTGGACCCCTGAATTTGCCCGCGACGCGCTGGCCCATTACGCAGCGGTCTTCGACAGTGCTCGCCCCGGACGCGCGTGGCGAAATCTCCAGGACACGACCAACCAGCCGATGATCGCGTACCAGACGCCACAGAGTTATCCAAGCTGGCAGCGGAGCGTCGACTACTACAACGAGGGCGCCCTGCTGTGGCTCGACGCGGACATGAAGCTTCGTGAGCTGACGCGAGGCCGCAGGTCGCTTGACGATTTCGCGCGGCGCTTCTTCGGCGACGCCGACGGGCAGCTCGGGCCGGTCACCTACACGTATGACGACATCGTCCGCACCCTCGGCGACGTGGCTGCGAGCGACTGGGATGCGTTCGTCCGCCAACGCACGGAGGGTCACGGCCCCGGTGCGCCGCTGGGCGGCCTCGAGAAGAGCGGCTGGCGGCTCACCTTCAAGGACAAGCCCTCGGCGTTCACGGCAAACCTCGAGAAAGCCGGCAAACAGACGGGATTCAGCTATTCGCTCGGGCTCTCCGTGTCCAACAAGGATGGCAAGATCACGGACGTGCGGTGGAACAGCCCGGCCTTCAAGGCAGGCGTCGCGCCCGGCATGACCCTGCTGGCCGTCAATGGCCGCGCATGGACGGCGGACGTGCTCAAGGAAGCGATCGTCGCTGCCAGGTCAGCGCAGGGCACCGTCGACCTGCTGCTGCGCCAGGACGACTCGTTTCGGACGGTACAGATCGACTATCACGACGGCCTGCGTTACCCGCACCTCGAACGCATCGAAGCACGCGAGGATCGTCTGTCGGCGTTGCTGAGGCCGCGGACCTGAGCGGTCCTGCGGCGGCCACTCAGTCGTCGTCGTTCGCCTCGTGCTTTTCGCCCGGCCTGAGGCGCTCGAGAAAATCGATGACCTTGGCGCGGTCGGCCGCGCTGCGCACGCCACCCATCTCCATCTTGGCCCCCGGCACGAACGCCTTGGTATTCGTCAGGAAGCGGTCGAGCGTTGCGCGATCCCAGGTGCCCGTGATCGCCTTCATCGCAGGCGAGTAATCGTAACCCTCCACACTCGCGATCCTGCGGCCGACGACACCCCACAATGGCGGGCCCACCAACGCAGGCTCGTCGCGCTCGTACGAGTGACAGGAAGTGCAGACTTCGAATGCGTCTGGAAATTCGCGTTCGTCCGCGATTGCAACCCCCGCCAAGGTGACGACGCAGAGCAGGGTCCAGTAAACGCCTCGCGGGTTGGCGGAAATCATGGCTTGCGCTGCACGATCGAGGCAACCTCGCGGCCGTCCTCCCCATCCCAGTAGCCGAGCGCGCTCTTCGTGGAATCCTCGACCAGGAACCGCGCGCCCGGGCTCTGGTCCGCCGCGATCCGTACGCCTGTCTTTCCGGAATCGGGATAACCCACGACCTCGGGCAGCACGGCCGTGGAGATGGCCAGGTACACGAGGTCCTCGGTGCCCGTATTGACCAGCTGGTGCGATTGCTCGGCGCCACCCGGCAGATTGACGATATAGTCGTATTGCTTCACGTCGTGTGTCGCCGCGCCGACCCGCAGCACCCCTCCTCCGCTCAGGATGAAGAAGTGCTCCTCATTGGCGCGGTGATGGTGCATGGGGAACGCGGCCTTGCCTGGCGGTACGCGGGTGACGTTGGCGCCGATGGATTTCGCACCCAGCGCAGCCGCCACCTCCGACATCGAATACTCGAAATAGGCACCGCTCTTGCCGGAGTGGACCGGCGCGTCGGCCACGTTGACGATGGGCTTCCTCATCGCAGATCCTCCACGTGAGGCGTCAGATCTCAGGAAGTTCTCGGGCCCGCAAGTAGAAGACGAGGACCTCGGCCTCGGTTCCCCCGCTGAATCGCAGCCCCGGCTCGTTGCGCACCCGCGCCCCGTCCCCGTCGACGAGGCGCTGGCCGTTGACCTCCAGCGAACCGCGCGCCACGTGCACGTACGCAAACCGGCCATCGCCGACTTTCAGCTCCGCGGACTCCTCCCCGTCGAAGAGCCCGGCATACACGCGTGCGTCCTGATAGACGGACAACGAACCGTTTTCGCCGTCTGGAGAGATGATCAGCCGCAGGCGCCCCCGCTTCTCGGCGTCGGCAAAATGCACCTGCTGGTAACGGGGCTGCACTCCCTGCCGGTTCGGCACGATCCAGATCTGCAGGAAGTGCACGAGTTCCGTCGGCGAGGCGTTGAATTCACTGTGACGGATGCCGGTGCCCGCACTCATCATCTGGACGTCCCCGGGACGGATCACCGAGCCAGTCCCCATGGAGTCCTTGTGCTCCAGCGCTCCCTCGAGCACGTACGAGAAGATCTCCATGTCCCGATGCCCGTGCGTGCCGAATCCCTGGCCCGGGGCGACGCGATCGTCGTTGATCACCAGCAGGTCGGAGAATCCGCTCTGCTGCGGATCGAAATAGCTCCCGAACGAAAACGTATGACGCGAGTGCAGCCAGCCGAAATCGGCCAGGCCGCGGTCTGCAGCGAGGCGAGGTTCGAGCATGGGTTACCAGGCTTTGACGGCAGGCGGCTGATCGACCTGGACACGGACCAGCGTATCGCACCGCGGGCAACGCGCCGTTTCGATCTCTTCCACCTCGAACCAGCGTCGCCCGCATTCGCATCGAATCTCGAGGACCCACTGGCCGAAAGCGCGGCCCATGCGCTCTTCGACCACGTCGAAGCCTTCGGGCATGCGCGTGATCCGTGGCACGGGCACGGTATCCGAGTTGTCGTCGTCCTCCTCATCCGGAGGTGCAATCGCCGCTCGCTCGCGCGCGAGGTCGTCCTGCGGCTTCGGTTTGTTGCGCGAACCGGGGATGTCGCGGCCGGCCATGAGCTACACCACCACCGGGTGCACCAGCTCGGCGAAGTCCCGGTACCCGAGCTTGATGAGTTCCGTGTGTGATCCGGCGTTGAAGGCGATCTCCTCGTCCTCGGCCAGGCTCTCGACCACGAAGACCGGCATGCCGTAAAGATTGCCGAACGGCGGCATGGCGCCGACCTCGCAGTCGGGAAAACGGTCCCGGAAATCGTTCTCGCTGGCCAGGTGCACGTCGTGGGCACCGGTCACCGCCTTGATGCGGCCGAGCGGGACCTTCGACGAGGCCGACTGCACGACCATGGCGAGCTCGCCGTCGATATCGACGATGACCGCCTTGGCGAGCTCGCGGCCATGGATGTGCGCCGAAGCAGCGGTTTCCTGGGCCGTGTATGCGGGCGCGTGGCTGATCCGCGTGTACTTCACGTGGTTCGCGTCGAGCAGATGCTGCAGCCTGGTGAACGGCATGACCGGACCCCCCCGTTCGGTTCTCCCGCGGTCGAGAATACGCCCGGGCGGCATCCAATGCCACGGCCTGTGAAGGGCCATGGCCGCGCCCGGCTCGCTCAGTCCGGCTGCATTGCGTAGATCTTCACGATTTCATACAGGAACCGCCGGCCGTCCATCAGCGACTTGCCCCTGATTCGCTCGTTCAGTCCGTGCGCGCGGCTGCCCTGGACGTCATGGAACATCCCCGACATTCCGTACGTGGGAATCCCAGCCGCATTGAGGTAGCTCCCGTCCGTGCCACCGACCGTCATGGTCGGGATGATCGGTACGCCAGGCCAGATGCGGGCCGCGACCTCACGCACAGGATCGATGATCCGCGGCGTGAGCGGCGGCACCGGAGCCGTAATGCCTCGCTCATTGGACAGCCGGACAGCGATTCCGTCATCCCCAACGATACGGACCAGCTCCGACTGGACGTCGTCGACCGGCGTCCCCGGCAGGATCCGGCAATTCACGTTCGCTCGCGCTCGTTGCGGCAAGGCGTTCGGGGCATGGCCACCTTCGATCTGCGTCGTCACGCACGTGGTCCGCAGCATCGCGTGCCACGTCGGGTCCAGGTCCCAGAGACGCTCCACCGCAGCCGCATCGGGCGGGTCCCTGCCGATGACTGCAAGGATGTCGGCCGCGACGTCGGGCGCTGCGAGCGACACCTGCTGTTCGAAATATGCCCGCGTCGTGGCGTTGATGCTGATCGGAAACTGGTGTGCCGCTATGCGCATCAACCCTGCGGCCAGCTGGTTGATCGCATTCGACTTTCCCGGCCGGGAACTGTGGCCGCCCGGATTGTTCGTCTCGAGTGTGAAATCCTGGTACACCTTCTCGCCGGCCTGAATCTCGAGCGCAATCGGCCGACCCGCCGCATCGAGCATCCCGCCCGCGCCCTCGTTGATCACGAAACTCGCCTGCAGGGCCTCGGGTTGCGTCGCGAGCAGCCACTTGACGCTGTTGAACGTCGCCGCTGTCTCTTCGCCACAGGTCAACGCCAGCCTGATGTCCCGCAAGGGCACGAATCCCTCCGAGCGGTAACGGATCAGGGAATCCGTCAGCGCCGCGGCCATCGCCTTGTCATCGCTTGCACCGCGCGCATAGAAGAAGCCGCCCTCCTCCCGGAGCTTGAACGGATCGCGTCCCCAGTCCGCCGGCTTTGCCTCGACGACGTCGATGTGGGCGAGCAGCAGGATGGGCTTCAACGTGCGATCGCGGCCGGCCAGCGTCGCAATCAACGCGCCACTCTTCGGGTGGTCGGCCGGCGCCAGAATCTGGATGTCCGCATCGGGCACGCCAGCGGCACGGAGTCTCCCTGCCATGGCCTCCGCGGCCGTCGTGCAACTGCCCGCAGACAGTGTGGTATTGATCTCCACGAGTTCCCGGTAGAGTTCGCGGAAAGCCGCCTCGTCAGTCGACGGCACCGGCTGCGCGTGCGACGAGCTAAACGCAAGCACCGCCATGCCGAGCAGGCTCGCGACCACGCGAAAAATCGTCATGAGCAGGACCCCCTGGCCGGCTTGGCCGCATACACCATCAAACCGTCTGTGTACGCGATACCGATCGCCAAGAAGACTGCAAGCGTAGGTGTTCGACGCGTGCCTGCCAAGCCCGTCGGGCGCTGGACCCCGGGGGTGGAACAAAACGGCAGTACGGGAAGTCATACCGATTGCGTTCACCCTTGCGCCACGCTTGGGATCGCACCCGTGTCAGGCCACAAGGAGAAACGGCATGAATTCACGACTTCCTGCAATGCTTGCGGCACTTGGCCTCGCCATCGCAGCTCCCGCGCACGCCGCGAAAACCGCCGGCGACGTCGTGGACGACAGCACGATCAATGCCAGCATCAAGGCTGCACTCGTCACGAACAAGAAGACCGAAGCCCACAGGATCAACGTCGAGACGTACAAGGGCATCGTGCAGCTGAGCGGCTTCGTCAACTCGCAGGCCGAGAAGGACGAGGCGACGCAGGTCGCAGCGGCCGTCTCGGGCGTCAAGGAGGTCAGGAACAGCATCGCGATCGGACCGAGCGGCTCGGTGGGCCAGAAACTCGACGACAGCGTGACCACCGGGCGCGTGAAGGCCGCGCTGATCGACAACAAGGACGTCAAGTCGCACCAGATCAACGTCGAGACGAACGCCGGCGTCGTTCAGCTCAGCGGCTTCGTCACGTCGGACGCGATGCGCGAGAGCGCCGAACGCGTTGCGGCCAACGTAAACGGCGTGAAGAAGGTCGACAACGAACTCATGATCAAGCCGCGCTGACGCCCGGGGCCGTACTCCAGTTTGCGAACATGTGAACGCGTCCTGTGCGCACGTTGCACAGGGCGCGATTCACCTGGCCTTCCGCGGTCCATTCCTTGATCGCGACCCGCGCCGGCAACTGGACGGGCGTCAGGAACTGCGTCTCGATGCGAGTGCCGGGCGGAATCGAAGGCGTCGGCGACTGCGCGAGACTCCGCGCCAGCGACCACATGCCATGACCGATCGCACCGCGCAGCCCGAATAGCCGGGCGGCGCGGTCGTTCAGGTGAATGGGATTGAAGTCCAGGGACACGCGCGCATAAGCCCAGGCCGTCCGCACGGTGACGTCCAGTTCGCCCAGTACGCTGCTCTCCTTCGGCGCTTTCGGGGGACGTGGCGGTCGTGCTGCCGCGCCCCCCGCGGACTCCGGCCAGCGCGACAGAAAGACGCAGGTCTCGCGCCAGATCGGGCGTCCATCGCCCGAGATTTCCGTGGCCATGTCGAAGGCCAGGCCGGCATCCGTACGCCGATAGTTGCGGGCCGCAACGACGATCGACAGCGGCATGCCGGGGCGCAGCGCCCCCAGGCTCTCGATCACGTTGGAGAGGTGGATGAGGCCCATCGGGCGCAGGGGAAAAGCTCGCGTCGCGAAGATCGCGAGATGCAGGGGCATTGCGAGCACGTGCGGGTACGTGACCGGCACGCCGGCGCCGAACCCGCATTGCTTCGAATAGCTCGCGACGTCCGCTGCGTCCAGGTCGACCCGCTCGACGGTGCAGCGAATCTCCGGTGGCTCGACGACCTCCGTCACCAGCGGCCGACGCGTCATCAGCACTTTCGGATAACTGCCTGGAACGGACGGCAGCCTCCGCAGGCGCAGGTGAACTGCGCTCGTCACAGTCTAAGGCGACACCTTGTTGATCACGATGCTCACGTCCGGGGCAGCACCCTTCTTGTGGCTGGCCTCGCCGATCAGGTCGCCACTTGCGAGCATAGCCGTGCCGCCGAAGGCGACGCGTGCAACGAGTTGCACGTCGTCCACGGAGGACAGGTTGCGTCCCTCGACCATCGAATTCGCGTCACTCAGGACGACCGTCGTCGGCAGATCGTCGGTGCTGATGCGCACCGCTGCCAGCGGCGGCCCCGGGATGCCGGGCTGCCGCGCGCTGACGAAGAGCGGCGTGCCGGGCTTGAGCTTGCCTGCAAGCGCCGGATCGACGGACAGCGCCACTCGAACCGTGCGGCCGACAGCAGTCGCTTCGCCGGCAGGCGCGCTGCCTCCCATGCCGCCACCCATCGCCGGCGCCTGCGTCCCGGCCGCACCGGGTGGCACTTCCGCGCCGATCCCCTCGAGCTGCGCAACGATGATCTGGCGGATCTCCGGAGGCGGATTGGTTTCCAGCAGCTTCGTCCAGCGGAGCTTGGCCGTTTCCTTGTCGTCCGCCCGGGCAGCCATCACGCCCGAGTACCAGAGGGCTTTCTGGTTGAGTTCATCCGTCGCAAGCGCGCCGTCGATGATCTCCTTCGCCTTGCCTTGCACCGCCGGGTCGTCAGTCAGGACCAGTGCCTCGGCAAGGTCGAGCCGCAGGCCGGGGTCCGTTCCGCCTGAAATCTCGTCCGCCTTCGTGTACGCGAGCACCGCCTTGGCCGCGTTCCCGGACACGAGGTACGTGCGGCCGAGCATGCGCCAGCCCTCGACATCCTGCGGATTCTCCGCGAGGCGGGCCTCGAGCTGCTTCGTGACTTCCTCCATCGACCCGGCATCCCCACCGGCGACACCGTGTCCCGCCGGCGCCGCAGCGGCTGCCTGCGGGTTATCCCACGGGAAGTTGGAGAGGCCCGCGTACAGGCCCGCCGCCGCCAGCGGCAGCGCGATGATGAGCGCCGCCGTCGCCACGGTGGCTTTGGGCGCCACCGACTCGCCCTTCGCGGCCGCCGGGGCATTGCGCACCAGCGGACGCGCAAGAAGTGCAACGGCCGCCATGAGCATGGCGGCACAAACCAGGATGAATGGGGTCACGATTCGCCGGCCTCCGGGCCCGCAGGGTCAGTGTCAGTTTCCGCGGCGCGCCGACGCACGACGCGCACCACCGCGAATGCCCCGCCCAGCAGCAGCAGCACGGGCGCGGCCCACAACAGGAAATTGGTCGCGGTCATCCGCGGCCGGTACAGCACGAAATCGCCGTAGCGCTCGATCATGAACTCGCGGATCTCGTCGTCGGTCTTGCCGGCGGCAATCATCTCGCGAACTTCGCGGCGCAGGTCGGCCGCGAGCGTCGCATTCGAGTCCGCGATGGTCTGGTTCTGGCACACCAGGCAGCGCAGCTCGCGATTGATGCTTTCGTAGCGCTGTTGCAGGACGGGGTCCTCAAAAGCGCGCTCCGTGTCGATGGCGAGCGCATTCCCCGCCCACGCGAGCGCAAGGGCGAGCAGCAGAGGCCGGATCATCGCGATCATCACGACTTCGACCCCGCTGCGCCACGCGCCGCTTCGATTCGTGGCAGGAACTCCCTGGTCCACGCTTCCATCGTCATCGGCGCGATGTGCTTGTAGAGCACCGTGCCGTCCGGGCCGACCAGGAAGGTCTCCGGCGCGCCGTACACGCCCCAGTCGATCGCCACCCTGCCCTCGCGGTCCTCGGCGACTACCGCATAGGGATTGCCGAGCTGCGCCAGCCACTGCTGCGCCGCGGCGTTGTCATCCTTCCAGTTGAGCCCGATCAGCGGCACCGCGTTCTGCTTCGCGATGGCGAGCAGCACGTTGTGTTCCTCGCGACAGCCGCCACACCACGTTCCCCAGACATTCAGGACCCACGGCTGGCCCAGCAACTCCTTCGTGGACACCGAATACGCCGCGTCCTGCAGGCTCGGCAGCGTGAATTCCGGTGCCTGCTTGCCGATCAACGGCGACGGCACGTAGGTTGGATCACGCTGCAGGCCGACGTAAAGGAACGCGCCGAGCGCCAGGCACAGTCCAAACGGGACGATGAACTTCCACATGATCGAGCCTCGTTCAGCGGGCGGTGGCCGCGCCGCGCGCGCCTATCTTCTCGTCCGCCGTCTCACGCCGCGTGCGGTATCGGCGATCGCTGATGGCGAACGCACCGCCGAGCGCCATGACCAGCGCGCCCAGCCAGATGAACCGGACCATCGGCTTGTACTGGATGCGCATGCTCCAGGCGCCGTCGCCGAGGTCCTCGCCCATCGCGACGAACAGGTCCCGGTTCCAATCGACCTCGATGCCCGCCTCGGTCATCGGGCTGCGCTGGACGCGATAGACGCGCTTCTGCGGGTGCAGCGTCGCAATGTGGCGGTCACCCTTCGTGATCACGACCTCGGACTCGACGGCCTCGAAGTTCGGCCCCTGCACCTGCTTCGTGCTCTTGAAGTCGAACTGGTAGCCCTGCATCGTCACGCTCTCGCCAGGCCTGAGCGCGATGTCCTTTTCGATGCGGTACGTCTGGGTCACGGTGACGCCGATCGCGAAGAGGCCAACGCCGATGTGGGCGATCGTCATGCCGAGCACGCTGCGCGACAGCGACTGCCTGTTGCGCAGGCGCTGGTAAGGCTCATACAGCGACGAGAGGATGACCCACACGCCCGCCGTGAGGCCGACCACCGTCATGACGTGGAACGTCCCGTAGGCCACCGGCGGCACGATCAGGCCGAACGCCAGCGCCGCGATGAACAGCAGGACCAGCGGCCGTTTCATGTCCTCGAGCTTCGCCTTCTTCCACACGGCGTGCATGCCGATCGCGAGCAGGAAGAGCAGCGGCAGGGTCGGAATCATGAACACCGCGTTGAAGTACGGCGGGCCCACCGAGATCTTGCCCATGTTGAGCGCGTCGAGGAACAGCGGGTACAGCGTGCCGATGAGGATCAGCGCCGCCGCCACCAGCAGCAGCAGGTTGTTGAACAGGATGAAGGACTCGCGCGAGATCGTGTCGAATCCGCCCTTCGCCCGCAGCGACGGCCCGCGCCACGCAAAGAGCGCCAGCGACCCGCCGATGCAGATGCCGAGGAAGGCCAGGATGAACAGGCCGCGGCTCGGGTCGCTGGCGAACGCATGCACCGACACCAGCACGCCGGAGCGCACCAGGAAGGTGCCGAGGAGGCTCAGTGAGAACGCGGTGATGGCGAGCAGCAGTGTCCAGCTCTTGAAGAGCCCGCGCTTCTCGGTGACCGCCAGCGAATGGATCAGCGCGGTACCCACCAGCCACGGCATGAAGGAAGCGTTCTCGACCGGGTCCCAGAACCACCAGCCGCCCCAGCCGAGCTCGTAGTAAGCCCACCAGCTGCCGAGCGCGATGCCGATGGTCAGGAAGATCCAGGCCAGCGTCGTCCACGGTCGCGCCCAGCGCGCCCATTTTTCGTCGAGCCTGCCCTCGAGGAGCGCAGCGACCGCGAAGGCGAACGCGACGGAGAACCCGACGTAGCCGATGTAGAGCATCGGCGGATGGATGGCGAGCGCCGGATCCTGCAGCAGCGGGTTGAGGTCGCGCCCGTCCACGGCTGCGGGAATCAGCCGCTCGAAGGGACTCGACGTGAGCAGGATGAAGAGCTGGAACCCGATGCTGACGATGCCGAGCACGCCGAGCACGCGCGCCGCGAAGGTCTCCGGCAAGCTGCGGCTGAACGCGCCCACCGCCACGGACCACGTGGACAACGCCAGCGCCCACAGCAGCAGTGAGCCCTCGTGCGCGCCCCAGACGGCGGCAAAGCGGTAGAAGGTCGGCAGCTCGGAATTGGAGTTGTTCGCGACGTAGAGGACCGAAAAGTCGTTCCTGTAGAACGCCCAGCTGAGCACGCCGAACGACAGGGCCACGAACACCCACTGACCGGTGACGGCCGGACGCGCCGCCGCCATCCAGCGCCGATTGCCGAAATGCGCGCCCGCGAGGCCGAACCATGCCTGGGCGGTGGCAAGCAGCACCGAAATGATCAGTGCAAAGAGGCCTAATTCAATGACCATCGGATCCTCCCTCCAGCCGTGTGCGGCTCAGCTCAGGTGCCGCCCTGGTTCATGGCCTGTGCGGCATCGGCATGCGGTTTGAGGCTGTCTTTCACCTCAGGTGGCATGTAGTTCTCGTCGTGCTTGGCGAGGACCTCCTCGGCGACGAACATGCCGTCGTTCGCGAGCTTGCCGCGCGCGATGATCCCCTGCCCCTCGCGGAACAGGTCGGGCAGCACGCCCGTGTAGCTGACGCCTACGGTGTTGGCGTAGTCCGTCAGGGTGAAGCGGACTTCGAGGCTGCCCGGGGCGCGCTTCACGCTGCCGGTCTCGACCAGGCCACCGACGCGGAACGTCCGGCTCGACGGCGCCTCGCCTGCGTGGATCTGCGTGGGGCTGTAGTAGTACAGCAGGTTCTTCTGGAACGCCTGCAGGGCGAAGGCCGTGGCGATGCCGACTCCGGCCAGGATCGCGACGACCGTGACCATGCGTTTCCGACGTGGCGTCATTTGCGGTTCTCCTTAATCTGCACTCATCCTGCGCCGGGCGTTGGTCTGCTCGTCCGCCTCGTGACGTCTCGCGCTCCACCAGTTCAGGAGCAGCACCACGGTCGTTAGACCATACGCGGACCACACAAATCCCGCGTAACCACCCATCTTAAAAAATTCTTGCAAGCCCATGATTTATCGAGCTTCCTTAAGCCAGGATGCATTGCGCTCGCGACGCAGTATCTCGCCGCGCAGGCGGCGGCAGATGGCCCAGCCGAAATACAGCTGGAATCCCGCGATCATGATGAACAAGGGGATCAGCATCGCGATGTCGATCGACGGCTTGTCGAGCTTGGTCACGCTCGCCGGCTGGTGCAGCGTCGTCCACCATTCCACCGAGTAGTGAATGATCGGCACGTTGATCACGCCTACGATCGCCAGCACGGCGCTCGCCCGGTCAGCGCGCTGCGGGTCGTCGAACGACGCGCGCAGGGCCATATAGCCGAGGTACAGGAACAGCAGGATCAGCTCGGAGGTGAGCCTTGCATCCCACACCCACCAGGTGCCCCACATCGGCTTGCCCCAGATCGAGCCGGTGGCCAGCGCGAGGAACGTGAACGAGGCGCCGATCGGCGCCGCGGCGGCGGCGGCGGCGTGCGCGAGCTTGATGCGCCAGACCAGCCCGATGCCTGCAGCGACCGCCATGACGACGTACGTGAACATGGACATCCAGGCGCTCGGCGCGTGCACGTACAGGATGCGGAAGGCATCGCCCTGCTGGTAGTCGGCCGGCGCCTTCACGAGCCCCCACCAGGCCGCGAGCAGGATCAGGCCCAGCGCCGGCCACCCGAACCAGGGCGCCAGGGTGCCGAGCAAGCGGTAGGCGTGCGGCGGCGAGGCAAACTTGTGCAGCCAGGTCCACATTGTCATCAGCTCTCCACGCTGATCCGGATCGCCGCCGCCATGGCGAGCGGCCCGAGGCTCAGCGTCAGGAAGAAGATAGCCGCTAGCAGCTGCAGCGGCCCCGACGGCGAGTCTCCGTCCATCACCATGGTCACCGCCCGCGAGCCGAAGATCAGGAGCGGCATGGCGAGCGGCAGCACGAGCAGCGACAACAGCACGCTGCCGCGCCGCACGCCGACCGTGAGCGCGGC
>Ga0316622_100000984_pt1 | contig 17838 bp, 10 predicted proteins | sample OWC_Aug_OW2_C1_D_FD_207646 | JGI IMG/M metagenome (GOLD analysis project Ga0316622, IMG submission 207646) | Wetland soil microbial communities from Old Woman Creek delta, Ohio, United States - OWC_Aug_OW2_C1_D5_C | ecosystem: Environmental > Terrestrial > Soil > Wetlands | place: USA: Ohio... | reverse complement strand
CCCCAGCCGCGCCCTGGCAGGCCGGCGACGCGAGGCTCCAGGCGGGTTCGAGGCTGGTGGCGCGGTCGTGATCGCAGCCGGCGAGCCGGATCCACGGGCGGTCGCGGCGGTGGCTCCGCGGGTGGCTCCGGCGGCAGCCGCTCCGGCGCCTCTCCCGACCAAGTCCACCGCCCTGCGAAGGCGCTCCCTGGCAATCACCGCAGCCAGCGCTCCGGCCGTGCCGAGCGCCGCGGCGACGTCCATCGGCGGGTCGAGGGTCAGGCTCGCGAACGGCAGCCGCGCGGCCGTCGTGACGACCATGTCCAGCAGCGCGAGCGGGATCCAGCCGAGTGTGCCGGCGATGGATGCCGGGAGCAACGGGCCGGTGACCGTCGCAACCCAGCCCGCGACCAGGGCCGCCAGCCCGCCCGCCATGGCGACCGGCACGAGCGGGGCCAGCGCAAGGTTCACGGCCGGGGCCACCAGCGCCAGCCGCCCGAACGTCCCGACGACGACCGGCAGGGTGGCCGCCTGAGCCGCCAGCGAGATGCCCAGGCTCTCGCAGAGCCAGCGTGGCAGCCGGCCTCCCGTTCGACGGTCGATCCAGCCCGTCAGCGGCCGACCCCAGGCGAGCAGCCCCGCGGTCGCGAGCGCCGACAGCTGGAAGCCCGCATCGAGCAGCATTGCCGGCTCGACAACGAGCAGCACCACGACGGTCCAGCCGAGCGCCGCCGCGGCCCGCCCCGCCCGGCCGCTCTCGCGGGCGACCATGACGATGCCCGCCATGAGCGCGGCCCGCACGACCGACGGCGACGTCCCGACCAGAAGCACGTATGCCGCGACCACGGCCAGCGTGATCACGACCCGCCGACGTCGCGAGAGCCGTGCTGCGACGGCCCCGATGATCCCGGCCACGATGGCGATGTTCCAGCCCGAGATCGCCACGACATGGCTCACCCCTGCGGTCGTGAAGGCGGCCGCCAGCTCGCGGTCGACGCGATCGCGGAGCCCGAGCAGGATTCCGGCAGCCAGACCGGCCTCCGGCTCGGGCAGCACCAGCGCGAGGGCATCGGCCGAGGCGCGCCGGATGCTCTCGATCCGGGTCGTCGGATCGGTCGGGCGCGCCATTAGCTCGAGCGAGCGGGCATCGAGCGTCGCCGCGACCCCGGTCCGCTCGAGGTAGCGGCCGTAGTCGCTGTCGGGCCGGGCCCGCAGCCGTCCCGCGGCCGAGACCCGATCGCCGACGATGAGGCCGGGGTAGCGGGGAAGACGAGCGGCCACCAGGTGCTCGCCGGGCTCGACGAGGCGCAGTGTCGCTCGCTGGTCGCCTCGCGACGGAGAGCCGAGCGCGACGACGACCGCCTCCCAGGGGCCGCTTCCGTCCGGGATCGCGCCCGTCGGCGGGCCGGCGGCGAGGAGCCCCCGGATGCCGACCACGCCCGTCGCGATGAGCAGCGCCGTGACACCCGTCCGCACCGCCGGGCTGTGTCGGGCACCCGTGGCCCGCAGCCCGAGGAGGACCCCGGCCAGCACCGCGACCGCGACCGGTGCCGGGACCACCGCCGGCGAGGCCACGACGGCGGCCGCGCCCAGCGCGCCCATCGCGGCCCAGCCCGCCCGACCCACCGGCGTCCCAACCCGGGCGACGACCAGTCGGCCGCCGGTCGATCAGCGGACCGTCACAAGCTCGCGGATCTTCTCGAACGTCGCCGGGCCGACCAGCTTCCTCGCCGTCAGATCGTCGACGCCGAGGAAGGGCTGCGTGGCGCGGGCGGCGATGATCTTGGCGGCCGTCTTCGGCCCGATGCCCGGGAGCGCCTCCAGCTCGGCCGACGTGGCCCGGTTGAGGTCTACGGGCCCGGCGGCGCCGTCGACCGCGGGATCGCCGGCCGCGAGCCCGCCGCCGGCCGCCGGCGCACCGACTGCCTCGGCAGGCGCCGATCCGGGGTCGGGGTCGTCGCGGGAGGGAACACGGACCTTCTGGCCGTCCCCGAGCGCGGCGGCGAGGTTCAGCTCCAGATCCGCGGTGCGGACGTCGACGCGCGGCCCGTAGCCGCCTGCGGCGGCGATGGCATCACCGACGCGGCTGTCGGCCCGGAGCCGGTACACGCCCGGGTTGCGAACGGCTCCACCGACGTCCACGACGATCTCCAGCACGTCCGCCTGGCCGGCGAGATCGGGCCCCGCTGCCTCACCCGGGCGTGTGCCGTTCGTGGGGAGCCCGGTGCCTGCGCCGACCGTGGCGCTCCCGGCGACCGTTGCGCTTCCCGCGAGTGCGGGGTCGAGGTCTGCGGGATGCGCGGCCACGGTGACCGTCCCGCTGCTCGATGTTGCGATGACGGCCACCGCGACCAGGGTGAGCAGGCCGGCCGCCGCCAGCAGCGTCGCAACCAGCAGCCCGCCGGCGCGGGTGGCCAGGACGGCCGGCAAGAGCGGTCGGGCCGCCGGTGCGACCGGTTCCGAGGTCGGCGCCGATTCGAGGCTGCGCCACACCGGTGCTCCGAGATCCATATCGCCTCCGCGGCGGGGTTGCGGCGGGACGATCGCTGGGTGTCGGCGGGCTGGTCGGCCGGGCCGGAGGCACACCAGCCCGGCAGACCATGCGGGGAAGGTACCCGGCGCCGCTTATGCCGGACGTATCGGGGGCTTCACGGCAGGGGCCGTGCGCGGGCTTCGACCAGCGCTCGCGCGGGCCTTGACCAGCCGGCGGGGAGCTCGGTCAGCCGGCCCCAGCCCCCAGCAGCGGCTTCACCTCGGTCACCAGCCGGGTCATCGACTCCTCGTCATACGGGGAGGGGAACCCCGCGATCAGGTGGCAGTAGCCGAGCTCGACATACGGCCGCAGGTGGTCGGCCACCTGCTCCGGCGTTCCGACCGGCTGGGCCGCCCACAGGTCGGCGTTGCCGTTGTGCCGGAACGTCTCCTCGAACACGCGCCGGGCCTCGGCCGGGTCATCGCGGATGATCACGACCCCGGTGCCGTACGTGCGCTCGATCGTCTCCGGATCGCGTCCCAGGGTCGCGCAGTGCTCCAGGAGGACCTCTTCCTTGCGGCGGACGTTCTCGGCGCTGCCGCCCACGTTGTTTGCGTTGGCGTAGCGCGCGACCAGCTTGAGGGTCACCTGCTCCCCACCGCCACCGACGACGATCGGCAGGTGCGCCTGGACCGGCGGCGGCTCGTTGCGCACCGCGCGTGTCCGGTAGCGCGGACCCGTTGCGGTCGGCCGGGTGCCGTCGAGCATCCCGCGCATGATCGGCAGCGCCTCGCCGAGCCAGCGCAGCCGCTCTGGGAACCCCGAGCCGAAGGGGATCCCGAACGCCTCGTGCTCCTCCTCGAACCATGCCCCGCCGATGCCGAGGATCGCCCGGCCGTGGCTGATGTGATCGAGCGTCGTGACCATCTTGGCCACCAGGGCCGGCTCGCGGAAGGTGTTGGCCCCGACCATCAGCCCGAGCCGGATCCGCTCGGTCGCCTGCGCCCACGCGGCGAGCGTCAGCCAGCCCTCGAAGATCGGCCCCTCGGACGACCCGACGATCGGGTACAGGTGATCCCACGTCCAGAGGTCGTCATAGCCGAGTGCCTCGGCCCGCCGGCCGGCGGCGAGCAGCGATGGCCAGTCGGTGTATTGGTTCCAGCAGAGCGCCCCGAGCTTGACCTCAGACATGCGAGCGTCCCCAATCGCGAGCCACGTCAGTGACCCCATGGTATCGGCGGTGCCCGGCCGGCGCGCGCCGCGACCACGGCGACGAATCCGACAGGAGACACGCGCATTTCGCGACGACATGCCGTTGCTCCGGAAGGCCCCGGTTCGTCACAGTGACGTAGCAGCGGACCGGCCGAGCCCAAAGATCCGCCCCATCAGGCGGACGATCGGGCCGTCGCCCTCGGAGCCGGCCCGGAGGGGTGCGAGATGTTGCGCGACGGCTCCGGCGCAGGCCATCTTCGCGAGTCTGCCGAGCGCCCCTCGGAAGACACCGACGAGCTCCTCCTCGAGTCTCAGGCAGCCGAGCCGGAAGCCCCGGCCGAGGCGCTCCAGCCACAACACGAACCCACGCGGGCCTGGCGAAGGCCAACCTTCGACACCCGCATGAAGGCCACCCTGCTCGCCGGCGCCGCGCTCGCGCTGTCGGCGATCGTGCTCGTCGTGGCCACGCTCGGTCCCGGCGGGCCGTCCGCGTCGCCCGCCCCCGGCGGACAGTCTGGGACGACGGGTCCCGGAGCCTCTGGCCCTGCCGCCACAGCGGGCGAGGCCGGCGCGAAACCCAGCGCGAGCCCGGCAGCGAGCCCCGAGCCGCCACATGACGACACCCTCCCAACGGCAGGCTGGGCCGGGGCCGGAGCAGACCTGCCGCCCGTCGCGCTGGTGGCCCGGCTTGCCCCCGAGAAGACCTACCCGCGTGGCATCTCGCCGACGGCGTCCTTCACGCTGGCGAGCCTCACTGAGACTCCCGCCGCGAAGCTGGCCGCCGGCCTGACCGCCGATCCGCCGGTCGCCTTCACGGTCAAGAAGGGCGTCGATCCGCAGGTCGTCACGCTGCAGCCCGCCGCTGCGCTGGAGACCGGGCGCCAGTACCGCTTCACGCTGCGAACGAATGGGCTGCTGGCCGGGTCGTGGATCTTCCAGACGGCCCAACCGCCCAGGGTCGTGGGCACCCTCCCGCACGACACGGCGACCCTCGTCCCTGTCGACACCGGGATCGAGTTCGTGTTCGATCAGGACGGTGTCCTTGATCCCTCGTCCCAATTCTCGATCGAGCCCACCGTCAGCGGTCGTTTCGAACAGCACGGGCGTGCCTGGGTCTTCGTCCCGGAGCGCGACCTCGCGTGGTCCACGGTCTACCGCGTCACCTTGCGCAAAGGCGTTCGCCTCTCGGGCTCAGACCAGGTTCTGGCGGGTGACGTCACATTCGCCTTCGAGACCCGCCAGAAGCCGCAGCCGAGCCAGCCGAAGCCGGTGGTGCCGGAGGTCTGGCTCCCGAGCCCGGCGCGCGAGGTCGTGGAGGTCAATCCCAGCGAGCCTCCGATCATCCCGTTCGAGCCTATCCCGGCGTCGCAGTCGAAGACCGGCCCTCCGAGGCTCGACGTCGCAGTCCACCGGTTTGCATCGCTGGCCGAGGCGCATGACGCGTTCGGGGCCAGCCGTGGTGCCCCGGACTGGGCGCTCTGGTCCGAGCAGGGTCTCGTGGACACTGCAGGCCTGCTCAGGGTGGCGTCATTCGCTGCCGCCCTCGAGTCCACGGAGGGCATCCGCGGCAGCTGGGTGCGCTTCCCGGATCCCCTCGAGCGCGGGTGGTACCTGGTGGTGTTCGGGCGCGACGGGCGCGACCTGCAGGTCTTCCTCCAGGTCACCGACATCGCGACGTACGCGGCGGTGACGACAACCAAGACCCTGGTGTGGGTCAACGACGTGACCACCGGCAAAGCGGTGGCCGGCGCGTCGGTCCGCTACCTGGGCATGGAGCTGCTCGGCCGCACCGACGCCGAGGGGGTGACCTCCGGTACGACACCCGAGGTAGTCAGGTCGTCGCGCGGCGGGACGCTCCTGGTCCGCGCACCGGACGCGGGCCCGCTCGAGCAGACGAAGCCGGGCCGGGCGGCCTTCGTCCCGGTCGGGCTGGCCACGGGCCGGCCGTATCTCGGCAATTACACCGGCGGATATGACGAGTACCTCTGGGATGTGGGCAGCGAGCACTGGGCCGACGAGGTCGACGCGGGCGACGTCCTGCACCACCTGTCGATCGATCGGTGGGCCTATCGCAAGACCGATCAGGTCGACGTGTGGGGGTTCGTTCGCAGCCGCACCACGGGGAGGACGCCTACGTCGGTGAGCCTGACTATCTCGGCACAGGACTGGGACAGCACCACGCCTTCACTTGGATCCGCGACTGCCAAGGTCGACCCGGCCACGGGCACGTTCATGGCCTCGCTCCCCTTCACCGATCTTCCCTACGGTGACTACGTGATCAACGCCACCGTCGACGGCCAAACGCTGGGCACGCAGTGGCTCGAGGTGAGGGAGATCGTCAAGCCCGCCTACCGCATCGCGGTCAAGGCCGACCGTCACGTCGTCATCGACGGCGATCCGGTCGTCGTCACCGCGAGCGCCACCTTCTTCGAGGACACGCCCGCCGCCGGCGTGGCAATGACGGTCCAGGCGTTCGGGCGCCAGGTCGTTCGGACCGACTCGACCGGGACCGCTGCCTTCACGGAGACGGCCCATGCCGCGGGCTACGTGAACTGGGAATCCCTCTCGGCCTGGCCGGCGCGTGGCGGCGAGTACGACATCCCGGTACGCGGCGACAACGTGACGGTCTATCCCAGCTCCATCTGGATCGAGACCGGGGCCGTGTTCAAGGGTAGTCGCCTGCAGGTCTCGACCGCGGCCACCACCGTGGATGCCAGGGCCACCGAACGCGCGAAGGACGCGGGGACATGGGACGGCGACCCCCTGGGCGTTTCTGCGGCGGGAGTCACGCTCACCGTCCAGTTGACTGAAGAGACCCTGACCAGGATCTCGACCGGCCGCCAGTACAGCTTCATCGAGAAGCGCGCTGTCGACACGTACCGCTACGAGACAAACGAGCGCAAGCTGGATGCGATCCGGGTGACGACCGGCCGGGACGGCACCGCCCAGGCCACCATCCCAGTCCGTGCCGACGTCTATGCGTACTCCGGGACCGTGACCGTGACCGACCGGTCCGGCCGCACGATGCAGACCTCGTTCTGGGAGATGCGCCCCCAGGGCGCCACCTCGTCTTCATGGCCGACGCGCTCGTACGACAACGAGTGGCCGCACCTCGGCGACTGGTCCAGCGGCTGCGGCTCGTACTGGGGCGACTACTCCGGCGATTCCGCGGAGTTTCGGCTCGGGGCCGCCACGAACGTCCCCTTCCGCGACGGCGACGGCAGCCTGATGCCGCAGGGCGGCCCGAATCGCTACCTGTTCTTCCTCTCGCAGGGCGGTCTTCTCGACGCGCAGGTCCAGGCATCGCCCGTCTTCGGCGAGCCGTACCGGAGCGAGTGGATCCCGAACGTCGGGCTCGGCGCCGTTCGCTTCACCGGGACCACCTACATCCCGGCCGTCGCGCCGTTCGAGCTCGTCTTCGACTACGACCAGCGCAGGCTCGACGTCACCGTCGCCACCGGGGCCGAGCGCTACCGTCCGGGCGGAACGGCCACCGTGTCGGTGACCGCGAAGGACGAGGAGGGACGGCCGGTCGACGCCACCGTCATCGTCCGCGTCATCGACGAGAAGCTGTACGAGATGGGGCTGGTCGACCAGTCCGATCCGCTGCCGGACCTGTACGCACGGCTGAGCAGCGGCATCCTGACGACGTACCTGACCCACCAGCTCCCGGTCGCCTACGGCCGCGGCTGCTATGACAATGGGTGCGCTGACGGCTGCGACACGACGGGTGGAGGCGATGGCTATCCGCTCTGGCGTGAGGACTTCCGCGACGTGCTCCTCTTCGCGAGGATCAGGACAGGCACCGACGGCCGGGCCTCGACGTCGTTCGACCTGTCCGACGACCTGACGTCGTGGCGCGTGAGCGCGGCCGCCGTCACCGCGGAGATGGAGGCTGGCACGGACGAGCACACGTTCGCCGTCGGCCTGCCGTTCTTCATCGAGGCGCCGGTGCAGACGGCCTTCGTGGTGGGCGACCGCCCCGCGATCCGCATCCGGACGTACGGGACCGCCCTGAGCGAGGCGAGCCGACTGATGTTCACCGTCGCGGTGCCGAGCCTCGGAATGACTGCCCAGACGGTGCGAACCACCGGCTATCGGTCCGTCGAAGTGCCGCTCCCCGAGATGCGCGTGGGCGACCATGAGGTGCGGATCACGGCATCGATGACATCGGGTGGCAAGACCTACCAGGACGCGCTGGTCCGCATGCTGCACGTGGTCGAGACACGGTTCACCGACCGCCACACCGTCGTGGCGAACCTGCGCTCCGGTCTGCCGGTCGCCATGGGAGCCGGCTGGACGGAGTACCGCTTCTCCGACGGGGGTCGCGGGCAGTACATGTCCACGCTCTACGAGCTTGCCTACGGCGGCGGCGAGCGGCTCGATGCCGCGCTGGCGGCCGATCTGGCCGCCCAGACCCTGCGCGAGGACTTCGACCTTGCGGAGGACCTCCCCACTGCGGGCTTCAGCGGTTCCCCGTACCAGCGAGACGGCGGGATCGCGCTGCTGCCATATGCAGCCCCCGACCTGGCGCTGTCGGCTCGCGTCGCGCTCACGGCGCCCGATCGGTTCTGGGAGGATGGGCTGAGCGAGTACTTCACACAGGTGAGCGATGGAGCAGGCGAGACGCGCGAGCGTCGCGCCATCGCCCTGGCCGGCATGGCTGGCCTCGGTGTCCCATTCCTGGACCGGATCCGGACGATGCTCGCCGACCCCGAGCTCACGATCCGCGAACAGGCCTACCTCGCGCTCGGAGCGGCCGTCCTGGGCGACCACGACACGGCCCTTGCCGTGGAGCAGGCGCTGCTCCGGGCGCACGGCGAGCGCTTCGGCCAGCAGCTCCGGCTCCGGGTCGGCAGCTCGCTCGACGACACGCTCGAGGCGACCGCCCTCGTCGCGCTCATCGCCGCGATCGTCGGAGACCCGGCGGGGCAGTCAGCCCAGGCGTACCTCGAGGGGAACCGCGGCCACGACGACCTCTTCCTCCTCCAGCAGGCGTCGTTCATCGACCGCGTGCTCGATCGGCTGCCGGCCGGCAAGGGGTCCTTCGCCTACACCCTCGAGGGCAAGCGCCACCTTGTCAACCTCGAGGAGGGCGGCTCGTTCAGCCTCCGTCTGACGCCGACGCAACGGGAGGGGTTCAGCGCGGAGCGCACCAAGGGGGAGGTCACCGTCGCCGTCACCTACACCGCCCCTGTCGATCTCGCCGACGTCTCGACCGACCCCTCGATCACGCTCGAGCGGCGGATCGTCCCACAGCCGCCTGTCACGGGCACGGCCCCGCTGCAGGTCCAGCTGCGCGCGCGCTTCGCGCCGCAGGCCGTGGAGCGATGCCACTGGGTCACTGACACCGTGCCTTCGGGCCTCGTGACGGAGAGCCGCTGGCTCGAGCTGGGCGGCATCTACGAGTCCGATGCCATCGGTCCGTGGTGGACCGAGCGCGATCGCGTGACCTTCTGCGTCTGGCCCAGCAAGGAGCGCGTTGTGACCATGGCGTACTGGGTGCGGGTCGTGATGCCCGGGACGTACCGCTGGGAGCCGGCGCTGATGCACGCCTCGGGCGCTCCGGACCACGGGGTCGTAGTGCCGGCAACCACGCTGGTGATCCGCTGAGGAGGCCGTCGGTCGCCGCCACGGCAGCCGGCGCCACGGCTCGATCAGTCGCAGGCGACTGGCGAGCTGCCTGGCTGGTGCGCGAGTGAGGTGGGCCGGGCCTCGCCGGCCCAGACCGTGATGTCGCCGCAGGACGTGGCGACGGCGGCGCCATCGGGGAGCGCCGCCTCGCCGGCCACCTCGAAGGCCACGAGCGTCACGCCGGCGTCGGTCCGGGCTTCGATCCGCCAGGGCGGTCCGCCGTGGGCGCTCGTCGTGATGTCGTTGCGCTGGCCGCCGGCCGGGAAGGTGCCCACCCACTCGTCGTTGACGTACAGCAGCGCGGGGCGGTCGAGTCCGCTGTCGAGGCCCAGCGTGAGCGCCGGATCGGCGGTGAACCCCGCGCAGCCCGCGAGCGAGCCGGCCAGCAGCGCAGCCCCGAGCGCGAGCGCCGATCCGCGGGCGAGGCGACGGCGGGTGGTCCGGCGAGCGGGCTCCCTCATGCCAGCGCCAGCCGCGCGACGATCTCGCCCTCGTCAACCTTGCCGGTCGGCTCGAACCCGAACGCGAGGTAGAAGCCCTCCGGGCTGCCGGTGCCGGGCACCCAGCTCGTGAGCAGCTCGGTCGCGCCCGGCAGCGTCCGCACGTGGTCCACCACGAGCTCCAGCGCCCGTCGGCCATAGCCGAGCCCCTGGAGACCGTCGGCGACCATGAAGCGCCACAGGAAGTACTCTGGGGTCTCGACGTCCACGTAGAGCATCGCGAACCCGGCCGGGACACCGTCGGCGTACACGGCCCGATACCAGGCTTTCGGCTCGAAGAGCGCCTCGGCGAACGACACCGCGTTGGGGGCCACGAAGCGGCGCTGCGACGGTGCCACCTGCAGCCGGCAGATCGCCCGAACCGTCTCCGCTGTCACCTCGCGCAGCTCGACGACCGCGCAGTCGGCCACGGAGCGTGGCGCCGGTGGCTCGCCGCCACCGCCGAGGGCAGGGCCCTCGGGCTCCCCGGTGGCACGTGCCCAGGTCGCGATGGCCTCGGCCACCTGCAGGCGATCCTCGGTCACCGATCCGCCTCGCCGTCCGCCGCCAGGCTCAGCCCCCGCGGACGACGACGTTGACGAGCTTGCCGCCGCCCACGTGGATGATCTTGATCGGCTCGTGCCCGCCCAGGGCGGCCCGGATCCGGTCGCGCGAGAGCACGATCTGGTCGAGCTCGAGCTCGCTGATGCCGACCGGCACGACGACCTTGTCGCGCAGCTTGCCGTTGACCTGGATCGGGACCTCGCGGGTTTCCTCCACGACAGCGGTCTCGTCGACGTGGGGCCAGCGCTCGACGTGGATCGAGGACCAGTCGCGGCCCTCGGCGGCCAGCCGGCGGCTCCAGAGCTCCTCGGTGATGTGCGGCGCGGCCGGCGCCAGCATCAGCAGCAGCAGCCGGACGGCCTCGTCCCACTCGGGCAGTCCCGCCACCGGCGTGCCGCGGTAGCGCATCAGTGTGTTCGCGAGCTCCATCAGGTGGGCGACCATCGTGTTGAAGCGGAAGGTCGCGTACTCGTCGCTGACCACCTTCAGCGTGCGATGGGCGGCCGAGCGCAGGGCCGTGCGCGCCGCGGACTCGTCCTGGCCCTCGGGGAGCCGGCCGGCCTCGGGGTCCCCCGGCTCGACGCCTTGCGGATCGAGCGCGATCGTCCAGACGCGGCCGAGGAAGCGGGTGATCCCGCCGATCCCCGTCGAGCTCCACGGGCCGCCCTGGTCCCAGGGGCCCATGAACATCAGGAAGAGGCGTACCGTGTCCGCACCGTAGCGGCGCACCAGCTCGTCGGGGTCCTGGACGTTGCCGCGGGACTTGCTCATCCGCTCGCCGTCGGCACCCAGGATCTGGCCCTGGTTGAACAGCCGCCGGAACGGCTCGTCCTCGCGCACGAGGCCGACGTCCCGCATCGCCTTGGTGAAGAAGCGGCTGTAGAGCAGATGCATCACGGCGTGCTCGGCGCCGCCGGTGTACTGGTCGACCGGCGTCCACGCGTCAACCAGCCCGGGGTCGACCGGTGCGACATCCAGGTTCGGCGACAGGTAGCGGAACCAGTACCACGACGAGTCCACGAAGGTGTCCATCGTGTCGGTCTCGCGCCGGGCCGCTCCCCCGCAGCGCGGGCAGGCGACGTCCAGGAAGGCCCGGTCGTGGGCCAGCGGGTTGTCGCCGCGGCCGCGATAGTCGACGGTCTCGGGCAGGAGCACCGGCAGCTGGCCGTCGGGCACCGGCACGATGCCGCAGCCGTCGCAGTAGATCACCGGGATCGGCGTGCCCCAGTAGCGCTGCCGGCTGATCAGCCAGTCGCGGATCCGGTACGTCACGGCCCGCTCGCCGCGTCCCTCGCGTTCTAGCTGCTCGGTGATGGCATGCGCCCCGTCCGGCGCGCTCACCCCGCTGAAGCCGCTCGAGTTGACCATCACGTCGTCCTCGGACTTGGAGACGTAGGCCTGGGCCAGCGGCGGGCGGTCGACCAGGCCGGCCGTGGCGCGCGGCGCGATGACCTCGCGGATCGGCAGCCCAAAGCGCGTGGCGAACGCGAAGTCGCGCTCGTCGTGGGCGGGGACGGCCATGATCGCGCCCGTGCCGTAGGTCGCCAGCACGTAGTCGGCGATCCAGATCGGGATCCGCTCCCCGTTGACCGGGTTTACTGCGTCGGCGCCGAGCGGGACGCCGGTCTTCTCGCGCTCGGTGGACAGCCGCTCGATGTCGGTCTCGCGACGGGCGGCGGCCACGTACGCCGCGACCGTCTCGCGCTGCGCCGGCGAGGCGAGCCGATCGACCAGCGGGTGCTCGGGGGCGAGGACCATGAACGTGGCGCCGAAGAGCGTGTCCGGGCGGGTGGTGAAGACGCGCAGGACGTCGCCGCCCGGCTGGTGGTCGTCGGGGGCGACGGTGAAGTCGATCTCGGCGCCCTCGGACCGCCCGATCCAGTTGGTCTGCATGATCCGGACCGGCTCGGGCCAGTCGATGCCCTCGAAGTCGAGCAGCTCGTCCGCGTACTTGGTGATGCGCAGGAACCACTGCTCGAGGTCGCGCTTCTCGACGGCCGCGCCGCAGCGCCAGCAGCGGCGGTCGGTCCCCTCGACCTGCTCGCGGGCGAGCGTCCCGTCGTTGGGGCACCAGTCCACCGGCGCTTTGGCCCGGTAGGCCAGGCCGGCCTCGAGGAAGCGCAGGAAGATCCACTGGTTCCAGCGGTAGTAGGCGGGATCGCAGGTGACGACCTCGGCGTCCCAGTCGAAGGTGGCGCCCATCGAGCGGAGCTGGCGGCGCATGTTCTCGACGTTGTGCATCGTCCACTCGCGCGGGTGGACGCCACGGCTGATCGCGGCATTCTCGGCCGGCAGCCCGAAGGCATCGAAGCCGATCGGCAGGAAGACATTGTCGCCATGCATCCGCCGGAAGCGAGCCAGCGCGTCGGTCGGGGTCTTGATGTACCAGTGGCCGATGTGCAGGTCGCCCGACGGGTAGGGGTACATCGTGAGCAGGTAGTAGCGCGGCCGCGAGGCGTCGTGGAGATCGGTCGCGTAGAGGCGCAGCTCGGACCAGCGCGCCTGCCAGCGCGGCTCGATCTCGGCCGGGTTGTACTGCTCGATGCGCGTGCGCTGGGTCGTCAACAGGAGCCTCTCAACAACGAACCCCCCGCCGTCCGACGAGGGGTTCTGCGCTGCGGCGTGTCAGTGGGCTGGTGGAGCTACGGGGATTCGAACCCCGGACCTTCTGAATGCCATTCAGACGCTCTCCCAGCTGAGCTATAGCCCCACTGGTCCGGTCGCGGAGTATAGCACCGGGGCATGGACGAGCCGGTCGCCGGTGGCATGGGCCGGTTGCCAGCGACATGGACCGGGCACCCAATGTGCGGCTCGGGCCGATTCCTGCGCCTCCGGCGCCTCACCGCTAGGATGTCGCGGACGTGGCCGACCACTGCCGCGTCGCTTGAGAGAGACAGCGTGCCCACGCTCGGAGGGGGAAATGGTTGGCGGGTTTCGCAAGTTCCTGACCAGGTCGAACGCGCTCGCCCTGGCGATCGGCGTCATCATCGGCGGCGCGCTGGGTGCCGTCGTCAACTCGCTCGTGAACGACATCATCATGCCGCCCATCGGGTACGCCCTTGGCGGGGTTGACTTCGCGAGCCTCAAGATCGTGCTCGAGCCGGCCACCGGCGGCGACCCGGCGACCGAGGTCGCCATCCGCTACGGGCTGTTCATCAACACGCTGATCGTCTTCGTCATCGTGGCCCTCGTGGTCTACCTCATCGCCATGATGTTTGCGAAGGACATGGTGGCGGAGCCCGAGCCGGAGCCGACCAAGACCTGCCCGTTCTGCCAGGAGGGCATCAACCCGGCCGCCACACGCTGCAAGTTCTGCGGCAGCGAGCAGCCGGCGGCCTGAGCCCGATGTGGCCCGGCGGCGCGACCCCGCCCACGATCGTCCGTGGCTGAGCCTCGCCGCCGGCCGGCCGGCCGTGTCGAGGCGCGGACGACGTTCGACCTGCTGATCCGGGGCGGGACGCTGGTCGATGGCACCGGCCGCCCCTCGCGCCCGGCCGACGTCGGCGTGCGGGGCGACCGGATCGTCGCGGTCGGCGATCTCTCCTCGGTCGACCCGGCCGGCGTCGGCGTCGTGCTCGACATCCCGGGTCGCGTGGTGGCGCCTGGCTTCATCGATCCGCACGGCCACTCGGACGGCTCGATCCTGCTCGACGGCGCGCTGGCGAGCCACCTCCACCAGGGCTACACCACCCAGCTGCAGGGCAACTGCGGGCTGACCTTCGCCCCGGTGACGGACCTCGGGCTGCCGGCGCTCGAGGTCGACCTGGGCACCTACGGTCTCGAGGCGACCTGGCGCACGTTCACCGACTACCTCGAGCTGGTCGAGGCGCAGCCGCTCGGCCCCAACGCGGCGTTCCTGGTTGGCCACGGCACCCTGCGTGGCGCGGTTCTCGGACCGGACGCCCGGGTGCCCACGCCCGCCGAGCTGCGGGCGATGATCCACCTCCTCGACGAGGCGCTCGACGCCGGCGCCATCGGCATGTCCAGCGGGCTCATCTACGCCCCGGGGATGCATGCCCGGCCGCCCGAGATCGAGCGGCTCGTGAAGGCGGTCGCCAAGCGCGGCGCCCTCTACGCAACCCACATGCGCAACGAGACCGACGGGCTGTTCGACAGCCTCGCCGAATCGGTGGCCGCGGTGCGCGCTGCGGGCGAGGGCGGCCGGCTCCAGGTCTCGCACCTCAAGGCCGGGGCTTCCACGGTCTGGGGGCGCGCCGCCGAGGCCGTCGCCGTGCTCGAGGCCGCCCGGCACGAGGGCCTCGATGTCGCCGGCGACCAGTACCCCTACACCGCTGCGGCCACCACGCTCCAGACGATCCTTCCGCCGGCCATGCTGGCGATGGGCACCGACGAGATCGTGGAGGCGCTTGGCGACCGGGCGGCCCGCCGGCGAATCCGGGCCGACGTCGAGGCCGGCGTCTCCGGCTGGGAGAACGTGGCTCGCCACCCCGGCTGGGACGGCATCCGGATCAGCTGGGCGGCCAGCCACCCCGACTGGTCGGGCCGCAGCATCGGCGAGATCGGCGACGAGAGCCGGCGCGATCCGTTCGACGTCGCCCTCGACGCGCTGGCGGACGACCGGCTGGACGTGTCGATCGTGATCGAGTGCATGGACCCCGACGATGTCGCCACGATCGCGGCCGTGCCCTGGATCGCGGTCTGCACCGACGCCGAGGGCCGGCGTCCGGGCCACCCGATCCTCGACGCCGGGGTGCCGCATCCGCGTACGTACGGCTCGACGGCGCGCTTCCTCGGCGAGCTCGTCCGCGAGCGGGGCGTGCTCGACCTTCCGACCGCGGTCGCCAAGCTGACGTCGGTACCGGCCGAGCGGCTCGGGCTCCGCGACCGGGGGGTGGTCCGGAAGGGCTGGGCGGCCGACCTCGTGGTGTTCGACCCGGTCACGGTGGCCGACCGTGCCACGTACGACGCGCCGGTTGCCTATCCGGCTGGCATCGAACACGTCGTCGTCAACGGCACCGCGGCGATCATCGACGGCCACGAGACCGGGGCACGGCCGGGCCGCCTCCTGCGGCGGGGCGCATGAGCGACTCAATGGGCGGCCGGCGCCCGACGCACCCTGAGGCGTCCCCGAACAGCCACGGCTCGACGGCCGGCGAGCCGGCCGTCGCCCGGCTCTCGGGTGGCGAGGTCCCGTACCTCCTGCGTCGCTCGCACCAGGCGCGCCGGTTGCGGGTGACCCTCGATCCGGTCCGGGGCGTGATCGTGACGGTTCCGGCTGGGAACGGCCGCGGGATCCGCTACCCGGAGCATGCAGCGTCCGCGTTCCTGGCCGAGCGTGAGCACTGGCTGCGCCGTCACCTGGCGCGCCAGGAGCGCGATCGCGAGCACCTCGCCGCACGGGGACCGCTCGGCGACGGGGCCCAGGTTCGGTTCCGCGGCGAGCTGCACCGCCTTCGGGTGATCGAGGGCAACGGCGCCCGCTGGACCCGTGTCTTCCGGGAGGGCGGGCTCGACGAGGATGAGCTGGTGGTGGAGCTGGCGGCCGCGGACGGCCGGCCGCTGGCGGCGGTGCTGCGCGGTTACGCTCGAGACCGCGCCCGCGAGGCCGTCGAATCCGCGCTTGCCCTGCACGCCGGGCCGCTCGGCGTCGAGCCCGAAGGCGTGGCGATCCGCGACCCGCGCAGCCGCTGGGGAAGCGCGTCGCGCTCGGGCAGGCTCGGCTTCTCGTGGCGGCTCGTCCTGGCGCCCCCACTCGCTCTCGAGACGGTCGTGGTCCACGAGCTGGCCCATCTCCGGGTGTTCGGGCACGGCCCGCGCTTCTGGGATCTGGTGGCGACCCGGATGCCGGACCACGCACGCTGGCGACGCTGGCTGCGCGACCACTCGTTCGAGCTCCACGCCGCCTTTCCCGACGATCCCGCCGGCTGAGGCCTACGCCGTGGGGGAACGCCTCCTCGAGTCGGCCTGGATCCGCCAGAGCAGGAAGCCGAACAGGAGCGACCCGGCGGCGAGGACCGCCAGCCATGCCGCCAGGATCCAGAGCAGCGCGATCGCCAGGTCGACGGCAGCCTCGAGCGCCGCGGTCACGCGTCCGCTGCCGAGGCCCTCGGCCAGCGTCAAGAGCTCCGTCGAGAGGACGCGCAGGCTGGCGGCCGTCTGCTCCAGCTGCGTTCCGACCGACGGCAGCGACCCCTCGAGGCCCTCGAGATCGCCTGCCAGCGTGGCGAGCTGGTCCGCGGTCCGCGCGAGATCGTCCGCGACGCCGGCGAACGGCTGGAGCCCGAGCACCTCGAAGTTCGCGAGGGTGGTCGCCAGGGCATCGATGGTCGAGGCTGCTGCGCCAGCAGTGGTACCAGCGCTCGCGAGCGGACCCTTGACGAGGTCCAGCGTTGGGGCGAGCTCCTCGGCCGTGGCCGCCGCGTCCGCGAGCGCGGCGGCCGAGGCTTCGAGGGTTCGTTGCGTGGCCGCGATGTCCTGGTCGAGCGCGGAGGTGGCCGTCCGCAGCTCCTCGCCAAGACGCGTTGCCGCGACACCGCCGACGATGGCCATCACGAACGACACCACGCCGTAGGCAAGCAGGGCGATCGAAAGCAGACGGACCATCCGTCGCAGCTGGCGCGGTTCGGCCGACGAACGAGGCTCCGGTCTCTGCGTCGGCTCCGGTCGGGGCTGCGGCGCAGGTGGCTCCGTGGACGCCGTCGGGGCAGGCGGCCCGGGCTGTGGTCTGGGTGGCGGCTCGGATGGTGTCCAGGATGACGGCGTGCTGTCGGTCATGGCCCACGCATCGTAGCGGCCCGGGCGAGCCGTGACCCAGCCCCCGGTGCCGGCCCGTTTCGCGGACCCGTCGCGACCTTCGGCCCTTTGTCGCGGCCGCGATCCGTGGCAGCATCCGCGGCGGAGGTGTTGCAGATGCTCAAGTGGATCGTCGGTCTCACCGCGGGGGTCGCGGTGTCGGCCGTGGCGGGCTACCAGCTTGCCTACAAGCCGTGGCGCCAGCAGTGGGAGGCCGGCCCGGACGAGTCGGCCCGGCCGCTCCCGGGCGACGAGATCGTCGCCGACGCCGAGTTCACCGACACGATGGCGGTCACGATCGACGCACCGCCGTCGGCCGTGTGGCCGTGGCTGCTCCAGATGGGCTACGGCCGGGGCGGCTGGTACAGCTACGACGCGATCGACATGCAGGGCCACAGCGCCCGCGAAATCCGCCCCGATCTCCAGGAGCTGCAGGTCGGCCAGCTGATCCCGTTCGCCCCAAAGATGGGCTTCCGCGTGGACGTGCTCGAGCCGGAGCGCGCCATGGTGCTCTACCTCGACAACGAGCTCGTCGGGGCGCAGGAGCGCGCGGCCAAGGAGGCCGTCGAGGGGGGCGAGCCGGCCGACGAGCAGGCCTCCGGCCTCAAGGTGGTCGGCGGGATCGCCGGGGCCAACATGAGCGAGTTCCGGGTGAGCTGGGCGTTCGTGCTCGATCCGCTCGAGGGCGGGCGGACACGGCTGCTCGAGCGGTTCCGCACCTGGACGACGCCGGGCCCGGCCGCG
>Ga0316622_100000982_pt1 | contig 17874 bp, 23 predicted proteins | sample OWC_Aug_OW2_C1_D_FD_207646 | JGI IMG/M metagenome (GOLD analysis project Ga0316622, IMG submission 207646) | Wetland soil microbial communities from Old Woman Creek delta, Ohio, United States - OWC_Aug_OW2_C1_D5_C | ecosystem: Environmental > Terrestrial > Soil > Wetlands | place: USA: Ohio... | reverse complement strand
TACGCTTGAAAGGTCGCTTGATATACCGTGGGTATATGCCGGCACATTGCTGGATGTGTCTGCAGAACCTTTGGTAAAAGCTAAGGTGCTGCTCGCAAGCTCGGTTTGTCCTGCGCTATAGGCTGGGATATTACTGGCAGCGCTATCCTGCCCTGCAGTGAATGCTGAAATAGATCCGCTAGTTTCGCTCTTGCCCGCGGTGTATGCGGAAACATTGCTTAGGTCTGATGCCTGACCTTTGGTGTATGCTGGAATGCCGCTCAGGTCATCTGTAGAACCAGCCAGATATGCCGGTATGTTAGAAAGCTCATCCGCCTGGCCGTGGGTGTATGCAGGAATATTGGAACTTGAAACTGCCTGGGTGGGTGGGTGCTCGAGCTCGGCCCAGGATATGGCGGGGTTGCCTGTATCCGCATCTAGGAATGCAGAGATGTTACTATCACCAATAGCTTGTCCATACGTGTAGGCTGGAACACTGCTTAGGTCTGAGGCATTACTGGAAAGATATGCAGGTATGTTGCTGCTATCAAAAGCTTGTCCAGATGTATATGCTGGGATGTTGCTTAGATCTGTTGCGTCACCAGAAAGGAACGCAGGAATGTTGTCGTCTTCCAGAGCTTGTCCCCAGAGAAACGCCGGGATATTAGAAAGGTCATCAGCACTACCCTGGGTAAAGGCGGGTATATTGCTTTCAACAGGTGTCTCGACCGCTTCTGATCCTTCAAGATAAGCAGGGATATTACTGCTTGTATCTGCACTGCCTTTTGTATAGGCGTCCTGATCGCCGCTGGCGCTATCCTGACCTTTGGTATAGGCCGGGATATTGCTGGTGAGTGTGAAGCTTACGTCCCTTGAAAGTTCTACCCAGGGGCACAGATCGGTTGTCAGGCCGGCAGTAAGCGCAAAGTCTGATGTTGCACTGGGATCGCCAACCCGCATCTGGACATTTTCCAGAGCGGGTGTAACGCCATGCAAGCCGATCTCAATAATGATCCGATCGCCCGCCTGGGACGAAAAGGCGGTTGCGCCACCTGTCCTGGCATCATGGATGCGGGTAGCTGCACTGGCTATTAATGGATATTCGCTGGACGTGGCATGATAAAGGCCGATGACGCCACGAATTGTTGAGCCATCTCCACTGACAACCCGGACTACATAGGCAAGGTGTGTATCGGTTTGGAGGGTCGTTTCACCACATTTGCCTATCACCATACTTACAGTATCAGAAGTAGTCCAGCTATAACCAGCCGCTAGGCGCGGGGACTGGTATTGGAACCAGGCCCACTGCTGAGTAGTTCCCGCCGACCAGGCTCTTGTATCGGTTGATAGTGCAGAGTTAGTCTTGGTTACAAAACATGGTCTTCGTACCAGAGAGTCAGTTAGTTCCCAGTTGGTATTGACAGCCAATGAGCCTAGTGGTGCTGTACCAGAAGAAGGAAGGTAAAACCTGGTAGCCATTAGCTTATATCCGTAATAATAAACCTGAGGCGCAGGTCATTAGCATCGGTGATCAGTGCTTTCTCACCGGTTGTCAGCGTGTGCTCGAATAGCTGATAGTTGGATGTTAGAGGTTGCTCGTCAGAGCAAACGACCGTAGATGTGCCCTGGCGCAGCTCACATTTCACGGTTACGGTCATTCCCCCAGAGACCTTCCCAGAACGCCAGCGCAGTATCCAGTCGCCGGCTGTGGGTGCCCCACCTGGATCCGATAGGCGTACTTCAAAATAGTCATTCAGCTTGGCATTATTCATCCAGGCGTAGTCCGTATCAATGCCGTAGAGCTCATCAATGGAGCTGTACAGCACGGATCCACCTGACTGGTTCTGCCAGTCATTTACGGTAATATCGGCATCCGGGCGCAGGGCATTGGCTGTGCTACCTGCCAGGAATGCAAGTGTGGATGAACTTGTCTCTGTACCAGTGACCTCGCCCTCGAGGTATGCAGGGATATTGCTGCTGGTAATAACACCGCCCTGGGTAAAGGCTGGGACATTAGAGAGATCAGAGGCTTCTCCTGTAAGATAGGCGGGAATATTGCTGGTGGTAACAACATTACCCTGAAGGAATGCTGGAACACTAGAAAGATCAGAGGTTTGACCTCCCAGATATGCGGGGGCATTACTGCTGGCCTCTGCAGTGCCCGCAGTATACGCAGGAACATTGCTACTGGTGATCGCATTGCCTTGAGCAAATGCTGGAATGTTAGAGAGATCGGAAGCTTGTCCCTTGAGATAGGCTGGGATGTTGGAAGTGGTGACTTCCTGGCCTTTAGTGTACGCTGGGATATTAGACGATGTTTCTGTGCCTTCTAGTGCAGGTCCGATAGCCAGATAAGTCACCCAACAGGCTGAGGGGTCGGTATCATCCATGACTGCCGTGAAGCCGCTGGTATCAATGCTCTTGATATCCATTAGCCCTACAATAGCATCATCTTTTACGAAAGCATAACAGGCATTGTCGTAGTTAGCAGTGGCAGTCTCGGTGTCTGCCAGGTTATTTTCGTCCCACGCTGCCTGTACCACTCGGTTGAAGCTAGATGTAGCTGCGCCAACAGATACACTCAAATGGTCGGTTTGTGTGTCTTGTGTGTCCTTTACTCGGTTGACAGAGTAGAATAACAATGCCACTGGTGAGAAGCCTGGCTCTGTCTCAACAATATCATTCCCGTCTGTGCGTGTGTCCAGCTGTCCAACTTTATACTGCCCACCCTTTAGCGCAATAAAGTAATATTCCCAGGCGATCCCACCTTCTAGGTGGTTGAGAGTAAACCCATCCGATCCAAAGGATACAAACGACTCTCTATCGCCAACACTGCTAAAACTAACTGTGGCGTTGACTTCTCCATCGTACCCATATCCCTTGGTCAGTGTGGTCGCAGACGCATCGTGACCATAAAGAGATACCACGCCCTGGTTAGACGAGCTAGTTGCTATCCCAAAGGCAAATTTTAGGCCGGTGAACGCTCCAGTTGCTGTTCCATTAGGGTTGAACACCATAAGACAGTCAGGCTGAAAACTAACTCCGGTAACATTGTAGTTACCTGTAGCCACTGGCATCGTTCCCTGACCGATATACACATTGGTTAGATCGTCCCCACCAAGAACCAGATATGAGACCCGTAGTGCGGTTGAGAATTGGTCGTCAATAGTTATGGTAAACCCATCTGTATCGAAGCTGCCCCAGTCCGCCGAACCATCCAGTGTTTGAGTACCATTCAAATAGGATGCTATACAAACATCGTCATGGTTAAACCTGTCTCCAGTAGATGACGCACTGGCATCGTCGTCCATGCCACCTATAGCAAAGCGGCTACTTGCCCCGGTCATTGCCCCCATACCAAAACAGATGTCTTCACCCCGTGCCCCATTGCTGGCAGCTGTTGCGCCAGACCACCAGAATATAACGAGTTTTGGTGTAAAGCCGACTCCCGTAATAGCTTGAGTTTGTCCAGCAGTCTTGCCGGTATCAATGTTGAACGAGCCTGTAAATGTTGCGTATGGTGCATAGCCCTTTGTATAGGCAGGAATGTTTGAACTGGTAGAGGCTTGTCCATATGTGTATGCTGGAATATTGGAGGTGGTGGAAGTCTGCCCTTTTGTATAGGCAGGAATATTAGAACTAACTGGCGTACCTGCTGATGCCCCTTCCAAATACGCTGGAACACTAGAAGAGACCCCATTGCTAAAGAAAGGCACCATCCAATAGCGTGGAAGGGTTGGCTGTGCCCAGGGTATCGGAGGATCATCCTCATCCGTTATGGTTCCATTGTATTCGGTGAAATTGCTCCCCTTGAAATAGTCGTTTGTTCGAATAGATGTCCTAAAGAAAGGATAGAAGGCAAATAGGTTTTCGTTTCTATATGGCGATATTTGTAGGGCTTCCCGTTTGATATCCTTTGGCATAAGAGCTGCGGAGTAGATCTTCATTGAAGAAATACGCATATCGGCAGGATAATTCTCATGACCAAAGACGCCCACCCAGAGAGAGTCCCCGCTCCCGCGACCAGATATATCCCTGGTGATGGGTCCAATATCACAAGAACCGTTGAGAAAAACCCTATAGTCGCTGACCGAGTATCTCACGGCGGCCATGTGATACCATTGGTTTATATTTAGTGTAGATCCAGTCAGGGCGGTTTCGCCATTACGTGTAACCTCTGCACGAAATGTTGTTCCATCAGCATCCGTGCCAATATGGTCATAGTCGCCAGAAACATCCTGTATGCGCCAGAAATGAGTATAGGTATTCAGATCTGAACGCACCATTACCCATGCCATTATGGTATATGGCGCAGTGAGGTTTACGACATTCCCCGTAAGTCTAAAGTACGGGCCGGCAGCAAGACGGCTTGCCATTTAGGTTCCTGGTCTTCCTATAGTCTTATGTCCCAAAGGTTGGGGTATGAGATAAAACTTGGGATCGTTGAATTTGTAGATATCGAAACGTGTCTGGGGTGCGTAGAGTTGAGTTATTTCGTTGGGGGTAAGCGTTCGGGTCCAAGCTCCAAGATACATCGCTCTAAAATGAGCATCTTCTGAATCTATATTTCCTATATGTATCTGCCAGTTATCTGTAAATGTACCCATCGCGGTTGGTACATTTCCCATCGTGCCACCAGTAATTCGTTTACCATTTAGGTATAGATGAAGTCTATCACCTTCTGTCCAATTGCCATTGTAGATGGTAACTAATGATTCCCACTGACCGGAGAGTCCAGTATTAGGACACTCATAACCTTCATAAGTATTATCTGAAGATGCTTCTGTATTCCGCATGGGGTAACCACTGCTTTTCCAGGTCTCAACGTTATACCCTTCCCACCCAACCGATGCATTTTGACATCCAAACAAGACGCAACTAAGTGGAGCATCGAGTAAGGCTTTAAACCATACAGCAATTGATCCCTGACTTTTTCCATTCCAATAGTTTAGGTTACCCCAATTTAATATTTCGCCCACACCAGTTTCCCCATCTTGCCCCCATTCAAATACTTCTCCCATTTCGGGATCGGAGACAGCTTTTCGCTCTTGAGTACCAGTTCTGGTAGAACGTCTTCCACGAACAAGATCTATTGCTAGATCAGTACCAGTGTTTAGCCATGACGCAAAGAAGACTAGGTTGCGCGTAATTGGGTTTGCCCAATTAACGCCATAGGAGGCCCCAGATGGAGGTCTTGCCCATCTGGGACCCGAAAGGCCAGGGGCTATTCCATACCTTACCGCCATTATGTTCCCTGTACGTTATAGCGGCGCATCTTCAGGGTATTACCAGAGGCGGCAAATGCTACTCCAGTTTTGTTTTCTACCAGGATCTTAAAGCTGGTAGGTGGAAGCAGGACACCTGTAATTACTACATATCTGGCGTTAGTAGCAGCATCCAGCGCAAAGGTAGCAGACAAGTTAGACCCCGAGGGATCTGTTGAGTCGTCGCCAAAGCTGTAGTTTGATCCATCCAATTCTGGAAGGATATAGAGAGCTACATGAGCCCCAGCACTTCTGGTGCTCTGGGCAGCAAGATATAGCTCAAACTCGGCATAAAAATAAAGCTTATCACTGGCATAGTTGTCAAAAGCCGCAGACAGCTTATTGCCATCCGATGCTAATGAGTTAAGCTCTGTGGAAAGAACAGTCTCGGAAGTCGCTCGGGCTTCCCATTTTGATGTACTCATAGTTATCCTCCAAATGCTCTGGCTTCGAAGACAAGTCCTTCTGAGACCTCTCCGATGCCTAATTCGGCTGCTCGGCTAATACTGGTATTCAATACACTAGCTATAGCAGTAATAGTGGCCGAACCTGACCCAAAGATAGTAATAAACCGAGAACGCGCTTTGCTGCCTGGACGTACATCGATATTTTCTCCCAGGTGAATAATGTCCCACACTTCTGCCTTTTCTTCTGCGGTGAGTGCGATGAATTCCGCAACATCAACTTGCTCATAAATAACTGGGCCATTTAAGTGTGTGGCTGTTCTGGTTCTGTTTGGGGTGTTGAGGCTAGTGGCGATCTCTGCATTAGTCATGCCTGAATAGCCCCTGGTAAGTGGATCGTTTACAATTTCATCATGGAGTATCTGTAAGGTTGACATTTTTACCTCTTTCTTAGCCTGTTACCTGCAGGTCTTCGTACACCTTTGCCTTGTTTACTACGCCATCAACATTGTGATACAGCCTGTCCATGTGATCCTGCAAGCATAACGTGACCGCCTCCACCCGCAAGACATATATCTGCTTTTCAGCAACAGTGGCCGCCGCATCAATGTTGTTGGCTAATTGGGTCGCCTGGGTCGCCTCATCCCCCTGCAAGTCGAACTCGGTGGCGATCTCCGCTCGGGTCCACTCTCCCAGGGCATATAGGCGCTCCACGCCAATAAAACGGTGAATGTTGATCGTGGGACGTCCGGGTTCACTAACACCCGATATACGATCGATAAGATCAGCCATTAGATGATCCTCCTACTTTTTTATCAATTTCCACTAAGCGCCAGGCCAGAAGTGGGCGCCGTGAAGGTGGAATTACTACCAGCCGCCTGGCCCACTTACCAGACTTCACCAGCTCGTCCATCTTCACATAGCATTCCTTGTTGCTGAAGCCCAGTATCTGCACTAGCTGACTCATAGTGAATTCGTCCTCCTCAATGGAAGGATAGGTGTTGGCATCCTTAAGGGTAAGAAGCTGCTCAAGTGCCATCCGTCTTAGTTCAATTTTGTCTATCATATGACTATCTTTGTCCTCAACTCAAGATCTTCGATCATCGGGTAGGTTTCCCGGATCTTCCCATTCTCTATCTCAAAGGCGATCATGCCCAGGTTTTGTGATACTTTGCTCCTGGTGCGATCGATCGTCCATTCGCCTACACCGCACAACGCTGGCGTAACTACCAGCATGCTCTCGTACTCCTGCTCTCCCCAGCGCAGCACCTGGATCACCCGCACATACTCGTGAAAGTGAGCCCGGGTAAAAAGCTGAGGCGGCTTGCGGTTGTTCTTTAGAAACCAGATCATCTGATCCTTCAGGTAAAGCTGAGCCACATTCCCCTTCAGCCAGTCCCTGGAGCCCGTACTGGGGCCTTTATGGGCCTGGTCTATGGAGAAGTTATCTTCCAGGAGCTCAATATCACTATGATAGGCGGCAGTGATGTTGATGCCTTCATACTTGGCAGAGATAAGTTGGGCAATGATCTTCTCTGCTGAACCACCACCGAAGACGTGAGCACGGGTGCCCTTGCTCATAATGATCGTCTTGACGTTGGTGATATGAAGCCAGGGCTCCATATTCGCACGGGCGATCGTGATCTGGTCGCTTGCAAAAGGCGACACCCACTCATCCTGAAAGTAGTTGCCATGAGTGATATCACCATTGACCAGTAAGATGATCTCGCTGTCGCCAGCGATCTCTTTGATCTTCTCTATATTCTCGATGTAAAGGTGCCAGAGGTATTCCTGTATCGGCGTAAGCTGTATCTTATGTGTCTGGGTAAGCCCACTCTCTGGATCTTGAGCAAGTTCTGTGTCTGGGTTCATAAGTCCATAGACACTGCCAGCATGGGTATCGCTAAAACATGCAAGTATTTTCCTCATATATCACCTAAAACCCCCACCGTGGTTATTAGCCAGAGTGGGGTGTTATACCGGAGCAGAGCTGCGGCGCGGGTTGGTAAGGTACCAGGTCTAAGGTGCAGACGCTATTGCATGTAATATCGTAGTTACCAATACTGCTGTCAGAATACCAACAAGGATAGGCGCGAAGAACTTGTCCATCAGATAAGGCCAGCGCACTACGGTCTCATCTTTTTTTTCCTCGGGTAGCGGCTTAGTAGGAACCTCTTTGTTCCGCGCTTCAGCTACCAATGTTTTTAGCAAGGCTATAGCCTCATCGATACGTGAACTCTGCTTATTCACTTCATTAGACAGACCCGGATGTCCATCACTCCCACGCACAATGCGATCGAGTTGCTGGACTTCGGCTTTTAGAGCTTGAAGCTCGTCATAGATCTGTTGGTTGCTAACTGTCTTGGACGGGCTCATTGTTACCTCGCAAGATGATATGCGGTAAGCAGTCTTTTATATCACGGATGTCTATCGATACTGCCCCGTTTTCGTCCATCCAGGCAATAAACACCTTGTCGCCTACAACAGAGCCAATGCCCTGCTTGAACTGCTCGCGACCGGTGAATAGGCTTTTATGGACATCGAAAGCATGGTAGTATCCATCACAGGCCTTTTGGGGAAGTGCGAATATCCTGAAAGGCCCATGAACAAGGGATAGACCGGTAAGGTATAGACCCTCCGCAGCACATCGGTTGATCAGCTTTCTCCAAGCCATTGGTTCCCCAGGTAGGGATGGTGTTTCCATAACGGTCTCACCATTTGAGAGGTTCGCGCGCCAACCGGAAGAAGAGAGCGGGTATGTGTAGGTGGTGTTGTCCATATTATCTCTTTATGAGTTTAGTAAAGCCTACGGGTTGGAAGCCGATCGACATACAGAACGGCAGGAACCACTCCCCGTGGTTGAAGTGCATTGGATAGATGTCTTGCTGCCCAAAGTTGGCATGGTAGTGCACCCATCCGCCCGGCTCCAGGATACGATGCAGAGAGAGAAGCATCTCCTTTAGAGTCTTCTCATCCAGGTGCTCGAAGGTATCGTAGGCAACCGCATGTGCAAAGGAACCATCCGGACAGTTTTCCTGCCATCCAGAAGCTACGACCGATAATGTTCCGAAGTGCTGAAGCTCTACCACATTCTTCAGTAAGTCGTCATATCGCATGTCGATAAACCCTCGTAGGAGGGCGTTGGGCTCTACGGCCAGGACATTGTTTCTCTGTATAACGAGCTGCAGGGCAACACTGCCGATGCCAGCACCGATCTCGATCACGTTAGAGTCCCTGATCTCGGTAAGTGGCTGGCGGAGTGCCTGGAAAGTCTGGGTGAAGTTCCACCACAGCAGTTCCATAATGTAAGCCTTGCCTACTTCTTCGCTCTCGTAGAATTCGGCAATTTCCTGCGAGGTCGGTTGCTTGCCTTTGAATTTGGCGTCCCATAAGGGGCCAACTTCGTGAGCACTGCCTGCCTCGATCAGCTTGGTTGCCTCTTCCTCGTCCAGTCCAAAATAGGCGGCATACATGTCCGCGGCGCTCTTTTTGCTGTAAGAGGTGGTGTTTATGCCGGCGTTCCTGTACAGCATCCGAAACTGCGACTGTCCCATTGCTACCAGGCTGTAATGGCCGCAGATAGTGCTCAGGTCGCAGAAGATCGGATAGTCATACTGAAACTTGGCTCTCTTGCAGAAAACCAGGTCCTCAGATACACCACCCGTGATGTACTCGAAAATAGGCTTCTCCATGTTCTCGAGCACACCGCGTTCGATCAACATACAGCCAGTGGCTACGGCGTCACATTCCATGTGCGCCTGCCCAATAGGGTTGTCGATCACCATAGCGCCATCCCGCATGGGGATGCCGTTCGCTTCCAGAAAGTCAAAGACCTCATCGTTCATCGCGGCCCATTCGCGCACTGGCCGGCCAAACTCGTCCTCCTGAGGCGGCGCCATCCGAAAGACAAAAGGCTGGTGGATCTGGCCACGATGGAAGTACAGGGCGCTGGCGATGGGTTTCTTCATCGCCAGGAGGCGCTCTGGCGCCGTGATGGGATGCTCCATATCGCTATCCAGCATCAGCAGGTGGGTGGGATGGTTGGGCTCTTCCAGAAAGCGCTTTACCATCGCATCGCGGTTGCGATCGACTCGGTGCCCATCCGTCTGGAAATAACCGGTGCCCAGGCCCAGCTGTGCCATTCTGCTCAGGATAGCGTCCCTGTTGTCAACGAACGCAGGCATTAAGAAGCGCTCCCGTGGGATGCCCATGTAGATCTTGGGCTTGCTTTCCTTTTTTCGTCTTTTGGTCATTTTCTATATCCTTTTCATTTAGATGTTTTTACAGATAACGTCCCTTAGGAATAGGTCAGGGCGATACCCATGTCGAATTCCGTCTTGGCGCCTACACTCAAGGGTCGGGCGCTGATAGCAATGTAGTAAGTATGCTCTGTAGCTGCGCTGTGATCGCTCAGTGCCAGCCGCTCGCCAGAGTTGTCGCCACCGAAGCTTGTTCCATCTTCGTTGACGTGTGTCCAGGCAGTTGCTGTAACACCACGCTCAAAGGCATAAGCCTCGATACCAACCGCCTCGGTCGTGGTCAGTGTGCCGTTGTAGCAGTAAAAGCGGGCTGATGAGATAGCAACAGTGGATGCATCGGTGAAGTTGATCCGCAGTGAGCACTCCTGGGTAGTCAAATTGGTATCATTCAAGTCTTGGGTGCCCGAACCATTGTCGAACTGGGTGCCATTGACATAGGTTACTCTGGGCACATGGTTGGTGCCGCACTGGTCGGCGCCAGGATCGCCGTTGCCCAAATGGGCCTCAGAGTTCCAGCTGCCGACTGTGATGGGGGTGGAAAGACCACCCGTACCTGAAAAGATGTAAGTGTTGGCTCCAACACCCATCCATCCAGGGGTATTCGCATAAACCTGCCACGTAAAGGTAGCCATGAAATTATCCTCCAGCTAAATATGCATGGATCAAAGAAGCGCGCTGGCGGATGGCTTTTGTCCTGAATACATTGATCCGGCCAGTCAACACGGTCTCTTCGACCCCTGATGCGTCTACAAGGTTTAGATGGTGATAATAGGTTCCATATAAGCTCAAGGTATCTTTTCCGTCCAGGTGTACGGTGCATACCCCATTAGCAGGGGCAACTAACTCTATTTCGGTCCCAACAAGAGAACTCTTGCGAAGTACCTCCACATACTTGTCCGTCATCCATACATAGGTCAATTCACCACCCGTGAGGTCTTTAGGGGTGTCATCGGGCTTTAGGATAGTTACCAGGAGGTTTTTATCATTTCCCTGGTAGAAGTCAGCTAGGACGTCCTGCTGTTCGGTGGTCATGACTTCTTCTCCTTTTCTTTAGCTGCCGGCCTGCTATTGTCCACAGGTGGACGCGACTTGACCGCAATTTCGGTCTGGATCTCTCCCAGCTTCTTTTTCCACTCCAGCATGCGCTTTTTCTCGAATTCCACGTCCTCGACGTCGCCGGCCAGCTCGAGCATCAGATCCACGCTCCCCAGGTCGCTTCCGGTGCGGGCAACCCACTCCTGGACGTCCACTTCACGATCCCGAGGTAGTTGCGGCGCCCAACGGTGCTTCATGCGGAATGCGGCGTGTTTTGCGGTGATCTCCGCCAGCTTTTTGATCTCCATGATCTTTAGAAGGTATCTTTGGAAGATATCTAGTCCAGAAGTCCAATAATAGCGCTCAATGCCCGTATGGGAGATCAAAGGCCAAAAACGGGTCGTCAGCGTTAGCGATGAGCGCTGTGAGCCCTCATCTTCCCCATAAGCGACCGGTGGCACGTCACTATCGCGCTGGTACTGCGACCAGACCTCTCGGATGAGCTCCTGCATGGCTGCTGAAGCGCGTGGGGTGCGAACTTCCCACATATCGGGTTCGGGCTCGGATCCAACGATATTTTGGGTATTTCCCAGGTTCAGGGCTTCCAGCCAGGACGTGATCTTGGTCATGACGATATTTCCGGTCACATTTCGAAATGCGATGATCGGATGGGAGTCGTCATTGACCGCATCCCCGTAGTCGCCAAAAACACGGTTCAATTCCTTGACCTGGCCTATTAAGTTGTCGATCACGTTCATTCCCAGGAAATAGCCGGCTCGGACGTGCGGAATATAGACGATCGGGACAAAACCGAAGTCGTTTGCGCCCTCCTGGCGGCGTGGGTTGCCATCCAGTTTGGAAATGGCCACCTGGTCGTTCACCCGTACAATATAACTGTCTCGCGTCCAGTGCTCGGTATAATAAAACTCTTCTTCGTCCATATCTGGCTTGTAACCGAGTAAACGCGCTTGCTGGGCATCAATAATGCGAACGATCCACGCTTCTGAGAGCCTGTAGTTATCCGCTTCGGGATATCCGATGAATTCATCGGCCCGGACACGATCGATACGCACTGGAATGCTTCTTTCCTTGTCTCCAGGGACAAAAGAGGCCTTAAAGACGCACCCACCGTATATCTGCGCCAAAATGGCGTTTTCGATCATCAAAGCCCGGCCCATCGACTCCCACCAGATCGTATTAATGGCCTCTTCGGCCACTTTGGCTATTTCGAGCTCGTCTGAGCTCCTGGTGATCATTTTGGTCAAAATAAGGGGTCTGCCATCGTCCTCTACTTCCCCCATGAGCGTATACGCGTGTTTTAGGACAGTTCCCTGGATCGGGTTGATCCGCATCGGGTAAAGATCGACTTTTTTACCATAAGCCGATGACTGTTCGGTAAGTGCAGTGCCCAGGAACCAATTTTCGGCATTTTGGTAAACACTCTTCTGCTCATTGTAGGTATCGATGGGAAAGTCCTCGAGATCTTCGAGGGCAAACTTCGGTATTAGAATTGTCTTTTTCAGGGTTGTCAGCATAGGAAACTCCAAATGGCCTTGCCAAATATTGTTCCATTTAGAGCTAAAGCTGAGCTATCTCTATTATACATCATTCAGCGCCTTCTAACACTTCTTTTCCATCGGTTTTCACTAAGAATGTACCCGTCTCGAACGTCTTGATCGCGCCCATTCAGATAGTCTTCTAAGCGCATTAACAGAAATATCATTTTCTGGGTCATTTTGAGAAGAAACTGCCTCGTGGCTGACATGAAACACGCTCCTTATGCCAAAACAGCTCATCGAAAGGGCCGCAACGATGTCCTGGGCGATCTTTTTGTCGTCTTCTGGGTCATAATTACTCAATTGAGACCTAAAACCAGTAATTTCCTTCGGCCAGCGCAGCATTCCGGCCTCTAAAAACAGTTTGCAGGACTGCAAATACACAAATTTGCGCGATCCGGAGAAGTCCATGCCCTGAATGCCCCCTACATGGCCTATCGGGCTCTCGTAACCGACCGAAAAGACCTCGAACGGCTCTTCATTATCCCATTTTATGGTCTCGGTTTGCTTAAAACGCTCTTTGAACACGTGCTCGTTGATCAATTCAGCCGCATTTTTCTGCGGGCCGGTCGAGTCAATGTAGATACGGATAGGATGATAGGTATCCGCAATGGTGAGCATCTGCTGTACGAAGGGGCGAATTTTCCCGTGTCCATCCCCCCACCAGAATAATGTCAGGGTCGCAGGCTTGTTTGGGACATCCGTGACATCCCAAAGCATCAAAACAGGCGAGTTTCGGCGCGGTGGAGCCTCAATGCCCGGGTCCCCAAACAGCATATACAGCCGTTCTCGTTGTGGCGGCACCGCATAATACACAATTCCGGCTCCATAAGCCTTCACCCAGCCATAACTTTGATCCGTAAGCGCCTTTTCGTACACAATTTCGCCCATAAACTGGTCTTCGCAGCTGTAAATGCTCTCCCGATCGAAATAACGCCCTTTTCCCTCCGGCCTAAGCCCTTTCAAGAAGCGGTCCCGCTCTTCCACGGGTATCCTGGCGACCATACGGGCTAACTGGCGGTCGGTCACGTTCTTGTTGTGCTCCGACTGCAAATTCATGCTCAAAAAGTTCTCTGGATCCCCTGCAGCCAGATCAAAGTAATACCACAGATAAAAGTTGTCCCAGGAGTTGGAGATCATCGAGAAACGACCTAAACGCTCCCGGCCCCTCACCGTACCTCTCAACCGAGAACCTACATTAATAATGATCCCCTCAAGATCGAGCAGCAAACCGGCCTCGTCAATGTTCAGCCAGTCACCCTCCCACGACAAGATACCCTGGGCATTCTTATCCACTGACATAAACTCCAGGCTCGACTCATACTCGATCTCGTCTATCTTGTAGCGCAGGATGATCTTGTAAGGACGCTTGGTTTTCTCGGAGATCAGGTCGTCAAAGCGCGTGTTCTTGGCAAGCGTGATCAGCGCATCGTACATCTGCTTGGCTTGCCATTCCTTCTCCGCTACATTCAGGAACTTGAAATTCTCTGTCAGCAACGCAAAAACGACAGCTGACATGGCAACGCCAACTGTCTTGCCGGTGGCAAAGCCACCGATGATCGTGATGTCCCTCTGGCTGGCCTGGTGAAACGCCAACTGCCATTTTCCCTCTTCTACGAACTGGTAGTCAAATGTGAAACCAGGTTCGGTGGCAGTGGCGAAAAAGTATTCCGTTACCGCATTAGGATCCTCGATCCCTCTCCGGAGTATCTCTACTTCCGAAGCCGTTAAGACAGCAACTGGCTTCATTCTGTCTTGACGGGCTCAGTTTTGGCAGGTTCCTCTTTTGGTAATGGCTTAGTTTCATTTTTCCTGTTCCACAATAGATGCATGTTGTTCTTGAAGACCCGAAAGGCCATCTCAACTGCATGTATGTTTACCAGGATCGGTTCGTTACGGTGCCTTTTCTCGGCAAGTTCCTTCGTGGCTGCATCGAAGGTGAATAGCAAACACGCATTGCCATTCGGCGAAGTCGTTACACTTACCTTCTTGGCTGGATATCCCAGCGCAAGGATAAGTATAAAGTCCCACTGGTCTATGGTCTCAAATTCCTCCTCTTTTACCGGCGTAGATATGGTTGGGTTGTCTATCATCAGTTGATCCCTTTGCTGTAATGTTCGTACATGTCCGCTTGGGTACCCAGGGACTCAAACCGGATGTCCTCGTCACTCGGATGCAACACCCGATAAAGCTTGTTCCCGTGGTTGACCCAACCAGGACGTTTCTCTTGGATCCAGATAGCATATAAGATGGTATATAAGTCTTCATTGTCGTCTTTGGTTATCACGATACTCATGCGATGGGCTCCAGCTCTGCGCTTGGGCCTGCGGTTGCGGCGCCCGGTACGTGGGCTGGTTCTGTGGACGACGTGGCGGCTCTTGGTGCTCTGGCGTGAACTTGCGACCCATGATCTTCCTGATAAAGTCGTTCTCACCTCCCCGGCCAGCCAGCGCCCATAAGAACACCGGCTCGGGACAAAAGTCTAATAGGAAACCCAGCGCAACCGCAATTAGGATCCCCACCACACTTCCGGGCTCTTCGCCACGCACCGCCATAATGCCGGCAGCATTGCTTGCAATTCCATAAGCGTATGCCGCCCCACCGATCAGCGTCAGCGTCAGGTCCCGCTTCACTTCATGGTTGAAGATCAGCTCCAGTACCGTAACACATAACGCTAGGCTCAGTCCCATCCAGCGACGATCGGGCGCTATAAAGCCAAACCCGTCTGCACTGAAGATGACCGAGATCACCCACATTACCACTGCTGCTAACGCGGCCGCAATACGGACACCTACCTTATAGTTGCTCATAGCTCAGCTCCATCTTCTAAATTTTTTACATTGTATCAGCATTCACTTGTCTAGTCCATAAATTCTGTCCACCTTGTGGACAAAAAGCCCCCCTATTCATCAATAGAGGGGCACGGCAGACCTTGAGTTCGGGCGACACGTTTCTATCTGCCTTTCCGTGCGCTTTTCGCCCTCTTCTCAGGTGCCCCCATTATACCTTAAAGCAAGATGACCACCGGAGGGCACGATGGTCATCTGCTCCAACAGTAAAAAACCTAAAAAGGGGGACAACGCCACCATTATACCACCTCCTACTACCACATTACCCCCTATATGAGTATGGGAAACTTCAGCTGATATTTCCCATATCTCACTAATACCATATAGGGGGCATTATCCATATATAATTTTTTCCGGGCACACGAGATGACATATGATAATTAAGGATGGGGGGAGTGAACCTAGGGGGGGATAATAGACCCACTCCAGCTTAACCCTGTTGTGGGATAACTCTATCCCCCCTCTACCCCCACTCCCCCCTCCCCCCACCCCCTGGTATAGGGGGGGTATGGATGAGCATACCACTGCTCGAAGTAGGTGAACATACCCGAACCACAGCAGCTATACCAAAAACAGTATGAGCTTGTGCTCTTCTCTCTCCCTCCTGGTCGAAAGGATGGTTTGTATGGCAGACTTCAGTAAGTTAAGTCTCCCGGCACTCGTGTTAGTAACAGAAGTGCTGGTACGAATAAAAACCGACGACAGCCGCCAGACCTTGTATTTCTGGTGGGACGAGGCGGAGGATGAGTACAACAAGAGAATGGTCGCCCTCCTAGAAGAAGAGATGGTCCAGCTGTGTATTAGGTGGGAACTACCAAGTTATCATGGTAGAGCCCTACTAATAAACTACACCGAACATCATATCCGACCGTTAGACCTATTATTGAGTTGGGTTGGTGATGTTGGCTTCTTGCAGGAAGCCCAGGCGTTGTTTGATATGTACAACGCAGCGGAGATACTATAGTCTACTATTCCAGGAGGGAGAAGGAAGGGCATAAGCTCCAGCTAGGCAGTTCTCCAGCCTCCTGGTGGAAAGGATAACCAATGAACACTGCACACATTGCCCAGAAGGCTGCCCACAAGGCCTCTTATGAGGCGAAAAGGGCGGCTCAAAAGGCTAGTCTAGAACGACTGGCCAGGAGGTACAAGGAAGGTTTCTGCGGCCAGTGCGGCGCAGAACTCGAGGATGGGGACCAGACTGGGTTCTGTTCGGCCCGTTGCGAACAGAGATACGGGGAGTGCCCCCGATGTGGGGCACCCAGCAGAGGGGGGAAGGTCTGCTGGGACTGTAGAGAAGAATAACTCTTAGTACCAGGAGGCTTGAGAGCTGCTTAGTTAGGTAGTTGTCCTCCCTCTTAGTCGGATGGGCTACATCCCATAGCCGTTGGGTGAGGGGTACGCCTGTACCCATAGTGTGATGCCGCACACTACTGCCCTATACTAAGAGGGATGAGAACTACTTAACCTAGTGTCCCTACTATGACACCTATTATGGACTACAGAGGTAGGGACAGGAAGGATATACAATGACCTTCAACCGTTCGAGTACGTGTAAACGGCCCACCATCCACCACACCCGTTTGGGTTACTGGAAAGTGACCCAAGCAGGGCTGACCCGTGGAACCTGCGGGGAGGAGATCACCAAGGTCTACTTACTCGTAGAAAGTGGCTACACTGATCCCGGACTATACGTCTGGGATAGTGTATTCGGTTGGTTACATTTGGGGGGAATGTCACTGATCGAAAACTACAACAGGGGATACTTTATCCCGCTGTTGTAGGCACACCGAGCCTACCACCCAGGAGCGTGGCAGGCTCACGTGTGCTTATAAGCACAAGCCTAGTAGTCCCATACTAGGTAACTTTGTAAGAAAGGAGAATAACCTATGCGTATGACTATTGAGCAGGAAGAGGCATACCGCCTCTGCCAAAGTCGCCCCTTGGTAGCTAAGGGGTACTCGCCCAAAGTAGCCTACGCGACAATGGTGTGCATTACTACACCTTTGTTCGTGGCCTTCTTGTGGGTGGTCGCCAAAGCACTCGGGTTCTAGTTAACGGCGACCTATTGGCCCCCTACCCTACAGAATGGGACGCTGTAGGGTAGGGATACTGGAATATAAGAAGAAAGGAGAATAGATCATGAAAAACTATCGTAAAAGGGCGTGGCTCCCCAACAACCCACAACGGCCCGAACCACTACTCAGCCATGTTGTTGTAGATGGCCAGTGGCGACGCATAGTACACGCAGACGGTGTACAGCGGTTTTATAGCCCGAGCGGCCAGCGAATATCGGCCGCTCTGTACGCAGACAATACCTTTCCGGTCATTGGGTGCACGAACGAAGGCACCCTGGCCTAGCCCCATATGTCGAGCCCACTACCTGGATGGTAGTGGGCTTTGGTATGGGCATGGATGACCCAGAGGACTCTCGCAAGAAAGGAGAATAATACAATGGCTAAAAACATTATCAGTGGTTGTAGTCATATACGGTGTGTCGACTGGCCCGGTTATACCGAGGCTGTTATTGA
>Ga0316622_100000981_pt1:0-15000 | contig 17875 bp, 13 predicted proteins | sample OWC_Aug_OW2_C1_D_FD_207646 | JGI IMG/M metagenome (GOLD analysis project Ga0316622, IMG submission 207646) | Wetland soil microbial communities from Old Woman Creek delta, Ohio, United States - OWC_Aug_OW2_C1_D5_C | ecosystem: Environmental > Terrestrial > Soil > Wetlands | place: USA... | reverse complement strand
CATGGCACGGAGACTCTAATTTCTAATATCTAAATCCTAAACAAATACAGATGACCTAAGTTGGCAGCGTGGTTTGACAATTTAGTTTCTTTGCGTGATGTTTAGAATTTCGGATTTAGTGCTTAGGGTTTGCGAGCTGTGCACGGTGATGGCATGCCTTTTGATTAATGAGCCGGCGAGTTACTGGCGGTAGCGAGGTTAAGTCCTTCAGGGACGGAGCCGTAGGGAAACCGAGTCTTAACAGGGCGAATGAGTTACCGTTAGTAGACCCGAAGCCAGGTGACCTACCCATGGTCAGGGTGAAGCGAAGGTAAGACTTCGTGGAGGCCCGAACCGGTGTTTGTTGCAAAAAGCTCGGATGAACTGTGGGTCGGGGCGAAAGACCAATCAAACCTGGTGATAGCTGGTTCTCCCCGAAATGTATTTAGGTACAGCCTCGAGGTGAGCCTTACGGGGGTAGGGCACTGGATGGGCTAGGGCCACGCAGGTGGTACCAAACCCAACCAAACCGCGAATACCGTGGAGGTGGTCCTCGGGAGTGAGACTGCGAGTGCTAAGATCCGTAGTCGAGAGGGAAACAGCCCAGACCGTCAGCTAAGGTCCCCAAGATGGTGCTAAGTGGGAAAGGATGTGGTGTTACTCAGACAGCCAGGATGTTGGCTTAGAAGCAGCCATCATTTAAAGAAAGCGTAACAGCTCACTGGTCGAGTGATACTGCGCCGAAAATGTAACGGGGCTCAAGCATCACACCGAAGCTACGGATACCAGTGCTTCGCACTGGGAATTCTAGATTCGAATATCAAAATCCTAAACACAGGCAAAGGGCCGAACGTCTCATGTTTTGAGCATGTGGATTTTTTGATACTGTTTAGGATTTAGTGTTTAGAGTTTCCAATGCGGAGCATTGGTGTGGTAGGGGAGCATTCTGCGGACCTGTGAAGGCATTCTGTGAGGGGTGCTGGAGGGGGCAGAAGAGATAATGCCGGCATAAGTAGCGCAAAGGCTGATGAAAAGTCAGCCCGCCGTAAACCTAAGGTTTCCTGGGGAAGGGAAATCCGCCCAGGGTTAGTCGGTCCTAAGGTGAGGCCGCGAGGCGTAGCCGATGGACAGCAGGTTAATATTCCTGCACCACTGACAGTGCGTTTGACCGAAGGGGGGACGCAGAAGGATAGTCCGGGCCTGGTGATGGTTCAGGTCCAAGCACTGAGGCTTGAGGAGTAGGCAAATCCGCTCTTCTATAAGGCTGGGGTGTGACGGGGAAGGCCGCAAGGCTGAACTCGGGCGATTTCACGCTGACGAGAAAAACCTCGTAGGGAGTACTGTTGGTGACCGTACCGCAAACCGACACAGGTAGGTGGGTAGAAGATACCAAGGCGGACGAGAGACCCCTCGCTAAGGAACTCGGCAAAATAACCCCGTAACTTCGGGAGAAGGGGTTCCTTGAGAAAGGACGCAGTGAAGAGGCCCAGGCGACTGTTTACCAAAAACACAGGTGCCTGCAAATTCTTACGAAGAGGTATAGGCACTGACGCCTGCCCGGTGCCGGAAGGTTAATAGGAGAGGTCATCCGCAAGGAGAAGCCTTGAATTGAAGCCCCGGTAAACGGCGGCCGTAACTATAACGGTCCTAAGGTAGCGAAATTCCTTGTCGGGTAAGTTCCGACCTGCACGAATGGCGTAACGATCTGGGCGCTGTCTCGGCGAGGGACTCGGCGAACTTGAGAAACCGGTGAAGACGCCGGTTACCTGCAGCTAGACGGAAAGACCCCGTGCACCTTTACTATAGCTTGGCAGTGAGTTTTGGCAATTCATGTGTAGGATAGGTGGGAGGCGATGAGACAGGGACGCAAGTCTTTGTGGAGCCAGCGTTGAAATACCACCCTTGGATTTCTGGGACTCTAACCTACTTCCCTTATCGGGGAGGGGGACACTGTCTGGTGGGTAGTTTGACTGGGGCGGTCGCCTCCCAAAGAGTAACGGAGGCGTCCCAAGGTCTCCTCAGGCTGGACGGAAACCAGCCGTTGAGTGCAAAGGCATAAGGAGGCTTGACTGTGAGGCTGACGGGCCGAGCAGGAACGAAAGTTGGGCTTAGTGATCCGGTGGCACTGAGTGGAAGGGCCATCGCTCAACGGATAAAAGGTACGCCGGGGATAACAGGCTTATCGCGTCCAAGAGTTCACATCGACGACGCGGTTTGGCACCTCGATGTCGACTCATCGCATCCTGGGGCTGAAGTAGGTCCCAAGGGTTCGGCTGTTCGCCGATTAAAGCGGTACGTGAGTTGGGTTCAGAACGTCGTGAGACAGTTCGGTCCCTATCTGCTGTAGGCGCAGGAGACTTGAGGGGGGCTGTCCTTAGTACGAGAGGACCGGGATGGACGGACCTCTGATGTTCCAGTTGTCATGCCAGTGGCAATGCTGGGTAGTCATGTCCGGTGAGGATAACCGCTGAAGGCATCTAAGCGGGAAGCCCACCCCAAGATGAAGTCTCCCAGGGAGCAATCCCTCTGAAGGTCCGTGGTAGACTACCACGTTGATAGGCTGGAAGTGTAAGCTCAGTGATGGGTTCAGCTTACCAGTACTAATAGACCGTGTGCCTTGACCACTACTCTCTCCCTCGCATTGCAAAGTTCCAAATCAACGTATAGTGATGTACAATTGAAGAAAGGGGTGTCCCTTTCTTTCTTTTTTTTGCGAAGGGGTCGTGCCTGAATGAAAGAGCGTGATATTTTTGAAGAAATAGTTAATCTGGGCAAGAGACGGGGCGTCCTTACCTATGATGAGATCAACGAGGCCCTTCCGTCGGAGTACTTCTCTCCTGATGAACTTGAAGACCTTATGGACGTCCTCAGCGACATGGGCGTCAAGGTCGTCGATTATGACGATGGAGTCCCGTCCGAGGAAGAGCTTGAAGAAGAGGTCGAAGAGCAGGAGAGAACGGAAGACCTTGTCCAGGCATACTTTAATTCAATGGGCGATATCTCTATCCTCACGAAGTATGAAGAGATAGAGCTCGCCAAGAAGCTCGAAGAAGGGCGGGAGATCATAAAGGGGACACTCTCGACGTCGCCTTTATACGTCAAGATCAAGGATGCCATAAGCGCCGAAGACGAAGGCGAGCTTCTGACGGAGGACGAAAAGGCTGACGAGGCGGTGATGAGAACCCTTGGGCGTCTCGAGGAGTTGATGGAAGTCGTTCAGATCGCCGACCGGAAGACGAAGAAGTTCGGGAACCTCAAGCAGCTGCGGACCTTTATCAACGAGAAGAAGAAAAAGGGTATCAATGTCAAGAAGCACGAGCAGCTTCTCAAGGATGTCCAGGGCGACCACAAGCGGGTCGAGGCTGAGACAGGGGTGAAGATTGAGACCCTCAAGGACATGTGGAACAAGATCTCAAAGGCCCGGCATCTTGTTTCCGAGACGAAGAACGAGCTCATCACGAGGAACCTGAGGCTCGTCGTGAACATTGCCAAGAATTACGTCGGCAGGGGGCTCCCGCTGCTCGACCTTATCCAGGAAGGCAATATCGGCTTGATGAAGGCCGTCGACAAATTCAAGTACCAGAAGGGCTTCAAGTTCAGCACCTATGCGACCTGGTGGATACGGCAGGCGATTACGCGGGCGCTGATCGATCAGACCAAGACCATCCGTGTGCCGGTGCACATGATGGAGTTCTATAACCGCGTGACGAAGGCGTCCCGGGAACTCACCCAGCAGGTGGGCCGGGAACCTACCAATGAAGAGATAGCAAAGAAGCTTGTCGTCCCCCTCCGGAAAGTCGACGAGGTGTTCAGGGCGATTCAGGATCCAATAGCACTGCAGACCCCCATCGGGGACGAGGATACCGAACTTGAAGACTTCATCGGAGACAAGTCCAGCCCGTCACCGTACTCCGATGCGGAGCGCATCGAGACATCGGAACAGATCCAGCGGGTCTTGAGGACCCTTACGCCCAAAGAAGAGACAGTCATCAGGATGAGGTTCGGTATCGGGGCAGACAGAGATCACACCCTCGAGGAAGTGGGCAGGTATCTTTCCATAACCAGGGAGCGTGTGAGACAGATAGAGGCCAAGGCCCTCAGGAAACTGAAGCATCCCAGCAGGTTGAGGGCACTGAAGATTCTTACAAGTTAGCCCGGCGGTCCGTTGAAGCAGGAAAAAGGGGGGATGCTCTCACCGAGCATCCCCCCTTTTCATCTCAGGGCTGTGTACGTTATTTTATCTGTTGCAGTTCGAAGGCCTTCTTCGATTGTTCAGCAGCCTTTTTCGCTTCTTCGGCAGCTTTCTTGGCCTCTTCGGCAGCCAATCGTGCTTCGTCTCTTTCGCGCTGCGCATCTTCTTTCACAGGCGCCATCTGCGTTACGGCCACCTTGCGGGTTTCCTTGTGTTTCACGGAGACCGGTACGGAGTAGACCGTGGCGTCAGCAATGTCTTCCGCCTTTGTCGGCGAGAGCACGAAAACCCTGTTCAGAATGAAATCTCCGAGCCAGAACGTGCCGTCTCCCCACACAAGTCCCGCGGGTCTCGCGATCTTTGAAGGCAGCCTGAGTTCCTGGGTCACTCGGCCAGACACCGGGTCGAGTCTCACCATGCGGGGAGTGTAACAGTCAATTGAGGTGTGTTTGCACGAGTCAGTCCCGGCAACCCAGAGGCCCGCACAGTCCCAGGCCAGACCCGAGGGCGACTTGACTGGAGAGATGTATTCGCTGAGGACCCTGCCGTCGTGGGATGAGACCTTGAAAATCCTCGAGGATCTTGTGTCGGCTATCCAGAGGTTCTCCCCGTCAAAGGCCAGGCCGATCGGCGTCTCGCCCGGAGCGGGGAGCCTTTTGCTGACCGCGCCGTTTTCCAGGTCTATCTTGAAGATCTCATTGTTGAGCGAGTCGGCGACCCACAGGCTTCCGCGGCTGCAGCAGCCGCCCTCCCAGGCGAGGCCGCAGATCCTGATGCGCTTGGCAAGGGAAACGGGATCGCGGGTGTACGAGTAAAAGCCATCCCCGTTGTACGGGGAGTTCATAGAAAAGAACGAACCGGTGTCGGTGGGTCTCAACTCGATGAAGAAACCGCCCGCCCCGAGAATGAGATCCCTGCCGTTCCACGCCAGCGCATCGGGACCATACCCCTGAATTTCCCCCGGCTGGAACATCGGGGTTTTGAACTGCTGGGGGCCGCAGCCTGCAGCCAGCAGCACCAAGATTGAGCAGGAGACGAGAACGCAGACGACGATCACGGACCTGGTGATTCTTGCTGTCTCAGATATCATTGCCGACTCCTTCTCTGGAATTTCCAGAATTACCGCTTCATTAACTCTACTCTATATATCGCCATGTCCTGCTGATACTTAAAGTGACTGTGGTCACAAAAAAGTTGTTTTTATTGCCTTTGATCCCCGGTTACCGCAATTATACACGTTTTTGTGATGTCGAGCAACTGGCACAGGTGTTGTTCTGTAATGCTCAGCGGCGGCATCAGAACAATGACGTTTCCAAGGGGTCTGAGAATCACACCCTTCTCGCGGGCCTTGTATGCCACGATCCAGCCGATTTTGTCCTCCCATGGATAGGGTTCTTTTGATGGCTTATCCTTCACCAGTTCGATGCCGGCGACGAGCCCTCTGCACCTGACCTCTCCGACGTGTGCAAGGGCCGCAATTTTTTCCAGTTCTCGTTTCATTGTCGAGGCCTTCGCCTGCACGGCACTGATGGTGCCCTCGGTCTCGAAAAGGTCGAGAGAGGCAAGCGCGGCTGAACAGGCGAGAGGGTTGCCTGTGTAGGAGTGCCCGTGGAAGAATGTCTTCCGGTCCTTGAACTCCCCGAGGAAGGCATTGAAGATCTCCTCGGTTGCGAGAGTGACGGCCAGGGGCATGTAGCCGTTCGTGATTCCCTTGGAAAGACAGAGGATATCAGGGACGACGCTTTCATGGACGCAGGCAAAGATCTCGCCTGTCCGTCCGAAGCCTGTTGCCACTTCATCAGCTATCATCAGCACCCCGTAGCGGTTGCAGAGTTCCCTCACCCCGCTGACGTAGCCTGGAGGGTGCACGATGATTCCGCCTGCTGCCTGGACCAGGGGCTCTATGATGACCGCGGCAATCTCGGAGGCATGCGCTTCGAGTGTGTCCCCCATGTCCCCCAGACATGCCATGGAGCATTCCGGATATGCCTCACCCACGACGCACCTGTAGCAGTACGGGGCCGGCGCCTTCAGGGTCCGGAACAGGAGGGGCCTGAAGACCTCGTGAAAGAGGTCGATCCCGCCAAGGCTGACGGACCCTATCGTGTCGCCGTGGTACGAGTGAGTGAGCGAGAGAAAGGTCTGTTTTTCTGGTCTATTCCTGTGGAGCCAGTACTGAAAGGCCATCTTCAGAGCGACTTCAACGGCGGTGGAGCCGTCATCGGAGTAAAACACCTTTGCCAGCCGCGGATGAAGTCCGGGGAAAGCCCGGTCAGTGATTCCGATTATCTTCTCGGCGAGTTTGATCGAGGGGATATTGGAGAGGCCGAGCAGTGTTGAATGAGAGACCTTGATCAGCTGTCCGGAGACTGCATCGTCCACTTCCTTCTTCCGGTGGCCGTGCAGGTTGACCCAGAGGGACGAAACGCCATCGAGGAACCACCGTCCGTAGAGGTCCTTCAGAAAGACCCCCTGTGCCTCCGCAATTATGACAGGCTTCTCCAGGAGCCAGTCCTTCATCTGGGTAAAGGGGTGCCAGATGAAATCCTTATCGGCCTTTTCGAGCCGTGACAGGTTGTCCAGATAACTCATGTCCGAATGTGCATGCGGTAACGGCTAAGTATACCACAGGACCGGAAGCGGCGCCCCCTGTGGTGATCGCGCCTTGTCACTCCCGTCGTCCATCAGGTATCCTGATGTATCCGGCGCTGTAGTTCGCAGAATGAGCTTCGGCCGGACAGTGCGGTAACGGCTGGCGGAACGGGCCCGGCATCGCACGGTGAAAGGGAGAATGCAGCCGGTCATTCTGGTTACGAACGACGACGGTGTTCACTCGCCCGGACTGATCGCTTTGTTCAAGGCGATGAGGGAGATCGGGGACGCCTACGTCATTGCACCCGACAGGGAGAGGAGCGCTGTCTCCCACGCGCTCACGCTCCACAGGCCGCTCAAGGTCGAGGAACTGCGCGAGCACGTCTACAGCGTGAACGGCACCCCGACGGACTGCGTGGCCCTCGCTGTCCACAAGATTCTCTCGAGAAGACCCGACCTCGTGGCATCGGGCATCAACCGGGGAGCGAATCTGGGAGATGACGTGACCTACTCCGGCACGGTCTCGGCGGCCATGGAAGGAACGATCCTCGGTGTCCCCTCCTTTGCCATTTCACTCGTCGGGGACAGACCCTTTCATTTCGAGTCTGCGGCGCCTGTTGCCGCCAGGATCGGAAGCTACATACTCGAGAAGTCGCTTCCTTATGACACGTTGCTCAATGTGAACGTGCCGAACCTGCCGCGGGAGGCCATTCTGGGCATGAAGATCACAAAGCAGGGCAAGAGAGTCTACGACAACGCCATCCAGGAGATCAGATCCCCTTGGGGAGACAAGCACTACTGGATAGGCGGCGGGCAGTCCTACTGGGAGCATGGCGAGAATATGGACATCCAGGCCGTTCTGGACGGCTACGTCTCCGTGACGCCCATTCATCTGGATCTGACGAACTACGAGGCGATAGACTACCTTCGCCGCACGTGGGGGCCCGATCTGTGAGGTCCTGAAAAATGACTGACTACAAGAGCCTCCGGACGCTTATGGTCGAGAGCCAGCTTGTCACGCGGGGGATTAGGGACGCCGCTGTTCTTGATGTTATGAGAAAGGTTCCCCGTCACCTCTTCGTGCCCGAATCAGTACGGGATGATGCCTACGAGGACATGGCCCTCCCGATCGGCGAGGGCCAGACCATCTCGCAGCCTTATATGGTGGCGATCATGACGGAGCTTCTGGAACTCCGGGGGACTGAAAGGGTCCTTGAGATCGGCACCGGTTCAGGTTACCAGGCGGCGGTCCTCGGGGAGCTGGCAAAGGAAGTATACACCGTCGAAAGAATCGAAGCCCTGGCTGAAAGGGCCCGGACCTGTCTTGCAGGCCTCGGATACGACAATGTGAGCGTCCTGGTCTCGGACGGCTCCGTAGGGCTTGAGAAGGAGGCCCCCTTCGACAGGATCATCATCACCGCTGCTGCGCCCCGGATACCTGAGCCCCTTGTAGGGCAACTGGCGGAGGGCGGGATGATCGTGGCGCCGGTGGGTCAAAGGTTCTCCCAGATCCTGGTCAGGGCGCGGAAAAAGGGGCAGGCTCTTACAGAGGAGTATCAGACCGCCTGCGTTTTTGTGCCCCTGCTCGGCGAACACGGCTGGAAAGAGTGATGCTTGACAAACAGTTCCGGGTCATGTTTTCATTATCTCAAATTTTTCCCGGCCCATGCTTCTTACGTTAGCAGAATATCGCCTGTATACCAGCGCTCTACCGGCGCCACGCGTCATCAGACAGCTCGTACTGTTCCCGTAAGGCCGCGGCCGGATTTCAGAACTACCGGAGGGATTCCCCATGGGGCTCGCCACGTTTAAGGGAGGCATCCACCCCCCTGACAAGAAGGAACTTTCCAAAGACAAGCCGATAACGCCCACAAAACCGCCCAAGCGCGTTGTCGTGCCCCTCTCTCAGCACCTCGGCGCACCCTGCAAGCTTGCGGTGGCCATAGGGCAGGAGGTCAAGAAGGGCGAGGTCGTGGGCACGGCCGAGGGCTTTGTCTCAGCGCCCGTTCACTCTTCGGTTTCAGGGAAGGTTGTGGCGGTGGGTGATTTCCCTGTTCCCGCGGGTAGGATGGTGAAGTCCGTCGTCATCGAAAACGACGGGAAAGAGGAATGGACGACCCTCAAGGACAACCCGGACTACGCGAAACTCTCCGGGGAGGAGTTGAAGGTCAAGGTGAAGGACGCGGGCATCGTGGGCATGGGGGGCGCCGCCTTCCCGACCCACGTCAAGCTGTCGCCTCCCAAGGAGAAGCCCATTGACGTCGTCATCATCAACGGCGCCGAGTGCGAGCCCTACCTCACCGCCGACTACCGCCTGATGCTCGAGCGTCCCCAGGACGTGGTCGAGGGATTGAAGATTCTGATGAAGATCCTCAACGTCACAAAGGGTTACATCGGCATAGAGAACAACAAGCCCGATGCAGTGGCTGCCATGAAACAGGCCATCGCCGGGGAGCCGAATATCGAGGTCATGGCGCTTGAGGTGAAGTATCCGCAGGGAGCGGAGAAGATGCTCATCGAGGCCGTGGCCGGCCGCAGGGTGCCGCCGAGATGCCTTCCCATGGATGTGGGGGCCGTTGTTCAGAACGTGGGGACCGCCATTGCGGTCTTTGAGGCGGCGCGCTACGGCAAGCCGCTCATCGAACGGGTCGTGACCGTGACCGGCGAGGGCATTGGTGAACCGAAGAACCTGCTGGTCAAGGTGGGGACCATGGTGAAGGACCTCATCGACGAGTGCGGGGGGCTCGGGCCGAACGTGGCAAAGGTCGTCTCGGGAGGCCCCATGATGGGATTCGCCCTCCCGACGCTTGATGTGCCTGTGACGAAAGGGACCTCAGGCATTCTCGTTCTGCCCGAAGAAGGGATTCTCCATGCTGAGGAGTTCGGCCCCTGCATCCGGTGCGGGAGGTGTATCGAGGCTTGCCCGATGGGCCTCATGCCCTCCATGCTGAGCGTGCTGGCGGAGAAGGGATTCTACGAGGAAGCGAAGGAATACAATCTCTTCGACTGTTTCGAGTGCGGGTGCTGCACCTTCGCCTGCCCGTCGAGGAGGCCCATTGTCCAGCTCGTCAGGCTGGCAAAATCACAGACCAAACCATAAACGGCAGTGACATGTGACGCATGACGAGTCGCGAGTGGAGACACCGGCGCGAGGTCTGCCGTCCGGGGGAAGGTCAGAAACGATGTTGCTCGGCGTCACTCATCGTACAGCACTGAGTACTGTTCACCGACTACTTGTCTCAGAGGAGCGGAGATGGAGATAGCGAAGAAAGAGCATCAACTGATCGTCTCGGTCAGTCCCCATATAAAGACCGAAGAGACGACGAGCCGTATAATGTGGAGCGTCAACGCCGCGCTTCTGCCCGCAACGGTCATGGGCGTCTACTTCTTCGGCCCCCTTGCCGCGCTGAACGTGGCCCTCTGCGTGGCCTCGGCGGTCCTGTTCGAGTATGTGTACGAGAAAGCGCTCAAACAGAAGGTCATGGTCAGCGATGGCAGTGCCGTACTGACAGGCCTCTTGCTGGGTCTCAATCTGCCGCCCGTCGTTCCTTTCTACATCCCTCTTGTCGGGTCAGCCGTTGCCATTGTGATCACCAAGCAGCTCTTCGGGGGCCTTGGGTACAACGTCTTCAACCCGGCACTCGTCGGCCGGGCCTTTCTGCTCATCTCTTTCCCCAAGCTCATGACCATCTGGAAAGAGCCGACGGCAGCCTTCGTCCAGCTGGACGCAAAGACCACGGCAACCCCCCTGGGAATCCTCAAGCTGGACGGAATGGACAAGTTGATCGAAGTTTTCGGCGACAAGATGAACCTCTACTCCCAGCTCCTGGTGGGGCACCGGGCGGGCTCGATCGGCGAAACCTCGGCCGTTGCGATCCTCATCGGCGCCGCCTATCTCTTCTACCGGGGCTACATCAGCTGGCACATCCCGGTCTCCTTCATCGGGAGCGCGGCGCTCATCGCCTGGGTCTTCGGCGGGAAGGGCGCCCTCTTTGCGGGAGACCCCATACTACACCTGATCAGCGGCGGCATGCTCATCGGCGCCTTCTTCATGGCCACTGACTATGTGACCTCTCCGTCTGTCAAGAAGGGCCAGATCCTCTTTGGCATCGGCTGCGGGTTCCTTACCATGCTCATCAGGCTCAAGGGAGGGTATCCCGAGGGCGTCATGTTCGCCATCCTGATCATGAACTGCTTCTCGCCGCTCATCGACCGGGGATTTAAGTCGAAAGTCTTCGGGGCCGTCAAAGTGCCGAAGGCCAAGGAGGTCAAGAAATGACCGGCAAAGACATCGTCAAGATCGTTTTGAACCTCGTCATTATCTATCTCATCGGCGGGGCCATTCTGGCCGTTGTCCACGCCAAGACCTCCCCGGTCCGCTATCAGAACAACATCATCGCCGAGCAGAAGGCGCTCAAACTTCTCGTTCCCGACGCCGAGACAACCGAGATGATCGGCGAGTGGGAGATCCACGGAAAGCACGGCAAGTACTGGAAAGCCCTGAAGGACGGCAAGCCCATCGCGTACGTCATCCTCTCCTTCGGCAAGGGTTATTCGAGCTACATCAAGACCCTGGTCGCGGTGGACACCAACTTCACCGTCACCAAGATCGAGATCCTTGACCACAAGGAGACGCCGGGCCTGGGGGACGAGATTCTGGTGCCGGCCTGGAAGGACCAGTTCAAGGGTAAGGACCTTGACCACATCAAGCTCGTGAAGGGCGAGACCAAGGAGTATATCCAGGCCATCACGGGAGTTACGATCTCGAGCCGCGCCGTGACCGAGGATGCCGTCAAGAACGGCGTCAAGTTCCTGAAGGAGACGATCGAGAAGGGAGGTGTCGCCCATGTCGGCCACTAATGAGAAAGTCAGCTACGTCGAACTGATCACGAACGGCCTCCTGAAGGAAAACCCCATCTTCAGGCTGGCACTCAGCCTCTGCCCGGCTATCGCGGTGACGAACAACCTCAAGAACGGCGTCTTTATGGGGCTCGCCGTTGTCGTGGTGCAGGTGATGGTCAACCTCACCATCTCGGCCATGCGGTCCTTTATCAGTCCCCGTATCCGTCTTCCCATCTTCATGCTCGTGATCTCAGGGTGGGTCACGGTCGTGAACCTCGTCATGGACGCGGCAGTGCCGGATGTTTATAAAGACGTGGGGCTCTACATCCAGCTCATCGTCGCCTTCGCCTCGATCCTGGCCCGGGCCGAGATGTTCGCCAGCAAGAACCCCGTCGTGCCCTCAGCCTTTGACGGTATCGGCCAGGGCATCGGTTTCTTCTTCGCCCTTGTGGTGATCAGCGCCTTCCGGGAGGTGATCGGCAAGGGATCGATATGGGGCATGGACATCTTCGGCACGAAGCCCCTTCTTATCCTCATCCTGCCAGCGGGCGGCTTCTTTGCTGTGGGCATCCTGATGGCCGCCTTTAACTGGTTCTACGAAAAGTTCGGCGCCAAGAGCGGGGCTCACTAAGGGAGGAACCCATGGATTTCGGAAAGCTCTTTGAACTGGTCGTCTCGGCATCGCTGGTGAACAACTACGTCTTCACCATGTTCCTGGGACTCTGCATCTTCTTCGGTGTCTCCAAGAAAATGGAGACTGCCATGGGCATGAGCGTCACCTTCACGGCGGTCATGATGATCAGCGCCGCCCTGAGCTGGATGGTTTTCAAGTTCATCATGGTGCCGCTGAACATCGAGTTCCTCATGATCATCGTCTTCATCGGCATCGTGGCGGGCCTCGTCCAGGGTTCTGACACGATCATGCGGAAGGTGTCTCCCGATCTCTACTACAAGCTCGGCATCTACCTCGCGCTCATCTCGACGAACTGCATCATCCTGGCCGTGCCGCTCTCCAACGTGGGGAACAAGTATGGCTTTGTCGAGAGCATCGCCTACGCCCTGGGGTCCGGCATCGGCTTTTCACTGGCCCTGATCATCATGGCGAGCATCCGCGAGAAACTCGAGCTGGCGAACGTGCCGAGATACTTCCGGGGCCTGCCCATGGCCTTCGTGGTGACGGGCCTGATCGCCCTTGCCTTCACGGGCTTCTCGGGTTTGATAACACTGTAGCGCGGCGTCTAAACTATATAGAAGAGAGGTTTCGGGCAAAGGCCTGGAATCCCACAGAGCCTTAACAGAGAGAGGTAACCACATGTACGACATTCTGAGTCTGGCCGGCGACGTCATCGATGCCCTCCGGCTGTTCGACGTCACCCAGTTTATCGTGCCCCACGTTGGCGTGGGCGGTGAGATCGAGGCAAAACCTGCCACTGAAATTGACATGTCGAAGCTCCTTCGGGGATCCCTCATCTTCCTGGCCGGCATGGGGACGTTCTTCGGCCTTGTCCTGGCAGCAGCCGCCAAGAAGTTCGCCGTCAAGGTGGACCCCCGGGTCGAGCAGGTGCTCGACTGTCTCGCCCATGCGCACTGCGGTGCCTGCGGATACGCGGGGTGCGAACAGTACGCAGAGGCCGTGGTGAAGGACCCCAACGTCTCGCCCAGCCTCTGCACGCCGGCCGGCGCGAAGGCGGCCGAAAAGGTCGCTCTAATCACGGGGAAGAAGGCCGAGGTGAAGGAGCCGATCTTCGCGCGCATCATGTGCCAGGGCGGCCGCGACAAGGCAGTGAAAAAGTACAAGTACGAGGGCGTGGTCGACTGCCGCGCCGCGGTGCTCGCCGGAGGCGGCGACAAGTCCTGCATTTACGGCTGCCTCGGTTACGGCACCTGCGTGAGAGTCTGCCCCTTCGGCGCCCTCTCCATGGGGCCTGACGAGCTTCCCGTCGTGGACCTCACCAAGTGCACGGGCTGCAGGAAATGCGAGGCAGCCTGCCCCAAGCGGGTCATCGAAGTCCTCCCGGCTTCCAAGCGGGTCATCGTGGCCTGCCATTCGAAAGACAAAGGCGGCGAGACCCGGAAGCACTGCCAGGTGGGCTGCATCGCGTGCAACATCTGCGCGAAGGTCTGCCCCTTCGACGCCCCGAAGGTGGAAAGCAACCTGTCAAAGATAGATCTCGACAAGTGCCGCGTCTGCGGCCTCTGCGCCGTCAAGTGCCCGACCAAGGCAATCGCCGACTTCATAACGCACCGCGCCAAGGCGGTCATCACCGAGAAGTGCGTGGGCTGCCACACCTGTGCCAAGGTCTGCCCGGTCGAGGCGCCGAGCGGCGAACAGAAGAAGCGGCACTCGATCGACACGAACAAGTGTATCGGCTGCGGCATCTGCACGGCCCGGTGCCCGGTGCAGGCCATCGACGGCACCTTCAACGCGGCCGAAGTCTTCAGGCTCGCCGCGGAGAAGAAGAAAAAGGCCGCGGCATAAGGGCAAGGGTTTTCTTATTCCCCGGTGGCCCCTGCGGTCCCCGGGGATTTTTTTTGAAGGGCACACCGGCAGCGGACGGGGTTCCCGATGTGGGGGATCATTTATGGGTTTCTTCTCCAGAAAAGGGAAAGTTCAACGCGGAGGCCAAGGCAGATTGTCCGATCTCGATCGCTGCCGCAGCGAGGAAGAGGCCCTCTCCGCCATACCTCTGCTGGTGCAGGGGGTGATAGAGACTGTGCAGAAGGAGTCCATACGGTTCTACCGGAGGGTCCACAGCCACGACATGGGCAGTTACCGGGCGGTGAGGGACGAGTTCTTCTTCCTGCTCCTGGCAGTCGTCCGCTGGAGGATCGAAGATCTCCTGAGCGGCGAACAGGCGAGCCCGGCAATTGCGCTGCTACGGAAGGAAATGAGCAATGCCCTTGCCGGGGTTGACAGAGCCTTCGATCCTGAGCGGTTCTGGAATACCTGGGATGATCGCTGCCAGGAATACCGATATGTTCTTCTGCCGGAGCAGAAGGCGGAGCCTGATCTCGTTGCCGACGCGTTGGCGCCGTGCTTTGGCAGGCACCTCACGGGCCATCTCGACGAACAGGCCGTGAAGGTGATGCATTTTAGCGCCCACTCCCTGCGCGATTTGCTCAGGGCGACGTAACACCCTTTTAAGAGAGAGGATTGAAGGTAATAGCAATAAGCAAGTCTAACCACACCCCACACTCTCGGTCTCCATTTGCTGAGAAGAACAACAAGAGGAATTAAGTATGATGTCCCCGGAATTCCCCCCGGAATTCCCGCGGCATTATCTCCCAATCACCCCCGACAAGGACCGAGGGGTGGGAGGATTACTGGATGCCTACGAGGAGGATATATCAAGGATCGAGAAGTGACCCCACCCCCTCCGAGAGGAGAGCACGAT
>Ga0316622_100000980_pt1 | contig 17881 bp, 16 predicted proteins | sample OWC_Aug_OW2_C1_D_FD_207646 | JGI IMG/M metagenome (GOLD analysis project Ga0316622, IMG submission 207646) | Wetland soil microbial communities from Old Woman Creek delta, Ohio, United States - OWC_Aug_OW2_C1_D5_C | ecosystem: Environmental > Terrestrial > Soil > Wetlands | place: USA: Ohio... | reverse complement strand
TCGGCGGTGGGGAAGCTGCGCGAGTGGTTCCCCGACGTGCAGCTCGTGGCCGGCAACGTGGCCACCGAGGCGGGCGCGCGGGCGCTGGTGGAGCGCGGGGTGGACGCGGTGAAGGTGGGCATCGGGCCCGGCAGCATCTGCACGACGCGGGTGGTGACGGGTGTCGGCGTGCCGCAGGTCACCGCGATCATCGATGCGCTGAGCGGCGCCGGCGACGTGCCGGTCATCGCCGACGGCGGCATCAAGTACTCGGGCGACATCGTGAAGGCCATCGCGGCCGGCGCCGCGTCGGTGATGATGGGCTCCATGCTGGCCGGCACCGAGGAGAGCCCCGGCGAGTCGGTGCTCGCGGAGGGCCGCCGGTTCAAGATGATCCGTGGCATGGGGAGCCTCTCGGCGATGCAGGACGGCTCCGCCGACCGCTACTTCCAGGACGGCGAGATGTCGCCGGCCAAGCTCGTCCCCGAGGGCATCGAGGGCCGCGTGCCCTACCGCGGCCCGGTGGGCGACGTGCTCTTCCAGATGGTCGGCGGGCTCCGCAGCGGCATGGGCTACTGCGGCGTCGCCGACATCCCGTCGCTGCAGGGCGACGTGGAGTTCGTTCGGATCACGGCGGCGGGCCTGCGCGAGTCGCACCCGCACGACGTGACGATCACGCGGGAAGCACCGAACTACAGCAAGTAGCCGCGAGCCGGGCGCCGCCCGTGGCGAGCGGAGGCCCGCTCGACGCGCGACCCGCGGCCCCGCTCGCGACCACGCACGCCCGTCACCTCAACCCGGACGCTTCATGAGCCTATTCCGTCGCAAGTCGCTCGCCGAGCTGATGCCCGAAGACGAGGGCGAGGGCGGCCTCAAGCGCGCCCTGACCGCCACGAACCTCATCCTCCTCGGCATCGGCGCGATCATCGGCGCGGGCATCTTCGTGCTGACCGGCACGGCCGCCGCGCAGTACGCCGGTCCCGCGATCGTGCTGTCGTTCGTGCTGGCGGGGTTCGGCTGCCTCTTCGCGGGGCTGTGCTACGCGGAGTTCGCCTCGATGATCCCGGTGGCGGGCAGCGCCTACACGTACGGCTATGCGACGCTGGGCGAGCTGGTGGCGTGGATCATCGGCTGGGACCTGATCCTCGAGTACCTCTTCGCCGCCTCGACGGTGGCGGTGGGCTGGTCCGGCTACTTCACCGCCTTCATGACGGAACTCGGCATCCAGCTGCCGCCGTCGCTCACGGGCGCGCCGTTCGCGGTCGAGGGCACGCACACGCTGGTGCGCTCGCAGATCTGCATCGACCCCGCCACCAGCGGCGTGGCGGTGGACGCCGTCAGCCGCACGCCGATCCCGATCGCCGACTGCGTGGCGAAGGGCTTCACCATGACGCACGGCATCCTGAACGTGCCGGCGATGGTGCTGATCGCGATCCTCACCGCGCTCCTCGTGGTGGGCATCAAGGAGTCGGCGCGGTTCAACAACATCGTGGTGTACGTGAAGGTCGCGATCGTGCTCGCCGTGATCTTCTTCGGGTTCAAGTACGTCAACACGGCCAACTGGCACCCGTTCATCCCGGAGAACACCGGCGAGTTCGGCAAGTTCGGCTGGAGCGGCATCGTGCGCGGCGCCGGCGTCATCTTCTTCGCCTACATCGGGTTCGACGCGGTGTCGACGGCGGCGCAGGAGGCGAAGAACCCACAGCGGGACCTGCCGATCGGCATCCTGGGCTCGCTGGCCATCTGCACGGTGCTCTACATCCTGATGGCGCTGGTGATGACGGGCATCGCGCACTACACCGAGCTCAACGTGCCGCACCCGGTGTTCGTGGCGATCGAGAAGGCGGGCCCGTCGCTCAAGTGGCTCACCTACTTCATCAACATCGGCGCCATCGCGGGCCTCGCCTCCGTGGTGCTGGTGATGCTCATGGGGCAGCCGCGCATCTTCTACAGCATGTCGCGCGACGGGCTGCTGCCGCCGCTGTTCGGCCGGGTGCACCCGAAGTACCGCACGCCGCACATCGCGACGATCGTGACCGGCATCGTCGCCCTGCTCATCGCGGGCCTGTTCCCGATCGGCCTGCTGGGCGAACTGGTGTCGATCGGCACGCTGCTGGCGTTCGTGATCGTGTGCGGCGGCATCCTGGTGCTCCGGCACAAGCAGCCTGAGCTGCACCGGCCGTTCCGCACCCCCTGGGTGCCGGTGGTGCCGATCCTCGGCATCCTGATCTGCGGCTACATGATGTACGGCCTGCCGGTGGACACCTGGCTGCGTCTGGCCATCTGGATGGCGCTCGGCCTGGCGATCTACTTCCTCTACGGCCGCAGCCACTCCAAGCTCAACCGCCCCGGCGCGTAACCGGCCGAGGGTGGGTGCGGCGGGCGGCGCGGGGATTCCCGCGCCGCCCGCTGCCTTGCTCCCACCCTGCCGTCGCTATTATTCCCGCCCATGACGATCGCCCTTTCCGCCGACAAGCTGGCCGCCGCGGCCGACTTCGCCGCCGCCATCCAGCCGCGGCAGCGCATCTGCCTGACCACGCACGTGAACCCCGACGGCGACGGCATCGGCAGCATGGTGGGGCTGGTCCACCTGCTGCGCGCGCGGGGCGCCGACCCGGTGATCGTGAGCCCGACGCCCATCCCGCCGCGCTACCACTTCCTGCTCGACGGCCTGAAGGGGGTGGACCGCTCGGCGGAGGCCATCAAGGAGATCCGCCGCGCCGACCTGCTCTGCGTGGTCGACATCGCCGATCTCGGCCGGCTCGGCATGCTGCACGACGCGGTGCGCGACCGCGGCGTGCCCGTGGCCTGCGTGGACCACCACGTGAGCGCCGGCACGCTGCCGCCAGGCCCGCGCTACGTGGACCCGCTGGCGAGCGCCACGGGCGAGCTCGTCGGCGAGCTGGCCGAGGCGAACGGCTGGGACATCCCGCCGCTGGTGGCGCAGGCGCTCTACGTGGCGATCCTGACCGACACCGGCGGGTTCCGCTTCAGCAACACGCGCCCGCGGGTGCTGCGCATGGCGGCGGACCTGCTGGAGTGCGGCGTGGACCCGGAGCAGATCTACCTGCAGGTCTACGCCAACGCGCCCGAGGGCCGGCAGCGGCTGCTCGCGGAGGCGCTCCAGACCCTGGTGGTGGAGCGCGAGGTGGGGCTGTCGTGGATCACCATCCCGCCCGGCTCGATGGAGCGACACCGCGTCTCGGCCGACGACCTCGACGGCGTGGTGGAGTACGCCCGCTCGGTGGAGGGCGTGCGGATGGCGCTGCTGTTCCGGGAGATCGCGCAGGGGCGGGTGAAGGTGTCGCTCCGGTCGGTGGGCGAGGTGGACGTGTCGGACTTCGCGAAGCCGTTCGGCGGGGGCGGGCACCGCAAGGCGGCGGGGCTCTCGCTCGAGGGGGCGCTGGCGGACGTGCAGGCGCAGGTGCTCCGGGCGGCCCGGGACTACCTCTCGAGCGGCTCGTCGCTGAGCGCGGTGGCCTGAAGGCACCCGGCGGGCTTGCGACCGGCTATATTGCCCTGAACCGCAATTGCGAGCACAGTTGTCAGATATGCAGATCCTCGACCGCATCGAGCAGGCCCTCGACACCTTCCGCCCCTACATCGCGTCGCACCGGGGCAACGTGGAGGTGGTGGACTTCGACGAGGAGGAGGGCCGCCTGCTCCTCCGCCTGGGCGGCACCTGCCACGGCTGCGCCGCCAGCACCATCACGCTCAAGCAGGGCATCGAGACGCGGCTCCGCCAGGCGGTGCCGGAAGTGAAGATCGTCGAGAGCGTCTAGCCCACCGGAACCCATGTCCATCGAATCCGCCGTCATCGCCGCGCTCGCCCGCATCCAGAACCCGCGCCTGGGCACCGACCTCCTCTCCGCCGGGATGGTGCGCGACCTCACGGTGGGCGAGCACAACCGGGTCGCGTTCACCTTCCTGCTCTCGCGCGAGGACCCGGCCACGCTGGTGCGCACGGCGCGCCAGGCCATCCGCGAGATCGACGGCGTCGGCGACATCAAGATCAGCGTGGTCGATCCCGCGGGCCCGCCGCAGCACACCCACCAGCCGCCTGCGGGCGCCGCGGCGCCGCAGTCGGCGCAGGCGGGCGTGCCCGCGCAGCAGCCGGTGGCGCAGCCCCACCTGGGGACGATCCTCGCCATCTCGTCGGGCAAGGGCGGGGTGGGGAAGTCGACGGTCTCGGCGAACCTCGCGGTGGCGCTGGCGCAGATGGGCCTGCGCGTGGGCCTGATGGACGCCGACATCTACGGGCCCAACATCCCGCGCATGTTCGGGGTGTTCGAGAAGCCGCCGGTGATGGGCGGCAAGATCCAGCCGATCGAGGCGCACGGCGTGAAGCTGATGAGCCTGGGCTTCCTGATCGACCGCGACGCGCCGGCCATCTGGCGCGGCCCGATCATCATGAAGATCACGCAGCAGTTCCTGCGCGACGTGGCGTGGGGCGAGCTCGACTACTTCATCGTGGACCTGCCGCCGGGCACCGGCGACGCGCAGCTGTCGCTGGTGCAGTCGGTGCCGGTATCGGCCGCCGTGATCGTCACGACGCCGCAGGAGGTGGCGGTGGGCGACGCGCTGCGCGGCGCGCGGATGTTCGAGCGCGTGAACGTGCCGGTGCTCGGCGTGGTGGAGAACATGGCGGCGTTCACCGACCCGGAGACGGGGCGGGTGTTCGAGCTGTTCTCGTCGGGCGGCGGCCAGCGCCTCGCGGACGAGATCGGCGCGCCGCTGCTCGCCTCGGTGCCGCTGCAGCCGCGGCTGGCCGAGTTCGCCGACGTGGGGCAGCCGATCGTGCTGGCCGACGCCCGGAGCCCGGCGGCGAAGGTGCTGCAGCAGCTCGCCGAGCGGGTGCACAGCGAGGCGGGCACCCTGGGCTCGGCGCTCCCGATCCTCGAGGGCTGATGCGTTCCGCTTGACCGCGTCCGGCGCGGCCGTTAGCCTCACCTGGTCCAGCCCAGCCGACGTCCCCGCGCCCGAGCGCGGGGCGTTCGCATTCCAGGAGCCAGCATGGCCACCACGCGGACCCGGCGCGCGGCCCTCTTCGAGGGGTACGCGGGCCTTCCCGGGGCATTCGACGAGCTGTTCGACGCCGAAGGGCGTCCGCGGCGCGAGGCCCAGCGCGTGGTGGGGCTGCTCGACCGCATGGGCCCGGCCGAGTTCCGGGCGCGCAAGCGGATCTCCGACCTCATGTTCCGCGATGCCGGGGTCACGTTCTCCGTGTACTCCGACGGGCGCGGCGTGGAGCGCATCTTCCCCTTCGACCCGATCCCGCGGGTGATCGGCTCGGGCGCGTGGGCCCGGCTGGCGCGCGGGCTCGAGCAGCGGCTGACGGCGCTCAACCTCTACCTCGCCGACATCTACGGGCCGCAGCGCATCCTCAAGCAGAAGGTCATTCCCCGCGGCATGCTCGAGGCGTCGAAGGGCTACCTGCCCCAGATGCGCGGCATCACCCCGCCGGGCGGCGTGTACGTGCACGTGGCGGGCATCGACCTCATCCGCGCCGGCGACGGCGAGTTCGTGGTGCTCGAGGACAACCTGCGCACGCCCTCCGGCATCTCGTACGTGCTGGAGAACCGGGCGGTGATGAAGCGGGTGTACCCGCACCTCTTCCGCCGGGCGTCGGTGCAGCCGGTGGACGAGTACCCGACGCGGCTGCGCGAGGCGCTCGAGTCGCTGGCGCCGGCGGACCCCGGCGACCGGGACGCGCCGCGCACGGTGGTGCTCACGCCCGGGCCGTACAACTCCGCCTACTTCGAGCACTGCTTCCTGGCGCGGCGCATGGGCGTGGAGCTGGTCGAGGCCGGCGACCTCGTGGTGCAGGACGACCGGGTGTACGTGAAGACGACGCGCGGCCTCGCGCGGGTGCACGTCATCTACCGGCGCATCGACGACGCCTACATCGATCCCGAGGTGTTCCGCCCCGACAGCCTGCTGGGGGTGCCGGGCCTGGTGCGCGCCTACCGCGCCGGCAGCGTGACGCTGGCGAACGCCATCGGCAACGGCGCCGCGGACGACAAGGCGATCTATCCGTTCGTGCACGACATGATCCGCTTCTACCTGGGCGAGGAGCCGGTCCTGCAGCAGGTGGGCACGTGGATCTGCGACCGGCCGGACGAGTGCAGCTACGTGCTGGCCAACCTGCGGTCGCTGGTGGTCAAGTCGGTGGACGAGGCGGGCGGCTACGGCATGCTGATGGGGCCGCAGGCCACGAAGAAGGAGCTCGAGGAGTTCACCCGGAAGATCAAGGCGCACCCGCGCGGCTTCATCGCGCAGCCGCGCATCGAGCTCTCCACCTGTCCCACGCTCATCGGCAACGAGGTGCGCCCGCGCCGGGTGGACTTCCGGCCCTACGTGGTGACGGGCACCTCCACGTGGATCGTGCCAGGCGGCCTCACGCGGACCGCGCTCCGGCGCGGCTCGTACGTGGTGAACTCGAGCCAGGGCGGCGGGTCGAAGGACACCTGGGTGCTGGGCGGGGAGGACGCATGATCGCGCGCGTGGCGCAGGCGTGCTTCTGGCTCAACCGCTACCTCGAGCGCACCGAGACCACCGCTCGGCTGCTGCAGGTCACCCAGCACGTCTCGCTCGACCTCGAGCTCGACGACACGGCGCTGTGGCAGCCGGTGCTCGACGTGTCGGGCGAGGAGAAGCGCTACGCGGCCCTCTACGGGCGCGAGCTCGAGGGCGACGAGGTGCAGGAGTTCATGACGTGGGACGAGCGGAACCCCGTCGCCCTGGTCAGCTCGCTGCGGTTCGCGCGCGACAACGCCCGCACCATCCGGGAGACGATCAGCCTGGAGATGTTCCAGGCGATCAACAGCCTCTGGCTCTGGCTCGGCTCGCGGGAGGGCCGCCGGCTGTACGAGCGCGAGCGGCACCTGTTCTACGAGCGGGTGAAGACGGGCTGCCAGCTGTTCCACGGGCTGTACCACACCACCATGCTGTTCGACGAGCCGTACGACTTCATGCGCATCGGCTCGCTGTTCGAGCGCGCCGACCAGACGATGCGGCTGCTCGACGCCACCTGGGCCGCCACGGCCACGCCGGCCCGCCGGACCGCGCGGCCCACCGACGCGCCGCGCTGGCTCGCGGCGCTGCGCTCGCTGTCGGGAGTGGAGGCGTTCACCAAGCGCACGCGCGGCACGCTGGTGGGCCCCACCGTGGCCGCCTTCCTGCTCTACGACGACCGCTTCCCGCGCGCCGTGCACCACTGCATGCTGCGGGCGGCGCTGTTCGTGGACCGCGCCCGCGGCGGCGAGGCGAGCGAGGCCGGCACGCGCACGCGGGCGGTGCTCGCCGGGCTGCTCGAGCGGCTGCGGACCAGCGACATCGACGCCGTGATCGCGCGCGGGCTGCCGCTGGAGATCGCCGACCTGACGGCCGGGATGGTGCAGCTGAGCGAGGCGCTGCAGGAGGAGCTCTTCGACGTGACCGCGGCCATGCCCCGGGCCGGCTGAGTGGAGGGCCTGGTGGAGCGACGGCATCCCAGCCGGCTGCTGGCGCTGTCGTCCGACGGCGTGCTGTCCCCGCGGCTCACGCTGCCGGGCCTGCACGACGGCGCCTCCGCGACCGCCCCGGTGGGCTGGGGCCTCGCGTGGTATCCCGAGCGGCAGCCCGCCGCGCTGGTGCTCAAGGACCCGGCCGCCATCGGCGCCAACCCGCTCACGCGGCTGCTGCACGAGTGGGAGCGCTTCCAGTCGGACATCCTGGTGGGCCACGTGCGGGGCGACGGCGGCCGCAACACCGGCGCCGACACGCAGCCGTTCGTGCGCAGCTTCGGCGCGCGCGACTGGGTGTTCGCCCACGCCGGCGACCTCGCGCCCGCCAAGGTGGCGAAGCTGCCCCTCGGCGAGTCGCCGGGTTTCGAGCCGGTGGGCCGCACGGACTCCGAGCGCGTCTTCTGCGCGCTGCTGACGCTGGCCCAGGAGCGCCGCGCGCGCCGCCTCGGCGACCTGGGCTGGGCGCTGCTGCACGAGTGGCTCGGCGTGATCAACAACTTCGGCACGGCCACCTTCCTGCTGAGCGACGGCCTCGACGTGGTGGCGTACCAGGACCGGCAGCGCCACGCCGGGCTCTACTGGACGCGCCTGCCGGCCCCGCAGCCGATCGGCGCCCTCGTGGGCGACGACCTGGCGCTCGACCTCGGCGGCGAGGCGGCGCGCAACCGCTCGCTGACCCTCGTCTCGAGCACGCCGCTCGCCGGCGGCGGCGCCGGCGAGTGGAAGCCGATGCACCCGGGGCAGCTGCTCGTGCTCCGCGGCGGCCAGGTGGTGTGGGACAGCCACGCCGGCGCCGCCGGTGTGGTGGGTCCGGCACCGCTGGTGCTCAGGACGGCGCGGCGCCCCGAGCGGCGCACGCTCTCCGTGGTGCACGAGACCACCTATCGCTACGGCCTGCAGGTGGAGCGCAGCTCCCACGTGCTCCGCCTGCAGCCGGTGCTCGACGGGTCGCAGCGCGTGCTCGAGCACAAGGTGGAGTTCTCGGTGCCGTCGCTCCGGCACGAGTTCGAGGACGTCTTCGGCAACCGGGCCACGGCGGTGAGCATCGAGACGCCGTTCCACGAGCTCACGGTCACGAGCCGGTCGGTGGTGGAGGTCAGCGAGCCCGCACCGCTCGCGCTCGCGGGCCCCCGGCGGGTGTCGCTCCCGCTGGTGTGGATGCCGTGGCAGCGGCAGGTCATGGCGCCCTACCTGCTGCCGCCCGAGCTGCCCGAGACCGAGCTCAGGGAGCTGATCGACTACGCCCTGGGGTTCGTGCGGCGCCAGGACAACGACCTGGCGGCCACGCTCTGGGACATGAACGAGACGATCTATCGCGACTTCCGCTACGCGCCCGGCGCCACGCACGTCAACACCACGCCGTTCGAGTTCTTCGAGCAGCGCAGCGGGGTGTGCCAGGACTTCGCCAACCTGCTCATCTGCCTCGCGCGGCTGCTGAACATCCCCGCCCGCTACCGCGTGGGCTACATCTGGACCGGCGCCACGCACGCCAACCGCCTGCAGTCGGAGGCGTCGCACGCGTGGGCGGAGCTGTACCTGCCGGAGCACGGCTGGCACGGCTTCGACCCGACCAACGGCTGCCTCGTGGGCAGCGACCACGTGCGGGTGGCCGCGGGCCGGAACTTCCGCGACGCGTCGCCGATGTCGGGCACCATCCACGCCGGCGGCGGGGGCGTCGAGACGCTGGACGTGCACGTGCGCGTGGAGCTCGCGGGCGACGCCGCGCGGGACGCGCTCCCGCCGCGCGCGGCCACCGGCTGAGCGTGCCCGTCCTCACCTTCCTCTCCGACTACGGCCTCGCGGACTCGTACGTCGCCGAGGTGAAGGGCGCGATCCTCTCGCTCGATCCCGCTGCGCACATCGTGGACGTGACGCATCTCGTGCCGGCGGGTGCCGTGGCCAGCGGCGCCTACCTGCTCGGCCGCGCCTGCCGCCGGTTCCCGGCGGGCAGCGTGCACCTCGCCGTGGTCGATCCCGGCGTGGGCACGAGCCGCGCGGGCCTCGCGTTCCGCGCGCACGGCCACCTCTTCGTGGGGCCCGACAACGGCCTGTTCAGCGAAGTGCTCGACGGCGTGGAGGGCGACGTGATCGCGCTGGACGAGCCGGGGCACGCCGCGCCGACGTTCCACGGCCGCGACGTGTTCGCGCCGGCGGCCGCGCGGCTCCTGATGGGGTATCCCCCGGCGACGCTGGGCCATGCGCTGGCCCGCGCGCCAGTGGTCCTGCCGCAGCTGACGCCGTTCCACGAGGGCCCGGTCCTCGTGGGCGAGGTGATCCACGTCGACGCGTTCGGGACCCTGGTCACCAGCATCCCGAGCGGCGCGGTGCCCGACGGAGGCCTGGTGACGTATCACGCCACCCCGATCGGCCCCGTGCGCCGCACGTTCGCCGACGTCGCCTCAGGACAGCTCCTTGCGCTGGCCGGCTCGGGCGGGCGGCTCGAGATCGCCGTGCGGGACGGCTCGGCGGCGGCGCGGCTGGGCGCGGGACTCGGGAGCGAGGTGCGGGTGGGGCCCCCCGGCTCCCCGCCGGGCGCGCCGCACGGTTAGTTTGGCCGCGGCTCCCGGGCGTCGGCCCGGGGTACCACGCCCCGACTCTCCCTGGATTCCCATGACAGCCACGCGCACATCCGGGCGCGCGCCCTTCCCGGACCTCCAGTCCTACCTGGCCCACCTCGAGCGCATCGGCGAACTGCGCCGGGTGAAGGTCGAGGTCGATCCCAAGTTCGAGATCGCCGAGATCGTGCAGCGGGTGATCCGGCAGAACGGGCCCGCGCTCATCTTCGAGAACGTGAAGGGCGCCGACTTCCCGGTGGTGCTGAACATGTTCGGCTCGGAGCGGCGCATCGAGGCCGCACTGGGCCGCCATCCGCAGGAGATCGGGCAGGAGCTGCTGCAGCTGGTGCAGAAGCTCAACCCGCCGACGCTCAGGACCCTGTGGAACGCGCGCGCCCAGCTGCTGCGCGCGCGCTTCATGAAGCCCGCGGTGGTGTCGAACGCGCCGGTGCAGGAGGTGGTGGAGGCGCCGCATCTCGACCGCCTGCCCAACCTGTGGAGCTGGCCGCGGGACGGCGGCCCGTTCATCACCTGGGGCCCCACGCTCACCGAGGATCCGCGCTCGCGGCGGCGCAACTTCGGCCTGTACCGCCTGCAGGTCTACGACGAGAAGACCACCGGCATGCACTGGCAGAGCATGAAGGGCGGCCGCGGGCATCACTACGAAGCGGAGAAGCGCAACGTGCCGCTGGAGACGGCCGTGGTGCTGGGCGGCGATCCCGTCACGATGCTCAGCTCGATCTTCCCGCTGCCCGAGGACTTCGACGAGCTGGGCTTCGCCGGCTACGTGCGCGGGTGGGCCACGCCGATGGTGCAGGGGAAGTCGGTGAACATGCTGGTGCCGGCCAACGCCGAGTTCGTGCTCGAGGGCACGGTCCCGCCGCACGAGCGGCGCATGGAGGGGCCCTTCGGCGACCACTACGGGCACTACTCGGAGGCCGAGCTGTTCCCGGTGTTCAACGTGAAGACGGTCACGCGCCGCCGGAACGCCATCTGTCCCGCGGCGGTGGTGGGCAAGCCCCCGCAGGAGGACAAGTGGGTGGGCAACGCCGCCGGCGAGATCATCGGCCCGCTGATCAAGGTGGTGAACCCCAACATCACCGACCTGTTCGGCTGGGACGACGCCGTGTTCCACAACCTCCTCGCCGTGTCGCTCGCGGAGCGGCATCCGAAGGAGGTGCTGAAGGTGGCGCTCAACCTGCTCGGCACCGGCCAGCTGTCGCTCACCAAGGTGGCGCTGATGGTGCGCGAGGAGGTGCCGGTGCGGAACTGGCCGGCGCTGCTGCGCGAGCTGTGGTACCGGTTCGAGCCGGAGGAGCGGATGATCCTGATCCCGATCGCGCCGCTGGACACGCTCGACTACACCTCGTACCGCCTGCACATCGGCAGCAAGCTCATCCTCGACGCCACGGGCGAGGCGGTGACGAGCGAGGCGCCGCCGCGCGACATCCACGACCCGCGCGGCATCGACCGGCGCATCCTGTCGTACAAGGTGCTCGACGGCGGCTTCGTGGTGGTGGTGGTGAAGGAGAACCCGCGCGAGGTGCTGCAGGGCCTGGTGCAGTGGGACGGGCTGGGCCCGGTGCGCTTCGTGACGGCCGTGAGCGAGGACGTGGACCTCGCCGACCAGACCAGCACGATCTGGGGCATCTTCACCCGCTTCGATCCGGCGCGCGACATGATCTTCCAGAAGCAGGAGTTCGTCGGTGCGCGGCCGGTGTACTCCGGCCGGATCGGCATCGACGCCACCTGGAAGGAGGGCTATCCGCCGCCGGTGACGATGCCGGAGGACACGATCCGCCTGGTGGAGCGCCGCTGGGACGAGTACTTCGCGGGCGCGTACGGAAAGCAGGCGCGCGGGAGCTGGTGAGGACTGCCGGTGCCGCAAGCGAACGGGGTCCCGACGTCGTCGGGACCCCGTTCCGCTTCGCGGCAGCGCCGGTCAGACCGTCACGCCGCTCACCGCCGCCCGCAGCTGTCCCGGCTCGAAGTCGACCAGGTGACCGGTGCCGAACAGGCGGTCGAGCGCCTTCCAGAAGTTGTCGAGCCAGATGGCCGACGCCTCCTCGTTGCCGAGCTCGAGCTCGTCGTTCAGGAACTTCACCCACGCGGCTTCCTTCCAGGCGACGAACTTCATGATGGCCTTCTCGCCGTCGCGGCCGTGCTGCGGCAGGGCGGAGGGCATCGGCGCCCAGATGGCGCGGAAGAGCGAATTGACGCCCGGGCCCGCGCAGATGGTGTGCGCGTAGATGTTGTAGTTGTTCTTCCGGTCCCAGAGCGTCGTCAGGGTGACGATGGCGCCGTCGCAGACCTCGGTGCAGTTGGTCGGGAACACGACACGCACGAGGTCGTCCTCGAGGTACTTGAAGAGCCGGGGCGTGTCGGCCACGGTGTAGCCGCCGAGGCCGATGTAGCGCGCCTCCGCCTTGAAGTTCTCGGAGTTGCGGATGGCTTCGACAATGGCGCGCATGTCCGACATTGGGGCCTCTGGCTGGGACGCATGCAGGGAAATGACCGAGCGACGCTCGGAGGACCGCTGAGTATCGCCGCTCGTCGCTGAGGGGCTGTGGAAGACTCCGTGAAGGTATGATGAACCGCTGGACTGCCCCGGCGCAAGCGCGTCAGGGACTCGCCGACGCGGGCGGGGAGCCGAGCGTGCGCCGGAAGAAGCGCACGAAGCCGCGGATCACGAGCACGGCGAGCCCGAGGAGGACCACGACCACCAGCGCGGTCAGCATCGGGTGCGTCATCGCGAGCGTGGTCAGTCCCACCGCGATGACATCCTCGATCACGCTGAGCAGGACGTTGCTGAAGGGCTCGGGCGAGGTGTTCGCCGCCGCGCGCGTGGTGGCCTTGGCGCCGTGCGACGTGAGCGCCACCGAGCCCGCCACGAGGGCCGCGACGGCCTGTGCCGCGTCGGGCTGGCCGGAGAAGATGCCCCAGCCGAGCCCGGCCGCCGCCGCGGGACGCACGAGCGTGTGGATGGCATCCCAGACGCTGTCGACGTAGGGGATCTTGTCGGCGAAGAACTCGATGAAGAAGAGCACCCCGGCCGCGAGGATCACGGCGGGGTGCCCGAGGATGTCGAGCCCGGAGGGCAGGGCGACGAAGCCGAAGTGCTGGGCCGCACCGAGGAGGGCGACCGTCGCGTAGGCGTTCAGCCCGGCGGCGAACGAGGTCCCGAGGGCGAGGCCTATCGACTCTGCGGTGGTCATCCAGGCTCTAGTCTATCCACTCCACCCGAACGCCGCCAATCGCGCTCTCGATCCGGACCTCGAGCGGGGAGGCCGCACCGGCGTATTCCGGCGTGGTCCAGGTGCGCCCGTCGTCGCTGGAGGTGAGCCCGGCGGGGGCGAACCGGGCCAGGAAGGTGTCCGTCGCGAGGCGCACGCCGGCGCGGCGCGGCAGGCGCAGCACGAGCTCCCCCATCTTCATCCCGGCGGTGACGGCCATGCGGCCGCTCCACCGCCCGGAGAAATCGAGCGTCACCCGGCCGGCGCCGCCGCGCACGGCGAGGCGCTCGCAGCGGGCGTTGCCGAGCCCCGAGACGACGAGCTCGCCGGCACCCGCGTCGAGCGAGGCATCGGTGCAGCGGATGGGGTTGGGCTCTGCGAAGCGGAGCGCGGCACGGCTGGCCGTCGCGCCGAGCGCGAGCCGTGCGAGGCGCAGGCCGCCGAGGTCCAGGGTGGCCTCCACCGCGTCGAGCCGGAGGTCGAGGTCGAGGTCGGCCCTGGTGGAGAGGGCGATCGTCGCGGCCTGCAGTTCGGAGCGCGAGGACGCCACGCGCACGCCGCCCTGCCCGAGCGTGGTGGTGCCGAGTCGCAGCGTGCCGCCGCGGCCGAAGTCGGCAAGCGGCGCGAAGCGGGTGTCGTCGTAGGTGAGGCGGAAGCCGAAGAGGGTGCCGGCGGGCGCGGGCGCGAGTGCCAGGGAGCCCGCCGCGAAGTCCACCTGGACCGCCAGCGCCGGCTCCCCCTGATGCTGCCGCGTGATCGAGAACTCGCGCACCGTCTGCGCCGTGGCGGCGGGCGGGGCGACCGCGAGGGCGGCCACCAGCAGCAGGCCGCGCATCAGCGGTCGCGGTCGGGGAGCCGGGGCGTGCCCGAGCGCGGCGTGGGATCCCGGTCGGGTCGCCGCACCGCGGGCACGCCGAAGCGCGGCGTGGCCCAGAGGTACTCGTCGGTGAGCATCTCGGGAGGCACCACCCGGCCGGCGAAGTGTTCGCGCAACCCGCCGCGGCTCAGCAGCGCCGCACCGAACCCGATGCTCGCGAGCAGCCACGAGACGATGATGGCGGCGCCCTGCATGAGGGGCCCGGCCGCCGGCACCCACCCGAAGGCCGCCCACGCCAGCCACAGCAGCGCCACGCTGCCGAGACCCATGCCCAGGTAGCGGAAGCCGTTGGGCGAGATGGCCGCTCCCCGGGCCATCTGCCGGCGGGTCAGCGTCTCGCCCATGGCGTGCGCCATCGCGAGGGCGCCGCCCACGACGCCGGCGAGCAGCAGCAGCGCGAACACCACCACCACGAACGGCAGGAGGAGGATGCCGGCCACGCTGAGCACGAGGCCCACCACCAGCATGCCGAAGGTGGGCAGCAGCAGCACCTGGCCCAGGAGCCCCACCACGAAGGCCCGCGCGAAGGAGTGGCGCACGGTGTCCGAGACGGTTTCCAGCGGCCCGCGCGCGAAGAGCACCAGGCCTGCGCCCACGAGGAAGAGCATCAGGAAGACGCCGGTGACGCCGGCGAGCGAGCGCAGGATGCGGGTGCTGGTGGAGACCGGGGCCTGGACGGGACCTGTCGCGAGCGGGGCCGAGAGGGTGCGTGCGGTGCCGGAGATCTCGCCGCCGAGCGTGCGGACCTCGCCGCCGAGCGCGAGGACGTCGCCGGTGATGACGGCGCCCGGCTGCACGAGCACGTCACCCTGCCAGGCGACGAGGTTGCCCTCGAGCCGACCGGCGACCGTCACGTCGCCGCGCACGACCAGCACGTGGCCGGCCACCGTCTGGTCGGAGCCGATGCTGAAGTCGCCGAGGCGCGCCTGGCCGTTGGGGATCGCGATGCGCAGGTCGGCGTCGGGCCGGTCCACCGCGGCGCGGATGCGCTGCTCGAGCGAGACGGGATGGGCGATGTCGGCGAGGTCGATGGAGCGGGCGCCCGAGCCGCCCTCGATGGCGCGCGGCCTCGGCCTGGGGGCATCGGCACGCACGGAGTCGCCGCCCACCTGCTGCAGCAGTTCCCAGACGTCGCGGAGGACGGTGGCCGGCGTGACCTCGGCCGCGACCGGGGCGGGCGCGGCCAGGAGGAGCATGGCGCCGAGCAGGCGCCCGAGGACGGCGCTAGAAGCTCTCATGGGCCACCCGCTGATCCGGCAGGGCGATCAGCCGGCGGAGCAGCAGCATGCCGCCCAGCCAGCCGATGACCGCTGCGCCCAGGGCGAACGCGAGCCGTTCCGGCGTATCGAGCATCCCGCGCACGCCGGCATACCACGGCTGCTCGAGGAGGCTCGTCGCCAGGCTCTGCACGGTCGTCCACACCAGGCGCGAGGCGCCGTCCTTCAGCGCGTGGCTGAAGGCGAGCAACTCGGTGCGGTGCGCGAGCGACCAGGCGACGCTCGCGCCCATCGAGCCAAGCAGGCCGAGGACGAGCGTCGCCGCCGTGAGCAGGGACCGTCGGGTGGAGAAGACGCGACGCCGGAGCGCGGCGGTCGCGGTGAGCGGCTCGGGAATCCGAACCGCCGCCATGACGCGATCCTCGAACCCGACGCTCGGCACGTGCAGTGCGAGGCGCGACAGCTCCTGCACCAGTTGCCGGTCGGCGGCGACGAGCCGGGTGCAGTCGGGGCACGACGTCAGGTGCGCCCGGACGGCCTCCGGCACCCCGTTCTCCAGAACGAGGTCGAGTTCGTCGGCGGTGAGGTGCTGCTCGAAGAGGCGTGTCATGATCTGCCCCACTTACGCGCGAGTCTTTCGCTGGGTTTCACGGGATTCTCGTACGTTTCACGTTGCATTGTGTCATTCCCGCAGGTGCGCGAGGTAGGTGCGCAACTCGTTGCGGGCCCGGTGGATGTAGGTCTTGACGGTGCCGAGGGGGAGGTCGAGGATTTCGGCGATTTCTTCATACGCGCGCCCCTCCACGTGCCGCAGCAGGATGCACTGGCGGTACTCGGGCCGGAGCCGGGCGATGGCCTGCTCGATCTCGCCGCCGAGCTCCTTGGCCTCGACGACGTCGAGGGGGGTCTCGCCGCGGTCGCCGATCTGGAGGGCGGTGGCCTCGACGGCGTCGGGCGTGGCGGCGTGCGGCGACCCCTCGAGCGACAGGGTGTCGAGCTCGCGGCGGCGCAGGTGATCGATGGCGGCGTTGTTGGAGATCTTGAAGATCCAGCTCGAGAACTTGTACTCGGGCCGGTAGCTGTCGAGCGCATTGAGCGCCTTGACGAACGTTTCCTGGGCGAGGTCCTCGGCGAGCTCGCGGTCGCGCACCATGCGGTAGATGAGCGAGAAGATGGGGCGCTCGTAGCGGCGGACGAGTTCGCGGTACGCGCGCTCGGATCCGGCGCGCGCGTGCAGGACGACCTCCTGGTCGCTCAGTGCCGGCCAGTTGGCCGGGGCGTCAGCCACGGCGCGCCGTCCGGGATTGCGGACGTGCTTTCATCGCCACTAACTTGGGCGCGCATGTCCGCATCAGATCTGCAGTTACCGGTTCACGGCGGGGCGGAGAAGCGCGCCTACGTCCGCGCGATGTTCACCGCGATCGCCCCGACGTACGACCGGCTGAACCGGATCATCAGCCTCTCGTTCGATCGGCGTTGGCGGGAACGCGCGGTGCGCCGGCTGGGCTGGGAGCGCGCGCCGGCCGGCACCTACCTCGACCTGTGCGCCGGCACGCTGGACTTCGCCGCGGTGCTGGCTCGACAGGCCGGGTTCCGCGGCCGGGTGGTGGGGGCCGACTTCGTGCCGCGCATGCTGCGCCTGGGCCTGGAGAAGGCCCCCCGGATGGTGCCGGTCACGGCGGACGCCCTGGAACTGCCGTTCGGCGACGCCGTGTTCGATGGCGTCACCGTGGGCTGGGGCATGCGCAACCTGGTGGATCTCGATGCAGGCCTCCGGGAAATCGCGCGGGTGCTCAGGCCAGGGGCCCGACTGGCGATCCTCGAGATGTCGCAGCCGCAGTGGCAGCCGTACCGGTCAATGTACGACCTCTACTTCGACCACGTCCTACCGGCCATCGGCGAAGCGGTGTCGAAACATAGGAACGCCTATCGGTGGCTTCCAGAGTCGACCCGGGTCTTCCCCGATCCCCGGGCCCTGGCCGCACGGATGGAACAGGCCGGGTTCGAGGGGGTCCACTTCGAGCGACTGCTGGGCGGCGCGTGCGCCCTGCACGTGGGCGCGCGCACCTGAGGTCCCGGATCCCGATGCCATGACGACCCACCCCGACTTCGACCGCGTGCCGGCGGGGGCCTCCTCCCCGGCCGTGCCCGTCCCCGAGGGCCAGATCCTCCGGGGCGAGTCGCTGCTGGTGCGCTACGCCAACTTCGTCAAGTTGCCGCACACCCTGTTCGCGCTGCCGTTCGCGCTGCTGGGCGTGCTGGCGGCGGCGCACACGGCGCCGCTGACGTGGCGCACCGTCGGGCTCGTGGTGCTGGCGTTCAGCTCCGCGCGCTGGGTGGCGATGGGCTTCAACCGCATCGCCGACCGGCGCTTCGACGCGCTCAACCCGCGCAACCGGCACCGGGAGCTGCCGCAGGGCGCGCTCACCGTGGGGCAGGCGTGGGCGTCGGTGGCGGTGGCGGCGGTGCTCTTCGTGGCGGCGTCCTGGGCCATCAACCCGCTGTGCGGCTGGCT
>Ga0316622_100000979_pt1 | contig 17882 bp, 14 predicted proteins | sample OWC_Aug_OW2_C1_D_FD_207646 | JGI IMG/M metagenome (GOLD analysis project Ga0316622, IMG submission 207646) | Wetland soil microbial communities from Old Woman Creek delta, Ohio, United States - OWC_Aug_OW2_C1_D5_C | ecosystem: Environmental > Terrestrial > Soil > Wetlands | place: USA: Ohio... | reverse complement strand
GGGGCGCGGAAGTCTGGCTGAAGCGCGAGGACCTGGCGCACACCGGTGCGCACAAGATCAACAACGCGATCGGGCAGGGCCTGCTGGCGAAGCGCCTCGGCGCCAAGCGCATCGTCGCGGAGACGGGTGCCGGGCAGCACGGCGTTGCCACTGCAGCCGCGTGCGCGCGACTCGGCATGCCGTGCACGGTCTACATGGGTTCGATCGACATGGAGCGGCAGGCGCCGAACGTCGGCCGCATGAAACTGCTTGGCGCCGAAGTCGTGCCCGTCACGGGCGGCGACAAGACACTGCGTGCCGCCATCGACGAAGCCCTGCGCGACTGGGTCTCGGACCCGAACGGCACGTTCTACATTCTCGGCTCGGCCGTGGGCCCGCATCCGTATCCCTACATGGTCCGCGAGTTCCAGCGCGTGATCGGCGTCGAGGCACGCGCGCAGATGCTCGCGCAGGCCGGCGCTTTGCCTGACGTCGTCGTTGCCTGCGTCGGCGGCGGCTCGAACGCAATTGGCCTGTTTCATCCGTTCGTGCCGGACACCGCGGTGAAGTTGCTCGGCTTCGAGGCCGGCGGCATCGGTCCGGGTCTCGGACAGAACGCCGCTTCGCTCGCGTACGGCACTCCGGGCGTGTTGCAGGGCTGCTACTCGCTGCTGCTGCAGGATGAGCACGGCCAGATCCAGGAAACGCAGTCGGTCTCGGCCGGGCTCGATTACCCGGGCGTCGGGCCGGAGCACGCTCTGCTCGCGAGCATCGGCCGCCTCGGCTTCGCCGCCTCCGAAGACGATGAATCGCTCGAGGCGCTGTCGGAGTGCAGCAGGTACGAGGGCATCCTGCCGGCCATCGAGACGGCGCACGCATTCGCGGGCGCGCGCAAGCATGCGCAGAAGAACCCGGGATGCCGCATCCTGATCGGCCTGTCCGGTCGGGGTGACAAGGACATGCCGACATTGCAGCGGACGCTGCTGAAGGGGCAGATCTGATGACGACCAGCACTGTGCAGCCGCGCGACAGCATCAGCACGGCGATCAAGGCGGCGGCTGCCAGCGGACGGCCGGCTGTCGTCGGGTTCATGACGGCCGGTTTCCCCGACCGCGCGCATTTCGCGAAGAACCTGCGCGAGATCGCAACCGAGGCCGACGTCGTCGAAATCGGCGTGCCGTTCAGCGACCCGATGGCTGATGGCGCCACGATCCAGCGCGCGAGCTTCGCGTCACTGCAAGGCGGCTTCACGCTGACGTGGCTGCTCAACGAACTCGCAGCCATGCAGCCGCGTCCGCAGGCGCCCCTGCTGCTCATGAGCTACCTGAATCCGTTGCTGGCCTTCGGGCTCGAGCGGCTGCCCGAGGTTGCAAAGAGTGCGGGCGTGTCGGGATTCATCATTCCCGACTTGCCGTATGAAGAGAGCGCCGACATGCGCGCCGCTCTCGACCGCGTCGGCATTGCGCTGGTGCAGATGGTCACCCCGGTCACGCCGGATGCGCGACTCAGGATGCTGTGCGCAGCGAGCCAGGGCTTCGTGTACGCAGTGACCATGACGGGCACCACCGGCAAGTCGGTGGCCGTGCCGGACGACGTGCTGGACTACATGGATCGCGTGAAGTCGATGTCACCGGTGCCGGTGTGCGCGGGTTTCGGCATTCGCACGGCGGAACAGGTCACGCGCATGCAGGGCCACGTCGACGGCGTCGTCGTGGGGTCGGCGCTGGTTGAAGTGCTCGAGCGTGGCGAAGACCCGGCGCGGTTCCTGCGCGCGCTCAAGTCCTGACGCGGCGGGATTCGACCGGCTCTGGCGCGCGCGGCCCGTCGGGCCTGCACCCGCAAGTCAGGTCGCTTCGACCGCCATGCGGATGTGACGGATCACCAGTGAACGCATGGTTTCCAGTGGATTCTTTTCCCACGTGAACACGGGTGGCGAGCGCCGCAGCATGTTCCAGTTGCCGGTTTCGAGCACGCGCTTCAGGTAGGCCAGGTTGCGGTTGATCGCTTCCAGGTACGGATTGCGTCCGCCATAAAGACTCTCGACGTAGCGATACGCCGCGCCGAACTCACCGTCGAGGCGCGTGTGCATCGTGAGTTCGAAGAACTGTGGCGTCTGGCGCAGCACATCGAGCCCCGAGCCGAACTGGACCTTGAGGCCGCCGTCGTCCTCGCGCTGCATGGCGACGCCACCGAGCACGAATTCGGGATAGAGGCGGTCGCGGCATTTCTCGAGGTAGCACCGGTCCGACATCTGCGCGAGCATGTCCGCCGTGCCCAGCAGGTGACCGACGCGCCGGTCGCGCACGTCGTCCAGCCGGATGTCCTTGAACGGCACCTCGTAGCCGGTGAAGTGGATCACCTGCGTCGCGACCGGCACCCAGTTTGCGAGACCGATGGCCGGCAGGTAGCGCGAGAGAAAGTTCGCGCCCCGCATCACGTGGGTGCGAGTGAATTCCGCGCCGTTGCGATGCTGCGTATCGTCGATCTGGCGGATGTAGCCCGAGTCGTGGAACAGCCCGACGATGATGCCGAGCAGTGCGCGCTCGGCGCCCAGGCGCTGCTCCGGTGCCTGCGTGCGTTCATAGCCGGCGAGCAGGCGCGCCATCGCGAGCGTATCGTCCAGCGAATGCTGCATGTCGTGATAGACGGTGTCGCAGCCCAGGTAGCCCGGAAACTGGCCGGAGAACAACCGCTCGAAGTCGGCGAACGCCGTCGTCAGCCGCTCGGTGTTCGCACCCGGCCAGGTCTGGAGAAAGAGTTCCTCGACGGCCTTGCGCACGGACGCCACCGAACTCACCTGCACGGTGTTGGTGACGTCGTAGTCGCTGCGGCGGAACTGCATGGGCGTTGGGGCGCGTTCTGGTTTTTGGCAAGTCTATGCGCTTGGCCTGAAAGCGCCAGAGCAAAAACAGCCGGCACCGGGGACTTCCAGGTGTTTACGCATCGTGCCGGGCTCTATATGTCAAAACTCGCGATGACGGGAGCGTGGTCCGACGGCCGTTCCAGCTTGCGCGGCGCCTTGTCGATGTGACACGCGCCACACTTCTGAGCGAGCGCATTCGAGGCGAGGATCAGGTCGATGCGCAGGCCCGCATTGCGACGGAACGCCATCATCCGGTAGTCCCACCACGAATACGACTTCTCGGGCTGTTCGAACAGCCGAAAGCAATCCGCGAGCCCGGTGCCCAGCAGCGCCTGCAGCGCCGCGCGCTCGGGCGGGCTCACGTGCACCGAACCTTCCCAGGCCTTGGGGTCGTGCACGTCGCGGTCTTCCGGCGCGACGTTGAAGTCGCCGAGCACGACCAGGTGCGGATGGCGCTGCAGTTCCGCAGCCACGTATTCGCGCAGCGCGTCGAACCAGCGCAGCTTGTAGTCGAACTTGTCCGAGCCGACCGTCTGCCCGTTCGGCACGTAGACGTCGATGACGCGCAGGTTCCCGAGCGAGACCGCAAGTACGCGACGCTGTTCATCGTCGAAGCCCGGAATGCCCGCGACGACGTCGGCGGCGGGACTGCGGCTGAGGATGGCGACGCCGTTGTAGGTGCGTTGTCCGCTGTATGCGGAATTCCAGCCGAGGGCCTGCAGATCGGTTGCGGGAAAATCGGCATCGGGCAGCTTGGTTTCCTGCAGCGCGATGGCATCGAGCGGGTTGGCTGCAAGCCACTCCGTCAGGTGCGGCAGGCGCACCCGCAGCGAATTCACGTTCCAGGTGGCAATCGTGCGGGTCATGCTGCCAGACCGAGCTGCCGCAGCAGCGGCTCGAGTTCTGGCTTGCGGCCCCTGAACTCGACGAATGCTTCCATCGCGTCGCGGCTGCCGCCACGCTCGAGGATTGCGCCGAGGAAGCGGCGGGCAGTCGCAGCGTCGAAGATGCCTGATTCCTCGAACGCGCCGAAGGCGTCCGCCGACAGCACTTCGGCCCACTTGTAGCTGTAGTAGCCCGCAGCGTACCCGCCCGAGAAAATGTGCTGGAAGCTGTGCGGGAACCGGTTGAACGCGGGCGGACGCACGACGGCCACCTCTTCACGCACCTCTGCCAGGGTCTGCATCAGTCGCGAACCGCGTTCCGGCAAGAACTCCGCATGCAGACGGAAATCGAACAGCGCGAACTCGAGCTGGCGGACCGACTGCATGCCGGCCTGGAACGAGCGCGTTGCCTGCAGCTTGCGCAGTGCGTCGAGCGGCAGCGGTTCACCGGTCTCGACGTGGCCGGAGATGAGCGGCAGCACTTCCTCGCGCCACGCGAAGTTCTCCATGAACTGGCTCGGCAGCTCGACGGCATCCCAGGGCACGCCATTGATGCCGGCCACGCTCGGGAAATTCACGCGCGTCAGCATGTGGTGCAGGCCGTGACCGAACTCGTGGAACATCGTCAGCACTTCATAGTGCGTCAGCAGCGACGGCCGCTCCGCGCCTGGAGGCGTGAAGTTGCAGACGAGGTAAGCGATGGGCAGCGCGTGCGCGCCGGCCAGGTCGATCCGCCCGATGCATTCGTCCATCCAGGCGCCGCCGCGCTTCTTCGGCCGCGCGTACAGGTCGAGGAAGAATCCGCCGCGAGGTTCGCCGTCGCTGCCGACGATGTCGTAGTAGCGGACGTCGGGTTGATAGACTTCGACGGCCTTGCGTTCCTCGATGCGCACTCCGTAGAGACGCTGCGCCAACGCGAACAGACCGTGCAGCACGCGCGGCAACGGGAAGTAAGGACGCAGGTCCTCTTCGGAGACGGCCAGGCGCTCGCGCTTGAGGCGCTCCGAATGGAACGCGACATCCCAGGCTTCGAGCCTGGTGCCCGCGAACGCTTCGAGTTCGGCGAACTCACGCTGCGCGGCCGGCCGGCACAGGCGCGCCAGCCGGCGCAGGAACTCCAGCACCTCGGTGGGATCGCGCGCCATCTTGGTGGCAAGCGAGTATTCCGCGAAGCTGGTGAAGCCTGCGAGCTGCGCTGCTTCGTGCCGCAGCGCGAGGATTTCTTCGATCAACGCCGTGTTGTCCCACTGCGCCGGACCCAGCTCGGAGGCGCGCGTGATCCAGGCCGTGTAGAAGTCCTGGCGCAGCTGACGGTTTTCGGCGTGCGTCAGGACCGCCTGGTAATTCGGCGCATCCAGCGTGAACTCCCAGCCGCTGCGGCCGTTCTTTTCAGCCTCGGCGCGCGCACGGGCAACGACTGCGGCGGGCAGGCCGGTGAGTTCTGCCTCGTCCTCGACGACACGCGTCCAGGCGTTGGTGGCGTCGAGCACGTTCTCGTCGAACTTCGCCTGTGCGGTCGACAGCCGCTCCATGAGTTCGCGGAAGCGCTGCTTGCGGTCGGGCGGGAGCGCGACACCGGAGAGACGGAAGTCACGCAGTGCGTTGTCGACGAGCTTGCGCTGATCCGGTCGCAGGCTGGCGTACTGCGTGTCCTTGATGCGCTGGTAGGCCGCGCACAACGCTGCGTTCTGCGCGATCTCGGTGTGATACGCGGTGAGCAGCGGCAGGCACGCGTTGTACGCGGCCCGCAGGTCGTCGCTGTTGGCGACGCCATTGAGGTGGCCCACGGGCGACCAGGTGCGCGCGAGCCGATGCTGCATCCGTTCGAGGGGAACGACGATGCCGTCCCAGCCCTCGGCGCCGGAGTCGAGCAATTCCTGCAAGCCGCGCCGGCTTTCTTCGAGCACCTGCCGGATGGCGGGCTCGATGTGTTGCGGGCGGATCGAGTGAAAGGCGGGCAGGGTCGCGTCGTGCAGGAGGGGGTTGTCCATGCTCACCATTCTAGCGGCGCGACGGCCCCGGATTCAGCCGAACGCGCCCTGCAGCAGCCAGCCCAACCCGTACACGGCTGCCACGAAGCCGATGAAGGACAGGGCGGCCCGCCTGCGGTAGCGGCGGGCCAGGTCGCCCGGAGGCAGCGCGGCGAGCAGGAACAATCGGCCGCCGTTCGGACGGCACAGCACGTGGTAATTCCGCCGGGCCGGGCGCTCTGCATCGCGGTCCCTGGCCGTGCGCCGCGCCTCCTGCCGTGCTGCATCCCACTCGGCCATGTCGATCCGGCCATCGCCGTCCTTGTCGAAGCGCCGCACGAGGGCAGGCTGGTCCTGCTTCCATTCCGTCAGCACCTGCGCCAGCGCCGCCTGAGGGTCCAGTGCGCCAGACGATGCGGTCGACCGAAAGTCGCCCAACGCATACAGTCGCTCGTGCTCGTAGATGCGGTCCTCGACGTAGCGGTAGCCGCGGCCGCCGGTCAGCGACAACTTCTTGTCCGGTCCAGACGCGGGCCAGGGCGTATCGCCGTACCAGGTGGTCGATTCCGTCGGCACGATTTCGGCGCCGTCGGGCTGCACGATGCACTGGCCCGTCTCGTCATCGAGCAGGAAGGGCTGCGACGACGTGCCGGAGGCGATCGTCTGCCAGCCTTCCCGCCGCCTGCTGCCCGCACCGCGTTGCGTGCGCCTGGAGATCCTGTAGCGCCACCACACGCAAGGCCGTCGCGTGAGTGGGGCAGGATTGTGCGCGCCCGGCAGCTGCAGGCCGTTGCCTGCCAGCTCGACGTAGCCCTGTGCTGCCGACCGGATGCGCGACGTCGGCGTGTCCTCGATCAGCCGCGCGATCCTGAGCGAGCGCAGCGCCGCTGCCCCGCCGGCCACGACGGCGACGCTGAGCGTCAGCAGCCAGAACCAGAGGTCGCTCTCAGCCAAAGAGCTTGCCCAGGTCCACGTCGCGCTTCTGCTCGTCGGTGAACTCGAGCAACTGCGCCGGCTTGAATTCGAACACCCGCGCAACCACCAGGTCCGGGAAGGTCTGGATGCGAATGTTGTTGAGGTTCACCGACTCGTTGTAGAGCTCGCGGCGGTCCGCGATCGCTTCTTCCAGCTCCGAGATGCGCGTCTGCAGGTGGCGGAAGCTGTTGTCGGCCTTGAGTTCCGGGTAATTCTCGGCCAGCGCGAAGAGGCGGCCGAGACCCTGGCGCAACTGGTCCTCGGCCACGCCTAGCGCGGCGACGTCGCCACGACCCTGCGCTTTGAACACCGCGGAGCGCGCCTCCATCACGCGCTCCAGCGTTTCCTGCTCGTACTGCATGTAGCGCTTGCAGGTCTCGACCAGCTTCGGCAACTCGTCGTGGCGCTGGGTGAGCAGCACGTCGATGTTGGCCCAGGCCTTGCGCACGTTCTCGCGCAGCACGATCAGCCCGTTATAGATGCGGACGAGATAGACAGCCGCCACGAACAGCAGCGCGGCAAACAGCAACAGCATGATCAGCATCGGCGGCTCCCTGTCATTTTCCAGGGCGGGCGTGACCCCGCGAGCGGCAAGATTGCCGGTTGCCCGGTGCCAGCGTCTAGACTGTGCGTCCCGATTCCGAGGATTGCGGGCGGTCCAGCATGGCGATTCGCACCTATCGCGGCGTGTCTCCCACCTTAGGGCCGGGCGCGTGGGTCGATCCTGCGGCGCTGGTCATCGGCGACGTCGTGCTCGGTGCAGACGCTTCGATCTGGCCGTTCGTGCTGATCCGCGGCGACGTCAATCGAATCCGCATCGGCGACCGCAGCAACGTCCAGGACGGCAGCATCATCCACGTCTCGCGTCCCTACCCGGGCAACGACGCAGGCTGGGCCACGATCCTCGGCGAGGACGTCGTCATCGGCCACAAGGTCGCGCTGCACGGTTGCACCATCGCGGACCGCGTGCTGGTCGGTATCGGTGCCATCGTGCTCGACGGTGTCGAAGTCGCAAGCGACGTGATCATCGGCGCCGGCAGCGTCGTCACGCCGGGCAAGCAGCTCGAGTCCGGTTACCTGTACGTCGGCCATCCCGCGCAACGGTCGCGCGAGTTGCGGCCTGACGAGATTGCGCGCATTCCGAAGATGGCGCGCGACTACGTGTCGCTCAAGAACGAGTACGCGCAGCTGCTGCCAGGAAGGTAGCCCGGGCGCGCAGCGCTTCCAGGACGGGTGGAGTCTGCGGGCGCACGCCGCGCCAGACGAAGAACGCTTCGGCCGCCTGTTCGACGAGCATGCCCCAGCCCTGCGCGACCCTGGTCACGCCGCGATCACGGGCCCATTGCGTGAAGGGCGTCTCGCCGATCCCGTACGCCATGTCGTAGCACGTGGTGTTCTCGTCCACTGCATGGGAATGGATCGGCGGCACCTCGCCCTTGAGGCTGGCCGAGGTCGCATTGATGATCAGGTCGAAAGGCTCGAGCGGTTCGACGCCATCGAAGGCCGCGCCGCTCACTGCGCCGAAGCCGGAAAATTCCCCGGCCAGTTCGATGGCGCGGTCGGCCGTGCGGTTGGCGATCACGAGGGTCGACGGCTTCAGTTCCAGCAAGGGCCCGAGCGCACCGCGCGCCGCACCGCCGGCGCCGAGCATCAGGATGCGCGGCGACTTGAGCTTGAGGCGGAGGTTCTGCGTGAGGTCGGTGACCAGGCCAACGCCATCCGTGTTGTCGCCGATCAGCTCGCCATTGCGACGCAGGACGGTATTGACGGCATCCGCGAGCTGCGCCCGGGGCGTGAGCTCATTGACCATGTCTGCCGCCACACGCTTGTGCGGCAGGGTGATGTTCGCGCCGCGCCCACCCTGTTCGAAGAAGAAATCGAGCACGTCGTGACGAAACTGCTCCGGCGGGGTCTCACGCAGCCGGTACACCATGTCCTGCCCGGTCTGTCGTGCGAACAGGCCGTGAATGAACGGTGACCAGCTGTGATAGACCGGATAGCCGAAGAGGGCGTAGGAGTCAGGCATAGGGGTTAGGGGATAGGGGTTGGGGGTTGGGGGTTGGTCAGAGGTGCGGTGTCAGTTGGAGGGTTCGAACCGTGTCGCCCGCGCGACGTTCCGACCAGCCCCTAACCCCCAACCCCTAACCCCTTTCCTGCAGCCACGTTGCCGCGCGCTTCGCAAAGTACGTCAGGATGCCGTCGGCGCCCGCGCGCTTGATGCAGCTGAGCGATTCCAGCGCGACCGCGCGCTCGTCGAGCCAGCCATTCTGTGCGGCAGCCATGTGCATCGCGTACTCGCCGCTGACCTGGTACACGAACGTCGGCGCGCCGAAGCGATCTTTCACGCGGCGCACGATGTCGAGGTACGGCATGCCGGGCTTCACCATCACCATGTCCGCGCCCTCGGCGAGGTCGAGTTCGACTTCACGCAGCGCCTCGTCCGAATTGCACGGATCCATCTGGTAGTTGTACTTGTTGCCCTTGCCGAGGTTGCCGGCCGAGCCCACGGCATCGCGGAACGGGCCGTAGTAGCTCGACGCGTACTTGGCGGAGTAGGCGAGGATGCGCGTGTGAATGTGGCCTGCGGATTCGAGCGCGTCGCGCAGCGCGCCGATGCGACCGTCCATCATGTCGGAAGGGGCCACGACGTCGGCGCCCGCTTCGGCATGCGAAAGGCCCTGCCTCACGAGCGCGGCCACCGTCACGTCGTTCATGACGTAGCCGGTCTCGTCGATGATGCCGTCCTGGCCGTGAGTCGTGAAAGGATCGAGCGCGACGTCGGTCACCACGCCGAGTTCCGGCACGGCCTTCTTGATCGCACGCACGGCACGTTGGGCCAGGCCGTCGGGGTTCCAGGCCTCACGGCCGTCGAGGCTCTTTACCTCGGACGGGGTGACCGGGAAGAGGGCGAGTGCCGGGATGCCGAGGCGGGCGACCGCTTCAGCCTCGCGGACCAGCTCGTCCACCGACACGCGCTCGATGCCCGGCATCGACGGGACCGCCACGCGCTGCCTGGTGCCTTCCATGACGAACATCGGGTAGATGAAATCGTCCGGCGTCAGCGTCGTCTCCCGCATCATGCGGCGCGAGAAGGCGTCGCGCCGCATGCGACGCATGCGCACGCGCGGGAACTGGCCAGGGACGTCGGGATGGGTCATGGAGGTGGGCGCTTGTGGGGCGGGGATCGGGACTTTATACCCGAGCGGGACCAGCCGCGAAAAGAACGCAATAGCCGCAGTCCCGAGGGCAGAATCCGCGCATGAGCACGAAAACCCGTTCGACCCGGTTGCCAGCAGTCCCGGGCCGCGCCAGGACTCCCGTCGCCGGGACCGCCCGGAAGCCCGTTCCCAGGGTCACGGTGCCCAAGCCAGCTGCGGTTCAGGCTGGGTCTTTTGCCCCCGATTCACGGCCCCGTTGCGGCTGGTCGTATTCCGGAATGAGCGCGGAGTACGTCGCCTATCACGACCAGGAATGGGGCGTTCCCGTCCACGACGATCGCCGGCTGTTCGAATTCCTGATCCTCGAAGGGGCACAGGCCGGGCTCAGCTGGTCGACGATCCTGCGCAAGCGCGAGGGCTATCGGAAGTCGTTCGCGGAGTTCGATCCGGTCAAAGTCGCGCGCTTCGACTCTCGCAAGGTCGAAAAACTGCTGCAGTTCCCGGGCATCGTGCGCAACCGGCTCAAGGTGGCGTCGGCGATCACCAATGCGCGGTGTTTCCTCGAAGTGCAGGAAGAGTTCGGCAGCTTCGCGGCCTACAGCTGGCAATTCGTCGGCGGCCAGCCGATCGTGAATCGATGGCGCGAGATGTCACAGGTGCCGGCGACGTCACCGGAGTCGGATGCGTTCAGCAAGGACCTGCAGCGGCGCGGCTTCAAGTTCGTGGGCTCCACGATCATGTACGCGCACATGCAGGCGACCGGCATGGTGAACGATCACGTGGTGACGTGTTTCAGGCATGAGGAAGTGAAGAAGGGGTTGGGGGTTAGGGCTTAGTCGGAGGATCGCGCCAGCCTGACATCCCTGCGTCTTGCCCCAACCATGCCGCTGATCGTCACGTAGTCGCTGCACCCCCGACTAACCCCCAACCCCTATCCCCTTCATTCGCCGATCCACCACTCGACGCTCGTCCCGCCAGCACCGTCGGGCACCAGCAGCCGGTGCAGGTCCGGCAGCAGTTCCGCGAGCCGCTCATCGAGCATCCATGGCGGATTCACGATCACGAGGCCCGATCCGCGCAGGCCCACGGCGGTGTCGTCCGGCATCACGCTCAGCGTCACGTCGAGCACCTTGCGGATACCCGAACCTTCGAGGTTACGGCGGAAACGCAATGGCGCCGCGCGTTCCGTCAGCGGGTACCAGATGCAGTACGTGCCGGTCGGCCAGCGTTCGTAGCCGGTTTCGAGCGCCGACAGGATGCGATCGAACTCGCTGTCCGATTCGAAGGGCGGATCGATCAGCACGAGGCCGCGGTTCTCGCGAGGAGGCAGCTGTGCCTTCAGCGCGGCGTAGCCATCGCTTTCGACGATCGACACGAGCTTCTGCCAGCCAAGGGCGGAGCGCAGTGCCTGGGCTTCGCGCGCATGCGTCTCCGCTAGCACCATCCGGTCCGTCAGGCGGCGCATCCTGGCGACGATCGTCGGCGAGCCCGGGTAGGCGGTGATTGCGCTACGCCCCGGCCCTGCGCACGCCTTGACCAGGCGTACGTAGTCCGCGACTTCCGGCGCGAGTGCGGCCTCGGGAAACTCGAGCAGCCGGCCGATGCCGTGCTTGTACTCGCCACTGCGTTGCGATTCGCCGAGGCTCAGGTCGTACGTGCCGCCGCCGGCGTGCGTGTCGAGATAAAAGAACGGCGCGGGCTTCTTCTTCAGGTGCTCGACGAGCATCATGAGCACCACGTGCTTCAGCACGTCCGCGAAGTTCCCCGCATGGAACGCGTGGCGATAATTCATGTCTGACCGATCCGGGGTCCCGGGTCACGCAACGGAGTCACGCTGGATGCCGACAAGAGTACTGCACCGGGCCGGTCCCGGTTTGATGGTTCGCTGGCGCGGGCCCCTGACCGGTGCGTGGCTGGCCTGTACGCTTGCGTCCGGGTGCGCCCTGGCACAGGCGGCGGGTGGCCCGTCTCCCGCGGTCAAGGAGAAGGCCGTGACGAACGCGCCGGCCGAGATGATCGAGGCGGCGCTCGACGATGCCGCCAACCGGTCGACGACCGCGCGGGCCGACATCAAGGTCACGAGCGCCGACGCGGTGACCTGGCCGGACGGTTCGCTCGGTTGCCCGCAACCCGGGATGGTTTACACGCAGTCACTCGTGGCCGGGTACCGCATCGTGCTGCAGGCAGGGGACCAGACGCTGAATTATCACGCGATGTCCCGCGGCAGGCCGGTGTTCTGCCCCGCGGGTCGTGTCGTGCCGCCGGTGCCGGCTGATCCCGCCGCCTGACCGGGGCCTAGACAGGGTAGCGGCGGATGCTGGCTGCTCGGTATGCCTTTCTTGAACTTAAGTTAAATCGACGTCGCTCGCACCTGGCTGCGGGAGTAGGCTCGGTCAGGCACGAATAACAACCAGCCGCCTGTGCCGGGCCGCAGCGCCCGGCAAATTGTCGTGCCGTGTCCAGGCGCTATCGAAGGAGTGCTGCATGTCGAGTCATCTTCGTTTTGCCGCGCTGAGCGTGGTGGCCCTGACGGCCATTGCTGCCGGTTCGGTGCTTGCTGCGCCGCTACCCAAGCCGGACGATCCGGCGGCGCTCCTGGCCGAGACGAAGCAGTCGCCCAACGCCAAGCTCGGCCCCTGGCTGGACAACCTCTACCAGGAGTACCAGGAAGCCAAAGCCAAGGGTGTCGCTGACAGGAACTTCCGCAGCGCCAACAAGGCACTGCGCGTTACGCGTGCCACGATCGGACTGGACGCCGTGGCGACCAATGGCGCTGCGCTGGCCAGCTCGTTGAAGGCCATGGGTGCCACCAACGTCCGCACCCAGGGCCCGTTGGTGTCGGCCCGCGTGCCGGTCAGCGCGCTCGGCAAGCTGGCCGCAGACCCGGCGCTCAGGTACGCGCGCGCGCCGCTGGCCACGACCGAAGCGTTGCCGGCCAAGGCCGTGTCGCAGGGTGACGTGAGCCTGCGTGCCAACGTCGCCCGGACCCGATTTGCTGTCAACGGCGCTGGCATCACGGTGGGTGTGATGTCGGACAGCTTCGCCTGCAACCCGCCGGCCTTCCAGCCCGGCGCGCCGACCTCGAGCAAGGACCAGGACGTTTCCAACGACGAGCTGCCGTCAAGCGTCACTATCCTCAAGGACGGCGCGTGCCCCGACGGCTCGGACGAAGGTCGCGCCATGGCGCAGCTGATCCACGATGTCGCGCCAGCGTCCCCGATCGCCTTCCACACTGCGTTCGAAAGCGAACTCGACTTCGCCGAGGGGATCATCAGGCTCAGGGACGCGGGTGCCGACGTGATCGTCGACGACGTGCGTTACTTCGCCGAGCCGTTCTTCTCCGACGGCATGGTCGCGCAGGCCGTGGACATCGTCGCTGCAAACGGCAACGGCGTGCCGTATTTCTCCTCGGCCGGCAACGCGGCGCGTGAGGCGTACGACAGTACCTACCGGCCGGTCGACGTCCTGACCAACGCCGGCAGCAACCTCAATGGCGGTGCGGCGGTCCTGCGCCGATTCCACGACTTCGATCCGGGTCCCGGCATCCAGGTGCTGCAGCCGGTCGTCGTGACGCCGGACGGCGGAGCCGGCCTGATCATCTTCAGCTTCCAGTGGGACCAGCCGCACAAGACGGCGACGTCCTATGCGCTCAAGAAGGCGGGGCTGGACGTAACGAAAGCCAAGGGAGCCACGACCGACCTCGACATCGTCGTCTTCGACAACAAGGGTCACGTCGTGCGTCGCTGCCCGCCGGGCGTGTCGAAGGGCATCACCTGCCAGATTGCCGGTGACCGCAACGTCGGCGGCGACGCCGTCGATCTCTCGGTGATCTACTACGCCGGGCCGCCGAAGGAGGCGCAGCTGTTCTTCGTCGGCTTCGTCTACTCGGGCGGCGATGCCGAGGCGGTCACTCGCGTCAAGTACACATGGATCCAGTCGCAGGGCTCATTCAGCATCCTCGACGTGCCGGGCCTGCGTGGGTTCCCGACCTTCAGCGGAACCTCGTACGGTCACTCAAACGCGGCGGGCAACATCGCGGTGGGCGCCGCGTCCTGGTACGCGACGGTGCCGTTCAGCAACAGCGGCACTGTCCCGCCCAACGACAAGGACCCAAGCAACCCGATCGACCTGAGTGCGTGCGTTCCGGCCTGCCTGAACGACTTCTCGTCGGCCGGCGGCATTCCGATCCTGTTCGACAAGTTCGGCAATCGGCTGGCCCGGCCTGTCGTGCGCCGCGTGCCCAGCGTCACCGGTCCGGACGGCGGCAACACGAGCTTCTTCTTCTCCGATTCGAGCTATGACGACGACGACGGCGACGGGTCGAACAGTCCGTTCAGTACCTTCGTGTCAGCAACGCTCGACCTGCCCGGTGACGAGTACCCGAATTTCTTCGGCACCTCGGCCTCGGCGCCCCACGTTGCGGCTGTGGCAGCACTGATGCTGGACAGGAATCCGGTCTTGACGCAGGCCAGCGTGCGTCGGCTCCTGGAGCGGTCGGCGGCGACGCGGCCAATCACCAAGCGCTTCACGTCGGATCGGCCGCTGGTCACGACGCCGATCCCGACGGGTGACTACAACTACGATGCCGGCGTCGGCCTGGTCGATGCTGTGTTGGCGGTGCAAGCCTCGGTCCCGCAATGACCTGAATCAGTTGCCTTGACCTGCAGCCCGGCTGTCGCAGCCGGGCTGCTTTTTTTTGTGCCGCAGATTGCCGTATCGGAACGCTTGAGCTGGACGCTTGCCGCGGTCAGCGGGCCAATTCGGTCAGCCAATCCCTCGGCCTGAGGAAATCCTTGTACAGCCGCTCTTCCGGTGTGCCTGGCGCGGGCTGGTAGTCGTACTCCCAGCGCACCAGCGGCGGCAGGGACATCAGGATGGATTCGGTCCTTCCCCCGGTCTGCAACCCGAACAGCGTGCCCCGGTCGTAGACCAGGTTGAACTCAACGTAGCGTCCCCGGCGATACAACTGGAAGTTGCGCTCGCGCTCGCCGTAGAGCGCGTCCTTGCGCTGCTCGACGATCGGCAGGTACGCCGGCACGTAGTGATCGCCGACGCTGCGCATGAAGGCGAACGATTTCTCGAAGCCCCACTCGTTGAGGTCGTCGAAGAACAGCCCGCCCGCGCCGCGCGTCTCGTTGCGGTGTTTCAGGTAGAAGTAGCGGTCGCACCAGTCCTTGTACTTTGCGTACACGTCGGGACCGAACGGATCGCAGGCCGCCTTCGACGTGCGGTGCCAGTGCAGCACGTCCTCTTCGAAGGGGTAATACGGCGTGAGGTCGAAGCCGCCGCCGAACCACCAGGCCGCGGGCAGGCCGTCCTTGATTGCCATGAAGAAGCGGACGTTGGCGTGCGAAGTCGGCACGTAAGGGTTGCGCGGATGGATGACGAGCGAGACTCCCGTCGCCTCGAAGCTGGCGCCTTCCAGTTCGGGACGCTGTGCAGTCGCGGAAGCGGGCAGCTTGCCACCCATGACGTGCGAGAAGTTGATGCCGGCCTGCTCGAACACGGCGCCGTCACGCAGCACACGTGATTCGCCGCCGCCACCTTCCGGTCGCTGCCAGCTGTCGCGGCGGAACCTCGCGCCGCCGTCCGCCTGCTGCAGGGCGTCAGTGATGCGGTCGTGCAGGTCGCGCAGGTACGCGATGACGACGGGCGTCGACGGTGTGCCGGTGCTCATCCCCACATCCTCAGGCCGATTTCTTCGCGGGCGCCTTGTTCTTCGCAGCGGCCTTTTTCTTCGGCGCCGCCTTCTTCTTGACCGCGATCTTCTTCTTCGGCTCCGCGGCGACCTCGGCGTCGGTCGTCTTCGCAGCCGTCTTGCCGGCGGTCTTGCGACCCCAGCGATTCGTGCCGCGCTCCGGCGCCGCGGCGAGCAGCGCCTGGCATTCCTCGAGCGTCAGGGACATCGGGTCGCGATCCTTCGGGATCTTGCCGTTCTTCCTGCCGTCGGTGATGTACGGGCCGTACCGGCCATTCAGCACCTGGACACCGGCGTCGCCGAATTCCTTGATGATCCGGTTCGCCTCGATCGTCTGTTTTTCGCGGATGATCGCGAGCGCGCGCTCGAGCGTGACCGTGTAAGGATCGTCTTCCTTTTTGAGCGACGCGTACTTCTTGGCGCCGTACTGCACGTACGGGCCGAAACGGCCCACCGCCACCTTGATCGGGTAGCCGTCTTCCCAGTGGCCGAGCGTGCGCGGCAGCTGGAACAGTTCGAGCGCCAGTTCGAGCGTGAGATCGTCCATGCGCTGGCCCGGCTTCAGGCTCGCGAACTTCGGCTTCTCTTCGTCGTCGCGCGTGCCGATCTGCGCAAAGGCGCCGAAGCGGCCATAACGCACGCTCACCGGGCGACCCGAGACCGGATCGATGCCGAGCGGGCGCTCCATCGCGACGTCCGAACGCGTGACGTTCTCGTTGACGTCGTCGACCTGCTTCTTGAGGTCGGCCCAGAAGCGCTCGAGCATCGGCAGCCAGTCTTCTTCGCCGCGCGAGATGTTGTCGAGTTCGTCCTCCATCGCGGCGGTGAAGCCGTAATCGACGTAGCGCTCGAAATTGCCCGTGAGGAAGCGGCTCACGATCTTGCCGAGGTCGGTCGGGATGAAGCGCTTGTTCACCAGTTCGCAGTACTTCTTGTAGAGCAGCGTCTGGATGATGCTGGCGTACGTCGACGGACGGCCGATGCCGTGCTCTTCGAGCGCCTTGACCAGGCTCGCTTCGGAGTAGCGCGGCGGCGGTTCGGTGAAGTGCTGCTCGGTGTCGATGGCGAGCAGCCCCACCTTGTCACCCTTCGCGAGCGCCGGAAGCAAGCGGTTCTCTTCGTCATCCGGGGTCAGCGACACATCGTCGAAGCTTTCGCGGTAGACCGCGAGGAACCCTGGCGACAGCAGTGTCGAGCCGTTGGCGCGGAACAGGTTGCCCGGGCCGGCGGCGAGATCGACGGCGACCGTGTCGAACACCGCGGCTTCCATCTGGCTCGCGACGGCCCGGCGCCAGATCAGCGTGTAGAGCTTGTGCTCGTCGGCGTCGATCTTGCCGGCCAGCTCTTCGGGCGTGCGTGCCGCCGATGTCGGGCGCACGCCTTCGTGCGCTTCCTGCGCGTTCTTCGATTTCGTCTTGTAGATGCGGGGCGTGTCGGGCAGGGCGGCAGCGCCATACAGCTTGGCGATGACGTCGCGAATCTCGCGGATCGCGTCTGCGCCCAGGCTCACCGAGTCGGTACGCATGTAGGTGATGAGGCCGACCGGGCCTTCGCCGAAATCGACGCCTTCATACAGGCGCTGCGCGAGGCGCATCGTGCGCTGCGCGCCGAAGCCGAGCTTGCGCGCGGCCTCCTGCTGCAGCGTGGAAGTCGTGAAAGGCGGCGAGGGGTTGCGCCGGCGTTGCTTCTTCTCGACGTTCGCTACGACCAGCGTGCCGTTCGCGTCACGCTCGAGCTTCCGCTTCGCGGCTTCCGCTCCGCCCGCGTCCGTGACGGTGAACTGCTCGACCTTCTGGCCGCCGAGCTGCGTCAGCTTGGCCGTGAAATTCGCCGAATCCTTGGCCGCCTGCGCGTCGATGGACCAGTATTCGCGCGGCTTGAACGCGAGGATCTCTTCCTCGCGCTCGCAGATCATGCGCAACGCCGGGCTCTGCACGCGACCGGCCGAGGCACCCGACAGTCCCGCCTTCTTCCACAGCAGCGGCGACAGGTTGAAGCCCACGAGGAAATCGAGCGCACGACGGGCGAGGTAAGCCTTCACCAGTTCGTCCGCGATTTCGCGCGGATGCTCCACGGCTTCCTGCACCGCTTTCCTGGTGATCTCGTAGAACACGCTGCGATGGATGGCCTTGCCCTTGAGCGCTCCCGCTTCCGTCAGCAGTTGCTGCAGATGCCAGGAGATCGCCTCTCCTTCGCGGTCAGGGTCGGTCGACAGGTACAGCGCGTCGGCTTTCTTCACGGCGCGCGTGATCGCGTCGACGTGCTTCTTGTTCTTCTCGATCAGCTCCCAGCGCATCGCGAACTGACGCGTGGGGTCGACGGCGCCCTCCTTGGGCACGAGATCGCGCACGTGGC
>Ga0316622_100000977_pt1 | contig 17906 bp, 14 predicted proteins | sample OWC_Aug_OW2_C1_D_FD_207646 | JGI IMG/M metagenome (GOLD analysis project Ga0316622, IMG submission 207646) | Wetland soil microbial communities from Old Woman Creek delta, Ohio, United States - OWC_Aug_OW2_C1_D5_C | ecosystem: Environmental > Terrestrial > Soil > Wetlands | place: USA: Ohio... | reverse complement strand
ATCTAACTGGATAGTCATTAAAATAGCCAAGCATGTTCGCCGCGTCAAGACAAATATCTGACTAGTCAGTTATTATAATGGCAAGATCGCAAGCAAGAGAGCGGCGACTGGAGCCGGCACCCGCCGCCTCCGCGGGCCGTTGTCCTGACCCGCGGACGGGCGACGCGAGCACGCCAGCGCTACGGCCGGGCGCCGTTCGGCTGCTCCGGTGTCGTGAGCGGCGCCGGCGCGGCCTTCCACCACTCCCAGGCGAGGGAACCCAGAGGCACAACGATGAGCAGCGCCAAAACGACGGAGGATGCGGCCTTGGAGGCGATGGCTTCGACGAACTGTTCCCAGAAGGGCGTGCCGGCCAACGCGCCCGCCTCGAAGAACTCATGTAGACCGCCCGCCACGAGTTTGGCCACCAGGACGAGGAGGACGAGCCCCGTGACCCAAAAGAAACGGCGCAGGTTGATGCGGACGCTTCCCCGGACGAGGAGGAACCCGAAGAGCGCCGCCAGGATCAGCCCAAGCCCGCTCCCGCCGAGCGTGGTCAAGCCGCTTCCGCTAGGCGTGCCGGAGAGAGCAGCCAGGAAAAGGACGGTCTCCATGCCTTCGCGAAGGACCATGATGAATGCGAACGCGAAGACGCCGAGCGCGGAGCGGGAATCCAGGGCGGCGGTTTCGGCGTTTCCCGTCAGGGTGTCGAGGCGCTGTTCCATTCGGTGGCGGATGCTCCGCCGCGTGCGCCACATCCAGACGAGGAGGGAAGTGACGAGGGCGGCCGCCACGAACATGAGACTGCCCTCCACAACGGGATTGTCTGCGTGGAGTCCGTAACGCTGGACCACGGCGGCCACGCCCAGGCTGGCGAGGACGGCTGCACCCAGACCGAATAGAACAACGCGGCCATACGCCCGGTGCCCGGTGCGGTTGAGGTATGCCAGGAGCATGCCGATCACGAGCGCCACCTCGATGCCTTCTCGCAGGGCGACGACAAAGCTCTCCAGGATGGCCGAGACGTGATACATGACGGAGTCCCTCCTCTTTTATGGTAACCCTATCCCAAGGTGGCAGCGCCTGCGCAGTTCTCAATGGTATAGGGAAAGGATGCCCCGCGCCGCCCCGCCGACGAGGAGCGCCAGGACGACGGTGAACGTCGAAATGAGCGAGGCACGGCGCCAGCCCAGCTCGCGCGCCAGGATGGAGAGGGTGGCGACGCACGGGACGTAGAGCGTGTTGACGATCGCATACACGACGATCTGGTTCGGCTGCATGAAGCTCAAGAGGTTGCTGGCCTGCGGACCGTACTGCGCGATGGCGAGGGTCACCAGGAGCTGTAGGGCCAACTCCTTTCGCAGGACGGCCACGATCAACGTGAGGCCCGCAACCGCGGGAATCCCCAGCCAACCCTCCATGATGGGCCGAAGCGGTGCGGCCAAGGCCCAGAGCAGGCCCGTTTCGTACAGACCGCCCAGGACGATACTCCCGCCGACGACGATGGGCGCGGCCACGACGACGAATTCTCGGAAATGGGTCCACGTACGCTTCACCATGGGCAGGAGCATCGGCCGGCGGAAGGGGAACATCTCCATGACGAGGCCGGTGCCGCTGCCCGGCAGGAAGCGGTCGAGCCCGATGCCCGTGCCCAGCGCCACCAGCGCGGTGACGCCGTACACCGCCAGGGCCCACGGCCAGCCCGCCGTGGCGGAGACGGCCCCCAGGATCACCGCAGTGCGTGCGCTGCAGGGGGTCAGCACGATCAGGGTGCTGGCGATGATCCGCTCCCGCATGGTGCCCAGGACGCGGGTGCCGAGGATGGCGGGCACGTTGCAGCCGGCAGCCGCCACGAGGGGAATGACCGCGCGGCCGTGCAGGCCCATCTTGTGCATGACGCGGTCGGTGAGGAACGCCACCGCGTTCATGTAGCCGGTGTCCTCCAAAAGCGCGAGCAGGAAGTAGAACGTCAGGACGTAGGGGATCCCGATCGCCAAGGCGGCGTTGATGCCCGCGTCGAACCCCCAGAGGAGCGCGCGGCTCAGGGCGTTGTCTCCCAGGACAGTGACGAATGGCCAGCGGATGGCCGGCGACGCGTACGCGGTCCAGAGTGCGCCGAACCCGACGGAGAGCCAGTCGCCCACCACGAACAGAAAGGCGAAAATGCCGGCCAGCGCCAGAGCCAACAGCGGCAAGCCGGTGGCCGGTGCGGTGGTGAACTGCCACAACCGGTCGGCGAGCAAGATCCGCCGCCGCCGCCGATACTCGACTTCCGATGCGATAATGCCGGCCAGGCCGTGGCGCTCCCGCGTGAGGAGGAGTGCCGGATCCTCTCCCCGCAGGTCTCGCAGGGTCTCCGTCAGGTCTTCGCGAAGGCGCCGCAGGTCGTCCGCATCCGGTGCGTCCGCGAGCCAAGCCGTGAACTCCGGATCGCCCTCCAGAAGGAGGATCGCCACCGCGCGCGGGGGCAAACCGTGGGGGCGATCGCGCCGGGCGGTTAGGGCGCGCTCCAGCTTCCCGATCACGGCCTCCACGTCTTCGCTGTATCGGAGCCGAACGCGGAGTGGCGTGGGGTGCGAGGTGCGCCGGACCACCTCGGCCATGACGGTATCCAGGCCGCTCCCGCGAGTGGCGACGGTGGGGATCACCGGGCTTCCGAGGATCTCAGCGAGCCGCTCCGCGTCGATCCGGATGCCGCGGGCCTCGGCCTGGTCCACGACGTTGAGGGCCACGACCAGTGGGATGCCCAGGTCCAAGACCTGGAGACCCAGATACAGGTTGCGCGCCAGGTTGGTGGCATCCAGCACCAGGATGACCGCGTCGGGTGCGCCGTCCAGGAGCGCCTGGCGAGCCACCCATTGGTCTTCCGAGACACCGCCCAGAGCGTACGTGCCCGGCAAGTCGATCACGCCGATGCGTTGGTTGCCGAACCGGGTGACGGCGAGCTGCACCTCGACCGTCTTGCCGGGATAGTTGGCCGTGGCCACACCCAACCCTGTCAAGCGATTGAAGATGCTGGATTTCCCGACGTTCGGATTCCCTGCCAGGGCGACGGACAGCTTGACGTCCGCCCGTAATTCCTTCAAGGCCCCGTGACAGCTTAGAGCCACGATCGCCACCTCGCCAACGTCATCCCCCGCGCGGGCCGGGGGGGCCGTTTAGGTTCTCACGCGCTACCGGCCGTGCCGGCGCTGCCGGCGGCGGCGCGGCTCCGGCTCCGCGTCGCCGCGGACCAGAATCTTGGCAGCCACATCCCGCCCGATCGCGTACCGCGCGCCACCCACGCGCACCAGCAGCGGCCCCCCGAAGGGTGCGACTTCTTCCACCATCAACCGTGCCTTCGGTAGGAGCCCCAGGCTGGCCAGGTAGCGGAGCAGAGCCGCTTCCTCCTCGGTGACCTGCTCGATCCGCACCTGCGCACCGGCGGGAATAGTATCCAGGCTTCGGGTCGGCTGCGCTTCAATGCCGTCGCTCCCCGGGATCGGACTGCCGTGGGGACAGGTGTCGGGGTTGTTGAGGAGCGACGTCAACCGGGCCTCGGCCTCGGGGGTCAGGGAGTGTTCCAGCCGCATGGCCTCGTCGTGGACACGATCCCAGGGGAGGCCGAGGACGTCCGTCAGCAGCCGCTCGGAAAGCCGATGCCGGCGGATGACGGCAGCCGCCTGCCGCCGCCCCTCGTCGGACAGCGCCAGGCCGTCGGAACCCGATTCCAGCAGACCACGGGCTCGAAGCTCCCGCAGGGCGGCCTCGGCGGTGGGCGCGGGGATGTGCGCGAAGGCGGTGACATCGGCCGCCGTAGCCGCGCGTCCCTGGTCCGCACTGCGCTGGACGGCCTGCAGACAGTCCTCCAGGATCTCGTCCGTGACGATCGGTTCCAGGGCGTCCATCATGGTGCGCTCCTCGGCTGGGCGTGGCCTTGAACGGCCCGAGATCGGCCGGCGGCACGGCGCCCGTCCAGCCGAGCGCAGTCGCGGCAGATCCCGTACAGTTCCAGCCGCTGTTCGCTGATGGTGAAGCCCTGGCTGCGCGCGACCTTGGCGCCGAGGTCGCGAAGCGTCGCATCCTGGAACTCCCGGATCTTGCCGCAACGCGTGCAGATCAGGTGGTGGTGCGTCCAGTCGGCAGGGTTGGGGTCAAACCGGGCGTAGGTGTCGCCAAACTTCCGCTCGGTGGCCATACCGGCCTGGCGGAGCAATTTCAGCGTGCGATACACGGTGACCAGACCGATGGACGGCTCCTGGGCCCGGATCTGGTGGTACAGCTCCTCGGCGCTGATATGGCGACCGGCGGCGAAGAAGGCGCGCACGATCCGCTCCCGCTGACGAGTGCTCTTCAGGCCGGCGCGGCTCAGGAAATCGGTGAAGTTGCGGACGCCGGAGTCGGAGTCGGTCATGACGCCTCCTAAGTGAAAATGAATGTCAAAGTCTTTTGGCAGGATAGGCGTCGCGAAGCAGGTTGTCAAGCCGGAAAAGCCGGCCGCCGCCGCCGCGTTCCCTTTGTGTGTGCGAGCGGACCCAGGCGCGGGGAAGGGACGCCGGGCGTGGCGCGGGCGGGCCGGCGCCGACGGCTACCGATCCGGGCGAGGCGGCATGAGTCCCGAGCGGGAATGCGACCAAGACCGACGCAGGATCGGCATCCAGGCGAGGTCGCCTACGGCGGCCATGAGGACGCCGGCGAGGAGGGGCCGCGGCCGCAGTCGGGCGACGATCCACTCGCCCAGCCAGGGGTGGCGAATGGCGTGCTGCAGGGCGGTGCACACGCGCCATTTCGGGTTACGCTCGCGCGTCCAGTCGCGGGCGTAGGCAGCCGGCGCCGAGGGCAGCGGGCCGTCGCACGTCCAGCCGGCCAGGACGCGGCGTGCAGCCAGTTCCGCACTCCGAAGGGCGGCGTAGATCCCCTCCCCCGTGAAGGGATCGAGGAACCCCGCCGCATCGCCGACGAGGAGGACTCCTGGCCCGCTCAGAGATGTCACCCGATAGGCGAGCGGCCCGAGGCAGCGGCCCGGCGCCGCAAGGTCGGCCGTGCGCAGGCGATCGCCAAGACCTGCCATGCCTCGCGCCATGGACCAGAGGCTCCGCCGCGGATCTTCCCCGCGGGGAACGTCGTGTCGGTTCGCTACCACGCCGATGTTCGTCAGGTCGTCCGCGATCGGGTTCAGGATGGCGTAGCAATCGCGTCCCAGAAAAATCTCGCCGACGTCGGCCTCGCGCCGGACACCTTTGGCGTAGGTGACCAGCGCCATCTTGTCGAGCCACGGGTGTCGGCGAACGACACCGAGCCGGCGCGCCACCGCCGAGTGCCGACCATCCGCACCGACGACCAGGCGCGCGCGGCGGCGTGTCTCGCCGCCGCGGAGTCGCCCGCGCACCTCGAGCGACGAGCCGTACCGACGCACATCGCTGACCTGGAAGCCGGCTTCCACGGCGGCGCCGCTCTTCGTCGCCAGGTCGAGGAGCACGCCGTCCAGCCGCGCTCGGGTGAGGCTGAGACCGTGGACGGATTGCTCGGAGGCCGGCCCGGCGTCGGGGTATTTTGCACGGAGGATGCGGCCTGCCGCCGTGTGAATGGTCATCCCGTAGAGGGGATGTCCCACTGCGCGGACGTTGGAAAGGGCGCCGAGCCGACGGAGGATCGGCAGGCATCCGGGACTTAGGAACTCGCCGCAGACTTTGGGAGGTGGACCGGTCGCCGACTTGTCGAGCAGGACGACGCTCAGGCCTGCGCGTGCTAGCAGTGTTGCCGTCGTGCTGCCGGCGGGGCCGGCTCCGACCACGACGACATCCCAGATTCCCGTGTCACCCGTACCGGATTTCATGGCGTGCAGGCTGCCGTCACGTTGAAACACCGCAGGGCTTGGCGTTCGGCGGCGGAGCGGCGGGATCGCTGACGGATACGACCTGTGTGTTCAGCCACACGGATCGCGCTCGGGGTCTCGAACCTGTCCCCGACGCCCCTGGGCAATCTTGCCGGGGCGCTCAACGCTTCTCCTCCAAGAGCGCAAGGCGAAAGAAGGCGTGGGGCACGACCCGCGGCGCCATCCATCCGGCCGATCTGGCCAAGGCTTCGAGCTCCGCGGGCGTGAAGCCGCGGCGGATCGACAGCGGTCCATCGTGCCGGATGATGGGGTTGCGGCTCATGAGTCGGAGGGCCGCCCAAGTCACGGCGTGGGACCACGCTCCACGGCGGAGGTCATGGACCAGGATGCCGTGTCGCGCCACCCGCCGCAGTTCGCCCAAGAGGCGGGCCGGGTCCCCTGCCTCCATGTGATGGAGGACCTGGGACGCGAGGACCACGTCGAAGCTGTGCGGGGGGAACGGCAACTCCAGGGCGTTGGCGCGCAGCAGTTCGATCTGCGCGTACTCCGCGCATGCTCGAGCGGCGACGGCTAGGATCCCGGGGTTTCGATCCAACGCCGTGATCTCGACGGGCCGCCCGCGCCGCCGCGCCCAGCGGACGATCGCCCGCGGGATGTCCGCGTATCCCGTGCCCACATCGAGAACCCGAATCCGCGCGGGGAGCCCATCGCAGAGCCGCGGGAGGTGGTGGAGCACGATCTGCGTCCCGCCGAAGAGGCGGTTGACCCGGGCTAGGGCCTTGAGCGCTTGAGCCAACTCCCACGCATCCAGGCTGGGGTCGTCCATCCGCTCCGTGACGCCGGTGAGGCGCGGGAGCATCGTCACCATCGAAGGAGGGCGCCCTCGGCGGCAAAACCGGGGCCCAAGGCCAGCATCACGCCCCAGTCGTCGGGCGCGGGTGCGCGACTCTCGAACACTTCGCGCAGGACGAACAGCACGGTGGCGGAGGACATGTTGCCGTACCGGCGCAGAACGGCCCGAGGAGCCGCGAGGTCGGCATCGGAAAAACCGAGGTCGCGCTGGGCGCGCTCCAGGACGCGCTGCCCGGCCGAATGCAGGACCCAGTGCCGTATGTCCGTGCGCCGGAGGCCGTGGGCCTTCAGTGCGACCTCGGTCCACTCGGCGATCATCTCGGCGGCAACGTGCCGGATGTCCTTGGAGAGCAAGATGCGTTGACGGCCGCCGGGGAAGGTGAAGCCCATGAGATCCAGGTGCTCCGACCGGAGCAGTGTGCGCGTAGCGACGATTCGCGGGCCGGCGCCCGCACAGGCCAGGAGAGCGGCGCCGGCTCCATCGGCGAAGATGGCGTTGGCCACCGCCGTTTCCAGATCGTCGTCGAGATAGTACCCGGTGGAGGACACCTCGATGGCGACGACCGCCGCGAGGTGATCGGGAAAGGCGCGAAGGTGGTTGTGGGCTTGCTGGATGGCCACCATGGCGGACGCGCACCCGGTGTCCCCGACGTGGACGCGCTGAATGTCGCTCCGCAGCCCGAGTTCCCGGATGATCAGCGTGTCGAGGCTGGGGCAGAGACGGCCGGTGCAAGTGGTGGTGGCCAAGAAGTCCAGCTCCCCAGGCGTACGGCCCCCCTCCGCCAGGGCGGCGGTCAGGGCGCGCGCGCCGAGGTCCACGCTGGCTTTGCGGAAGCGCGCCTGCAGCTCGTCCACGCTCTCCGTGGGCGAGAAGACTCCCCGCTCGATGGCCAGGTAGCGGCCCTCGATGCCGCTGTGCAGGAAAAAGGCGCGCCGCCGGTCGTCGGAATACCCGGCCAACTCCAGGACTTCTGCCTGCGTGAAACGGGTCGGAGGATTTGCGGTGCCCACGGTCAGGATGCGTGGGGTGTTCATAGTTCACTCAACTCCCGGGGGACAGCGAGGGTTCCCGATCGACGGTGGGAACAATTCGGCTGCGCGTCGGCCAGCCCTGGGGTCGCCTGCCAATCTGCCCGCCAGTCACTCGGCGGCGGGAACGGGGAGCCGGCTCACGGGACCGAAGGCGGCCAGGGCTGGTTCGATCTGTGCTGTGCCGCCGACGACGAGGACGGTGGTGTCGTCCGGTCGCAGATACTGCCGGGCGACCCGCTGCACGTCTTCGCGGGTGACGGCGCGATAGCGGTCCAGCAGGGTATCCAGATAGTTCGGCGGATATTCGTCGAAATCCAACGTGAGGAGCTGTGTCACGATGCTGAACCGGGATGTGAAGCGAAAGACAAAGGAATTGATGATGGCGTCTTTCGCGCCGGCGAGTTCCGCCGGCGTTACCGGCGAGTCGCGCATGCGCGTCATCTCGTCCAGGATGGTGCGCACCGCGCGCGGCACATTCTCGTTCTTGGTCTGCACCGTGACCCGGAAGAGGCCGATATCCCGCGTGGTCGTCGGGAACGATGAGGACACGGAGTAGGCCAACCCTTCCTCGCTCCGCACCCGCTCCATGATGCGACTGCTGAATCCGCCGCCCCCGAGGATCATGTCCATGATCTGGATGGCGTACCGGTCGGGGTTGGACCGGCGGATACCGAAGTGGCCCAAGACGATGTTGGACTGGGTGAGGTCCCGCGGCACAAGGTAAACGCCCCGCTCGAAGCGGGGAGCGACAGCGGGCAGGGTGGGAAGATCGAGGGGGCTGCCGGCGGACCAGTCGCCCAGCCGGCCCTGGACCTTGGCGGCCAGTTCGTCCACGCTGAAGTCGCCCACCACGGCCAGGAACATGTTGTCGGGGCGCAGGAAGCGCCGGAAGTGGGCCAGGAGGTCCTCGCGGCGGATGGCCCTGGCCTGCGCCGACGTGAGGGGGCGGCCTGACGGGTGGGCCTCGGTGTACATGACGCGGCTGAATTCCTGCATCATGAGGCGGGAGGGGTTCTCGGCCACGCGACGTAGGTCTTCGGTCACGCGACCGCGGTAGGTCTCGAGGGGGGTGGCGTCGAAGGCCGGCCGACGCAGAATGTCCGCAAAGAGCTCGAGGGCGCGGTCGGCATCCTTCGCCAAGGCGCTCATGCTCACGGATATGGTCTCCGACGAAACGCCGGCTTCAATGGAGATGCCGAGGACCTCCAGCTCCTCATCCAGGGCCGCGAACGACATGACGTCGGTGCCCCCGGAACGGAGCTGGGACGCGGTGAACTGCGCGACGCCTGGCTTGGATGGCTCCTCGTACAGACTGCCGGCACGGAAAAGCGCGTAGGCTTTGAACACTGGAAGCGACCGATCGGTCGCCAGGTAGAGCACGAGGCCGTTCGACAGGACGCGCCGCTCTACCTCGCGACCCACGCGGGGGATGGCGAGCTCGAGCGGGGCGAAGCTCATTTGCTGGACCAGCGCGAATCCGGGCGAGCGGGGCGACGCCTGCTGGCTGCTTCCGGCGACGGCGCACCCTCCCACGAGGATTGCCAGCGCGAGCCACGAAGAAATTCGAGATGGTACGCCCCGTCGTCGCGTGAGCATCAGGCGCGGCCTTTCAACCTGTTATCCCTGTCGGTCGACGGCCGGGCATGGTCGGGCGTTCACCCACAAACCCGGCGATCGTTCTCGTCAATTGGGGTCCCACGGCTGGCGCGCGCCTAAGGGACGGCCGGCTCCGGCGCCACGCACGGTCGTGCCGGTTCCCCGGACAAGCGACGCCACCGTGCGGTGTCCGGGGTTGAGATAGCGCTTCGCTGCCTCGCGGACGTCCTCGGCCGTCACGGCTGTGAGCTTGTCCTGGTCCGAGAACAGGGAGCGCCAATCGCCAGTCAGGGCCCAGGCGCTTCCCAGCCGGGATGCCAGGCCGGCATTGGACGCCAGGTGCTCCACCGTCTCGAACACCGTCTGATTCCGGACCTTGAGCATCTCCCGCGGACTGACCGGTTCCGTCTTCAGCAGCGCAATCTCCTCCTCGACTGCTGCTTCCACCTCATCCAAGGTGTGGGGGGCCCGCGGTGTGGCCTGGATCACGAACAATCCGGCATACTGCAGGAACCAGGGGCCGGCGGCGATGCTCGTCACCAGCCGCCTCTCGTCCACCAGACGTTTGTAGAGCCGGGATGACCGACCGTCGCCCAAAAGTGCGCCCAGGACGGCGAGAGGATAGGAGTCCGGATGACCGACCGGCGGCGCCTGGTACAGCATCAGTAACTGGGGCTCGGCGGGAAACTCGACGCGGATGCGACGTTCACCGCGCTGCGGCGGCTCCTCGAAGATCGGAGCCGGGGGAATCGGTTGGGGCGGCAGGTCACCGAAGTATCGTTCCGCCACCCGGATGACCTCTGCCGGGTCCAGGTCGCCCACCAGCACCACTAGAGCGTTGTTGGGGGCGTAATGCGTTTTGAAGTAGGCCTGCGCCTGGGGGCGGTTGAGATTCTCCAGGTCTCCCGGCCAACCCAAGACCGGATGTCGGTACGGGACCGCCGTGAAGGCCGCGCCGACGGCGGCCTCCATCAACTGGCCGCGGGGGCTGGTATCCACCCGCTGACGGCGTTCTTCTTGGACGACGTCTCGTTCCGTGTAGAACTCCCGAAACACCGGGTCGCGCATGCGGTCCGATTCCAGGAGCGCCCAAAGCTCCAGGCGGTTTTTTGGCAGGCTAATGAAGTATTGCGTTCCATCGTGGGAGGTGGAGGCGTTCAAATTCGTCCCGCCGTTCCGCCGGTAGATTTCCCAGAGTTCGTTGCGGATGATGAAGCGCTTCGCCTGCTCTTCTAGACCTGCCAATTCCTTCTCAAGCGTTGCCACCCGATCGGGATCTGGGACCGCCCCGGCCAGCCGTTTCTGCCGCTTTTCCGCCTGTAGCAACGCGTGGAGCGCATCGATCCGCGCCAACAAGGGCTGTTCTCGAACAGGGTCGGTCGAGCCGAAGTGGTTCGTTCCCTTGAACATCATGTGCTCAAGCAAATGCGTCAGGCCGGTTTGGCCAGGCACCTCGTTCACGCTTCCCACTTTGAAACGGATATAGGCGGCGAACGTGGGCGATTCGCGCCGCTCTACAATGAGGAAGCGCATGCCGTTCTTCAGAGTGCGCTCGGTCACCGGAAGGCGGAAATTGTCCGCCAGAACCGTTGACGCCACCGCGTATGTCGCGAGAAGGAGTACGGCCGAGATCGTCAAAAACGCGAGGATTCGTTTCATGGCCGAGGCAATCCTCCCGATGATGGAACAACCATTGGTTAATCTAACACGCTAACGGTGTGGAATAGAAGAGGGTAAACGCCGACGCGGGGCAGGCTGGAAAAACGGTGGACTCAAACAGGGGGCCCAGCACGAGTTTCCAGGGAACCGTGCGTTGCCTTCCCCGATGCGATCCGCCGCCGCGTGTCTGGTAATCGTTTGCGGGTTTTGCCACAGGAGCCGGTTTCCGTTGGGACACTCTCGTTTGTCCCAAGACATTTGTCTTACTTTCTCTGGTTAACATGACAAACAGTCAAAGTTTCAACCTGTTGAAATATAAGGCGTCTGGCTCATGGGCAGCCGTGAGCTACCGGCGATGGACTGGTGGCATCATCATTGCTCTCTCCCATACCGACGGTCAGTGAGACGGTTAACGGCGACCGGTCGGAGACACGAGATGGGCAAGGCGGCTCCCAAGAGCGAAGGCGATATCATCCTCATGGCAATTGCCAAGGAGAAGGAAGCCTGCGCGCATCTCGCCGCCGCAGCCCGGACGTCCACGTGCCCCAAAGCCAAACGCCTGTACAACCAGTTGGCTCTGGACGAACTCAAACACCTTCTGAGTCTGGTGAGCCTGCTGGACGGTCTGGCCGACGACTGCCTTGCCCAGCTAGACCTGACGTTTCCTGCCGGACAACTCCCCGATCCGCTCCCCCAAAGCGAAGACAGCCTCCTACAGTCCGCTTTGGCGGAGGAGCGGCAATCGCAACGGCTCTTCACGCACCTGGCGGAAGCAGTAGAGCGGGAAGAGATTCTCGCGGTTCTGGAAATACTGCGGGTAGAGGAGGAGGATCATCTCGCCCGGCTGCGCTCTTTGTTGTACGGGCTGGAGGCGGATCGGCCGGTGGTGGCCAAGTGGTTGGGATCCATCCGCCGCCTGGTGCCCACGGGCCATTTGCACTGACCGGCCCGCGCTCGCGGGTGACGTTCCACGTTGGCGCCTTTGGGGCTCCGTCCGATCCGGGTTGTGACGGAACCGCACGGGCCTGGCGCGACGGACAGACAATGCGGGGGTCGATCGCCTCGCTTGAGGTCGTCCTCGCTTCGGCGAGGCAAGGAGGAGGGACGATGGTGCCTGAGGTAGAGTTGTGGTCTCCCGAGCAGGAATTGCAGCTTCTGGAGGAACTCGCCGAGACCGAAGCCAACGCATTTGACCTCGATTTGGGCCTGCCGATGCCGGTCGCGGCCGCAGAGCCGGAGCAGACGTGGGTCGCCTACTGGCAGTTACCGCCGAATGGACTGCGCGCCAAGTCGCGGGCCAGCTCCCGCCCGGTTCGCGGACGCTGACGCCGACAGGATCGATTGCCGGTTCCACGCACCTTCTAGGCATTCAGCGGTCGGTTGCATGGCTTTCCAATGAGACCCCGGTGGCGTTGCCACCGGGGTCGTGCTTTTGCTGCGACGCGCCCCGCGTTGACAGAAGCCGCTTGCGCATGTAAATACCGAGCACATGGCATCCCACAAATGATTGGAACGTCTGGGGGTCGTGGAGCGCCTGATGACGGACTTTGACGTGGTTGTCGTCGGTGCCGGCCCTGCGGGGTCCACGGCGGCCCGTGCGCTGGCTCAGGGGGGAGCGCGAGTGTGCCTGGTGGACAAGGCCCGGTTCCCACGGCCAAAACCGTGCGGCGGTGCGCTGTCCCCGCGGACGCTTCGTCACCTGCCGTCCGGTTTCGAGCGGATCGTGCGGGCGCACGTGCGGCGGGCAGTCTTCACGTTCCGGTCCGGGAAGCCCTTTGAAGTCGTTTCGGCCACCCCCATGGGGTACATGGTGTGCCGCGAGGAGTTCGACGCTTGGCTCAAGGCCGGCGCCGAAGAGGCTGGTGTCCGGGTTCGGGAAGGGGTGCCTGTCCGGGCGATCGAAGAGAGGAGCGCGGGGATGACCGTGCGGGCGGGCGGCGAGGCGTTGTCGGCGGCGACCGTCATCGGGGCCGATGGCGCAAACAGCCTGGTGGCGAAACAGTTCCTTCCGTCCCGCCCGCCCGCCCGCTACATGGCTCTGGAGGCCGAGGTTCCGCAGGACGGACATCCCTTAGGCGAAACGGTTCTCGTTGACGTGGGGGCCTACCCCGGCGGGTACGCCTGGGCATTTCCCAAAGGGGATCGCGTCAACGTCGGCGTGATGGTGGAGTGCCGAGGGGGTCGGAAGCTTCGCCCGGCCTTTGCCGCCTTCGTCGCCAATCAGCCCGCACTACCTGCGGTCGCCGCGGGTAGCCAGCAGTTCGCGCCGGTGGCCGCGCCGCGCTCGGCGCCGGTGCCGTGCGCCAAGCCCGGGGTCCTCCTGGTTGGCGATGCGGCGCACCTGGCCGATCCCTTTCTGGGGGAGGGGATCTATTACGCGGTGCGCAGCGGCTGTCTGGCGGCTCGGGCGGTGCTGCGGGGGGGCGGCGGAGCGGAGACCGCCGCTCTGTACGCCGGCCACATCCAATCGCAGGTCTGGCCGGATCTGATCGCGGCATCTCGCGTGGCGTACCTGTTCCACCGAATGCCTCGGTGGTGGCACCATCTCTTGTCCCTGATGCCGGGTTCCCTGTCGGAAGTCCTCGGGGTCCTGACGGGAGAGCAAACCTACGGGGGTCTGCTGCGACGGATCGTGGAGCGCGTCGACGCCCGGGCGGGCCGGTGGGCCCGGCGTCGGTTGGGTGTCCGGCCGGAATGCAGGGCGACGGTCGACGAGGTATAGGGAGTCCTGAGACATGGCGCAGAGATCGGCGGCGCCCGTGACACGGCGTCTGGACTTTGCCATCCGCGGGATGAGCTGCGCGTCGTGCGTGGGCGCGGTCGAGCGCGCGCTCGCCGCGGTTCCCGGCGTGGAGCAGGTGGCGGTGAACTTGGCCGCCGAGCGCGGAAGCGTCCGCTATGACCCCGACCTCGCCGACCCCGCCGCCTTGATCCGGGCGGTGGCCGACGCCGGTTACGCGTCGGCGGTGGAGAGGGTCACGCTTGCCATCGGCGGGATCTCCTGTGCCTCGTGTGTTGCCGCCATCGAGGACGTACTGCGGAAGACGCCGGGGGTCGTCTCGGCCACGGTGAACTTCGCCACGAATGCGGCGACCGTGGAGTTCGCGCCCCCGGGCGCGACGGTGGCGGACCTCCGCCGGGCGGTCCGCGAGGCGGGGTACGAGCCGCTGGATGCCGCCGACGGTGCGTCGTCGCCCGACTACGAGCGGGCGGCGCGCGAGCGGGAACTCGGCAACCTGAAACGCAGGCTGATCACTGGGGTCGTCCTGGCGGCGCCCGTCGTCCTGGGCAGCATGCACCACTGGTTCCCGTGGGCGCCGCCGGCCCTCCGCAATTTTTGGGTGCAACTTGCGCTCACCACGCCGGTGCAGTTCTGGGTCGGGGCGCAATTCTACCGCGGCACCTGGGCCGCCCTCAAACACAAGCGATCCGACATGAACACCCTCATCGCCGTGGGCACGTCGGCCGCGTACTTCTACAGCCTGGCGATGACGATTGCCCCCGACTTCTTCCGGACCCGCGGCATCACGCCGGCGGCACACTATGAGACAGCCGCGGTGATCATCACCTTGATCCTGTTGGGCCGGTTCCTAGAAGCCCGCGCCAGGGGACGGACGTCGGAGGCAATGAAGCGGCTCATGGGGCTTCAGGCCAAGACCGCGCGCGTGATCCGGGGCGGGGAGGAGTCGGACATTCCGGTGGAGGACGTGCGGATCGGAGACCTGGTGATCGTTCGGCCAGGCGAGAAGGTTCCGGTGGACGGCATCGTGCGCGAAGGTGCCTCGGCCGTCGACGAGTCCATGCTGACCGGGGAGAGCATCCCGGCGGAAAAAGGGGCGGGCGACCCCGTGATCGGGGCGACGCTGAACAAGACCGGCGCGTTCCGGTTCGAGGCGACCAAGGTCGGGAAGGACACGGTCCTCGCCCAGATCATCCGGCTGGTGGCAGAAGCGCAGGGTTCCAAGGCCCCCATCCAGCGGCTGGCCGATTACGTCGCCAGCATCTTCGTGCCGACCGTCATCGGGATTGCGGTACTGACGTTTCTCGTCTGGTGGATCCTCGGGCCCGAGCCGGCACTGCTCTTCGCCATGCTGAACTTTGTGGCGGTCCTGATCATCGCCTGCCCCTGCGCTCTCGGCCTTGCCACGCCGACGGCGATCATGGTCGGGACGGGGAAGGGGGCGGAGCTCGGCATACTGATCCGCAGCGGTGAGAGCCTGGAGACGGCGCACAAGGTGCGCACCGTGGTCTTCGACAAGACGGGGACCTTGACCAAAGGAGAGCCGGAGGTGACCGACGTCGTGCCGAGTGCCGAGAGCCGAGTGCCGGGACGGAAAAAACCGCAGCCCGTGAGCTGCGACGAACTCGTGCGACTCGCCGCGAGTCTGGAGCGGGGGTCCGAGCATCCGTTGGGGGAGGCGATCGTCCGGCGGGCCAAGGACGAAGGTCTGGCGCTCTCCGATGTCCAGGCGTTCGAAGCCGTTCCAGGGCGCGGGGTCCGCGGACGAGTGGATGGTCGGGGCGTTCTCCTCGGCAACGCACAGTTCCTGGCAGAGTCCGGCGTCGAGGTGGGAGAACTGGCGGTCGCGGCGGGCGAGTTTGCCGCGCAGGGGAAGACGCCCATGTTTGTCGTTGTGGACGGCCTGGTGGTCGGGTTGATCGCCGTCGCCGACACCCTGAAGGAGAGCTCGGCGCGGGCCGTTCAGGCGCTGCGTCGACTTGGAATTGCAGTGGTCATGATGACGGGCGATAATCGGCGCACCGCAGTCGCCATTGCCAAGCAGGCGGGAATCGATCGAGTGCTGGCCGAAGTCGTTCCGGACCAGAAGGCGCAGGAGATCCGGCGCCTGCAATCCGAAGGCGCAGCCGTGGCGATGGTCGGCGATGGGATCAACGACGCACCGGCCCTGGCGCAGGCAGATGTGGGTGTCGCCATCGGCACCGGGACGGACGTCGCCATGGAGGCGTCGGACATCACGCTGATAAGCGGCGACCTGACCGGTGTCGTCGTCGCCATCGAACTCAGCAAGCGTACGCTGCGGACGATCAAGCAAAACCTTTTCTGGGCGTTTGTGTACAACGTCCTGGGCATCCCCGTGGCCGCCGGGGCCCTCTACCCCATGTTCGGAACACTACTGGACCCCATGCTGGCGTCCGCAGCGATGGCGCTCTCCTCCGTCTCGGTGGTGAGCAATTCGCTTCGCCTGCGCCGTTTCCGGCCACGCCTGGCCGGATAGAAATTCCCTTCGAGTTCCCCGAGGCGGGAGGCATCGCCCGCAGGTGGCGGCGCACGATGGCGGCCCTCAACGACCGGTTACAGGTACCTCCGCAAGAGCTGAAGGTTCGCGGGGCTCTGCGCCAGGTCGCCTGCCTCGAGATGCCGGGTGACCGCAACGATCGCCTCGTTGATCGGCGTGGGCACCCCGACCTCCCGGCCTTTGCGCGCCACGTAGCCGTTCAGGTAGTCCACCTCGGTGCGGCGCCCCTTCAGGATGTCCTGGAGGAGGGAGGGGCGCCCTGCCCCCACGCTCTTTCCCCGCTCCACCCACAAGGCGCGCAGGTCTTCCAGGCCCACACCGCGTCTCCCGTCCAGATACGCCTGCGCGGGGATCGCGCCCACCGGCTCCACCTGGACACCCAGCGTCTGGGCGACCGTCAGGGCCTCGCCCGCAATCTCGACGGTGACGCCGAAGACCTCGGGGTGCTCTCGCATCTCGGCGTTGTTCATGCCGGTGATGCCGGCGAGGGCGTTTGCCATGCAGTTGACGGTGAGCTTCGCCCATCGCTCGCCCCACAGATTGGTCGTGGCGTGGCTCGGACCTGCCGGACCGAGCAGCGTGACCAGCTCCTGCACCCGGGGAGTCATCATCCCGTTCAGCTCGCCCAGGGTGAAGGAAGGACGCGCGGACGAGCTGGTGCGGGTGACGTGGCCCGGCTCGTACAGGCCGGCGCCAAAGGTCACGACGCAGCCGATCGTGCGTGTGTAACCGACGACAGGGGCCAGCCGGTCTTCGTTGATGCCGTTCTGAACGGACACGAGGACGCCTGACGGCTTGAGGTGCGGCTCGATGAAGGATGCCGCCCAGACACTGTCGTAGGATTTCACAGCCAGGAAGACGGCGTCATATTGGTTGCGATGGGCGCCGACATCCGCCAGGTGCGCGGCCTTCACGTTGACTGCGAACGTCTCGTCCTGTGCGGTGACCCGGAGACCGCCGCGCTTCATGGCTTCGACGTGGGCGGGCCACATGTCTATAAGGGTGATGTCGCGCCCCGCGCGCGTGAGGTAGGCGCCGATCGTGCTTCCGATGGCCCCTGCGCCGAGTATCGCCAGCTTTTCGAGTGCCACAATTTCCCTCCTCTCCGATCATTCAGTGCTGGTCCGGCTCCGACACCGCTACGCGGACACTGCGGAGCATGGCGCTCAACGATCCTTGGCCCGTGCACGGTTCCGTCGCAGGACCGCGCGAGCCGACCGACGCGAAGCGCCACGGCGCACGAATGCGACTCGCACGGGTCGAGTCGCACTACTTCACCGGCCTGGGTGTGCCCCGGTTCGGTTTACCGGCGAGGAGCATGTCGCAAGAGGGCGAAGGGTGTCAAGGTGGAAGTCGACCCCGCCACGGGCGTCACGCGTGCCGGCTAGCCGTGACGGCGGTTGGACGCCGTGGGAGGATGTGATAGGCTGTACCGGAAGAATCCGCGCCGACCCGTCCACCGACGACGGCGCCTGGACTGCGCCAAAAGGCCGGAGCGGACGTCCGCACGGTATGAGCGGGACGACGACGGGAGGCCGTTCGAAGCGGGACGTATCGGTATGCGAGGCGCCGACAACGGCGCGGCGAGCCTGGGCGAATCCGAGGACGCACGAGAGGAGAGCGCGGCTATGAGTCGGAGCTTCACCTGTCCTAACTGCCAAACCGATCACCCGGTGGAGGAGCCACACGACGAGTCCCAGCGTGTCGTGTGGTGC
>Ga0316622_100000976_pt1 | contig 17906 bp, 17 predicted proteins | sample OWC_Aug_OW2_C1_D_FD_207646 | JGI IMG/M metagenome (GOLD analysis project Ga0316622, IMG submission 207646) | Wetland soil microbial communities from Old Woman Creek delta, Ohio, United States - OWC_Aug_OW2_C1_D5_C | ecosystem: Environmental > Terrestrial > Soil > Wetlands | place: USA: Ohio... | reverse complement strand
ACAAGACCCTTCACCGGCCGGCTTGCTGTTCCTCCGCACCTCGATTACATGAAGCGCCGTGTCGCGTAACGTCCCTCGCCTGAGTGAGGCGCAGTGGTTTGGCCTGCGCTTCTTCGCCATCCTCGGTGCCTTCAGCGTCCTGGCCTGGGTCATCAGCCTGCCGCAGCAACTGGGACTGGCGCAGCGGGGGTTGGCCGAGGCGGCAACCTGGCTTGCCCACCTGACCGGCGGTACCAGCCGTGTTTACGAGGACCAGATCCAGGTCGCCGCTCTGGCCATCCACATCAACCATGAGTGCACCGGCGTGTACGTGCTCATCATCCTGTGCACGTTCTTGCTTGCCTACCCCGCTCGCTGGTCGGCGCGCATGAGTGGCCTGCTCATCGGCATCGTCGCTCTGACCGTGATCAACGTCGTGCGCCTTTCGTTTCTGGTGCGCGTGGCCGAACTGCAGCCCGCGCTCTTTTCATACTTCCATGAGTACGTCTGGCAAGGAGTGTTTCTGGTTCTGGTCATCGCCTACGCCATGAGCTGGGTGGAGCACAGCACGTGACCAGCAAGCTGGCCTTCGTGGGTCGGTTCCTCGCCGCCTTCGCGCTGCTGATCGCCGTCGGTTGGGCAACGAACGGCCCCGCTCGCTACGCCGCGCTCCTTCAAGAGGCGGCAACGATCAGCAGCCCGGTGCTGACCGGCTGGTGGCTGGAGACGCGTCCGGGTCGCCAAGGCCCGGAACTCTGGTTCCGGCACACGGAGGGTGAATTACGCCTGCTGCTCAGCCTCGAGTCGCTCGCGCTCGGCCTGCTGCCGTTGCTGGCGCTGCTCAGCGCCACTCCGGGCCTCGGCCTGCGTCGCTTTGGCGCGAACGTCACGATCGGATGCGCGGCGTTTTTCGCCCTCGATCTGCTCGTCGTTCTCCTCTATCCGATCCTGGTCAGCAACCCCAACACCGGGACCGATGTCACCGGCACCTTCCTCAGCGCCGTGACCGATATCACCGGCTTCTTCCTCGGTCTTCTGACCTTCGTCGGCGGGCCGGTCATCATTTGGTTCGTGCTCACTTTCGACCAACTCCGCAGCATCTGGAGGCTGGACCCGGCTGAAATGGTAAAAGGCAGAGGTCAAAAGTCAAAAGTCAAAGGTTGAAGATCAACTCGGAGAAAGCTCACACTTCTGACCAAACTTCCCACTCTTGCCATTGGCTATCTGCCTTTTGACTTCACTCCTGCCGGTACTGCACCCGCGGTGCCAACCACCGGTCGAAGAATCCCGCGCCGGGCTTGCGACGGTCCCGAAGCTCTTCGAGGTACGCCTCGAGCGCCTCATAAAGCTCGCCAACCTCCACCCCGAGATGGCGCGGGCGGAAGTCATCCATTGCCACGAGGCTCTGACGAAAGAGATTGAGAGCCCCGCGGCCGCCACCGCGGTGGAAGTGCAGGTGCATACCGCACGCAAGCATCAACACCGCCCGGATCAGCGGCTGCTCGACTGCCTCGCTGCCGGCATACACGTGTTCGAGCAACTCCTGACAGCTCAGGTATTCACCCCGATTGTACAGATCCAGGGCGCGGTAAAAGCTGGCTCGAATCCGGGGTTCCACGCTCGCTCCCACTCCATTGATGACGGGCGGGACGCGATGCGTCAAGTCATGTGGGCAATCGCTCGTCTGTTTGCCCCGGCCTATCAACTGCCGATGCCGGCCGGCGGTTCTTGCTGACCGCGACGTCGCGGACACAACGGGAACAGAGATGCCGTTGGCCCACATCGTACGTCAGCAGACCCACGACCACGCCGCACGTGGTACACGTGTGCCCCGAGCTGCCGTTGAGGCTGATCAGCATCGTCTCGCCACCGAGTTCAAGCCTGACGCGACCGTGGCGGCGTGCGTAGCACTCCGCGTGTTCAAAGGCGACCTCGCGATCGTACCGATCGCGCGCCGGCACAACCAGCCCGCCGCCTGGGAAAGAAATCTGGGCAATAGGTTTCATTGATGCGCTCTTCACCGACGTCCAGTTACCGCTTCCGCCGCACTCCTCCGCCCGTGGTATTGCAGATCCCCGAGCCACTGTTGGCCTCCTGGATTCACCGACGGTTGCTGCGCGGTGATCCGACGGTAGTCCTCTGTGGTCCAGGCTCGAGATCCGCGGGGATCAGCAGAATGCGTGCCAGCTCCTAGACGCAGCGAACGCGCCGCGTCGGAAGATGTCTTCCGGGAGAACGCCGCGTCACGTTTCGGGCGTTTCGCCGACTACCGTCGGGTTTCCGAAGCGTTCCGAAGCCACCGCCCCGCGGAAACACCACACTCGTCAGAGCTGCTCGCGGTTGGCGACTTCGGCGAACTCTTGCTCCGACAGCTCGCGGAGCGCTTGGCGTCCTTGGCGTTCGTACAGCTCGAAGAGCGCCTTCTTGTGCGGTCGGACCTTGCCGAGGGGGCATTTCTGCCAATCTTCGAAGGATTCGTCGCAGTAGCCCATGCGGTTCTCGCCGCACTTCGGCTGCAGGAAAGGCGCGAGCTCCGGAACCGCGCGCTTGATTTCGAGGCGCATGCGCGCCACGAGTTTGCGGATCTCCCACTGAGCCCGCACGCAGAGCCGCACATCGGCGATGTGCTGCATCTCGGCGAAGTTGACCATGATCTGGAAATTCGTCGGGGCCGCATTGGGCAGGACGAAGCGCGCATCTTCTGCTGGCACCCCGGCCTCCAGGGCTTTCGTGTAGGCGGCCGAGATGTGTTGCACGACCTCGCGAAACTCGTCCTCCAGGCCCGCGCGTTTCCACGAATCGGGCAACACGTAATCGAGCCGATCCTCCTTGAAGCGCACGTACCGCTGGCTCTGCTGCTCGAAGCTGATACCGATGCGATGGCGTACGAGCTGATGCGAGAGGGACCGCGACACTCCGGAAATCGCAAACCAGAACACAACCTGTTCCAGCGGCGACGAGTGACCGGTTTCCAGTCGGGCACGGATGAAATCCTGGATCCGATCCTTGCTGATCGCTTCGCTGCGAATCTTCTCCCAGATCTGGATCGGCGTATCCGCGGAGTAACAGGTCCGGAACGCCCCGTAGAGCTTCGCCAGCGGGTCTGCCGCGTAATCGATCAGCTGAACTTCCATCCCTCGCCCCTCTCCCAGCGTCCGTCTGCCCCTGCTACCGTACCTCGACCGACGGTATCTCAGCCGGCGAACCGCGGCGGCTCGTCCAGGCTGTGGAACACCAATCCGCTGAGAAGTTTCGGGTAGAAGTAGGTCGACTTCTCTGGCACGGTCTGTCCCGCGAGACACACGGCTTCGACCTCGCGCATGTTCGGCGGGCGCACCAGGAACGCGGCTGCAGCTCCTCCCTCCCCTCTCACGGCGGCCAACGCCTCCTCATCCCGATGGGTGTACGTCAGCGTGCCGGCCTGCGCCGCTGCGGTACAGTCGATTCCGAGCACCCCCCGCAGGACGAGCGCATCGAGCACCGTCACTGCGAGCTGGCGCACGGTCGGGTGAAAGTCCGCCAGTACCGTGTCGAGCACACGCGGGTCACGCAGCCGGAGCAGCAGCAGGTCGTCGCGACCCGCAGCGCACAGTCCCAGCACGGGGGCGCTCGACTCGCTGGCGAGACTCGCCGCGACCCGCCGCTCCCCTTCGGCCGTGTGCGGAACGGCCTCGCTGACAAAGTACTCTCCCAGGGCCTCCAGCCAGTTCGCGGCCGTTCCGGTGGGCAAAGCGCGAACCACGCGATGCGTCGGCAGGATGACCAGACCCGGGTCGTGCATGGAGGCCAGGTACATCAAAATGAAGTTGTGTGGCGCCTGAGGATCCGTTTCGCCGCGCGCGCGGCGCTGGTCTCGGTAGGCCAGTGCCGTCTCGTACCGGTGATGGCCATCGGCAATGAAGATCGTCTGCTCACGAAACGCCGCCACCACCGACTCGACGAGCGCCGGCGAACTGAGGCGCCACAGGCGATGCCGGTCGGCGGTCTCGTCGACGAGATCGATCCACGCTGGCTGGCGCGCACATTCGGCATGCACCGCCTCCACACACTCGGCTCGGCCTGGATAGACGCCGAAGATCGGGCTCAGGTTCGTCCGACACGCGTCGATCAGTCGCAGACGGTCTTCCTTGGCGCGCGGGAACGTGCGTTCGTGCGGCCGGATGTTCCCTTCCGCAAACGGCTGCAGACCCACCGCGCCCATGAGGCCAGAACGCGTGCGCCGTGTTCCATCCGGAAGGGTGAAATCCTGCACATAGTAGTAGAGGCACGACTCGGAATCGCGCCGCAGCACCCCCTCCCGCCACCATGCCGACAAGGTGTTCGCCGCAGCCGTGTAGCGATCCACCTCGCGGTTGAGGATCAGGCGAACGACGTTCAACGGGCTTCGTGCATAGAGACGCTCCAAGTGAGCAGCGTCAATCACGTCGTACGGTGGCGCGATCACCCGCGACAGGTCGCCGACGATCTCGCGGTTGTAATGCAGCGCTCGGAAGGGTCGGAGGGTGATCATTTCACCGAATTCGCTTGCGCAGCTGTGCGTTCTTTTCCTCGACCCGCCGCGCCATGTCCTGCTTGAACTGTTCCAGCTTCCTCGACAGCGCGGGGTCGTGCAGGGCCAGGATCTGCGCGGCAAGGATGGCCGCGTTTTCCGCACCCGGCTTGCCGATGGCGACCGTGGCCACCGGTACACCGGCCGGCATCTGCACCGTCGCCAAGAGCGCATCGAGGCCGTTGAGGTCGGTCGCGCTCAGCGGCACGCCGATGACCGGGAGTGTCGTATGCGCCGCCACGACGCCCGCCAGATGCGCCGCGCCGCCGGCACCGACGATGAAGACCGCCACGCCGCGCTGGCGCGCGCCTGATGCGTACTTCATCACCCGGGCCGGCGTGCGGTGCGCCGACATCACCTGCACGTCGTGCGCGATGCCGAACTCCTGCAATCGTTTGGCTGCGGCGGCCATCACCTCCCAGTCGCTGTCGCTTCCCATGAGCACAGCGACCTGCGCGGCTCTCGTCTTCATGCTCTGTGCTCCATCGCGCGTCGGCCGATGTCACGCCGGTAGAGCATCCCCTGCCAGCGAATCTTGCTCGTCGCGTTGTAGGCTTCTTTCACCGCATCGGCAATCCCGTTGCCGAGCGCCGTCACCCCCAGGACGCGGCCGCCGTTCGTGACCAGGCGGCCGTCCTGGCGCTCCGTGCCCGCGTGAAATACCATGCCGTTCTTCCAGTCGCGCAGCTGCTCGAGGCCTTCGATCTCTTTCCCCCGCTCGTAGCGGCCCGGATAGCCCTCCGCCGCCAGAACGACACAAGCCGAGGCGCGCGGATCCCACTCCACCTGCCGACCGGCGAGACCCTGCCCGGTCGCCACCGCGCACATGAGATCGAGGAGATCGGTCCGCAACCGCATCATCAGCGCCTGGCATTCCGGGTCCCCGAAACGGACGTTGAACTCCAGCACTTTCGGACCGTCGGCGGTGATCATGAGCCCCGCGTACAGCACTCCCCTGTAGGCGATGCCTTTCTCCGCAAGCCCGCGCACCACCGGGCGCATGATCTCCGCCATGATGCGCTCGTGCATGGCCTCCGTCAGCACCGGCGCCGGCGAGTATGCCCCCATCCCTCCGGTATTCGGGCCGGTATCACCATCCCCCACCCGCTTGTGGTCCTGCGACGAAGCAAGCGGGAGCACGGTCGTTCCGTCGGTCAGGGCCATGAACGACACCTCCTCGCCCTGCAGGCATTCTTCGACCACGACTCGGCTGCCCGCATCCCCGAAGATGCGGCTGCGCATGATCTCGTTCACCGCCTCCTCGGCTTCATTCACGCTGGCGCACACCATCACGCCCTTGCCGGCCGCCAGGCCGTCCGCCTTCACCACAATCGGCGCCCCCACCTCCTGAATGTAGCGGACGGCATCGTCCGCATCGGTGAAACTGGAGTAGAACCCCGTCGGAACATGCTCGCGGCGCATCACATCCTTCGCAAACGCCTTGCTCCCCTCCAACTGCGCCGCCGTTTTGGTGGGGCCAAACCCCGGCAGCCCGTGCCGCTCCAACTCGTCAATGATCCCCAGCGTGAGCGGCAACTCCGGACCCGGCACGGTCAGGTCGATCTGCTCGGATTGGGCAAAGCGGACGATCCGGTTCACGTCGTCGGCCGCAATGTCAACGAGCTCCGCCAGCTCCGCGATCCCCGCGTTCCCAGGCGCGCAATAGAGTCGTGAGATGCGGGGCGACTGGCGCAGTTTCCAGACCAGAGCGTGTTCGCGCCCGCCACTTCCAATCACCAGCACTTTCATAGGCAACCGCCGACGCCTCTAACAGCCGCGGACAGACGCGGGGACGCGGGGGAATCGAGGTTCAGGTTCGCTGCGTCGCCGCGTCGCAGCGTCGCCGTGTCCGTCACGATAAGGCTGATACACGACATATCAGTGACGGAAATGGCGAACCCCGGTAAAGACCATGGCGAGATCGAGGCGATCGGCCGTGGCGATGACCTCGTCGTCACGCACGCTCCCGCCCGGCTGCACGATGGCGGTGACCCCGGCCTTCGCCGCCTCCTCGACCCCGTCGGGGAAAGGAAAGAATGCGTCGCTGGCCAGCACCGAACCCGACAGCGACATCCCCACGCGTCCGGCCTTCGCCCGCGCCGCGTGAACCGGATCGACGCGCGAGGTAGCGCCACCGCCGATCGCCAGCGTCCGGTCGGCCGCGACAAAGGCGATGGCGTTGGACTTCACATGCTTCACCACCTTGAGGCCAAAGCGAAGCGCCGCGACTTCCCGCTCCGTCGGGCGCCGCCGCGTCACCACCTTGGCCGTTGCCGGATCCTCCATCGAGCGATCCGCATCCTGCACGAGGATGCCCCCGACGACACCGCGCACCTCGCGATCGATGGCCCGCATCAGCTCCGGGTTCCACTGCATGAGGCGACGGTTCTTCTTCTTTTTCAAGAACTCCAGCGCCGCCGCCTCGAACTCCGGCGCGATGAGCACCTCGGTGAAGATCTCGTCGACGACCTCGGCCAGCTCGAGCGTCCACGGACGGTTGGCGATCAAGATCCCCCCGAATGGCGATTCCGGATCCGTCGCGTACGCACGCCGGTAGGCCTCCGCCACCGAGTCGGCCGTGCCGACGCCGCACGGCGTGTTGTGCTTCAGAATGGCCACCGTCGGCGGATCAGCGAGGAACTCGGTCATGAGCCACAGCGCCGCGTTCATGTCGACGATGTTGTTGTACGACAGCTCCTTCCCATGCAGCTGCCGCACGGTGCGGAAGAAGTCGCCATACAGCGCCGCCGCTTGGTGCGGGTTCTCACCGTAGCGCAGGTCCTGCGCCTTGCGGAACTGGAAGTGCAGCGTCTCGCCGAACTTGACCGGCTCGCCGTCGCCAAGGCGGCCGAGATAATCCGCAATCGCCCCGTCGTACCGGGCCGTCGTGGCAAACGCCTTGCGCGCCAAGCGCACGTTGGTCGCGACCGACACCGCGCCCTGCTTGGCGAGCTCTTCCAGAACTCCGTCGTAATCCGCGGGATCGACGATCACGGTGACATCGTGATGATTCTTCGCGGCGGAGCGGATCATCGACGGACCGCCGATGTCGATGTTCTCGATCGCCTCCTCGAGCGTGCACCCGGGTCGCGCCACCGTGGCCTCGAACGCATAGAGGTTCACGACCACCATGTCGATCGGCCGAATGCTGTGCGCCGCCATCTGCTCGCGGTGTTTCGGATCCTCCCGCCGGCCCAGGATCCCCCCGTGAATCTTCGGGTGCAGCGTCTTCACCCGGCCATCGAGGATCTCCGGTGAACCGGTGAATTCGCTGACCGGGACGACGGGCACGCCGGCCTGCATCAGCCGGTCGGCCGTGCCGCCGGTGGACAGGATCTCGACTCCCAGATTGTGAAGACCCTTCGCAAACTCCACAACGCCAGCCTTGTCGGTCACACTAATCAATGCGCGCTTGATCTGCCCCATGTGCCTTTCTGTCTCCTCAGCCCTGCATCAGTACCCGTACGACCCGTCTCCTCCAGCTCCGCATCGCCCTGCCGGCCCGAGAGCACCGATACGCGACCGTTGGACGTCCGCCAACTGTCATCGTTGCGTGGAAACGTGAGTGCTCAGCATCCGCGTGCGGCGCACTCCTCTCTGCCGCCCCTATCTCCTCCGTTGCGCCTGATTGTTCCAGGGGACTGCTTCTCGACGTTGGCTGGACAGCCCGTGTCGTGGAAAAACGTGGCTCGCTTACCAGATGCCCCCCAGGTTGTAAAGGAACCATGAACCATCTATCGTTTTTGCATGCGCGTGATGTTGAATGGTGAATCGCGCAACGTTCGTGAAGGTGTTACCGTTGACGAGTTGGTGCGAGATCTGGGCCTGAACCAACGCCGGATCGCCGTGGAAGTCAACCGCGACATCCTGCCCCGTGATCAATACGGCGAGCACCAACTCCACGAGGGCGACGTGGTCGAGATCGTCCAGTTCATTGGCGGAGGCTGATTGACGTGTCCAACTCCGATCTGTTCCAGCTCGCGGGAAAATCCTACCGTTCGCGCCTGATCGTCGGAACGGGGAAGTACCGCGACTTCGCGCAAACGCGCGCCGCCATCGACGCCTCGGGCGCCGAGATCGTGACGGTTGCCGTACGGCGCGTGAACATCACCGACCCCGGCAAAGAGAATCTCCTGGACCATCTCGATCTGAGCCGGATCACGATCCTGCCCAATACCGCCGGCTGCTACACGGCCGACGACGCGATTCGCACCGCGCGGCTGGCCCGGGAGGCGGGCGTGGGATCTCTGCTCAAGCTCGAGGTCATCGGCGACGAGAAGACCCTCTTCCCCGACGTCACCGCGACGATCGAGGCGGCCAAGGTGCTGGTGAAGGAGGGGTTCGTCGTCCTGCCCTACATCAACGACGATCCGATCACCGCCAAGCGCCTGGAAGAGATCGGCTGCGCCGCGGTCATGCCGCTGGCGGCACCGATCGGGTCGGGCCTCGGCATTCGCAACCCGTACAACATCCGCATCATCCTCGAACACAGCCGCGTGCCGGTGATCGTCGACGCCGGAGTCGGAACCGCCTCCGACGTGTCGCTGGCGATGGAGCTCGGTTGCGACGCCGTGCTGCTGAACACCGCCATCGCCGGCGCCAAGGATCCGCTACTGATGGCCGAGGCCATGCGCCTCGCCTGCGAGGCCGGACGCAAGGCCTTCCTCGCCGGCCGCATCCCGCGCAAGCTGTACGCCACCGCCTCCTCGCCGATTGAAGGATTGCTGGATTGAGTGATTGAGCGATTGCCGGATTGACCACGATTCCAATCGCTCAGTCAGTCAATCGCTCAGTCACCAATGGATCCCCGGCTCAACAAGCTTTCACTTTATCTCATCACGGATCGGCGACAGACGCGCGGTCGCCCGTTGGTGCAGACGGTCGAGCGGGCGGTGCGTGGGGGCGTGCGCGCCGTGCAGCTCCGGGAACGCGACCTCGACACGCGCACATTGTTCGAGCTGGCGTGCCAGCTGCGAGTGGCCAGCGAGCGTTACGACGCGGTCCTGTTCATCAACGATCGCATCGACGTCGCGCTGGCGTGCGGCGCCGACGGTGTTCACCTGCCGAGCAACTCGTTCTCGGTGACGGACGCCCGGGCGCTGCTGGGGCCAGATCGCCTCATCGGCGTCTCAACGCATCGGCCCGACGAGGTGGCGGCCGCCGCCGCGGCGGGAGCCGATTTCGCGGTCTTCGGACCGGTCTTCGACACACCGTCGAAACGTGCCTACGGACTGCCCGTCGGCCTCGACGCACTGGCTGACGCTGTCAAAGCAAGCACCATTCCCGTGCTTGCCATCGGCGGCGTCACGGTCGAGCGTGTCGGCGCCCTGCTCGACCGTGGCGCGACGGGCATCGCCGTCATCCGCGCGATCCTCGAAGCCGATGATCCCGCGCAAGCCGCCCAAGCGCTCCGACACACCTTCACCAGCCCCCTAACCCCTAACCCCTAACCCCTGGCTTGGCGTAGTGATAGGAGATCAACCCATGCCCATCCACCGAGCGGAAGAACTCACCTACACGGCCATGCGCAACCTCGACATGGCGCGCGCGATCTGCTTCCAGCCGGTGAGCGCGCTCGAGGTACACGGGCCTCATCTCCCGCTCGGAATGGACGTCTACATGGCGCGCTGGATGGCCGAGGAAACCGGGCGGCGGTTCGAGGCACAGCATGCCGACTGGACGGTGGTGCAGCTGCCGCCGTTGACTCTCGGCACCGACGAGCTGCCGCTCGCCGGGTCGATGAGCGCCAGCCAGCGCACCGTATACGCCGCGGTACGCGCGCATGGCCGCTCGCTGGCGCGCGCGGGGTATCGCCACATCGTCGTCACCAACGGCCACGGCGGACCGCGCCACGCCTCCGCGCTGGAGGCGGCGTGTCGCGCCGTCAGCCGCAGGCACGGTGTTCACATGTTCACCCCCTCAATCAAGGCGCTCCACGCCATCGTGACGGGCCAACGCTTCGCCGCGGTCGAGGCCCGCCTCGGGCGCAGCTTGAGCGAAGAGGAGAAGGCCAACCTCGTCGGCGGCGAGCACGCTGGCGGCTGGGAAACCTCCTTCATGCTGGCGCAACAGCCGGAGTTGGTGGATCCCATGTATCCACAACTGGCCCGCCAGAGCCCACCGCCGGTGCGGCCGATCGCCAGAGCCGGTGATGCGCTCGCCGATTGGCGCGAAAAACGCGGGCGCAGCGCCGGCCAGACGCGCGAGATCTTCCAAGCGCTGGCCCGTGGCGTCGGCTGGTTGTTGAACGCGCACTACGGCTACGGGGGCCCGGTCGTCACGTATCAGGGAACGCCGTCAGTCGCCTCCGCGGAGCTGGGGCACGCCTTTCGGCACGTCATGGCCGACGAGTGCCTGCAGATCGTCGAGGATGTCACGAGCGGCCGGCTCCAGGGCCGCGAGGTGCGTAGCATCGCCTCCGACCCGGCCATCATTCAGCCACACTTCTGGTCGCGGCTGGGTTGGGCAACGGCGATCATCGTCGCCGCGATGGTCCTGCTCTGAGAGGGCATCCAGGCGTGGAAGGTGACGTTGGGCAAGCCTGGATTCCCGCGTTCCGAGTCTGTCGATAGACTCGCGAACAGGGCTGTTTCGGCCGGCCCGCTAGCGCCGTGCCAACCGGATCCGCTCCCACGCGACCGCCGAGCCGACGATCTCGTCGAGGCTCGAGTGGACCGCCCGCCAACTGAGCTGCGCCAGCAATGCGGACGGATCGGCGATCAACGATACCGGGTCGCCCGGACGCCGGGGGAGAAACTCGATCTGCGGCTCGACACCGAGGTGACGGCCAACGGCGCGTACCACGGCCAGCACCGATTCGCCGCTCCCGGTGCCGACGTTGAAACTCTGCCCGCTCTCCAGCGTCGTCGACTCGAGGACGCGCACGTGCGCTTCGGCGAGATCGAGCACGTGGATGTAGTCGCGCACGCAGGTGCCGTCCGGAGTCGGATAGTCGTTGCCGTACACCTGCGCGGCTCGCCCTTCCAGGAAGGCGCGGATGACTCGGGGGATCAGATGTTCCTCTGGGTCGTGCATCTCGCCAACCTTCCACGCCACATGGTCACCCGCGGCGTTGAAGTACCGCAACGCCGACGACCGCATGCCGATGGCGCGCGCGCCGGCGTGCAGGAGCCGTTCGAACTCCAGCTTCGATGCGCCGTAGGGACAGGTGGGTGCCTTCTCCGCACTTTCCGGGATTGGGCTGACCGTGGCGTTGCCATAGACGGCGGCCGTTGACGAGAACAGAAACACCCGTACCGGGAACCGGGCACAGGCGAGCAACAGGCTCGCGCCGCCGCCGAGGTTGTTGCCCCAGTAGCGGTCCGGCTCGCGCACCGATTCAGCCACGCTGATTGACCCGGCCAAATGAATCACGCCTTCGGGACGATGCCGGGCGAACACATCGAACAGACGGCTGGTATCCCCGACCGATACCTGCTCGAACGGAAAATCGCCGGCGCGATCGGCTGTGGAGGCACTGAGATCGTCCAACACGATCGGCTCATGACCACGCTCCGCCAGCGCCCGCACCACGTGCGCGCCGATATAGCCGGTTCCGCCTGTGACCAGAACTTTCATTCGAACCTCACGCATCACACGCTGTCGGCTACAGCGCCGGCTCCCGCTTCCACTCGTCCTTCTCCAGGATGCGCAGGAGGTGTTTGCCGTATCCGGTTGACGCCATGCTCTTCGCGATGCGCAGGGCGTCGGCGGCGGTAATGTACCCCATCCGCAGCGCGATTTCTTCGATACACGCAACCTTCAGTCCCTGACGTTCCTCGATCGCCTGGATGAAGTTCGAGGCCTGCAGCAGGGACTCGTGCGTTCCCGTATCGAGCCAGGCGATGCCGCGCCCGAGGATCTCCACGTGCAGCAATCCGGCGCGCAGGTACGCCAGATTGACGTCGGTGATCTCCAGTTCCCCACGCCCGGAAGGCCGGAGTTGACTGGCGATATCGACCACCTGATTGTCGTAGAAGTACAACCCCGTGACCGCATACGACGAGCGCGGTTTGGCCGGCTTCTCCTCCAGACCGATCGCGCGCCCAGCGGCGTCGAACTCCACCACGCCATAGCGCTGCGGATCGCTCACCCAGTAACCAAACACCGTGGCGCCGCGTGCGCGGCCCACCGCGCGGCGCAGGGATTCTGGAAAGCCATGCCCGTAGAACAGGTTGTCGCCGAGCGCCAGCGCCACTCCGTCGGCGCCGATGAAGTCGCGGGCAATGAGAAAGGCCTGCGCGATACCTTCCGGCTTCGGCTGCACCCCGTAATCGATCCTGAGCCCGACCTCCGAGCCATCACCAAGGAGCCGTTTGAACCCCTCCTGCTCGTGCGGCGTGGTGATGACGAAGAGTTCCCGGATACCCGCCAGCATGAGTGTGGAGAGCGGGTAGTAGATCATCGGCTTGTCGTACACCGGAAGCAGCTGCTTGCTGACGGCACGCGTCACCGGGTGCAGACGCGTCCCCGACCCGCCCGCGAGAATGATGCCTTTCATACCGCGCATCCGCTCCGTCAGCTCGCCGCCGTTGACAGCCCGAGCCGTTCGCGCCGATATCCGCCGGCTTGCACCGCCTCACACCAATCGCGGTGATCGAGGTACCAGCGCACCGTCTCCGTGAGCCCTGTCTCGAAATCGAACTGCGGCTTCCAACCAAGCTCCTCGCGGATCTTGGTCGCATCGATCGCGTAGCGCCGGTCGTGACCCGGACGGTCCGGCACGAACGTCTTCAGCGCCTCGTAACGCGGAACTCCGTTTCTCCGCAGCGCGGGATTCTCCGCCGCCGGCACCAGCTTCTCCAGCGCCTCGCAGATACGGTCGACTATCTCCACGTTGGTGCGCTCGTTCTGCCCGCCAATGTTGTATTTCTCGCCAATGCGCCCGCGCTGGAGCACGAGCAGGATCCCAGCACAGTGGTCGCGGACGTGGAGCCAATCGCGAACGTTGCCGCCGTCGCCATAGATCGGCAACGGCTTGCCTTCAACGGCGTTCAGCAGGGTCAGCGGAATGAGCTTCTCCGGGAACTGGTACGGTCCGTAGTTGTTCGAGCAGTTCGTGATCAGCGTCGGCAGCCCGTAGGTCTCCTGATAGGCGCGGACCAGATGGTCGGCCGCCGCCTTGGACGCCGCGTACGGAGAATTGGGCGCGTAGGGCGTCACCTCGGAGAAGTGTCCGGTGTCGCCCAGCGTGCCGTACACCTCGTCGGTCGACACGTGCAGGAACCGAAAACCCGCCCGCACCAAAGGATCGAGCTCGGCCACGAACACCCGCGCCGCTTCGAGGAGCTCGAAGGCGCCGACCGTGTTCGTCTGGATGAACGCTCGGGGCCCGTCGATGGAACGATCGACGTGCGACTCGGCGGCGAAGTTGACGACCCACGTCGGCCGGTATTCGCGATACGCCTGAGTCATCGCCGCCCAATCGGCAATATCCGCTTGGACGAAGACAAAGCGCGGCCCGCCGGCGACATCCTCGAGGTTGCGGAGGTTGCCTGCGTACGTGAGCTTGTCGATGACCACCACGCGCATGTCGGTCTGCGCGAGGGCCAGGCGCACGAAGTTCGATCCAATGAACCCGGCGCCCCCAGTGACGATGACCGTCGCCGCGTCGTGGCTGGCCATGCGTCAAGACCTTCGGTCGGAGCCAGTGCAGGTGGTCACGGCGACGCGGTCCCGTCTCCGCGCGAGAAGAAGACAAAGCGCCCGAGTGCCAGCAATCAATCGCATACGCAATTACTCACCTGGTGCTCCGGCCGAAGCAGGTCGTTCACCGTCTTGACCGGATTGAACATGGCGTTGGGGATCTCCACGAACACGGTCGTCCACTCCGCCATGGCGCCGTTCCAGAGACCCGGCCGTTCCAGAGCCTTCAGCTCGCGCCCGTCCTTCGACTTGCGGGTAATGAACACCGCGTCCCAGTCGACGTAACGATTCAGATCGAACGCCTGGCCACGCCAGTCCCGAACCGCGCACGCCAACTCGACCGGATTGAAGTGTGTCGCTGATGCAAACAAGGACGCCTGTTCGCGATCGTTGGGATCCACCTGGGCGCTCTCGACGATCTGCACGCTCAGCGTCCCATCTCTGCCGCGGACCCAGAACGGACCGCCGCCCGGTTCACCGACGTTGCGGACCATTCCGCAGACCCGCAGCGGCCGGTTCAGCTTCTGCACCAGAAACGTCCGCCGCTCCGCGGTTGACGCGGAAGACAAACCCGCCGGGAGCGAGATGCCGACGGTGTCGCGTGCAAACCCAATGGCGTCCTCGACTACCGCCCGACTGGGTTGTTCGCTCGACAGCTGCTCGAGATGCCGGAACAGCGGCCCTTGAAGCGCCAGCAGGTGGCCACCCAGCGCTTTCTTCCATCGCACGTTGGCGTCTTTGAGCTGGTCGGGCACGACGTTGTCGATGTTTTCTATGAACACAATGTCCGCGCGCAAGTCGTTCAGGTTCTCGATGAGCGCGCCGTGTCCCCCCGGCCGGAGCAGAATGAGGCCGTCCCGCTCCCGAAACGGGCGGTTCTCGAGATCCACGGCCATCGTGTCGGTCGAGCGCTTCTGGGTCGAAAACGCGACGTCGAAGCGCACGTTCGACCGCCGCTCGTACATTGCGCCGGCCGCGCGGAGCACCGCCCGAAAGCGCTCCTCATGCTCCGGAGAGACGGTAAAATTCAAGCGGCACACGCCCCGCGCGTCGCGCAGGTACGCGGCGGCCTCGACCAAGTGCTCTTCGAACGCCGTGCGGCTTTCCTCCGGATAGCGATGGAACTTGATGAGCCCCTTGGGAAGCGACCCGTAGTTCAATCCCTGGCCGGCCAGAAGATAGTCCAGGACCTGGCGAAACTGGCCCTCTTCGATCAGCGCGACCGCATCCAGTCCGTCTACCGCCATGGCGCCGACCAAGTCGTCAAAGAAGGCGAACCGTTGGATCCCGGTCATGAACGCGAGCAGTTCCTGCGCGTTCCGGTCGCCCTGTCGCGCGAGTTTCTCGACCCCGTCGCGATGGACTGTCCCGCTCTGGGTGCGCGTCGCCAAGAGGCTCTGGAACATGCGGCTCGCCGCCCCCGACGCGGGCACGAACTTCGCCACCCGGCCTTTCTCGCAGGCTTCGTCAAAGCGCGGGGTGCTGGCTTCGATGTCGGCGTCCGATAGCCGGCGGATGCCGTCACCAACCGTGCAGGCTCGATCCAACCGTATGTGGGGAGGCGGGTGCTCGAAGAGCCGAATCTGGCGCCGCGCCTCTTCCGGCGGGATGCCCTCCGCTTCCAGCTGGGCCAAATCCTCCCGGCTCAGCATCCCTCATCCCTTGGCCCCGCTATAGGGCACCGGGCGTTGGTGTTCCGCAAGGCTATTGAGCGCACGTCCGGAATATTAAGCATACTCCGGCAGAAGGGAAAAGCGGGGGTTGCGCGCGCCGGCCCGGGTAGCAGGACGGCCGACTACTGGCCCGAGCCGTTTGCGCCACGCTGGCGCTTACACTCGAGTGCTTGCCGGACCCGACAGAATTCCCGCTCGATCTGATCGCGCAGGGTCTCCGACCTCTCCAGGCTGCCCGCCCGTCCCTGCCGCTCCAGCTCGGCGCACAGTCCCGCCATGTGATGTGCGCCAAGGTTGGCGCTGCTGCCCTTCAGGCTGTGGGCCAGAGACGTCACCGTCCTGCTGTCCCCCATCACCAGCGCTCGGCGGATCTCCGCCAACCGCGGAGGCGCATCGCTGACGAACAGATCGATCAGCTCGGTCAGCAGATCGACGTCTCCGTCCCCAGGGAGTTCACGCAAGCTCGCGATGATCTCGTCATCGAGCGGATCGCCAGTGATACTCACCCACGATTCCGGCCCCACGGCGGCCGGCACGATGTGATCGAGGGTTTCGACCTTCTCCAACGCTGAGACAGACTCTGGCATTTCTCTTCCCGCGGTTACTGTGACTCAGCGCCGGGATGGACAGTGTCTCGGTGTCGTCGCACGACGAACGCCAGACCAGAGCCCGAACGAACTCTCCGCGGTGTCCTCCGGGTGCGATGGGGTGTTGCGGTCATGCATCCTGATTTGCTCCGGCACGCAGCTTTTAGAGCACGATGGATGCCAGCAAGTCGCGCCCGTTCGGTTGCCTATTTCGGCAAAAGCGGGGTGTCACCGCTCAGCCGCTCCGCCGGGCTCTCCCGGTTTTGTGACGCAGCGGAGTGACGCGCCCGTCAGCGTGTCGCCGCGTTGTCCTGGTCAGTCAACGCAGCGGAGACTGTGGCGGGTGCCACTGCTGGCGCCCGCCGGGAACAGCGCTGCAGCAGGCCGAACCGGCGACCGGGTGAACGGGAACCACTACAGCGGAAGAAAAAGCGTCGGGACGGAGTTGGCCCCCTCCCCTGATCCTTCCCCCGTTGCCAATTCTGACAACGGGGGAAGGGCGAGGGTGGGGGCCATGACTCTTCGCCGAATCTAGAAGTCCTCCGGCGGCGGCGTTGGCATGCCCCCCTTCTTCTCCTCCGGTTTCTCCGCCACCATCGCTTCCGTCGTCAACAGCAGCCCGGCAACCGACGCAGCGTTTTGCAGCGCGATCCGCACGACCTTGGTCGGATCGATGATGCCGGCCTTCATCAGGTCCTCGAACTCGTCGGTCGCGGCGTTGAAGCCAAAGGCGCCCTTGCCGTTCCTGATGCGCTCCAGAACTACGGCACCATCGGCGCCGGCATTCCGGGCGATCCACCGGGCTGGCTCGGCCATGGCGCGGCGCACGATCTGCACCCCTACCATCTCCTCGTCGCTGACCTTCAGCGACTCGAGCGCCGCGGCGGAACGGATCAGCGCGACACCGCCCCCGGGAACGACTCCTTCCTCGACGGCCGCCCGGGTCGCGTGCATGGCGTCTTCCACCCGCGCCTTCTTCTCCTTCATCTCGACTTCGGTCGCCGCGCCGACCTTGATCACGGCGACACCGCCAACGAGCTTGGCGAGCCGCTCTTGCAGCTTCTCGCGGTCGTAATCGGATGTCGTTTCCTCGACCTGCGCCCGCATCTGCTTGATCCGGCCTTCGATGTCACTCTTCTTCCCGGCACCGTCGATGATGGTGCAGTTGTCCTTGTCAACCACCACCCGCTTGCAACGGCCGAGATCCTTCAAGGTGACGTTCTCGAGCTTGAGCCCGAGTTCCTCGGCAATCATCCGGCCGCCCGTGAGAATGGCAATATCCTCGAGCATGGCCTTGCGGCGGTCGCCGAAGGCGGGCGCCTTGACGGCAGTGCACTGCAACGTGCCGCGGATCTTGTTGACCACCAGGGTTGCCAGCGCCTCCCCCTCGATATCCTCGGCAATGAGCAGGAGCGGTTTGCCGGCCTTCGCGATCTGCTCCAAGACCGGCAGGAGGTCACGCATGGCGCTGAT
>Ga0316622_100000975_pt1 | contig 17912 bp, 22 predicted proteins | sample OWC_Aug_OW2_C1_D_FD_207646 | JGI IMG/M metagenome (GOLD analysis project Ga0316622, IMG submission 207646) | Wetland soil microbial communities from Old Woman Creek delta, Ohio, United States - OWC_Aug_OW2_C1_D5_C | ecosystem: Environmental > Terrestrial > Soil > Wetlands | place: USA: Ohio... | reverse complement strand
CAGGTCGGTGAGCACCAGCACCCCGTCGCCGTCATCGAGCGCACGGGCCCGGCGCGCGGCCGTGTCGCGCAGCGCCTCGATGTCCACCTCCAGCGCCACCGGCAGGGCCTCCGCCCGCAACGGGCAGCGCCCGAGCATACGGATCGCCGCGTCGAGCACGGCGCTGCCGATGCCGTCGTGGGTGATGAGCAGGACGCCGACGCTCATGGCAGCTCGCGGTGCGACACGAGGACCCGCGGCTCGGTGCCACGAAAGTGGTCGGCGAGGCGCTCCACGAGGTAGACCGAGCGGTGCTGGCCGCCGGTGCAGCCGATGGCCACCGTCAGGTAGCTGCGCCCTTCGTCGTGGAAGCAGGGAATCCACGCCTCGAGGAAGCCCGTGATGTGCTGCAGCAGGGCGGGGACCCGTGGGTCCCGCTCCAGGAAGGCCGCCACCGCCGGGTCGCGACCGGTGAGTGGCCGCAGGCTCATCTCCCAATGCGGGTTCGGCAGGCAGCGGGCGTCGAAGACGAGATCGGCGTCGCGCGGCACGCCGCGCTTGAAGCCGAAGGACTGGAACAGGATCGACATGACGCCGCGCGGCCGCTCCGCCACCCGCCGGCGCATGAGGTCGCGCAGCTCGTGCAGGCTCAATCGGGTGGTGTCGATGCGCAGATCGGCGTTGGTCAGGAAGGGCTCGAGGAGCTCGCGCTCGCGGCGGATCGCGTCGGCCAGACTCGTGTTCGCGTCGGTCAGCGGATGGCGACGGCGGGTTTCGCTGAAGCGCTGCACCAGCACCTCGTCGTCGGCCTCGAGGAAGACCATCTCCGCGGCGACGCCGGCCGCGCGCAGCCGTGCGACCACCGGCGGGACGCGGCGCAGGTCGTCGGGGGCGTTGCGTGCGTCGATTCCCACAGCGGTTTCGGCGAAGCGCGAGGCGTGTCCGTAGACGAGGGCGTTGGCGAAGCTCTCGAGCAGGAAGCTCGGCAGGTTGTCGATGCAGTAGAAGCCGAGGTCTTCCAGCGTGTTGAGCGCAACGCTCTTGCCGGAACCGGACAGGCCGGTGACGATCACGAACTTCATGGCAACGCGCGACTCGGCTCGCTGGCGGACGGCACGGATCGGTTCCAGCCTGGGAGGCTGGGCGTCGTGATCGCCCAAGTATAGGTAAGGGTGTGCCGCCGGGGCGCGCTCACGATCTGGTCAGTCCTCGTCGCCGAGGTCGCCGATGACCGCCTCGCGCTGGGTCTCGATGAAGGCCGTGCTGGCGTCGTAGCCCTTCAGCTTGAGCATGTGATTGCGCACTGCGGTCTCGACCAGGATGGCCATGTTGCGGCCGGGCGCGACCGGAATGGTCACCTCGGGGACCTGCAGGCCCAGCACGGGCCGGTTGTCGTGGCAGCCGCTCAGCCGGTCGACCGTGGCGAGCTCGGCGTCGGTCATGCGCCGCAGCCGGACGATCAGCCGCAGGTACTTGTTCCGCTTGATGGCGGAGTCGCCGAACATCGCGCGGATGTTGACGATTCCGAGGCCCCGGACCTCGAGGAAGTCCTGCAGGACGGGCGGGCAGGTGCCGCTGATGATGTCCGGGGCGATGCGCGAGAACATGGCCGCGTCGTCGGCGATCAGCCGGTTGCCGCGGGAGATCAGCTCGAGGGCGAGCTCGCTCTTGCCGACCGCCGCGTCGCCGGTGATCAGGACGCCCATTCCCAGCACTTCCAGAAACACCCCGTGCAGCGTGACGCGCTCCGCGAGGGCGATCGACGAGTAGTACTGCAGGTGCTCCAGCAGCTCGCCGATCGGAAACGGGGTCCGCAGCAGCGGCGTCGAGGTCCCCTCGGCCTGCGCCATGAGCAGCGCGTCCGCGCCCACACCGTCGGCGAGGACGACGGCAGCCGGCACGATCTCGAACAGCCGCAGCACCGCCTCCCGGCGCGCCTCGGCCGGCATCTCGTCGAGGTATTCGGCCTCGGCGTGGCCGATCACCTGGATCCGGTTCGGGTGGATGAAATTGAGGGGGCCGGCCAGGGTGGGGCCGTCCTCGACGTTGCCGAGGCTGCGGTGCCCGCCGGCCTCGCCCGCCACCCACTCGAGCGCGAGCCGGTCCCGCAGGGCGTTGTAGAGGTCCCGCGTGGTGACCGTCTGCTCCATCAGGCGGTGCCCCACGAATCGCTGTCGGCGAGCAGCACGGCGGCCGCGGCCTCCACCGTGCCGGCCTCGCGGAGCCGCCGCCTGACCTCCTCGCGGCCGAACAGCCCGGCGAGGGCGGCGAGCAGCTGCAGGTGGTGGTCCACCTGCTCCTGCGGGACCAGCAGCGCGAACACCAGATCGACCGGGTCACCATCGAGGGCGCCGAAGTCGACGCGGTTCGACAGCCGGATGAAGGCGCCGACGGGGTGGTCCAGCCCTGGCAGGCGCGCGTGGGGGAGGGCAACGCCGTGGCCGAACCCCGTGCTGCCGGAGCGCTCGCGCTCGCGCAGCCGGTCCAGCAGCGACTGCGGCGTGGTGCTGGGGCACGACGCGGCGAGCAGGGTCGCGGCGCGTGCCAGCACCCCATCCTTGCTGGCCGCCGCGTCCGCGACCCGGATGCGGTCCGCGGCGACCAGTTCAGCGGGAAGGGAGGACATGGGACGGTGACGGTCAGGTCAGACGGTGGTGCTCCGGTGGTCCTTCAGCTTCTCCTTGTGCTTCTTCACCTGGCGGTCGAGCTTGTCGGCCAGACCGTCGATCGCGGCGTACATGTCCTCGTGGACCGAGTCCGCGAACACGTCGGCGCCGCTGAGGTGCATCGTTGCCTCGGCCTTCTGCTGCAGCTTCTCGACGCTCAGGACGACGTGGACGTTGGTCACGTAGTCGAAATGGCGCTCCAGGCGCTCGATCTTGCTGGTGACGTACTGGCGCAGGGCGTCCGTGATCTCGACGTGATGACCGGTCAGGTTGATTTGCATGATGAGCTCCTGGATGGCGCCTAGACGAGGCGCTTGCGTTCGTTCGAGGGCGGGATGGCCATGGCCTCGCGGTACTTCGCGATGGTCCGGCGCGCGACCTCGATTCCCTGTTCGCCGAGGATCTCGGCAATCTTGCTGTCGCTCAGCGGCTTGTCCGGCCGTTCGGCCGCGACCAGCTGGCGGATCAAGGCCCGGATCGCGGTGGCCGAGGCCTCGCCGCCGGCGGCGGTGCTCACGTGGCTGGAGAAGAAGTACTTGAACTCCAGCGTGCCGCGCGGCGTGTGCATGTACTTCTGGGTGGTGACGCGCGAGATGGTCGACTCGTGCATGCCGAGGGCATCGGCGATGTCGCGCAGCACGAGGGGGCGCATCGCCACGTCGCCGTGCTCGAGGAAGCCACGCTGGAACTCGACGATCTTGGTCGCGACTCGCAGCAGGGTCTCGTTCCGGCTCTTGAGGCTCTTGATGAACCAGCGGGCCTCCTGCAGGTGGTTCTTGAGGAACTGGTTGTCGAGGCTGTTGTCGGCGCGCCGGATCAGTGCCGCGTAGTCGGCGTTGACCCGCAGCCGCGGCGTCGCCTCCGGGTTCAGCTCCACCCGCCAGCTGTCGCCGCGCTTGCTCACGAAGACGTCGGGCTCGACATACTGAGGCTCGGCGTCCGCGACCAGTGAGCCGGGTCGGGGATTCAACGAGCGGATGAGGCGGATCACGCCGCTGAGCTCCTCCTCGTCCAGCTTGAGCCGGCGCCGGATCTGTGCCTGGTCCTGGCCGACCAGCAGCTCGAAATGGTTGCCGATCAGCTGCAGCGCGGTGGCCCGGTGGGGGACGTCCTCGGGCAGCTGGCGCAGCTGGATCAGCAGGCACTCCCGCGGGTCTCGGGCACCGACGCCGGGGGGGTCGAAGGTCTGGATGCGGTGCAGCACCGCCTCCACCTCCGCGGCACCGATCTCCGGGTCGTCGAAGGCGGCCTGGATCTCCTCCACCGACTGGGTCAGGTAGCCGTCGTCGCTGATCGCGTCGATGATGGTCGTGGCGATGGCGCGGTCGGTGTCGCTGAACCGGGTGAGGTTGAGCTGCCAGACGAGGTGGTCGACGAGCGTCTGGGCCGCGGAGCGCTGGGCGTAGACGTCGGTCGACTCCTCGTCGCGCGAGCCGCTCGATGGCGGGAGCACCGAGTCGTAGATGTCCTCCCAGGCGCTGTCGACCGGCAGATCCTGGGGGAGGTCGGTCGGTACCGTCGGCTCCGTGTCGCGGACGTCATAGTCCCGGTCGTCCGGGCCCATGGTGTCGTCGGCGCCGTCGCTCCCGCTCTCCGCTGCCCTCTCGGCGACCCGTTCCGCTTCGTTCTTGCTGCTCGCGGCATCGAGCCGACCCTGCTCGCGGATCTCCCCGTCCTCGAGCGTCTCGAGCAGCGGGTTCGACTCCAGCGCGTCCTGGATCTCCTGCTTGAGGTCCAGCGTCGACAGCTGCAGCAGGCGGATCGCCTGCTGCAGCTGGGGGGTCATGGTCAGGTGCTGGGTGAGCCGAAGCTGGATGGACGGCTTCATCTACACAGGGGCGTGCGCCTGGTATGCAACTTGTATGGGGTTTCCGTAGACGATTCTAGCCAAAAGCGGCGGAAGGGGGGCGAAGGCCGGAGGCTGCGGCCATTGCCGCAGATCATCCCCGCCACAGCGCGCTCCTCACAAACGGAAATCCGCACCCAGGTACACCGCACGGACCTCGGCGTTCTCGAGCAGGGCGGCCGGCGGGCCCTCCGCCAGGACCCGGCCCGCGCTGATGATGTAGGCGCGGCCGCAGATCTTGAGCGTCTCGCGGACGTTGTGGTCGGTGATCAGGATGCCGATGCCGCCGGCCGCGAGCTCGCCGATGATCTTCTGGATGTCCATCACGGAGATCGGGTCGACGCCGGCGAACGGTTCGTCCAGCAGGATGAAGCGCGGCTCCAGGGCGAGCGCGCGGGCGATCTCGAGCCGGCGCCGCTCGCCCCCGGAGAGGCTCAGGGCCAGCTGGTCCTTCAGGTGGTCGAGGGAGAATTCGCGCAGCAGCTCGCCGCACAGCTCCCGGCGCTGCCCCGCGGACAGGTCCTCGAGCGTTTCCAGCACCGCGAGGACGTTCTCGGCCACGGTCAGGCGGCGAAACACCGACGGTTCCTGGGCGAGGTAGCCGAGCCCGTGCCGCGCCCTCACGTGCATGGGGAGCAGGGTCACGTCCTGCTGCTCGATGTGGACCTGGCCGCCGTCGGCCGGCACCAGGCCCGCGATCATATAGAAGCACGTGGTCTTGCCCGCACCGTTGGGGCCGAGCAGCCCGACGATCTCGCCGGCCTGCAGGGTCAGCGAGACGCCGTCGACCACCGCCCTGCCGCGGTAGCGCTTGACCAGGCGGGAAGCGGAGAGGCGCGCCATCAGTTCTGCTTCTTCCTGTCGGGCGGGGGCGTCGGCTTCTTCTCCGCGCCCGCCGCCGGCTTCTTGTCGGTGCCGGGCGCCGGCTTCTTCTCCGCGCCCGTCGCGGGCTTCTTCTCGGAGCCCGCCGCCGGCTTGGCTCCGTCCGGGGCCTTGTCCCGGCCCTTCGGATCGACGGTGATCCGGACGCGCTCCTTGCCCTTGGCCGCCGCGCCGCCCTTCACGACCGACTTGACGCGGTCATACGTGATGCGGTCGCTCTGGAAGGTGTCCTTGCCCTGCAGGACGACCGCATCGCCCGTGAGGATCAGTTCCTCGCTGTCGAACCTGTACTCCAGGCGGCGCGCCCGCGCCTTGACCGGCTCCGGCGAGTCGTCGGCCAGCTGCTGGAACCGCGCGGGCTTGCCATCTGCCTCGAGCCGCTCGGCCTTGGTGCCGGAATGGAACACGGTGAGACGGTCGCTTTCGAGGCGCATGCTGCCCTGGGTGGCGATGACGTTGCCGATGTAGACACTCATCCCCTTGCCTTCGTCGATCTCGGCGCTGTCAGCCTCGAGGTCGAGGGGCTGGTCCTTGTCGCTCGACAACGCGCCGGCCGGACCGGACAGGGTTCCCAGCAGGGCGATGGCGAGCAGCCTATCGTGGAGTGTCGATTTCATAATGGCCTCGGGCCTGCGAGAGCAGCTTGATCCGGTTCTCCTTTCCCAGCCAGGCCTTGACGCCGACCCCGGTGGCGCGGCTCTGCTGGCTGACGAGGGTCGCGAACTCCGCCGTTTCGAGGTAGTCGTCCCTGGGGCGGACCTGGAGGTTGGACGTGTCGATGGTGACGGGGCGGATACCCGGCGCCGCCTCGCGCGTGATCCTTACCTTTCCCTGCAGCAGGGCAGTGTCGCCGTCGGCTGACACCCACGCACGCTCGGAGCGGATGACCCAGGGCGGCTCGCCTTCCTTGAACACGGTCAGGACCGGCGTCTCAAGCTCGCTGCTCTCGTCATCCAGGTAGCGCGTGAGCAGGGGAGTCTGCAGTGACCGGGCCGGTCGTCCCTGGGGGTCCATGGTGGTGGTCCGGAGATTCCTGGCGAAGTACTCGGGCACGTGCGCCTTCGTCGCCGCGGGACGGGGCTCGTCGACCGCACCGCGCTCGGCCAGCCACCAGGTCGCGGCGACGACCGCGGCCAGGATGCCGGACAGGGCGGGGCGGACGAAGCGCAACGGCGGCCTACTCGAGGTAGCTCCGGAGGGCGGACGCCAGGAGGCCGCGGGCCTCCATCAGCAGCTCGCATACGTCCCGGGCCGCCCCCCGGCCACCCGCCGACGGCGTCTGCCAGTGGGCGTGCTGCCTGACCATCGGGTGCGCGTCCTGCACGGCGATGGCCAGACCCGCCCGGCGCATGACCGGGAGGTCGACCACGTCGTCGCCCACGTAGGCGATCTCGCTGTCGTCGAGGCCGCGGTCGCCCTTCATCCGCTCGTAGGCGATCCGCTTGTCGAGCTGGCCCTGGTGGACCTGCTCGATGCCGAGGCTCGCCATGCGCAGGCGGACCACCTCGGAGGTACGGCCGGTGATGATCCCGATCTCTACACCCGCCGCCTGCAGCATCTTCATGCCGTGGCCGTCCCGCGAGTGAAAGGCCTTGTATTCCTGGCCATCGTCGCCGAGGTAGAGGCTGCCGTCGGTCAGCACGCCGTCGACGTCGAAGATGACCAGCCGGATGCGTGCGGCCTTGTCCAGGATGTCTTGCATGGCAGTCCCCTCCTCAGACGACCCGTGCCCGCAGCAGGTCGTGCATGTTGAGCGCCCCCACCAGGCGGCCATCGGCGTCGGTCACCAGCAGGGCGTTGATCTTGCGGCTTTCCATCAGGGCCAGGGCCTCGGCGGCGAGCAGCGCGGCCGGCACCGTGACCGGGCGGGCAATCATCACCGCATCCACGCGCACGGTGCGGACGTCGATCCCGCGGTCCAGGGCGCGGCGCAGGTCGCCGTCGGTGAAGATCCCGATGACGCGCCGGTCGTCGTCGACGACCGCCGTCATCCCGAGCCCCTGCCGCGACATCTCGACCAGGGCCTCGCGCAGGGTCACGTCGCCCTGGACCCTGGGGACCCGCTCGTCACGGTGCATGAGGTCGCCGACGTGCAGCAGCAGGCGCCGGCCCAGGCTGCCGCCGGGGTGCGAGCGGGCGAAGTCCTCGGCGGTGAAGCCGCGCGCCTCGAGCAGGGCAACGGCCAGGGCATCGCCCATGACCAGCGCCGCGGTGGTGCTCGAGGTCGGGGCGAGGCCGAGCGGGCAGGCCTCGCGCGCCACGCTGACGTCCAGGTTCACGTCGGCGGCCTGAGCCAGGCTGGACCGCGGATTGCCGGTCATGGTGATCAGCGGCACCCCGAGGCGCTTGATCAGCGGCAGGATGTTCACCAGCTCGTCCGTCTCCCCCGAGTTGGACAGCGCCAGCACGACGTCCTGGCTGGTGATCATGCCGAGGTCGCCGTGGCTCGCCTCGCCCGGGTGGACGAAGAAGGCCGGGGTACCGGTGCTCGCCAGCGTGGCCGCGATCTTGCCGCCGATGTGCCCGGACTTGCCCATGCCGCTGACCACGACCCGCCCCCGGCACGCCAGGAGGTGCCGGCAGGCCTGGGCGAAACGGTCGTCGATGCGCTCCCGCAGGCCGGTGACGGCCCCTGCCTCTGTGTCGATAACGGCCAGGCCGAGTGCCTTGAGGCGTGTGCCTTCGTCGGACGGGGCGGTGAGGTTGCTGGTCATGGGCTCGCGGCCGGGGTGGCGGGGCGGTAGCAGGCCGTCGGGGGGCTGCGCCGGGTGCGCGATTGTTCCAAAGGCGGTGGTTCGTGCGCAAACCGGCTTGACACTGGGATGGTCCCGCCCGCCGGTCAGGTGTAGACCGCGCGGGTCGCTCCGCAGCGCTCGCACCGCTGGACGGTGACGAGCCGGCCCCGCTCGACGTCGAAGCGGGTGGTCTTGTCCGTTGCCCAGCGGTGGTGGTTGTTGCGGCACAGTGTGTCGCCGCGGTGGAGCTCGCCCGCCCGGGGGCGCCGGAACGGCAGGATGTTGGCCATTGTGGAGTCTGAAATTCGTGTCCGGGACGGGGGATTATGACGCCGGGCGGCCCCGTCGCGCAGGCCGGGCGAGCGGACAGGGCGCGGCCGGTCGCCGCCCCCCTTCGGCAGGGTCCCGCGTCCGCCCTTTCCTTGACCCCCCCGGACCTGGGGGGGGAGAATCCAGAGCCTTTCGGCTCCCCCTCCTGTCGGCAGATGCCTTCCAGACGACGTCCGGCCAAGCGCGACGTGCTCGTGCGCATCCGCGGCCTGCGCTTCCACCGCGGTGATCGAGCCATCTTCGATGGCGTCGACATCGACATCCTGCGTGGCAAGGTGACCGCGATCATGGGGCCGTCCGGCACCGGCAAGACCACCCTGCTCAGGCTGATCGGGGGGCAGCTGCGGCCGAGCGCGGGGATCGTCGAGGTCGACGGCCAGAATATCCATGCGCTGGGAACCCGCGATCTCTACGAGCTGCGCAAGCGCATGGGAATGCTGTTCCAGAGCGGTGCCCTGCTGACGGACCTGAGCGTGTACGAGAACGTGGCCTACCCGCTGCGCGAGCACACCGACCTGTCGGAGTCGATGATCCGCAAGCTGGTGCTCCTCAAGCTCGAGGCCGTCGGGCTGCGCGGCGCGCGCGACCTCATGCCCGCCGAGCTGTCCGGGGGAATGGCCCGCCGCGTGGCGCTGGCCCGCGGCATCGCGCTCGATCCGATGATGATCCTCTACGACGAGCCCTTCACCGGCCAGGATCCGATCTCGATGGGCGTGCTGGTGCAGCTCATCCGCCGCCTCAACGACGCGGCCCACCTGACCAGCGTGATCGTCTCCCACGACGTGGCCGAGACCGCAGCCATCGCCGACGAGCTCTATGTGATCGCTGACGGCCGGGTGATCGACCGCGGGCCGCCCGCCCGGGTGAAGGCCTCGGGCTCGGCCTGGACCCGCCAGTTCATGCACGGCCTGCCCGACGGTCCGGTGCCCTTCCACTACCCCGCGCCGCCGCTGGGCGGCGACCTGTTTGCGGCATGAGGGGCGCGGGTTGAAGGCCGTCCTCGACTGGCTGGCCATCCTCGGCCGCGCCGGGTTCGACGCGCTCGCGCGGCTCGGACGCGGCCACGTGCTGCTGTTCGGCATCCTGGCCGGGCTCGGCCCGCTGGCGCGGCGGCCCCGGCTGCTGCTGGTCCAGCTCCACTCGGTGGGAGTGCTGTCGGTCCTGATCATTGCCGTGTCGGGGATCTTCGTCGGGATGGTGCTGGGGCTGCAGGGGCATTACATCCTCTCGCGGTTCGGGGCGGAGGCGACGCTCGGCGTGATGGTCGCGGCCTCCCTCGTCCGCGAGCTGGGGCCGGTCGTCACGGCGCTGCTGTTCGCGGGGCGCGCCGGCTCCGCGTTGACGGCCGAGATCGGCCTCATGAAGGCGACCGAACAGCTGTCGGGCCTCGAGATGATGGCGGTGAACCCGGTGTACCGTGTGCTCACCCCGCGCTTCGTTGCGGGCTTCCTGTCGATGCCGCTGCTGGCGGCGATATTCAGCGCGCTCGGCGTGTACGGTGGCTGGTTCGTCGGCGTCGGGCTGCTGGGGGTCGACGACGGCACCTACTGGTCGCAGATGCAGGCCAAGATCGACCTCGAGGAAGACATCTACAACGGCGTGATCAAGAGCCTGGTGTTCGGCTTCGTGTGTGCCTGGATCGCCATTTTCCAGGGCTACGACTGCCTGCCGACCTCCGAAGGCGTCAGCCGCGCCACGACCAAGACGGTGGTCCATTCCGCCCTGGCGGTGCTGGGGCTGGACTTCGTCCTGACTGCACTGATGTTCGGGAAATGAGCCGATGAGCACACGAGGCATGGAAATCTTGGTGGGGGCCTTCATGGCGGCAGGGTTCGTTGCCCTGTTCTTCCTCGCCATGCGGGTCAGCAACCTCGGTGCCGTGGCCGTCGGCGACGGCTACACGATCACCGCGCGGTTCCAGAACGTCGGCGGCCTCAAGGTGCGAGCACCGGTGAGCATGGGCGGCGTCCCGCTCGGCAAGGTGATCGGCATCCATTTCGACCCGCAGACCTTCGACGCGGTCGTGACGATGGAGATTGACCGAAAGTTCAACCAGATCCCGGACGATACCTACGCCAAGATCTTCACGGCCGGGCTGCTGGGCGAGCAATACGTCGGTCTCGAGCCGGGCGGCAGCGAGCGGAACCTCGAGGCCGGCAGCGAGCTGAAGCTCACACAGTCCGCGCTCGTGCTCGAGGAGATCATCGGCCAGTTCCTGTTCAGCAAGGCCCAAGAGGGCGGCAAGTCGCGGGAGGGCGAGAAATGATGGCACTGGGCAGATCGTTGGTGGGGCTCTGTCTCGCCCTGCTGATCGTGCTGCCAGTCGCGGCGCGGGCGGCCGACGGGGCGGACGCGCAGGCCCTGGTGCGCGCAACGGCGGACAGGGTGCTCGCCGAGGTCAGGGCGAACAAGGCCCGGCTCGAGCGGGACTCATCGGGCATCTACGACCTGGTGCAGCGCTACGTCGTCCCGCATTTCGACTTCACCCGGATGACCCAGTCGGCGATGGGACGGCACTGGCGCGGCGCCAGCGAGGACCAGCGTGCCGCCCTGGTACGGGAGTTCCAGGAGATGCTGGTGCGGACCTATGCGGTCGCCCTGCTCAACTACTCCGGTCAGCAGATCGAGTACCTGCCGCTGCGCGCCGTGCCGTCCGACGACGACGTCCTGGTCCAGACCAAGGTGTCGGACGCCGGCGCGCCGCCGATCCCGATCGACTATCGTCTCAGCCGCGCGGTCGGCAGCTGGAAGGTGTACGACGTGACGATCGACGGCGTAAGCCTGGTGTCGAACTATCGCTCGATGTTCGCGGAGCAGGTCCAGCGCAATGGCGTCGACGGGCTGATCCGGCAGCTCAGCGATCGCAACCGTAAGCTGCGCGGATGACCACCCCGGTGATCGAGTCGGCGGGGCCCGGTCGATTCCGGGTCAGCGGCACCCTGGACTACGCGTCGGTGGGTCGGCTGGAGCGGTTGGCCCGGCCACTGCTCGGCGCCGCCCCCGAGGCGGTGGTCGATCTCGGGGGTGTACGGAACGCCAACAGCGCGGCCCTCGCGCTGCTCCTCGAATGGGTCGATCAGGCGCGGCAGGCGCGCCGTCGGATCCGCTTCACCCGGGTACCGGCCGCAGTGCTCGAGATAGCCGAGGTCAGCAACGTGGCGGATCTCATTCCCCTCGCCGGCACCGGCGACGAGGCAACGGACGCCCCCAAGGCGCACAAGGCGTAAGCCCATGGACAAGCTCCTCATCACCGGCGGTCTTCCCCTGCACGGCGACGTCCGCATCTCGGGCGCCAAGAACGCCGCGCTGCCGATCCTCACCGCGAGCCTCCTCGCGGACGAGTCGGTCACCATCGGCAACGTCCCGCACCTGCACGATGTCACCACCATGATGGAGCTGCTGGGGCGAATGGGCGCGCGGCTCGTCGTCGACGAGCGCATGCGCGTGGAGGTCGACCCGACGGGTCTGCGCGACTTCGTCGCACCCTACGAGCTGGTCAAGACCATGCGGGCCTCGATCCTGGTGCTCGGCCCGCTCGTGGCGCGCTTCGGCCGGGCCGACGTGTCGCTGCCGGGCGGCTGCGCGATCGGCTCGCGGCCCGTCAACCTGCACATCGAGGGGCTGCGGCGGATGGGCGCCGAGATCCGGGTCGAGAACGGCTACATCCGGGCGCGTGCCGGGCGGCTGCGCGGCGCCCAGATCGTCATGGACCTGGTAACGGTCACCGGCACCGAGAATCTGATGATGGCCGCCGCCCTTGCCGACGGGGAGTCGGTGCTCGAGAACGCCGCGCGCGAGCCGGAGGTGGTGGACCTCGCCCACTGCCTCAATTCCATGGGTGCGAAGATCCGCGGCGCCGGCACCGACACCATCGTCGTCGAGGGCGTGGACCGGCTGGGCTCGACCGACTACCAGGTGCTGCCCGACCGCATCGAGACCGGCACCTTCCTCGTCGCGGCCGCCATCTCCGGCGGCGCCATTCGTGCCCGCGACACCGATCCCCGCCTGCTGGACGCGGTGCTGGACAAGCTGCGCGAGGCCGGGGCCGACATCGAGACCGGCGAGGACTGGATCGCGCTCGACATGCACGGCCGCCGGCCGCTCGCGGTCGACATCCACACTGCGCCCTATCCCGCGTTTCCCACCGACATGCAGGCGCAGTTCACGGCCCTCAATGCCGTGGCCGAGGGCGTCGGCACCATCACCGAGGCGGTGTTCGAGAACCGCTTCATGCACGTCCTGGAGATGCAGCGGATGGGCGCCGACATCCGCCTGGAGGGCAATGTCGCGATCTGCACGGGCGTCGACCGGCTCACCGGCGCGCCGGTCATGGCGACCGACCTGCGGGCTTCGGCCAGCCTGGTACTGGCGGGGCTGGTGGCCGAGGGCGAGACCCTCGTCGACCGCATCTACCACATCGACCGCGGCTACCAGAACATCGAGGAGAAGCTCTCCGGCATCGGCGCGCAGATCCGGCGCGTGCCCGGCTGAGCCGTCGCAATGCAGTTCGACGCGCCGATCACGATCGCTCTGTCGAAGGGCCGGATCTTCAAGGAGACGCTGCCGCTGCTCGCGGCCGCGGGCATCACCCCGCTCGACGACCCGGAGACCAGCCGCAAGCTGATCCTGGCGACGAGCCAGCCGCAGGTCCGGCTGGTGATCATCCGCGCGACCGACGTGCCCACCTACGTGCAGTGGGGCGCCGCCGACGTCGGGGTGGCGGGCAAGGACGTGCTGATGGAGCACGGCGGCGAGGGTCTGTACGAGCCGCTCGACCTGCGCATCGCCCGCTGCCGCATGATGGTCGCGGGGGTGAAGGACGCGACGCTCGGCGCCCGCCGGCTGCGCATCGCCACCAAGTACGTGCAGTCGACGCGCCGGCACTTCGCGGCACAGGGCAAGCAGGTCGAGGTCATCAAGCTGTATGGGTCGATGGAGCTCGCCCCGCTCGTGGGGCTCGCCGACCTCATCGTCGACCTGGTCGAGAGCGGCAGCACGCTGAAGGCGAACGGCCTCGTGCCGCTCGAGCACATCGCCGACATCAGCTCGCGCCTGGTGGTCAACAAGGCATCCTGGAAGATGAAGCACCGGACGGTGATGGGGCTCATCGAGACGCTGCGGGCGGCGGTGGCGGCGCGGTAGCGACGGGAGGATTGACGCATGGCCGGGATGACCCAACTCGACACCCGTGATGCGGACTTCTGGGCGCGGCTGGACGCGCTGCTGGCGTGGGAGTCGGTATCGGACGCCGCCGTCAACGAGACGGTCAACGGCATCATCGCGGACATCCGCGCGCGCGGCGACGCGGCGCTGATCGAGTACACGAGGCGCTTCGACGGCTGGACGCCGGCCGGCGCGGCGGCGCTGCAGATCCCGGCCGACCGCCTGGCGCAGGCCTGGGCCGGCATCGGCGCGGCGCAGCGCGAGGCCCTGGCGCACGCCGCCGAGCGCATCCGCGCCTACGCCGGGCACCAGAAGCTGGAGGGCTGGATCTACACCGAGGCCGACGGCACGGTGCTGGGCCAGCAGGTGACGCCGCTCGACCGCGTCGGCCTCTACGTGCCGGGCGGCAAGGCGGCCTACCCGTCGTCGGTCCTCATGAACGCCATCCCGGCCAAGGTGGCCGGCGTCGCCGAGCTGATCATGGTGGTGCCGACGCCGCGCGGCGAGCTGAACGAGCTGGTGCTCGCCGCCGCGCACGTCTCGGGCGTCGACAGGGTCTACGCGGTGGGCGGCGCGCAGGCCGTCGCGGCGCTGGCCTATGGGACCGAGTCGGTGCCGCCGGTCGACAAGGTCGTCGGGCCGGGCAACATCTACGTCGCCACCGCCAAGCGGGCCGTGTTCGGCCAGGTCGGCATCGACATGGTCGCCGGTCCCTCCGAGATCCTGGTGGTCTGCGACGGCGGGACCGACCCGGACTGGGTGGCCATGGACCTGTTCTCGCAGGCCGAGCACGACGAGGACGCGCAGTCGATCCTCGTCTGCCCCGACGCGGGCTTCGTGGCCCGCGTCGCGCAGGCCATCGACCGCCTGCTGCCGACGATGGAGCGTCGGGAGATCATCGCCACCGCGCTCCGAGTGCGGGGGGCGCTGATCGTCTGCCGCGACCTCGACGAGGCGGCGGCGGTGGCCAACCACATCGCGCCCGAGCATCTCGAGCTGTCGGTGGCGGATCCGCAGGCCTACGTCGCCAGGATCCGGCACGCCGGGGCGATCTTCATGGGGCGTCACACGTCGGAGCCGCTCGGCGACTACTGCGCCGGCCCGAACCACGTCCTGCCGACGTCGCGCACCGCGCGATTCTCGTCGCCGCTCGGGGTCTACGACTTCCAGAAGCGCTCGAGCCTCATCCTGGTCTCGCCGGCCGGCGCCGACACCCTCGGTCGCACGGCCTCGGTGCTGGCGCGCGGTGAGGGCCTGACCGCGCACGCGCGCTCGGCGGAGTACCGGTTGAAGCCGCGGTGAGAAACTGGTGACTGACGAAGCGGCAGAACGCGTCGCCGAGTGGGTGCGACCGGAGATCCGGGCGCTGTCGGCCTACCACGTCCCGGATGCGGGTGGGCTGATCAAGCTCGACGCGATGGAGAACCCCTACGCCTGGCCCGACGAACTGCGGACCCAGTGGGCCGAGCTTGCCCGCACGCTGGACGTCAACCGCTACCCGCACCCGCAGGCGCCGGCGCTGAAGGAACAGCTGCGTGCGGCGATGGCAGTCCCTCCCGGCGCGGAGCTGCTGCTCGGCAACGGTTCGGACGAGATCATCCAGATGATCGCGCTGGCCCTCGCCGGCCCCGAGCGCACCGTGCTGACGGTGGAGCCCGGCTTCGTGATGTACCGGATGATCGCGGTCTTCGCCGGCATGCGGTACTGCGGCGTACCGCTGCGGTCAGACGATTTCGCGCTCGACACGCCGGCCCTCCTCGAGGCGATCGCGCGCCACCGCCCGGCCGTGGTGTTCATCGCGCAGCCGAACAACCCCACCGGCAACCGCTTCGATGAGGCGGCGCTGGTCCAGGTCATCGAGGCGGCGCCCGGGCTGGTGGTGATCGACGAGGCCTATGCACCGTTCACCGACGCGAGCCTGCTGCCGCGGGTCGGGCAGTGGCCGAACCTGCTGGTGATGCGCACGGTGTCCAAGATGGGACTGGCCGGCCTGCGGCTCGGCTACCTCGCGGGTCCGGCCGCCTGGCTGAACGAATTCGACAAGGTGCGCCTGCCTTACAACATCAACGTCCTCACCCAGCGCGCGGCGGAGCTCGCGCTGCGGCACAAGGCCGTGCTCGACGCGCAGACCGCGGCCATCCGGGAGGAGCGCGGTCGCCTGCATGCCGCGCTCGCGGCGATCGACGGCGTGACGCCCTTCCCCTCGGAGGCCAACTTCATCCTCTTCCGCGTGCCGGCGGGGCGGGCGAAGGCCGTGTTCGACGGCCTGCGGGCCAGGCGGATACTGGTCAAGATTCTCGACGGTGCGCACCCGCTGCTGGCCGACTGCCTGCGCGTGACCGTTGGCACGCCGGACGAGAATGCGGCGTTCGTCGCCGCATTGCGGGAGTGTGTCTGACCGCACGCCGACGTCGTTGCCGGGCGGGCCGGAGCCGTGCACCCGCGAGCAGCGCACAGGGGTGAACCGCGACCGAAGGTCCGGTGGACCTTCGCAGCGCGGTGAACGCCCATGCCAGGGACGGCATGGGCTGGACCCAGCCGCGAAGCAGGACTGAGCCGCGGGTGGGTGCGCGGTAGCGAGTGGATCCTGGATGATCCCCCGAGCGGCGAGCGGGTGCCGGTGCAAGGCCCGCCCGGCGAGCAGCCGAATGGCCGAATGGCTGGATGAGCCATGACGATCCCGCTGAACGTTTTCACCCTGAAATCCTGGGCCGATCTGACCGCCGAGCAGCAGCTCCGCCTGCGCGAAGAGTACGGCCGCTATCTCGACACCCTCCCGCCAACCTGCGACCTCGGTACCAAGCTCGAGCGCTTTCGCCGCTGGCTCGCGGAGCGCGGCGTGCGCTTCGACGACGCCGGTTAGGGCTGCCCGGCACCGTTGTGGCGCGGCCGCTCGGCCGGCGCGCACCACGATGGTGCGATTTGCCGCGCGCTCCCCGCTGGGCCCGTCCTAACCCGTTGTTTTGACAGTTCCTGTCCCCGGGCACGCTTTCTGCTCTCTGCCGCCTCCGACTGACACACGGGGGTCGCAATGGAACAGCTGCAGCACGGTACCAACGTACTCTTTCTCCTGGCCGGCGCCGTCATGGTGCTCGCCATGCACGCCGGCTTCGCCTTCCTCGAGCTGGGCACGGTGCGGGCCAAGAACCAGGTCAACGCCCTCGTGAAGATCCTCGCGGACTTCTCGGCTTCGACGCTGGCCTATTTCTTCGTCGGCTACGGCGTCGCCTACGGCATCGACTTCCTCGCCGGCGCCCCGCAGCTCACGGAGCGGAACGGCTACGAGCTGGTCAAGTTCTTCTTCCTGCTCACCTTCGCCGCCGCGATTCCGGCGATCGTGTCGGGCGGCATCGCCGAGCGGGCGCGGTTCTACCCGCAGCTGCTGGCGACCGTGCTCATCGTGGCGATCGTCTACCCGCTGTTCGAGGGCATCGTGTGGAACGACCGCTTCGGCGTGCAGGCCTGGATCACGGGCACGTTCGGCGTGAAGTTCCACGACTTCGCCGGCTCGGTGGTCGTGCACGCCGTCGGCGGCTGGATCGGGCTCGTCGCGGTCCTGCTGCTCGGGCCGCGGTACGGCCGCTACACGAAGGAAGGCCTGATGACCGCGCACCCGCCGTCGAGCATCCCGTTCCTCGCCATCGGCGCCTGGATCCTCACGGTCGGCTGGTTCGGCTTCAACGTCATGTCCGCCCAGAAGATCGCCGACATCAGCGGCCTCGTGGCCGTCAACTCGCTGATGGCGATGGTCGGCGGCACCCTGGCCGCGCTGGTCGTCGGGCGCAACGACCCGGGCTTCGTGCACAACGGCCCGTTGGCGGGGCTCGTCGCGGTCTGCGCAGGCTCGGACCTGATGCATCCGGCGGGGGCGCTGGTGACCGGCGCGGTGGCCGGGGCCCTGTTCGTGGTCATGTTCACGGTCGTCCAGAACCGCTGGAGGATCGACGACGTGCTCGGTGTGTGGCCGCTGCACGGCCTGTGCGGCGTCTGGGGCGGAATCGCCGCCGGCATCTTCGGGCAGGCGGCGCTCGGCGGGCTCGGAGGCGTCAGCCTCGGAGCACAGCTGGTCGGCACGGGCCTGGGCGTCGTGGTTGCGCTCGTCGGTGGCCTGGTGGTCTACGGCGGCATCAAGGCGGCGATGGGGTTGCGGCTGTCGCAGGAGGAGGAGTTCCAGGGCGCCGACCTGTCGATCCACAGGATCTCGGCGACACCCGAGTACAACCGCCGCTGAGCGCGCGGGCCCCGAAAAGCAGAAAGGCAGCCGAGGGCTGCCTTTCTGTTCTCTGCTGGTCGGGGTGAGAGGATTTGAAC
>Ga0316622_100000974_pt1 | contig 17914 bp, 10 predicted proteins | sample OWC_Aug_OW2_C1_D_FD_207646 | JGI IMG/M metagenome (GOLD analysis project Ga0316622, IMG submission 207646) | Wetland soil microbial communities from Old Woman Creek delta, Ohio, United States - OWC_Aug_OW2_C1_D5_C | ecosystem: Environmental > Terrestrial > Soil > Wetlands | place: USA: Ohio... | reverse complement strand
AATGGAGCGACCCAGATGGCCGACAAAAGCACAAAAGATAAGGGCAACAAGAAAAAGAACGGAAAACACGGGCTCAAATCCAAGGAAAAGCGTAAATTGAAAAAGGGTCATAAGGGACGGGCGCACCAACAGGAATACATCCCCGTTATTGCCATGAGCATTCACGCCCATCCAGATGACCAGGAATTCACAGTAGCCGGGACTCTCGCAAAATGGGCCGGGCAGGGCTGCCGGGTCATTTCGGTCATCGTCACCAGCGGCGATGCCGGCTCGAATGATCCGTCCAAGGATGCGGCCTACAAGTCCCATTTGGCGCATCTTCGCGAGGACGAGCAGATCGCCGCCAATCTCCTTTTGGGCATCCGGGAAACCGCCTTCCTGCACTACCCGGACGGCGAACTGGAAGCCACCCTGCAGCTGCGCAAGGACCTGGCGCGCCTGATCCGCCAATACAAGCCGGAAGTGGTCGTCACCGGCGACCCGACGCGTGTCTTCTTCGACTCGGATTACACCAACCATCCCGACCATCGCGCCGCCGCCGAAGCGGCCGTCTATGCCGCTTTCCCCTCCGCCGGTACGCGCCTGATCTTTGCAGACCTGCTGGATGAAGGCTATGAACCTCATAATGTCAGGAAACTCTACCTGAACGGCGCCGAAAAACCGGACGTCTGGGTGGATATTCGTGAGACTCTGGACCTGAAGATCGCCGCCCTCAAGAAACACGCCAGCCAGCTGGGCGATTGGGATCCAACCGACATGCTGCACGAGTGGGCTGTTTACACCGGCAAGGAGCAGGGCCTGGAATTCGCCGAGTCTTTCAAGGTCATGACCCTGGTGGAGGACAAGCCGGAAAGTTAGGATAAATACATTAAAAAAAAGAGGAGTGCGGAGGGCTTTGCGCCTCCGTACCCCTTTTTCTACATAATCCCGCATAGCTATTAAAGCTGCTATACAAATAACGGCTGAAGTGCCCTTCCGGCCTCGATCAATTTTTCCCGCTCTTCCAGGCTCATCGGGGTAAACTGCTCACAGGCCTTCAGCACCAGCGGCAGCAGCCGGGTATCCCCGGCCGTGCAGATGCCGGTCACAGCATGCGAAAGCACGAAATTCACCGCTGCCTGGATCTCCTGCATGCCAGTAAAAGGCTCATACCAGGTGGTATGGGTCTTTTCTCTATCCCCCCAGGGTCCCTTCGCGATGGACTTGATCATCATTACGCCCACATCTTTGGCCTGGCACTGGCGGATCAGCTCTCCAGCCTGCCGGTAATATTCTGCATTACCTGCCTGGACATGGTTCAGCGGGAACAAGACCGAGTCGAAGTCATGGCGCTGCAAAGCCTCCAGGAAAATCACCGGGGCTTGCACCCCATGACCAGTGATGCCGATGTACCTGATCAGTCCTGCGCGCCTGGCTTCCAGCAGGGCTTCCAACGCGCCACCGGGCCCAGTGACCGCATCCAGCTCTTCGAACGTCGTGACGGCATGCAGCTGGTACAGGTCAAAGTTCTGGCACTGCAAGCGCTTGAGGGATGCCTGCAGCTCGTCCCAGGCGCCCTGCCGCGTGCGTTCCATCGTCTTGCAGCCCAGGAAGAAGCGCCCGCGCTCCCGCCGCATCCACGGACCAATGCGCTGCTCCGCCTGCCCGTAGGACGGCGCCACGTCAATGTGGTTCACCCCGGCGGCGATCACCTTCTCCATTACCTGGTCAGCCCCTTCCTGGCTGATTTCCCAAAAAGCCGCCCCGCCAAAGATGGCGACCGTGCTCATGTGCCCAGTGCGTCCAAAACGGCGTGTTTGCATCAAAGTTAACCTTTCTCCGAAAAGACCTTTATCCGCTAATCTTGAAGAATTTTACTAATCCATTAATACCTTGGCGTAGATCAGCCTGGATTAGTGGATTCCTGCAAATTATGATTGTTTCTCGCTCCCTTTTACCCAGCGCAGGGTGGCGGAACTCAAGGCGAACAAAACTGCATAGGCGGCGAAGACCGCAAAATAGCCCAGTCCCATGTAATAGTGGTTTATGGCATCCGCCACCAGCCCGCCGATCCCCGCGCCGACAATGCCGGCCCCCGCTCCAGCCAGGTTCGAGATGCCCAGGTAGCGTCCGGCTTCATCCGGCGGCACCAGATCCGTGCCGAGCGCCCAGTTGGCGGTCATGAACAGCCCGGTGGCAATGCCGATGACCGTTCCGGCTGCGTAGACGATCGCCAACTGCGGCACCCAGATGGTGACGAGCAGCAAAGCATTCCCGAGCGCCGCCACGATCCCGCTGATCCAAACCAGCCGCCGGCGTCCCACCCAGTTCGCGATCCAGCCGCTGAATATCGCCGTGATGATGATGAAGATCCCGATCACCGCGGTGAGCGTGCCGCTCAAGCTGGCTGCCTTTTCATTGGTAAGTTTGAAGGCATACCAGATGAAATACATGATCGAGCCCTGCAGCGAGGTGGCTGCCGCCAGGAACATCAGCCGGTTGGTGATCCACCAGACGAAGGAGGACCGCTTGCGTGCATCCCGGCCCAAAGTGCCCAGACAGCCTGCCCACACCCCCGCCACCACCGCCACGATCATCGCGGCAGCTCCGCCCACGCCGATGCCCGCCGCAAAAGCGGCGGTTTGACCCGCCAGCGGCCAAGTGATCAGCCCGGCCAACCCGCCAACCAGCCCGCCGCCCACTACTCCCGCCAGCCCTCCGGCCAAGATCCCACCCAGCATCCCCAGCACCCGCAGCATGGACGGCCAGAACGGCGTGGTTGGTTTCTGCTGGAGCGGCGTCTCCTTGACGGTAATCATCGTGATGAGCGTCACTACCAGCAGCGCCGCTCCGGTGGCGAAGATGGCCCAGTCCAGCTGACCCGCGCCGACCAGCTTGGCAATGGTCAGCCCGACCAGCACGATCGGCAACAGCTCCATGATGGCCTTGACCGCCGAGGCGTGGCTGCGCTGTTCTTCCGGCACCAGGTCGGGGATCAAGCCCTGCAGCGGGCCGTGCGAAACGTTGGAAGAGAACTGGATCAGCAGGATCGAGATCAGCAAAGCCCAGTAGTTCCAGGAGAGAGCGATCGCCGCCAGGAAGAGACAGTCAAACAACGCCCCCACCAGGATGTAGGGGCGCCGCCGCCCGAAGCGGGAAGTGGAACGGTCGCTCAGCATCCCGGCGGCCGGCTGCACCAGCATGGCGATCACCAGCCCGGCCGAGCGCATCGCACCCAGGGCGGTATTCTTGATGGCTTCCGGGGCGAAGATCGCCACCAGGTAGGGCATGAAAATGGAACCCAGGGCGGTGTTGCGGATGTTCAGCCCAAACCAGAACATGTTGATGGTAAGGTAGTCGTACCAGTGCAGGCGCTTCACGGAATCTCCTCGTAGACTTCTTTAAACACGAAGGACACCAAGTAACACGACGGTTTTTCTTCTTTCAATTACGCAGATTTTACATCTGGGTCATTTGTTTTACGTCTTACACTTTCCGTTATGCATTTCGTTTTTTGTTTTTCCCTTAGTGATCTTCGTGTCCTTTGTGGAGATAACTCTACTCACCGATGATCTTCACCAACACGCGCTTCCTTCTCCGCCCATCAAACTCGCCATAGAAGATCTGCTCCCAGGGACCGAAATCCAACCGGCCGTTGGTCACCGCCACCACCACCTCGCGTCCCATCACCTGGCGCTTGAGATGCGCATCTGCGTTGTCCTCACCGGTGCGGTTGTGCCAATATTGACTCACCGGCTCGTGCGGCGCCAACCCCTCCAGCCACTGCTCGTAATCACGATGTAAACCAGATTCGTCATCATTAATGAAGACCGAGGCCGTGATGTGCATGGCATTGACCAGCACCAACCCCTCCCGAATCCCGCTCTCCGACAGCGCTTTCTCCACCTCCGCGGTTATATTGACAAATCCGCGCCGGGAAGGGAGGTTGAACCAGAGTTCCTTGCGATAGGATTTCATGAGGATATTGTACACGGATATTTCATTGCCGAGAGGCAAGTGAGTCGACCACCTATGCCCTCTTTCCAGTCCAATCCTCCATGGAAGAAGCTTACTCTGCTGCACCCCATGTTTCCCGCAGCCAACCGCGTACCTCGTCATCAACATCCTTGATTTGGTACAACTCAAGATGATGGGTGAATCGCCCCGCTGCCGGCTCAACGATCTCCTTCCAGCGCGGGCTGGCATTCCTCGAGCGAAAAAATAACGTGAGAACCAGCGGAGCAGTCTTGCCGCGCAGGTATTTACCCGGTATCCAGACCCAGGCAAACGCCTTTTCCCGGCGAAAAGCGATCTGGCTTTTCGTCACCCGCAGTTCCACCGGTCCGATGGCCTCCATTGCGGACCGCAGCCTCTCGAAGATTTGCCTGGAGTCCTCATATCCTTTGAAGAATTCTTCCGCTGTTATCATTAGTGCACAGTCTCTCTTGCTCTGGTCGCACGGCTTCTCATGTTCTCTCACCCCGGATGAACGACCAGTGGTTGTGGATGATCCACCAGTTGCCATCCATCCAGGCGTAGACCTCCGTGCAGTTCCAGGGGATGCGGCTCGCAATGGAGCCATCTGGATTCAGCGTGGTGGAGAAAAAGCGGTAAAACAGCACAGCCATATTCCCCTGCACCTGGACACGCGGATCGATGAACTCCATCACGTCATAGTGGATCTTACCCTCGCGCAGTGAATATTCAGCCTGCATGGCCTCCAGCCCATTCAGGCGCTGCTGCGTTCCCGTGTCAAAGTAGGTCACCTGCGGGGAGTAGAGTTCGAGGAACCCGCCTGGGTCGCCCTTGCGCCAGCGCTCCATCGCGGCCGATTCAAGCTTCATGAGCTCGCCCAAGACACCAGCATATTCCTGCTGGGAGAGCTCCACCGGGACTGGCACCTCCACGCTCGCCGGCAGCTTGTGCTGGATGAATGACCAATGCGTATGTACGATCTTCCAATGGCCCTCCCGCCGGAAGTACACCTCGGTGGCGTTCCAGGGCGTCTGGCTGGTGACCATCCCTTCTGGTGAGATTACAGAGGATCGGTAATTATATGAAAGCACCGCCGCATCCCCGATCGTCACCACGCGCGGGTCAATGAACTCCGAGCCCTGGTAGTACATGTTTTTCTCAAACTGCTTCATGTAGGCCCTGAACGCCTCCAGACCAGGGATCGGCTTGACTTGGCCCACATCCACGTAGGAAATGTCCTCGGCGCTGAGTTCCACGAAGCCCCCCGGATCGCCATTGCGCCAGCGTTCCATGGCTTGTTTCTCGAGAGACAGGACGGTATATTCCATTTTTCAACTCCTTCTTCTTTTCTCGTTTCTCTCAAACATCACACAACCTTTTCAATATGACTACGCGGAAACTTTCAACTTGCGCGGTTCACGCACCCCAAAACGCAGCAAGCCCAGGCTGGCCAATCCGATGGCCGCAGAAAGGATGAACATCCAGCGGTAATTCAACACCCCGGCCAGCCAGCCGCCGATCAAGGGTGCCAACGAGGCGGCTATGCCGGGGATGGTATTGGACAGGCCGATGTAGGTGGGGCGGTTATCCGCCCCGGTGAATTCGTAGACGATCGAAATGCTGGAGATAAAGGTTCCCGCGTTGACAGCCCCACGCAGAAAAAAGATCGGGAAAAACCATCCCGGGCTGGGTGCCAGGATCGCCAATATCAACGCCAGGGTACTCAATCCCCAGCAAATCTCCAGGCTCAATTTATGCCCTTTACGGTCCGCCAGGAAGCCAAAGAACAGGTTGGATAGTGCCAACCCTATCTGCAGAGCGATCATGAATCCGCTGGCCTGTGCATCCGGCAATTTCCAGGTCTGCACAGCATACACCACCAGGAAACCGGTCGCCATCCCGCTCAACGAAAATATGACCTGCGAGAGCAGGTATATGCGGAAGTTCTGATCTCTACGCAGGATATCCGGCAGGGAGTGCAGGTAGTCCACTTGCGAGACGGACGGCTTGCTGCTGGCAACAGCCGGTTCGCGCGTAAGCGAAAGGAAGATCCAGGAGAGCAAGATCAGGATGGCAGTGACCGTAAAGGAATATACGTAACCCAGTGGGAAGGTGAATTTCTTAAGCACGAAAGGAACCGCCAGCGCCCCCAGGATGCCAGTGCCGTTTCCGATGAAATTGGTGATCCCAAAGAACCGTCCCCTCCTTTCCACCGGGATGATCTTGGCGATCATATCCTGCCAGCCCACGATGATCACGCCGGCGCCCACATTGTGCCAGGCATATAAAACGAAGAAAATCGCCAGGGTTAATAACGGCTGGCGGATTGCCAGGAAATAGACTGCCGGGGGCAGCAGGAAAATGGGCAGGCGTTCCAGGAAAAAGCCGAGCGTCACCGGGAAGTACTTTTTCCGGGGCGCCCGTTCGATCACATTAGCCATAAACAGCGGTGGCAGGAGCACACCTCCCCAGCCGATAAATGAAATCAACCCAATCGTGAGGGGATTACCGGTAAAGTGGCTCACGAACAGGGGCAGGATGACCGTGGAACTGAAAAAGCTCATCCCGAACCAGAAGCTGGCTCCATCCAAGGCATTCACCAGGAAATTCCAGCGGTAATTTCGCTCGATCTCCTGTTGTGGAACGGAACTGTTGTCAATGATTTTTGACATATGTTGGTGGAATGTCTTTCGCTCAGTAATGGAAAATTTGTGTCGGTATTATTACTTCACCAGGTATCTTCCCCGAAATAGATTGGAGCGGCAGCACGCCGGAGCATCCGGGTTGACCGGAGGCATTGGGTCAACGAATGACGACCTTCATTCCTAAGTATGCAAAATCATAGAGGACTGCCGACTCGGCCACCCGGATGCAGCCTGCCGAAGCCGGTCGGCCTATGGTAGGATCAAGAACAACGCCTTTGGCGTCCATCGGCAGGGAGTGGAAACCATTGCCATGCTCCCAATCGAATATTACTACGTCCCGGACATACACACCTGGCGCTGTTTGCTCTGGACCTCGATACATGCTCTCGACCGTAAACTCGCCTGGGTATGTTGTGGTGGCAGCAGAGTCGCCAACGCCGGATGCGATTGGCAGGGAGGCAGTTAGTTGGTCGCCTTGCCAGAGGTACGCCGTCTGATCGGACAGTACAACTTCGATCCACCTTGCGCCGCTTTGGTTGGCTGTGGGGCTCGCCCTGGTGGCAGTTTCGGTAGGTTGTGGTGACGGCGTTGCAGGCGAAGCGCACCCGCCGAGGAAGAGAATGAAGATGGAAAGGCTAGATGATAGGAGAATAATCGAGTAATGTCTAATGGATCTGACCATTCACAAACTTCCTGCTCCAGGTTAAGGAAACCGAAACCTCCGGCATCCTCGACCTGGACAAATATAACAACTCAGCCTTGCCTTCCCACAGCTCAACCATCAACGGTGAGTTGGAAGGTTTACCCTGACTACTTGGTGAATTGGAAAAGAGCAGAATTCTACGTACCATCAAAAAAATCCATAACCAGGGATCCGCAACTGCCAGCGCACTTTTCCAGTCATCCACGCGAACGAAGGCAGCATAGAGAGTCGCTCTCGTTTTTGGATGACTTGCAACTTCGCGGTTTTTCCCCGTTACTTCACGACAATATTGCCGCCATTGAGTTGGATAAGTGATATAGACTCGCCAGTGATTACTACACTTGGCAGGTTCATCTGGAAGTAATCCGGCTTTAGGACCGTAGTACAGACCTTCTTGGTGCAGGTTGTGCTACTGCCACCATCAGCCTCAGTAACCTGAAAACCAACATTGGCAGCTGTCAGGGTCCAGCTATTCGTGGTTGAGTTCCACGAATAAAGGCTGCCGATGCCGGTGAAGTAGCCACAGATCGTGCCTGAAGGGGTAGTCGTCCCAATGGGGCAAGCCTTGTTGAAGGCTGTAATGGTTCCCTTAAGGCGGGTCTTGCCCTGCACATGCCAGAGGATCTGGCCAGTGACCGTCGTTCCGGTTTTGGTCGACTTCACCTGAAGCATATAGCCGAGATTAATACGGCCGGCGCCGTTGAGGTTGTAGAATCCGCCACCATTCGATGAGTCGCCACTGCCGGCAACCATCAGGGTTCCAGTGTTCACAGCTCCATTACAATTCCCATCTGGGACCGATACCTCAATCTCGGTGATGGTATCTGCCTTCAAACCTGCCAGGGAGTATGAGGCCAACCCGGATGAACCAGTAGTCTGAGTGCCCAGCCTGGTCTCATAGGTTCCATTGCCATCCGCATCCAGATTGAAGGTGACGGTTTGATTGTTTAGACAGACAGACGGTCCACTCAGCTGCGCCTTCAATGTGGCCGAGGTTGTACCTGCCGGCAGATAGGTATCCCCGCTGTACTGGATCGCCAGACCAGATCTCTGGTTCACAGTCAGGATACCGTTACCATAGACCAGGTTGTAATGGGTGGATGCGCCTCCAGAGCAGGTGATGGTATATGGGCTTCCGGTATGGGTGAAGGGGCCGTCCCCAGCCGAGCAGGTGATCCCGCTGACATCCTCCGGTCCGTAACTGCTGACAAAATCACTGGCAGTGAAGGAGAAATCGAAGGTCGGGGTTGGGTCACCGTAGGTGATGATCTTATCATTGGCCGTGGCGTGCAGGTCCGTTTTGGTTACCGCGGACAACGAGGCGGTAGAGGATGAACCCGTGTAGAATGGGCTGCCCAGGTTTAGATCATCAGAAACGCTCGAGCCAAACCAGGCCTTGACCACGTAAACTCCCGAGTCCTGGAAAGGAACCTGCCAGCGTGCCTGCCCGGCATAATCGGTCACCGCGACGCGGGTAACTTTCCTGATGTTGTCGAGGTCCAGGGTCAAGGCCACGGGCTTACCAGCCAGAGGCAGGCCGGCGCTGGTGAGGCTGGCTGTAAATTCCCCACTCGCGCCAAGAGACACATTTTGCTCAGCCGGATCGAGCGTGAGATGGCTGGTGCCTGGTTGGATCTCGAATGGGCTGCTGTCAACCCCCGGGGAAAAGGTATCGTTACCATTAAAAGTCGCTTCCAACGTGTAATCTCCTGGTGCGGTCGCCAGGAAGAAATCCACGCTTGCCCGGCCATCGTTTCCAGTCACCGCCAGTCGCCCCTGCCCACCCAGGCTGAACGTAACCGGAAGACCTGCAAGTGGGCTGCCCTCCTGGCTGACTAGAGCAGTAAAGGTCTGCTGGCTGCCATAGGGTCCTCTGGCTGCGGGACTTTCGAGCGTCAATGTTACCGGGAGCTGGCCTTGTGGCAGGGCGCCAGGATCCACTGCTGCCCGGTAATAGGCGCCTTGGTTGGTCATCATGGTCACCAGGCCCACGCCGTTGACTGCCTGCACGATGAAGCGCAACGATGTCGCTGGAGCGCCTTCAAGGTTGAGGGTGCATTTCCATACCCTCGAGTCGAATCCATCCTGATGCAGATCCAGGGGTCCCCAACTGCCTAGCTCCGCTTCGTTTTCATAGGTGTAGACGATCCAGGCTTCCTGGATGCCGACAGTTGGGTCACCGATGACGATGGCTTCGATGGAAACTGTGCCATCTGCGTTGACCTTTGAAGTGATGCGTGAGATGTCCGGTGGAGCGGAGAGGGCTGGTATGTTGGTCAGATTGTCATATGCATCATTATTGGCATCCGTGTAGTATTTTTCGAAATTGCCACTGTAATACAGTCGAAAATCCATATCATCAAAACGTCGCATCGTGCCGCTAAGGGAGCCGGGATAGGTCGAGCGATATTGGGCAGCCATCAGCGCCAGGCGGGTGGTTCCATTAGAATTGCTTAGAGCATCGAAGTAATTGATGTTCCACGGGCGGATCGGGTAAAACACATCCGAATAGAAGGCCGTGTGCGGGGTACGCAAGTCTTCCGTAGCTGCGCCGGTCAGGGGCATACATTTGGCTATGGAGCTGCAATCGATCAGATCGGTATAAGCTCCCCCGCGCCAGCCAACCCCGCGCAGCACATAGTCCGCATACGGCTGTGGCGTAGTAACGTTCAACAGGTCCAGCGGCTGGACTGGTTCGGCTGGGTTCACCGCCACGCCATCCGGTCCATTCAGGTAGAAGGCACTCAGCCCATCTGCTCCGGCCTCTGCTGTTGCCATGTTCACCTCAATTGGATCTGTCAACCCGGTGATGACGTGCAGGTCGGCAACCCTGAGGCCAAGCGAGGAACCTGGCTCAACCAAATAGCCAGTAGTACTCGTCACGAGTGAGGCGTCCGGCTGAACAGTATGGCGATTTGGTAGATCAAACTTTATCATCGGCAGACCAAAGAGGGTAGCTTCCAACAAGGCCTTCTCGTGAATGCCACGCATCACCGGCGTAGCGGCCAGGTAAGCTTGTTTGGCTGCAACAAGGGCTTTACCCACCGGCACCGGGTCGCTGCCATAGCCCAACTGGCGTGTGAATTCCAAGTAGAGGCGTTCACTATACTCGATAAAGTCCGTGTCTCCATACTGGTAGCCGGTGCCACCGATAAATGTTGCCCCTTTCTCAGCAAACATCTGCGCCCAGTCCGGTTCCTGGGTCACGCCGGGCACGCCATCCGCATTGACGATATTGTAGCCCGAATGACAGCCGGCGCTGTAAACCAGACTGTTGGTGAAATCCGTGCTGGAGGCCAATACTTCGCTGGCCATCAAGTGTGTTTGGTAATCGGCAGCCAGGGTACTGCTGGCTGAGAAGTGACCAGACAGATAGACCACGTCATGGGAACTGGCGAGCAGGATGGAGCGCAGGTCGTCCGCCGTCCAAGAGTCTTTGGGAGGAACGGTGTTTGGCTCAATGAGTGTTTCCACTGCGGAGGAGCCCAGGCTTTCTTGCAGTTCATCACTGACCGCATTGGCATTATCAGCCAGAAAATCATACCCCGTCACCAAGGCGTTGGTAGGTGAGACGACCCCGCCGGTAGTGCCCAAGTAAGCATCCAGCAAATTGTTGATGTCGGAAGCGGTTTCCACCAACCGCCCAACCGCAAGATCAGGGATTGGTATCATTCCAGCCTTATAGGAAATTTCCACCGACGCTCCATAGGAATCCTGGCTGAGGATGTAACCTGATTTCAGGCTGGCCTGGGAGGTGGTGTTATCCTTAACAGGAGGGGTGTAATCAATTTCACTGGCTAAAAGTGCAGTGTCTGGGTAGCGGAAGAAGGGGATGGCCTGGTCGTTACCCACCAGGACGATGTATTCCAGATCTGGGTTGTTTTGCCGAAATTCATCCACGATGTCCTTGATTGCCTCAGCCTGCAGGTTCATGCCGTACACACAGGCGGGATTGGACTGCGCCTGTGCGGAAGCGGTGGTGACATGGGTATAATCGCCCACATCCACCGTCCAGCCGTCCGTGTCGTCCATCAGGGCGGCCAGTTTGGATTGCAGGGTCAGCTTTTCCGCATCTGTGCCTTCTGTCTGGTCCAGATTAGTGATGATCAAGGTGTGATACCCGTCTGCGGGTATTGTGTCCGTATCCAACTCGGGCAGGATTGGGTCAATCCCGCTGCATGAGCCGGTCAGCATGGTGATCTGCAGGTGGAAGGGATAGTCGGAGTCAAAGACGCCGTTGCGGCCGCGCACCCTCAGGTAGAAATCACCGCTCTTGGTCCAGGTATTGACAAGGATCCCCTCTCCCTGAATCCCATCATGCGCCGAGGCCGCGATCAGGCTGCGGGTTTGGGCGCTAGAGAAGGTATCCGGGCTGAAGGTATCTGGCGAGAAGGTGTCCGGCGAGAAGGTGTCCGGGCTGAAGGTATCGGGGGAGAAAGTATCCGGGGAAAAAGTATCCGGAGAGAATGTGTCCGGAGAGAACGTATCGGGCGAGAAGGTATCCGGGCTGAATGTATCGGGACTGAACGTATCGGGCGAGAAGGTATCCGGGCTGAATGTATCGGGACTGAACGTATCCGGAGAGAAGGTATCCGGCGAGAAAGTATCGGGGGCAAACTCGGCGCTGAGCTGCACCAGGTCCTGGCTGGAGTTGAGCTCAGCGAAGGACTGGGCAATATCCTTGTATAGCGTCAAATCATAATTGACAGGCAGATTCGTCAGGGTGACCAGCACTTTGCTATCGGGTTGGACAGTGAATCTGAACCACTGCGACTGGCCTTGCTGATCCAAGTAGCGAACCATATTGGCTGAATACACATCCGGTTGTACCAGGTCCAACGGCATGTTGATGGCTGACGTCCAATTGAAATTGCTTTCCTGAATTTCATAAGCCCCAATATCCAATCCGCCCAAGGCAACCCGGGACCTGCCGCGCTGGTCATGTGAGAGGCCTTCGGTCACATTTCCATCTCCATCTAGGTCATAGGTGTCTTGGGGGAGGGCTGAAACCTCCCCGGCGTTGATGGCGGGGGAATCCGCCTGCAGCGCCATCGTCTGGGTTGGGCCGCCGTTATCGGCCAACGCAGCCAGCTTTGGATCGCCTCTCAGGCCTGCTGAACATGTTCCATCCTGGACGAGGTTGTTCGTGTTCGTGCCGATCGTACCATCACCGGTGTAGCAATCCCCGCCGGTGTTATTGGCGATGATCGTATTGGCATAGTCCATTTGCCACCCGTTGTTGATGCCGCCTCCCTGGTTTGTTACTGCAGAGTTCTCCGCCAGGGTGCTGTTCGTCAATGTGAGGGCAGCATAATTTGATATGCCGCCACCGTATTGGCCAGCAGAGTTCCCCTGCAGGGTGCTGTTCGTCACTGTAAGGGGCCCATAGTTCCAGATGCCGCCGCCGTTGCCCCAGCTGGTATTGGTAGCCGTATTTCCCGTAAAGGTGCTGTTGATCACCATCACAGTACCTTCCAGGTTGTAAATGGCGCCGCCGGCAGATTCGGCGGTGTTGTTTTCGAAGGCGCTGTTTGTCACCGTCAGGGTGCCTTGGTCGGAGTAGATGCCGCCTCCGTAGCCATTGCCGGAACCAGTATTGGCATAATTCCCCTGCAAGGTACTGTTCGTTACGTTCACGGTTCCAGAAATGTTATAAATGGCGCCGCCACCAATGGCGTTGGAGGTGTTGTCCTGCAGGGCGCTGCCTGTCACGTTCACGGTTCCGGAGTCGTTATAAATGGCACCACCGTTATAGGATGCGGTGCTGCCAATAATGGTGCTGTATGTCAGGTTCAGGGTGCTGTGACTGACATTGATTGCGCCTCCCATATCATTGTGACCATCCTGGATCGTCAGGCCGTTCAGGGTGAGGTTCGCACCACTTTGGATATTAAACACCTGTCTGGCATTACCGCCGCTGATGATCACATTCGGAGAGCCGTTTATCGTAAGGCTTGTTCCGACAAGGTATAACGTAGTGGACACGGTGATGGTGCCGGAAAGCGAAGCATCGAAAACGACGGTATCGCCGCTGGACGAGAGAGAAAAGGCTTCATTCAGCGTGCAATTGGTCGTGTCACAGATGCCATCCCAACCGTCGACCAACGTATTGACCGTTCTAGTGGAAGCGGCGCGTGCCCCCTGGGATGGTATGATCATTAGTACGATCAACAGTCCGGTCAGGCACAGCACCGTCCCGCGCTTGATGTAATTGGATAAAGAAATGATGCATTGCATATAATTTCCTCTTTTTTCTCAAGATAAGTCAGGGCAGAATTGGCCGCTTCAGAAAACCCGAACAATCATTGTGCATGGATATCGCTGTGCAAGGATTGCTCTTTCATCCCGATCCAGGCGAGTGCCGAAGGTTTTTGAGACAGTCGCCATGCCACCCAGACCGAGTTGCTCGAGGATGTGGTAGTGTCCAAGAGAATGGCTGATCAGCTTCAATAAAATAGTATGATTGAAATAACCTGCGTTTTATTGAGCCTCCTAGGATAGCGTATAGAATTTTATTTATTGATTGAGCGTGACAAGCACGCCTTATCAACAAGTAATTAACATTTTATTGGTTTGTGGCCGCGTATGCAGCAGCCTGTTCAAAGCTCATCCGGCGACCCTCTTCCAGCCTTTCAGTTGCAGCCGGCTCGCCCAATGCCTTACGGACGTTTTCCAACCCGCCCTCCAGCTTCTCCTGCTCAGTCGCCGAGCGCGGCGCGCCGATGACCTGCCGTAGCACTTCAGCTGCACCGACCAAGCGCAGTGCTCGCTCCGGCTGGCTTTGAAGGGCGACCAGGTAGCCCATGTCTTCGAGCAGATAAGCCATAGCCCAGCGATCGTTGTACTCGATGACGATTTTCAGACTCTCCCGGTAGCGGGCCTCCGCTTCCGGGTAATCTCCCTGCCCACGGGCCAGATTGCCCAAGTTGTTAAGGGAATTGGCCACCACCCACATGTCGCCCACTTCCCACCGTAGAGCCAGGCCCTCTTCAAGCAGCCGGCGGGCTTCATCGAACTTTCCCTGATCAATGGCCACATTGCCCAGGTTATTAAGCGATACGGCGATGGCCCACTTGTCACCCAGTCTTCGCCGCAAGGTAAGTGCCTCTTCGTTTAAGAATCGGGAATCATCATAACGGCCTTGCACCCTGGCGACAATGCCCAGGTTGCTGAGCAGGCTGGCGGCATGCGCCTCATCTCCCTGTTCCCGGCGAATCATCAGGCTGGCTTGGTAAAGTTTTTCGGCCGCCTGAAACTCGCCCTGGTGTGTGGCGACTGTCCCCTGGAAATGCAGCACCTGGGCGGCGCCATCCCGGTCACCCAGGTAGGTGAAGATTTCATTCGCCCGGTCCAGCCGCTGCATTGCTGCGGCATACCGGCCGCGTTTGCGGTCCAATTCAGCCAAGGCAGCCAGGCTGCGCGCCTGCTCGAGGCGTGCGCCGTTGTATTCCGATTGATCCAACGCCTTCCCGTATGCCATGTCCGCATCCTGCCATCGGCCCACCAGTTCATGCACCTGGCCAATTTTGAGCAGCACTCCAGGCTGCTCCTCGGGAGCCAGCAGGGGCAGGGCGCGCAGGTAATAATCCAAGGCAGCCTGGTTGGCGTACCGCCGTTGGGCGGCCACACCGGCCTTTACCAGGTACTCGCGTTTTTTAGACAGGTTCTGGCTGTGTTCATAGTGGTAGGCAAGCTGGTCCAGAATTGTCTCGACCGCCTCGCCGGCTCTGGCTTCCAGGAAAGCGGCATACTGCTCATGCAGGCGCGACCGCGTGGTGTAGGGCAGTAGTTCGTAAGCCACCGCGTGCGTTATCAGGTGCTTGAACAGGTATGCCAGCTCGGGCTCAGGGGTATCCAGCGGGGTCAGTTCAAGGCTGGAAAGGTTGTCCAGGTCAGATTTCACCTTGGCCTGCTCGCCCAGATCGGGGTAATACCCCATCAAGTTCTCAAACTGGAAAACACGCCCCAGTACGCTGGAAACCTTGATGGTTAACTGCTGGCTGGCAGCCAGCTGATCAATCCGGCTGATCACCAAGCTGTTCAGGCTGCTGGGCAGTTCCAATTTATCGAGAATCGCCTGGTCGCGCAGGTCCAAGTCGCGATCGTGCAGGTAATTGACCAGCTCTTCCGCATAGAAGGGGTTGCCTTGGGATTGGGCGACCACACGCTCGATCAAGGCCTTCGGTACCGCACCGCGCCATTCGGGGTAAAGCTGGGCAAGCTTGGCACGCATGGCCTGTTCGAGCTGGACCGGTGAGAGTTCGCTTAGGCGCAGGCACGTGAAATGGGGCAGCGCTTCTAATCCCGCCACCTCCATGTTCATTTGCCGCCCCTCGGCTGCAGGCGCCTGAATTTGGGCAAACTCAGGCGGACGATAGGCCAGGATCACAAGCACGGGCAACTCGGGGATGGCTCGTACCACCCGCTCCAGCAGGTCCTGCGAAACCGCATCGATCCAGTGAAGGTCTTCCAAAACCAGCAGGAGGCCTTTTCCGTCCTGAGCCGCCTCGCCTGCCCGGGCGCGCAGGCAGTCGAGCAGCAGCGCTTCCAAGGCAGTGGAGCGGTGCTTGGGCTCAAGCGCCTGGGTGAAATCATTATCGGGCAGAGCCAGGCCCAGCAGTTCGCCGAGCAATGGCAGGGCTTCCATGCGGTCGGGCGCCAGGTCCTCAACTTCACCTTCCAGGTTGCGGATCTGCCGGCGCAGCGGCGCTTCGGGGTCCAGGTCAAAAAACGCTGACCAGATTGGTTTCCATACCAGATAAGGGGTCTGCGTCCCATCCGACTGGCAGGCGCCGCCAAAGCCTTCCAGGCCCCTGGCGCGCGCCAGGCGGATGGCTTCCGCCACCAGGCGGCTCTTGCCCATACCCGGTTCAGCAGTGATACCGATTACCTGGCCTTGATTGTGCAAGGCCAAATCAATCTTGGTGTTGATGGCATCCAGTTCCTGCTCCCGGCCGACCATCGGCAATCCATAATTGGGTTCCTGCAGGCGGATTGCCCGGTGCTGCTGGATGCCGCTGACAGCAAAGACGGGTATCGGTTCAGCCTTCCCTTTCAACGGGATGGGCGGTCGCGGCTCAAAGGTTAGCCCTTCGGAGAGGAAGCCCATCCCGCCGGCTGAACCATCAGACAGCTCTTTATGTACCCGCCGGCTGAGCAGCACCTCACCAGGTATTGCCCGGCTCATCAGGCGTGCGGCCAGGTTCACATCATCCCCCAGCGCGCCGTATGAACGGCGGGTCCTGCCTCCATATTCCCCGGTGCGCATTGTCCCGAGCGTTAAACCGATCTGCACCTCGGCAGTCTCTTCCAGTCCAGTTTTTAGTTGACGTAACTGGAGAGAAGCCAGTACTGCCCGGCGCGCATCATCCTCGTGGCTAACGCATGCCCCATAGGAAATATACAGGTAGCTGCCCTTGTCCCCGACGATGATTTCCAGCAGGTTTCCCCCCGTACGGCATAGCAAGTTCTGCACGGCACAGATATATTCGTTCAGGCGGCTCCCGGCGCGCGGGTCATTGTCGTAATCAATGCCGCTGAAGCGTAAAAAGATCGCCACAGTCGGGCGCAGCTCAGTGAGAAACTCACCCATGCCGGCCTGCAGGCGTTCCAAAACAGCCGGGTGCACCCAGGGACGAACCAGTGATTCTATCAGCCGACCTGGCGGTAAATCAAGCCAGGGGGTTGGTTTAGCGGGGGTTTTCAGGCCTGCCAACACCGCAAAGCGCCGGCCCCGGCTGGTCTCGGTATGCTCCTGCCTCCACTCATCAATCTCCAGCATGTCACCGAGACGCTCAACCGCACGCTCATCCAATAGTATTTCACCTCGCTTGGCTTGATGCTCGGCCTCAGCCATGCGGTAGAGTGTTTCGCCGGCCAACACATCGTACTGCAGAATGGTCGGATCACCCACCAGGAAGCGGCGTGCCGGTCCGCAGGTCACCGCGACTTTCACTGCCAGCGCCACCGGTTCCCGACCAGGTACCGACACCGCGGCAAAGGATCGCATCGCGGTTTGCATCGCCAAGCCGCAGGTGACTGCCTGCAGTACGGCTCGAGATACTGACTCCATTGCCGAGACGCCTTCTTGAGCAGGTGCTACTTTCTGAAAACACGAACCGTCAAACCAACAGGTGATGGCATCCCCGGCAAAGCTGATCACGCTTCCGCCAAACCGGTCGACTTCTCCAATCAGGGCATTGTAAATGGCGTTCAGGTATAACGGGATTTCCTCAGCCCCACGCCTCAGCCCTAAAGCCTCTGCCAGGGCTTCCGTCAAGGGTGTGAATCCAGAGATGTCCGCAAATAAAGCGGCTCCCTCCACATTCTCAGGCAGGTCCTTGCCGTGCGCCAATGCCACCCTCCGGTCTTGCGGTATATATAGCATGGCCTGGTTGGTCCAAGAGTCTCTATTAGTCATTGGTCACTCATGCAAGGAAAACGAAATACATCGTCCTATTTACAAACTTGTCGTGTGAAAAATGTAATGTAATTATAATAATAGCTGTCGTGAGCACATTGTGAAATTATACACGATACCGATGGAATCCCCCAAAAGATGAGACCATCAGCTGCCTAATTGATGGTTTTATTGCCCCCGCGCACGACCCCC